>Ga0209594_1000925_pt1 | contig 15642 bp, 10 predicted proteins | sample AshMeaCrysSpring_FD_184126 | JGI IMG/M metagenome (GOLD analysis project Ga0209594, IMG submission 184126) | Groundwater microbial communities from Big Spring, Nevada to study Microbial Dark Matter (Phase II) - Ash Meadows Crystal Spring... | ecosystem: Environmental > Aquatic > Deep subsurface...
CCGAGGATGAGTCTTGGGGGTGAGGCGTGTTTTTTTTTATTTCAAAGTTTGATATAAATGGGCGGCATCTTTTCCCATTTTAAGCATAACATACAAGGGGCACAAATGTCAAGGGGTACAGAAATATTTTTTTTGGGCGTTGCGTTTTTTGAGTAATGAATTATATATTTCAAGAAACTACTAACCCAACTAAAACCCTCTCCCCACTCCCTACTCCGCAACTCCGCTACTTTAAGATTTCATTCTTCAATTCAGCAACGCCTTTTTTTGTATGGGGGCGGGTTTAGGGATAACCTTTGTTACAGGTGTTTTTTGGTTGGGTGGGGGCGGGGAATAAATTAATGTTTTGGTTGGGTGGGGGCGGGAAATGATTTAATGTTTAGGTTGTGAGGTTGGGTGGGAGCGGGAAATGATTTAATGTTTAGGTTGTGAGTCTTATGTTGTCACAATATTTGTTTTAACAAAATTATTTCAGTATATATATATATGAGGCGGCATCTTTTCCCAAAGCTAATAGCTTAAGTCCGTTTTAACGGACTAAACAACATTATCCAATAAAAATCAAATAAGTAGGTGGACAAAATTATTTACACAATAGTGGTAAGCTATATTTTTATTGCATGACATTAATAAGTCCGTGCAAACGGACTTATTAATACAAAAGCTCAAGCAAAACAACTTGATCCTTTGACTTTTGAATATCTAAAATTTAGGAAAAATTTAGAATTTTTACAAAGTTTAAATGACCCAAAAGGGATTTATACTCGTTTACCTTTTAATTTGTTGATTGATTGAATATATATTTAGTTAAAAAAATTTTTTGGGAAAAATACTTCTTAAGTTATTAGTCTTATGTCATTGGTCTTATGTCATTGGTCATTAGTCATTAACTAAATGTTATGATGTTTTTAATAAAAATTAATAACTTTTTAGAATACATACTAATAACTAATAACTAATGACGTTTGACGTTTGACCAGTGACTAATGACTAATGACTAATGACTCTCGATATTGTATAATGTGGAGGCGTAATCACAGGCTACAAAACCATGAAAGCACTGATTTTATCTGGCGGAAAAGGAACAAGACTGCGTCCAATAACCTATACTGGCGCAAAACAACTGGTACCAGTGGCAAATAAACCAATTCTGTGGTATGGGATTGAGGCAATAGTAGCCGCTGGGATAACTGAAATTGGTATTATTATTAGTCCAGAAACTGGGGAAGAGGTAAAAAATAAAACAGGAGATGGTTCACTCTTTGGTGCAAATATAACCTATATCCTTCAAGATTTACCTTTGGGTTTAGCTCATGCTGTGAAAATAGCTCAACCTTTTCTCGGAGACTCCCCTTTTGTGATGTATTTGGGAGATAACCTCATCGCTGATAGTTTGAATGGGTATTTAGATACGTTTAAAAGTGAAAAGCTAGATGCTTTGATTTTGTTGCGACAGGTTTCTAACCCATCTGCGTTTGGGGTGGCTAAAGTTGATGAGAAAGGACGAGTAGTCCAGTTGGTGGAAAAACCAAAAGACCCTCCTTCTAATTTAGCTCTGGTGGGAATATACTATTTTACAACCGAGATTCATGAGGCGATCGCCGCTATCCAACCTTCTGCTAGAGGTGAGTTAGAAATAACTGATGCTATTGATACTCTCCTTCAACAAGGTAAACCAGTAGGTGCAAGGGAGCTACAAGACTGGTGGTTGGATACAGGGAAAAAAGATGATTTACTTGAAGCTAACCGCATTGTTTTGGATACTCGGATAGATGGGAAAAATGTTCAGGGTGAAGTTGATACTGAAAGTAAAATTATTGGTCGTGTAGAAATTGGTGCAGGATCAACTATTAAAAATAGTACCATTCGTGGTCCTGTAATTATTGGTAGCAACTGCAAGATAGAAAACTGCTTTATTGGACCTTATAGCAGTATCGCTGATGAAGTTACACTGATAGATGCAGATATGGAACATAGTGTAATTCTAAAAGCAGCTAAAGTAGTTGGTATTCATCAGCGCATTGTTGATAGTTTAATTGGTCAAAGAGTCAGGTTAGAAGTTGCTCCATATCGTCCTAAAGCTTTACGTTTTACTATTGGTGATGACTCTCACATTGAGTTAGTTTAATTGGGAAATAGTTGTGAAAACTGACAGCCTTTTTTACCGCCTGTTTCAGACTCTTCCCAACTTGGTTTTTGAGCTTATTGGTGTCTCGATATCGAGCGCCGATAAGTATCATTTTAAATCAGTGGAAATTAAACAAACTTCTTTTCGTTTTGATGGTTTATTTGTACCTCCTGAAGCAGAAATTAAACTGCCAATATTTTTTATTGAGGTACAGTTTCAAAAGGAAGCTGACTTTTATAGTCGTTTTTTTGGTGAGATCTTCTTGTACTTGCGGCAGTATCAACCAAGTAATCCCTGGCGGGCGATCGTGATTTATCCTAATCGTAAAATAGATATGGCAGATACCCGTCATTATCTAGAATTACTGGAAAGTCAAAGGGTTAGCATTGTCTATCTTGATGAACTAGAGGGAAATAAAACCGAAAGTTTAAGCTTGAATTTGGTACAGTTAGTGATAACTTCTGAAGCTAATGCTATCAATTTGGCGCAAAATTTGGTGACAAGAACTAAACAAGAAATCTCACAGGAAAGACAACAACGGGAACTTCTCGATTTAATAGAAACTATCATAGTTTATAAATTGCCTTCTTTAAGTCGCGAGGAGATTAAGAAAATGTTGGGATTTACAGAAATAGATCTGAAACAAACACGGTTTTATCAAGATGTTTTTGCTGAAGGAAGACAAGAAGGAAGACAAGAAGGAAGACAGGAAGGAAGACAGGAAGGAAGACAAGAAGAAAGTGTAGCTTTAGTTTTACGCCAACTCAACCGTCGTCTGGGAAGTGTTGAACCATCTTTGTCAACAAAAATCCGTAGTTTAACTATTGCTCAATTAGAAGATTTAGCAGAAGCATTACTGGATTTTGAAAATATCACTGATTTAGAAGCCTGGTTGCAGGAAAATTGAAGATAAAAGGAAAACAAATGACATTTGCGGAAAATAAACAGGAAACAACAGCAAAACGCCGTATCTTAGTAACTGGCGGTGCGGGGTTTATTGGTTCTAATTTTGTCCACCACTGGTGTAAACAATACCCAGATCGGCGGATAGTGGTGTTGGATGCGCTTACCTATGCGGGAAATTATCAAAATATCGCTGCATTGGAAGAAAGGGAAACTTTCCGCTTTGTAAAAGGTGATATCTGCGATCGCCCTCTCATTGACAAGCTCCTCAGTGAAGAGGATATCAATACAGTGGCACATTTCGCCGCAGAATCCCATGTAGACCGCTCAATTTTGGGCCCAGATGCTTTTATTCGCACTAATGTGGTGGGAACTTTTACTCTGTTAGAAAGTTTTCGCGCTCATTGGAATAGTAGAGGGAAACTCGAAGGCGATCGCTTTCTCCATGTCTCCACAGATGAGGTTTATGGTAGTTTAGGACCTGATGATCCTGCATTTACGGAAACTACTCCTTATGCTCCTAATAGTCCTTATTCTGCTTCTAAAGCGGGGAGTGATCATTTAGCGAGGGCTTATTATCATACCTATAATTTGCCTACCATAATTACTAATTGTTCTAACAATTATGGACCTTATCATTTCCCTGAGAAACTAATTCCATTGATGTGTATTAATATCCTTTTAGGTAAACCTTTACCTGTTTATGGAGATGGTCAAAATGTGCGAGATTGGTTATTTGTGGGCGATCATTGTCGGGCTTTAGATGTGGTAATTCATAAGGGTATGCCTGGGGAAACTTATAATATTGGCGGTAATAATGAAGCGAAAAATATTGACCTAGTAAATAAGCTTTGTGAGTTGATGGATGAGTTAGCACCTGATTTACCAGTACGTCCTGCAAACAAGTTAATTACATTTGTCAAAGATAGACCAGGACATGACCGCCGTTATGCAATTAATGCTAGCAAAATTAAAGAAGAATTAGGGTGGACTCCTGCACAAACTTTAGAAGGTGGTTTGCGTGCTACTATTGAATGGTATCTCAGAAACCGTGATTGGTGGCAACCTTTATTATCTGAAGAATATCAAAGTTATTATAACCAAGTTTACGGTGGTTAATTTAGTGAGTTGAATTGATATTTTTATCAAGTTTTGATTCAAATACTAAAAACATACAAATTTGATTTCACCCCTACATATTTGGGGGTTTTTTTTGTCTTAGGGAAAGGTTGTTTTAGTTTAATTCTATTTCTAGGCGTTCCGTTGCGCTCCGTTGTGATCCAGACCAAAGTAGCAATAAAAAGAGGAGAGGCGTTGTTTTTTTGAGTCATCGGTCATGTAGAGACGTTGCGCTGCAACGTCTTTTCACAGCAGCCCAGAGACGTTGCAGCGCAGGAGAGGTTGCAGCGCAACGTCTCTACTGGTTAATTTGTTAGAACAGGTAAATGTTACTTGCTGCTAAAGTGGGCGCCCCTGTTAAAGTGGCTATTTGTACCTGGGCTTTGGTTCCTGTCCCATCTACATCAAAAAATAATGCTCCGTTGTTGTAAATAAAACGGTCATCGGTATCTTTTGCTGCAGTCCCGATTACAAACTGAGTACTAGGTAAGAGTTGGTTTTCTGGGAGTTCACCACCAAAACTGCTAGCATCAATACGAAGCTGGTCATTTTGGGTGGCTTTAAAGTCTGTGATGGTATCTACTTTTTCTGAGGTGGAGTTGAAAATGAACCAGTCTGCACCAGCATCTCCTGTGAGTACATCAGAACCTAATCCGCCTACAAGTTGGTCATTGCCTGAACCTCCAATGAGGGTATCAACTCCTGCTAAACCTTTGAGAATGTTGTTCCCACTATTTCCTGTGAGAGCATTATTTAGAGTATTTCCTGTTCCGTTAATGTTACCAGTTTCTGTTTGGGTGAGGTTTTCCACATTATTGGCGAGGGCGTGGGAGACACTGGAGCTTACTTTGTCTGTTCCTGCATTAGCTGCTTCTGTTATTACATCTAGAATATTGGTAACCGTGTATATATCATCACCTGTATCACCTACCAAAGTATCGTTACCAGAGCCTCCAATAAGGCTATCATTCCCTCCTCCACCATTGAGAGTATCATTTCCCGCTCCACCATCGAGGGTATCATTCCCTCCTCCACCATTGAGAGTATCATTCCCTTCTTTTCCGTTAAGTTGGTCATTTCCTCCTAAACCGTTGATCACATCATTACTTGCGGTTCCGTTGAGGGTATCGTTTCCTGCTGTTCCCTCAATGGAGGACTTAAAACCAAATATTACATAACTCCTGCCACTATAATCCCCATTGGGGTCTGCACGAAAAGCTCCAATTATCAAATCATCAAAGCCATCCCCATTGATATCCCCTGCGGAGCTTACTGATCTGCCTGAATAGTCCCTTTCCGCCTCACCATTGATTTTAAAGCCGTTTGTCCCATTTAAGGCTGAGAGTTGAAGCTCACTGGTAAAGCCTGAAGCCTTGCCTAATACTACATAACTTCTGCCACTCCATGACCCATTGGGGTCTGCACGAAAAGCTCCAATTATCAAATCATCAAAGCCATCCCCATTGATATCCCCTGCGGAGCTTACTGATCTGCCTGAGTAGTCACCTTCCGCCTCACCATTGATTTTAAAGCCGTTTGTCCCATCTAAGGCTGAGAGGTTCAGCTCACTGGTAAAGCCTGAAGCCTTGCCTAATACTACATAACTTCTGCCACTTTTAGACCCATTGGGGTCTGCACCTTCTGCTCCAATTATCAAATCATCAAAGCCATCCCCATTGATATCCCCTGCGGAGCTTACTGATCTGCCTGAATAGTCCCCCCATGCCTGACCATTGATTTTAAAGCCGTTTGTCCCATTTAAGGCTGAGAGTTCAAGCTCACTGGTAAAGCCTGAAGCCTTGCCTAATACTACATAACTTCTGCCACTTAAATACCCCTTGGGGTTTGCACCCCATGCTCCAATTATCAAATCATCAAAGCCATCCCCATTGATATCCCCTGCGGAGCTTACTGATCTGCCTGACAAGTCATATGCCGCCTCACCATTGATTTTAAAGCCGTTAGTCCCATCTAAGACTGAGAGGTTCAGCTCACTGGTAAAGCCTGAAGCCTTGCCTAATACTACATAACTTCTGCCACTAAATAACCCATTGGGGTCTGCACGAAAAGCTCCAATTATCAAATCATCAAAGCCATCCCCATTGATATCCCCTGCGTTGCTTACAGAATAGCCTGAGTCGTCCCATTCCGCCTCACCATTGATTTTAAAGCCGTTAGTCCCATCTAAGGCTGAGAGTTCAAGCTCACTGGTAAAGCCTGAAGCCTTCCCAAATACCACATAACTTCTGCCACTAAATAACCCATTGGGGTCTGCACCATATGCTCCAATTATCAAATCATCAAAGCCATCCCCATTAATATCCCCAGCGTTGCTTACTGAAAAGCCTGACTTGTCACCTTCCGCCTCACCCTTGATTTTAAAGCCGTTTGTCCCATTTAACTCATTCAGTTTCAAAGTGTCAGGAAAGTTGCCATCCCCGCCAAACACCACATAACTCGATCCCTTAGGAGGCCCTGGCTTATAACTCCAATTACTCCAATAACCAGCACCGCGGTCTGCACCCTCTGCTCCAATTATCAAATCATCAAAGTTATCCCCATTGATATCCCCAGCACTGCTTACTGAATTGCCTGACAAGTCATATGCCGCCTCACCATTGATTTTAAAGCCGTTGGTTCCATCTAAGGCTGAGAGTTCGATCGCTGCTGGACTTGCCATCAATTTATTCATGTCAACCGCGAGTTTTAGCTCTGACAACAATGAACTTGAATAGGGTTTGATTACGCCAGGCAGAGCGTCTTTGTAATCATCGTAATATTTTAATGGGTCTTCTGGGGGAGGATTGAAAACTTCGTCTTTAAAAACTGATTTACTCATGTTTTTCTCTTTATTTTACTTGGGTGGGTTCTTGTTTATTATTCTAACTGCCTTGCGTTCGGGTTTTAAATGGTAGTTGGTACTGTTGTCATGGGTTTTGGTTGTTTTGGGGCTGGTTGCCACCTTCTGTTTTTTTATACTAACTACCTTGAGATTTTTTGTCAAGCCCTGAGGGTATTTTTTCTATAATTTTTTTTTCCAAAGATGCTATAAACCCCCAGCCCTAGAAATTGGCTGTTTTCTGGGTCGGACTTTTGAAAAGTTAAGATTTCTGGTGCTGTTTAGGAGCAGTGCGGTGTCATGCTTTTTCGACAGGATTGTTGTGATTATATAAATATTAAGCAATAATAGAAAAAAGTAATTTCCTACACTTTTTTTGATTGGTAGCGTCAGATGCCTCCTCCGCTTGGGGTTAAAACTGGGGGGTTTATTTTGGCTTAACTTTAATAAAGTAATTTCATACACTTTTTGGTTTTGGTAGCATAGACCGCTTGGGGTTGAAACCCCAAGCTCATAGCTAAAGTCCGTTAAAACGGACTCTATTATATATAGCTCATGAATAATTTTAGTCCACTTAAGTGGACTTTCGCTACTCGCAAAGGGGTTTTAACCCCAAGCGGACTCGGTAACCCACCATTATCAACAAAACTTTGTTTCAGAAAATCAGCATGAATTTCTTTACCTTAATTTACTCCAAAATCAACACCCCAGGTTAAAACCCCTTTGCGAGTAGCGAAAGTCCGTTAAAACGGACTCAAGTTATCATGTTTTTTATGAATTTTTTTTCACGGATTTCAATCCGTTGCCCTTGGACGTTGCGATCGCGTTGCGATCGCGTTGCGTTCAAGGCTAAAGTAGCAATAGGTTGAAACCTATTGCTATACAAACGAAGTCCGCCTGCGCGGACTATCTGCGCGAACTATGAAGTTTATGTTACAAAAACTCTGTTAACTAAATATTTCAAACTAACTGAAGTCCGCGCCGGCGGAATTGGTTTGTGTAGCAACGGATTTCAATCCGTTGCGCTTTTCCGTTGCGCTCACGTTGCGCTCGCGTTGTGTTCACGTCGCTCAAGGCTAAAGTAGCAATAGGCGGTGCGCTCAGCGCACCGCCTATTGCCATTAGCTGTTCACTGGTATAATTCTATTTCCAGGCGTTTTTGAGCTTCTTCTAAAGCAGTTTTTGGGGTTTTTTCTCCTAATAAAGAAGCTTCGATCGCCCTACCCAAATTTTCAGAAATTTTAGTATATCCTGGGATAATAGGACGCGATCGCGCCCATTGCATTTGTTGTAAAAACACAGCTAAAACGGGGTTTTCTTGCAAATTTGCTTGATATTCTGGGCTTTGTTGGGCTTTAATATTAATAGGTAAATAACCTGTTTGTAAAGCCCAATTTTTCTGAAACTCTTCGCCTAAAAGATACTCTAAAAACTTTTGAGTTGCTGCTTCTGCATCTGGGGTAGTTTTAAACACAAATAAATTCTCACCTCCCACCACTGCTGCTGGTGTTTCTAAAGCAGGAATAGGAAAGACATTATAATCAATATTAGCCTGTTTTAACTGTGCTAAAGTCCAGGGGCCTGTTATTTGCATTGCCACCTTACCATTAATAAAGTTATCTAACTCATAACCCCGCTCTGGTGCTGATAAAATTGCCACTTGATCTTTATTTACCAAATCATTAGCAAATTGTAAAGTTTTGATTGTGCCATCATTAACTAAATTTGGTTTATTGTCTTGAATAATTTCCCCACCTGCACTGAAAATAAAAGGCAACCAAACAAACACATTCCATTCACCTTTACCTAAAGATAATAATAAGCCATATTGGTCTGGGCGACCATCTCCATCGGTATCCTTAGTTAATTTTCCTGCCACTTCTCGTAACTCTGCCCAATTTTTTGGGGTTTCAGTAATTCCTGCTTTTTCAAATAGACTAGGGCGGTAAAACATAGCAGCATTATTAGTTGCCAAAGGTACTGACCAAAAATGACCATTTAACTCCATTGTTTCTAACATTCCTGGGTCAATTTGTGCTTTTAGTCCCGATGTTTCTAACCATTCTTCTAAGGGAATAATTGCATTGAATTTTACCAATTCACCTGTTAATTGTGGCACATACCAAAGCAAATTTGGCGGTTTACCTCCCACCACTGCTGAGAGAATTTTCGGGAGTTGTTCATCTGGTTGACCAATATATAATGCTTCTACTTTTATTTGCTCTTGACTTTCATTAAATTTAGCCAACAAATTGTTAAAAATATCTCTATTTTCTGGGGGGTTTATGCCATGCCAAAAAGTTATTTTAGTTATGCCGTTTTCTGTTTTATTATTTGCTTGACAACCGCTAGTTATGAGTAAGCTGACACTCATTATTATGATAATTAGCCAGCGCTGTAATTTAATTTTTTTTGATTTATTCATTAATTTTTGATTGAATCTTTTAATGCTATGAGAAAAGGGTATAAAAATTAATATTAATTTTATTTGTGATCTAAAAATAGATAAAGTGCTATAAACAAAGGGCGATCGCCCTTTGTCTTACAATAACCCATTTGAGTAGGGTGGGCATTGCCCACCCTACAAAGAAAAATTGTCTGATTTTAAAATTTGTAACTTGATAAATAATCAACACCCCAGGCTTAAGCCCGCAAGTCTATACAATAACCCATTTGAGTTGTGATCTAAAAATAGATAAAGTGCTATAAACAAGGGGCGATCGCCCTTTCTCTTACAATAACCCATTTGTGATAAATTAAAAATAGACTTGGTATTCCAGACTGGGGGCTTAATCCCGCAAGTCTATACCACAACTGATTTAGGAATGCTATACTAACTTGGGTTTGTTGTTAAAAGAGTTGGGGGGGCAAAAAAATCAACAGAAATTTATATTAAGATAATTAATATTGCTTTGCCCACCTCCTGTTTAAAACGTAAAAAAATGGGTTATTTTTGGAGAAAAGCTGTTACTTCATCTGAGGTAGGTTGAGCGGCGATCGCCCCTATTTTAGTAGTAGTTAAACCTCCCACTGCACAAGCATAGGTAATAATTTCTTTGACGGTTTCAGCATCATTTAAACTACTAATTTTTTGTTGACATAACTGATGGAGAAAACCTGCTAAAAAAGCATCCCCTGCACCAGTGGTGTCGACTACTTGAAAAGTAAAAGGAGTTACTTTCCCTTCATTGTCGTTGAGACAGTAACTCACCTCTCCATTTCCTCTGGTGACGATGACTCCTTCTACGGTATCGAGACGGTGAGCGATCGCCCCAGGGTCGGTAGTTTTAAATAACCATTCAGCTTCTTCTTCTGCCAGTTTAACAAAATCAACCCACTGCCATAATTGTTTAATCAAACCTGGTGCTTCAGTTTCATCTAGCCAAAACATGGGTCGCCAGTTAACATCCAAGACTACTTTGACATGATATAACTCTGCTAATTCCAAAGCGCGGAAAATGGCTGCTCTGGTGGTAGGATAAGCTAATGCAAGAGTTCCTAAAACCAAAAACTCAGCATTTTGAAACAATTTTTCTGGTAACTGGGAGCTTTCTACGAAAGCATCAGCAAACCCATCTGGGGGTAAATGACCAAAACCTGCGAAAGTGCGATCGCCTGTTTCTGATCGCAGTACATATACTTGGCGGGTGGGGGCTGTATGATGACGTTGCACTCCTTGAGTATTAACTCCTGTAGACTCCAACAACTGAATTAAATCATTTCCTGGTGAGTCTGAACCGATACAACCGATAAAAGCGGCGGGTGTTCCCAATTTAGTTATTGCACAGGCTACATTTGCCAAAGCGCCACCTGGGTAAGGAGTCCAAGACTGTACTTGTTCAAAACCCACACCTAGAAGATCTGCCAAACAATCAAAAAGAATTTCTCCTAAGCAAATAATACGAGGTAATGATTCCATCTGTTTAAATTAATTAGTGATTTCCCTCATATAATTACCCCATAAGGCTGCTGCTTGACCGCTGCTACTGCGTGTAGGTGAGTTGTCATCGTTGCCAAGCCAGATCCCCGTGACTAAATTTTCTTGGGGAAGATAACCAATAAACCAAAGATCAACATAATTATTGGTTGTGCCAGTTTTTCCTGCTTCACCTTTTGCCAGATAAGCTGGTGTTCCCGTGCCATACTGTATCACTCCTTGCATTAAATCTGTCATAGTTGCGGCTATTTCTGCTGAGATCACCTTTTTCTGCATATCTTTTTCCTCAGAGAAGGAATAAACCACACGGCAGGTTTTGGGGTTATCATAATCTTGACAATCATTGCCATCTAAAACCCGTTTAATAGCGTGGGGATGGTTCCATATTCCCTCATTGGCGAAAGTAGCATAAGCTCCTGTAATTTCCAAAACATTGACCTCTTTTTGTCCCAAAACTAACCCAGGAATAGGGGCAAGTTTTGAAGTTATCCCCAGACGTTTAGCCATTTGTACCACTTTTTCTAAGCCTACATCTTGAGCAAGACGTAAAGCAACTACATTTTCTGAATGGGCTAAAGCTGGGTACATATCAATTAACCCTGTATGCTTTTTACAGGGTTCAAAACTTTGCCCTTTCCAAAAAAAACTTGCACAGGAATAGGCTTTTCTGGGGGAAATACCCTGCTCAAGAGCTGCTGCATAGGCGAAAACTTTAAAAGTAGAGCCTGGTTGACGTTGAGCTTGACTGGCGCGGTTAAATTGACTTTGGGTATAGTCATAACCACCCACCAGGGCGCGAATTTCTCCTGTGGTAGCATCTAAAGTTACGAGCGCTCCCTGAGAAATGTTATATTGAGTGCCATAAGTATTGATGGTTTGTTTTATAGCTGCTTCTGCTTGTTGTTGGTATTCTGGATTTAAACCTGTTTCTACTATCCAGTTACCTTCCCTTACTTTAGTTTCCCCCAAAATAGATGTTAGTTCATCTAATACATAACTATAGTAATAAGGACCGATGGCTTGTGAGAGCGTTTTCTTCGCTTTTTCACTGACGATAATGCGCGATCGCCTAGCATCTTCTGCTTCTTCTTCAGTGATATAACCTAACCGCACCATGCGATTAATTACACGGTCACGTTGCTGTACTGCGGTATCATAATTTTGCACTGGGTTATAGGCATTGGGAGCGGGTAAAATACCCACTAAAGTAGCTGCTTCTGCAAGGGTTAAGTCTGCGGCTGATTTTTCAAAATAAAACTGGGCTGCATCTTCAAAACCATAACTATTAACCCCCAGATAAACCCGATTTAAATAAGTTTTTAATATTTCATTTTTGCTATAAAACATTTCTAATTTGAGGGCTACACTTATTTCTCGTAGTTTCCTTTCTGCGGTGTTTTCTCTTCCCACTTCAGTGAAAAGACTGCGAGCTAACTGTTGAGTAATAGTACTTCCCCCTTGACTAATTTGATCTTTTTGAGTATTAACTAATATTGCACGCAAAATACCAATTGGATCTGCTCCTAAATGCCAATAATAACGGCTATCCTCAGAGGCAATGACTGCTTGGGGTAAATAGGGGGAAAAGTCGGATAAATTGTCTAATTCGCGGTGAACATCGTTATTTTGAGGGTTAATATTAGTTTTACCATCTTCACTATAGACAACCACTGGACCACTTATACCTTTTGGTAATGGGCGTACTGGAACTTGTAACCATTCAATGCCTATAATTACAGCCAATAAACCCATTATCCCAGAAGTGCCATAAAGAGAGTAACGTAGCCCTTTAGCCCAGAGAGGTGGTGGGTTATAATATTCCACTTCCACTGCATCTTGTAATTCTGGTGGACCCAGGGTAATAATATCCCCATGTCTTAGAGAGAAGGGTTTTGTCAGGCGGCGTTTGCCATAAAATACTCCATTGGTAGAGCCTTCATCCCTTACGGTATAACCATTTTGTTGATTTTTTTCAATGACACAGTGAACTTGACTTACTACTGGGTTGCGTACCTGAATATCACAGTCTTTACTGCTGCGCCCTATAATATATCTGTCTCCTAACAAAGGATAACTGTTATTTTCTCCTGTTCCATATTTAACTCGTATTTCTGGTACTTGTGCGTTAGGTTTGAGACGAAGAGCGTTAATAACTCCTGCATGAACAGTTTGTACTGCTTGAGTGAATATTTGTGTAACTTGGCTGCCTCTGCTAGTCATTTGCTGGTTTTTCCTCCCTTTTGCTCTCCGTTGAGACGAGTTATCTCTTCACAATGTTGCTACTTCTAATTTTAGTTGCTATATCCCCATTCCTTTTGATGTCTTTTTGTAAATAAAAATTATTATATTGGTGATGATTAATCTGCAATTATTTAAAATAAGTTCTATACTAACTTCTCAATATGCTTATAATTGAGGAGTTTTTAATCATTGATTTTTATTTATTTTTTGTATGATATAAAAAATAAATATTAAAATATACTAATAACATTTCCTTGATAGAGTTGTGAAAATCAAAAATCAAATCATAGACTTTTGACAAGGGGATGGGCGCCCCTTGTCTGTCGACAACTTCTAAAGGAAATGCTATATTAACTAACTATGGTAGCTTTTCTTTTGGGTGATGTTGCTAAAACACTAATAATTTTAGGTACTAAAGGCTTTAAATCAGCTAAACGATTTGATGGTGTTTGTATAACGATAACTGCAATATCAAACTGAGACAAATTTTGTTGAAATGGTAAGTTTTGATCGACAGTAATCAGAACATCAAACTTCGATGATGCAAGAGCAAGAAGATTTCCATTTTTATTTTAATTCCAGCCCATCCCATTTGAGGAACTGTTGTTACTTCATAGCCAACAAACTCCCTAATTAATCTGCGGTCAATACATTCATCTAAAAGAAGTTTCATGCTAACTTTGCCCGATCAATAAGCTGTTGTTGTAACTCTTCTAACAAGATAATAATCTGTTCTTTGGTTACAGTAGGAAATCCTTCCAAAAAATCATCAATTGAGTCTCCTGCTTTAAGATAATCAAAAAAGGTTTGGATAGAAACCCTAGTACCAGCAAAAACTGGTGTTCCACTCATTATTTCAGGAGATATGCTTATAATTGAGGAGTTTTTAATCATTACTTTTTCTTGATTTCTACGTGATAAAATTTTGACTCAGGCGATCGCATTACTGATAATATCAACTACGGTTAATTAATCTACTTTTCATGTTTATAGCATTTCCTTGATAGAGTTGTGAAAATCAAAAATCAAATCATAGACTTTTGACAAGGGGATGGGCGCCCCTTGTCTGTCGACAACTTCTAAAGGAAATGCTATATTAACTAACCATGATAGCTTTTCTTTTGGGTAATGCTGCTAAAACCTCATCCAATTTGAAACCTATCTGTTTATTTGAAAATTTAAAATTGGACGAGGTCTAATCAAGTCTTGTTAGTTATTATCTGCAATTACTTGTTCGACAAAACTAACATTCACATCTAAAATCTCGGCAATTTGTTCTTTAGTTAAACCTAATTTTAGCATTTTAGGAATTGATTGTGTTTTTACTGCTTTTTCTCCTTCCTCAAAAGTCTCTTGATAAAATTTTGTTTTCTTAAAATCAGTTAAAGTGAACATTCTGTTTAATTCCTCCCTGGTATAATTTTCAAATTTATAGACAATTATCTTTTCCAACAATTCTATCATATCTTTCTTTTTTGTCTCTGATTGTATTTGTTGTTCAATCAGAGGAAATAGTTGATTTACCTGTTTTTTTGCTGTTTCCTCCTCCGCAACAATCAATTTAATAATTTCTATCCCAATTCCTTTATTTTCGGTAAAATCTAATTCATCTAAATAAATAATTTGGAGTTTTCCTGTTCTCAGTAAAGCTTGATAACCAATTTGTACTCCCTTATCTAAACGTCTTGTTTGCCAAAATACTACTCCTTGCCAATCTTGAGTTACTTGATATTGCTGTAAATACACAAATATTTCTGCAAATAAACGAGAATAAAGATACTCATCTTGCTGAAATTGCACTTCTACAAAATAAATGGGTAGAGAGTTATTTTTGGGAAGAAAAACACCATCAATTCTTTTAGCTAATTGTTTTAATTCCTGGGAGCGAAAAGTATAATTTTCTGTTAATTCTTCTGGTTGATTGATTAATTGAAATAAAGTTTGTGGCAAGGTGAGAAATAGTTCATAGAAAATCGAATCTGTTTTCATAAGATCTCGCTTTTTAGTTTGATTTTTCTCATTATAAATTTATCTAATCTATTTATATGTCATTCTACTTGATAAATTGGTTGTAGAAAGACTTGGGGTTTAAACCCCTTGTCTTAAACCCTGATTCATTGATCAAGTCTTGTTAGTTATTATCTGCAATTACTTGTTCGACAAAACTAACATTTACATCTAAAATTTCGGCAATTTGTTCTTTAGTTAAACCTAATTTTAGCATTTTAGGAATTGATTGTCTTTTTACTGTTTTTTGTCCTTCTTCACGTCCTTCTTCACGTCCTTCCTCACGTCCTTCTTCGCGTCCTTCTTCACGTCCTTCCTCAAAAGTCTCTTGATAAAATCTGGTTTTCTTAAAATCAGTTAAAGTGAACATTCTGTTTAATTCCTCCCTGGTATAATTTTCAAATTTATAGACAATTATCTTTTCCAACAATTCTATCATATCTTTCTTTTTTGTCTCTGATTGTATTT
>Ga0209594_1000929_pt1 | contig 15620 bp, 8 predicted proteins | sample AshMeaCrysSpring_FD_184126 | JGI IMG/M metagenome (GOLD analysis project Ga0209594, IMG submission 184126) | Groundwater microbial communities from Big Spring, Nevada to study Microbial Dark Matter (Phase II) - Ash Meadows Crystal Spring... | ecosystem: Environmental > Aquatic > Deep subsurface >...
TCGAGCTCAAGGAGCGGAATGCCGTGATCGTGCATCTGCTTCCTGAGGGCCATCCTGCCGTGGGTGCAGTCCGCGTCCTGGCGCTCCGTCCGCGCGATCACGCCGTCGACCCTGTACCGCCCGGTCATCGCGAGGACGTGCCTGAAACGGTCGGTCGCTGGCCACGCCCGCGCGCTCGGCGAGCGCGCCAGCAAGTAGTAGCGGGCGAGTGCCTCCATCGGCCTCAGGTTTGTGTCCACCTGGCCGAAGCAGTAGCGCGTCCCGGTGCACAGTTCGTCGGTCACGACCACCGCGTCGAGATCCTCGACGGCCTCCATCCACGTCGAGTCCTGCAGTTCGCTGCCGATCACCATCAGCCGCTTGCTCTTCCTGACTTCGCGCCCGCTGCCCTCGACTTCCACCAGCAGCTTCCCGAGCAGGTCGTTGAAGCGTTCGCGCGGCATCCGCGTGGCGGTCTTGATGATCTCGAGCGTCTCCGCTCCGGTCACCGGCGGGCGCTCGCGTTCGCGCAGCGCATAGAGCTGTTGCATCAGCTCGCGGCCGCGGTTGTAGACCGCGATCGCGCGCGCCAGGTCGCGCTCGACAATGTACGCGCCGCGCATCTCCGACAGCCGGCTGCGCCAGTCCTCGAGATCGGCCAGGTAAAGCGCGCAGGCCTCCTCGGTGCGCTTGCGCGGCAGGAAGATGCTGTCCATGTACGGCCGCGGCGCATAGCTGCGCCAGTTGTCGACCAGCTGAAGCGTGCCTTCGTTCACCACGGAGATGACTACCCCGTCGAGGAACCCGAACCTGCCGTCGAGCGCCAGCTGGAGGATGGTTCGCGCAGACGCACTGGTTCTGGCGGGCATGCAGGCATCGACCTCCTGCAGCGGCACCGGATCGTTGTCGGCGCTGACGCGGAACGGCAGCATGCGGGCCGCGTGAATGATCTCCTCGGGCACGGCGAGGCCGACGAACCCGACGACCCTGCCGCCCTCGGCCTTCCACTCCTCGACGACCGTGCCCGCCGGGAACGGCGTCGCCAGTCGCTTCATCTCCAGGAGGGCCTGCAGGGGGGCGTTCATGCCGTGCCCAGCCTCTCACCGGACCGCGGTCGGCGTTGCCGGCTCCGTTCCTGATACGCCTCGGATGTCTCGATCGTCTCGAAGAAGATGTCGAGCTGGTGCATCACCTCGGCGACCGACGTGATCGACCTGTCGAGCATGTCGCAGTTGATCGCGGCCCAGGGGAGGCCGAGCGAACTCTCGATCGTGTCCTTGAGGATCCGATAGCCGCCCGCACCATGGCGGCAACCCAGGTTGTTGAAATGGACGACGCCATCCGCCTTGCATTTCAAAGTGGCCTGCCGCATCTGCTCGCCACGGTCCAGCGCCGTGCCGTGCAACGAGTTGGATATCCCGAACTGGGCCCTGCAGGCGAGACTGGCGAGAGGGTCGTCGGGGTCGATCAGCCAGTCCGCGTCCTCCCGCCACCACTGCAGGTGGTCCATCACGTTGACGGCGCCGTAGCGCTTCTCCGTCTCCGTCATCACCCCGTAGTCGAAGTAAGGCAGGCTCGTCGAGCACGTGTAGCGGAACTTTTCCTGCGCGACGGCACCGATGCCCCTGTCGACGCGATCCTGCAATTCGTCCCGCAACTGTTCGAGGAAATCGACGCACAACTGCGTGCCGGTCCACGCACCGTAGACTGCCAGCGGCGCGAATGAGGCTTCCGCCGGCAGAGGACATGGGACGGCGCATCGCAGCTCGTTGATCTCCCTATAGATCTGCGTCGCGCGGAAGGAGAGCTTGGTCACTTCCTTCAAGTAGTCGTAGTCCATCCCGCGACCGGTCTGCTCCTCGAGGAACCGAACCAGCGCCCGGTGCTCACTGACCCAGTAGTCCATGCTCTGCGACGTGAAGAGCTTGTAGGGGCGATCCAGGCGGAGGTCGGAAGCACCCATGCGCCACGTCGCCATCTCCCTTGCAGTCGGCGCCGGGAAGCACGGCGAGCCGGAATGGGTCACGAAGTCCGGCACAGGGCACGCCCCGATCTCGGCCAGGCCGTAGAACGTCCGGTAGTACTCGCAGCTGCAGCGAGGGACACCGTTGTCTTCGGCAATCGACAGGTACCGCTCGCTGTCCTCGCCGATCAGGCCGATCATGGCGCTGCCGAGCTCGTTGCACAGCGGCATGATCCCGAGCGGCCAGAACAGCTCGATGGGGTACCCCATCGAATGGATGGCGCAGAAGTTGCCGTTTTCCTTCGCGTGGATCGCCTGCTCGAGGCTCTTGACGACGAGCGCCAGGTAACGGGGCGTAGACTTCAGCTGGGCCTCGCCTTCGCTTGCCCTGATGTGACCCTTGATCGCATCGATCAGTGCCTGCGGAGCAGGATGGCTCGTCTCGTCGTATTGCGATCGATTCAGAAAGTTGCCAAGCGACATGATCCTGTCCTGGCAGCCGCAGCGATCGGTTCGCCCGTCATCACTGCTGCTGGATCGAGCACCAGAGGCCCCGTGTGAAAGCCTGCACCGACAGCTGGGGGTGGGACAGGCATCTTCGGACAACACGTAGTCATTTCCAGACACGCCGCAGTAAACTCGGGCCGTGAAACCAAACGAGCCGTACGTAGTGGCCACAAGCGGGCGCAGCGCTCGCCCCGGGAAGGGCGAGTCAACGCTTCACGTAGGCGCGTTCTCGCACATACCGGAGGTCCTCCGGAGCCTGGGGTCAGATCCGGCCGAGGTCTGCGCCGCAGCCGGGTTCGACGTCGCGCTGTTCGACGACCCGGCCAGCCAGGTCAGCTACCGCGCGGCGACCCACCTGTTCCGGGAGTGCCAGGAGCGAACCGGATGCCGCCACTTCGGGCTCCTCAACGGCGAGCGGAGCGGCCTCGATTGCATTGGATTCGTCGGCCTGCTGGTGAAATACTCGGCGGACGTGCGGACGGCGCTGCATACGCTCGTGCGCCACATGCACCTGCACATCCGGGGTGCAGTGACGACCATCAAGGAGGACGACAAGCAGGCGATCTTCACCTACCAAATCTATGCTGTCGGCGCCGAGGCCACGGACCAGATCGGGGATTCCGCGCTCGGCACGATGTTCAACATCATGACTGCGCTGTGCGGTCCTCACTGGAAACCCATCGAGGTCCGCTTCGAGCACCGCAGGCCGTCCGACCTGGCCCCCTATCACCGGTTTTTCCAGGCGCCGCTGCGCTTCGAGATGGAGGAAAACGCGCTGGTGTACGCTGCCAGCTGGATGAACCGGCCGCTATCGCCCGTCGATCCGGAGTTGAACCGGCTGCTGCGGGAGAAGACTGAGGAACTCGAAGTGAAATACCGGGATGAGTTTCCCGAGATCGTGCGCGGCATCCTGAGGTCGGCCGTGTTGACCGATCACGGCACGGCCGACTATGTCGCTTCGCTCCTGTCCATGCACAGCCGCACGCTGCACCGTCATCTGGCGGAGTCCGGCACCAATTTCAGGGCGCTCGTGGACGAATGCCGCTACGAGATCGCACGGCAGATGCTCGACGACACGGACCGCGACGTCGGCCAGATAGCGTGCATGCTCGACTATGCCGACACCAGCGCGTTCGCACGGGCATTCCGGCGATGGAGCGGCACTACGCCATCGGGCTGGCGCAGGCGCGACCAGCCGGCGTCGCTGTTGACAAGGGTCACCCCGGATCAAACCTGAGATCGGGGGGTCCGTCTCCGCGGACCCTACCGGCGCGACGGCGTTTCCCGCAGGTGGCTCCGACCCTGCCATCCTCCCCAACGTTCACTCGATCGTCGGCGCGGCGCCCTGGGGACTGCCACGAGCGTCCGGCCGGCCACGGGCCTCGGGCATGAGAATCGCTCGCGACAACATGCCCCCGGACAGGCTGCGGGCCCTGAATCCGTTCTGCAGCAGGATGCGGGTCGCGTAGTACGCGCGCTGTGCGGAGCGGCATATCAGGAAGATCTCCCGGTCGCGGGGTAGCTCGCCCAGTCGTGCGCGCAGCTCGCCGAGCGGGATGTTCACCGCGCCCGGCACGCTTTCCACGACCAGCTCGAGCGGATTGCGCACGTCGAGCAGGAGCGCCGCGTCGATCTGGTCCCAGTGCGCGAGCGGCATGTCGCCGCGCAGCACGTCGGCGGCGATCATCCCGGCGAAGTTCACCGGGTCCTTCGCGCTGCCGAACTGCGGCGCGTAGCAGAGCTCGGACTCCTCGAGGTCGTAGACCGTGGCCCCGAACTGAATCGCCATGGCCAGTTCGCTGATGCGCTTGTCGACGGCCGGGCCGTCCACGCCGATCGCCTGGGCGCCGAGCAGTCGACCGTCGGACCGCCGGAAGACGACCTTCATCCCGACGGGCGTCGCGCCCGGGTAGTACCCGGCGTGCGAGTTCGGGAACAGGTAGACCCTCTCGTAGTCCGTGTCGCCGAGCCGCTTGAGCGTCTTCTCGCTGGCGCCGGTCCAGGCAGCGGCGCCGCCGAACAAGCCGATGATCGCCGTTCCCTGTGTTCCGCGGAAACCCGCCTCGCGACCCACAATCACGTCGGCCGCGATCCGGCCCTGCCGGTTGGCGGGTCCGGCGAGCGCCACCAGGCCCCACTCGCCGGTCACGAAGTCCTTCACTTCGACCGCGTCGCCGACGGCGAAGACGTCCGGCTCGCTCGTCTGCATCCGGGCGTCGACACGGATGCCGCCGCGCGCGCCGATGTCGAGCCCGGCCGCCTTCGCAAGCGTCGTGTCCGGGCGCACGCCGAGCGAAAGAATCACGATGTCGGCGGGATGCGTCTTGCCCGCCTTCGTCAGCACCTCGAGCGCGCCGTCGCCCCCCTGCCTGAAGCCGGCCACGCCGTCGCCGAGTGCGAGGCGCAGGCCGTGCCTCTTCATGTGCTCCTCGACGAGGCGGGCCAACTCCCTGTCGAGCGGCGCGAGCAACTGGTCGAGCATCTCGACCAGCGTCACCTCGAACCCCGCGTGGATCAGGTTCTCGGCAGTCTCCAGGCCGATGAAACCCCCGCCAATCACCACCGCCCGGCGCGTCGGCTTGACGAACTGCATGCCGGAGTAGTTGTACATGCCGGCGAGGAACGACGTGCCTTTCTCGATCCATTCGCGGATCGCGCGCGCGTCGGGTACCGTCCGCACCTCGAAGATGCCTGGCAGGTCGATGCCCGGCAGTTGCGGACGAATCGAGCGCGCGCCGGGCGAAAGCACCAACCTGTCGTAGGCCTCCGTCGTCACCGTGTCGCTGGTGACATCGCGCAGGTCCACCGTCTTCTTCTTCAGGTCGATCGAGACGGCCTCGCAGTTCGTCCGCGCATCGATCCTAAACATCACCCGGAACGTCTGCACGTTCGAGACCAGCAGGCTCGACTCCTTCGGGATGACGCCGGAGACGTGGTAGGGCAGGCCGCAGTTCGCATACGACACGTACGGACCGCGCTCCACCATGACGATCTCGGCCTTCTCGTCCAGTCGACGCAGCCGCGCTGCGCACGACGCGCCGCCGGCCACTCCCCCCACGATGACCACTTTCATGTGGTCAATCCGTCCGGATCACCTGAATCGCTGTGCAAGACGACACCTGCGGCCTTTCGTCCCGCTCTACTTGTCGAGCTTGGTGATCTTGTTTCCCTGCAGCCCCACGCCGGCCATCAGGCCTTTCTGCGCGAAGACGAACGCGTAGATCTCTTCGGTCAGGGTGCTCGAGGTGACGTTCTTGGCCATCCCGGAGTCCACGACCACCACGCTCGGGCCGACGCCGACCTCGAACCCTTCGGTGGAATCGAGCGACTTGAGCGCCGCCTCCGTCATGAAGAACATCGCATAGCCGTATTGCTGCGCGCCCGCCTGCATGCCCCAGGACATGCCCGCCGTGTTGTAGTAACCAACGGGCTTGCCCTTGCGCCACAGCACTCCCTCGCCGTACTGGCCGCCGACCCCCAGGCCCGCCTTCGTGATGCTGGGGAACACCAGCACGGCGACAGCCTTCGATTGCGCCGCCTTTGCGGCAGGCTCCTGTGCGACGAGATTCTTCAGCGCCTTCTGCGACGAAGCATTGAGCTCCGACTTGGACGCCGCGAATGCAGGCGCGGACGCCGCCATCGGCAGCGATAGGACCAGCGCCATGAGCAGCGCGCGAATTGAAAGAGCTTTCATGTCGATTCCTCGAGTTGATTGAATTGCGACGCGCCCGGGTCTCGCCGGGTTGAACACATCATCGGAACAGTCCGTCGTTCAGGATCGATCCCGATCCGACCGGCCGGCCGAGCGCCAGCCAGAATCCCCAGCTGTCTTCCGATCCCGCGACCCCGAGCGTGAACGTACCGATCGGCGTTGGTCCGCCGATGGAAAGCGACGCCGAGTAGATTTCGCCGTCGGGTACGAGGTCCACGCGTTCGTAGAGCCCGGCGGCCTGCAGCGACGAGGTAGGTGCCGAGCGCGATGAAGAACGAGTCGTTGAGCAGGTCTGGCTTGTCGGCACTCATGGCCGGTGTACATGGCAGAGCGACTCCGAGCACTGCGAACAACGCGGTGCCCAGCGCGGCCGGGTGCCTGGCCAAATTTCTTGGCTTGGTCATTGATTCGCCCTCTTCAACCTGGCCTGTACCTGCACTACCTTGATGCGCCGGACTCGAGATCGGCTTTCTCTCCGAGTCACGCGCCGCGCCTTCCAGTAGACGCAGCACACAGGGAGAAACGTATCGGACCGGACTGCAGGGCAGCGGACATTAGTGGCCTGTGACCGGACATTTCCGGACAGCGCGCCTTGTATTTCCACGTGGGCTCCGCGCAGGAACACCTTCGACGCTGGCCGCCTTCCCGGCGGCTCGACCGGCGCAAGCCCGGTGGCCGACCGCCGGCGGTGCGGCCCCTCACTCGCACACCGAGTCCGGGCACGTCACCTGGCCGTCCAATCCCGACTCTCCCGGGCCGGTGGTTCCCCCGAAAAGCGGGTTCACGGGACGCCCCGAGTACGTAACACTCCGACTTGGCATAGTGTTCTGGGACTTCACATCAAGGGGCCCGTCATGACCACGCAACGCACCGTCTCCCCGGTCGACGGCCACGTGTATGTCGAGCGGACGCTCGCCGTACCGGCGCAGATCGAGGCCGCGCTCGAGAGTGCGCGGCTCGCGCAGCGCCTGTGGCGCGGCGTCTCGCTGCCCGAGCGCGCCGCGATCCTCAGTCGCTTCTGCGACGAGTTCGAGTCGCGTCGCGACGCCATCGCCGAGGAACTCTCGTGGCAGATGGGCCGCCCGATCCGATACGCACCGAACGAGGTGCGCGGCACGCTCGAGCGCGCACGCCACATGATCGCGATCGCTCCCGAAGCCCTGGCCGATATTGACGTCGGCGCGAAGGAGGGCTTCCACCGCTTCCTGCGCCGCGAGCCCCTCGGAGTCGTTTTCACGGTAGCCGCGTGGAACTACCCGTACCTCATCGCGGTGAACAGCGTCGTGCCGGCGCTAATGGCGGGCAACGTCGTCGTGCTCAAGCACTCGGCGCAGACGCCGCTGTGCGCGGAGCGATTCGAGGAATGCCTGCGCGAGGCCGGGTTGCCGGAAGGCGTGTTCCAGGCGCTGCATCTGAGTCACGCGGATACCGAGAGGGTGATCCGTGATCCACGCGTGGACTTCGTCGCGTTCACCGGCTCGGTCGCGGGCGGGCATGCCGTGCAGCGGGCGGCGGCCGATCGGTTCATCGGCACGGGCCTCGAGCTCGGCGGCTGCGACCCGGCCTACGTTCGTCACGACGCCGACCTCGCGCACGCGGTCGAGAATCTCGTGGACGGTGCCTACTTCAATTCCGGGCAATCGTGCTGTGGTATCCAGCGGGTCTACGTGCACCAGCGCCTCTACGACGCCTTCGTAGAGGGTTGGGTAGATCTCACCCGCAAGTACGCGCTCGGCAACCCGACCGAACCGCAGACCACGCTCGGTCCGGTGGTGCGCACGGCGGCAGCCGACGAGATCCGTCGCCAGGTGGCAGCCAGCGTCGCGGCTGGCGCGCGCGCCGCGATCGACGAGCGCGAGTTCCCGGCGAGCAGGGCGGGTACGCCGTATCTCGCGCCACAGGTGCTGCTCGGAGTCGATCACACGATGCCCGTGATGTGCGAAGAGATCTTCGGCCCGGTGGCCGGGATCATGAAGGTGGGTTCGGACGCGGAAGCGATCCAGCTCATGAACGACTCCGCCTTTGGCCTGACCGCGGCAATCTGGACCGGGGACGAGACCGCGGCCGTGGCGATTGGTGAACAGGTCCAGACGGGCACGTGGTTCATGAACCGCTGCGACTACCTCGACCCGGCGCTCGCCTGGGTCGGCGTCAAGGACTCCGGGCGAGGCTGCACCCTGTCGGCCGTCGGTTACGAGCATCTGACGAGGCCGAAGTCGTTCCATCTGCGGGTGAAGACCTAGCGCCGGACGATCGTGGCAAGGAGTCCTGTTCGGGTCCGTCCTGTCTCGCGAAGAAGACATGCTCGCCCGGACGGACCCGAACAGGACGCTCCACACGAGGCGCCTGAGCGAGTTTTCCGCCGGGCCGGAAAACTCGCACGGCGCTGTGGGTGATCACCGGACTTGGAGTGGAGGTTGGCAGCAGGCGTCGGCGATTGGCGCGTCCGAGTGCGGCCGCCTTCATGCGGCGTGCGAGTCTTCGCGCCATGGCGAAGACTCGCCCAGCCGCAGCGTGTCAGCTGGGGATCGGGGTGTCGGCCGGGCGAGCATGTCGGCTTTCGCGAGCCGGGCCGACACCCCGATCCCCGGCCTGCCACCGGTGACGTGAGTATCTTGGCCACCGCGTAAACTAGCTCGACCCAGCGCATCGACCCGGAGACGCCCGATGACCACCCTGCGCGGCAACTGGAATTACCCGACCAGCATCAAGTTCGGTGCCGGACGCATCGCTGAGTTGCCCGATCACTGTCGCTCGCTCGGCATGAAGCGACCGTTGCTCGTCACCGACGCAGGGCTCGCCGCGCTGCCGATGGTCGCTAACGCGTTGCGCCTCAGCCGCGATGCGGGCCTCGGCTGCGAACTCTTCTCCGACGTGCAGCCGAACCCCGTCGAGGCCAACGTGACTGCCGGTGTTGCGGCTTACCGCGCCGGGCATCACGACGGCGTCATTGCCTTCGGCGGCGGCAGCGCCCTCGATACCGGCAAGGCCATCGCGCTCATGGTCGGCCAGGAGCGACCGATCTGGGATTTCGAGGATCGCGAGGACTGGTTCACCCGCGTCAACGTCGCCGGCATGGCGCCGGTCGTCGCGGTGCCGACCACGTCCGGGACCGGGTCCGAGGTCGGTCGGGCGTCGGTGCTCACGGACCTGCGTGATCACACCAAGAAGATCATCTTCCATCCGAGGATGCTGCCGGCCATCGTCATCGCGGACCCGGAGCTCACTGTCGGCCTGCCGGCCAGCATCACCGCGGCCGTGGGGATGGATGCGCTGTCGCACAACCTCGAGGCCTACTGCGCACCGGGCTACCACCCGCTTGCGGAAGGCATCTCCGTCGAAGGCATGCGTCTCATCAAGGAGTTCCTGCCGCGCGCCGTGGCGAACGGCAGGGACCTCGAGGCACGCGCCCATATGCTGATTGCATCGTCCATGGGTGCCACTGCGTTCCAGAAGGGGCTCGGTGCCATGCACAGTCTGAGCCATCCATGCTCGGCCAACCTCGGCACGCATCACGGGCTCACGAACGCCGTGGTGATGCCGTACGTGCTGGAGTGGAACCGCGCCGCGCTCGACTACAAGATGGTCCGGCTCGCCGCCTGGCTGGGTCTCGAGGATCGCTCGTTCGACGGCGTGCTCGCCTGGGTAATCGGGCTGCGCGACGCGATCGGCATCCCGCACACGCTGGCCGACATCGGTGTCCACGAGGAGCACGCCCGGCCGTTCGCGCCGCAGGCGCTGAACGATCCGTCGACGGGCGGCAATCCGCTGCCCATGACGGAACAGGATTTCGAGCGTCTCTACCTCAAGTGCATCCGCGGCGAGCTGGCCTCGGCGTGATGGACATTCCGCGGTTCCTCCGGGGGCACCTTCGATGACATACGAGAGCTACCACAAGCGGCGCATCGGCGATCGCGTGCTTCGCCCCGAGACACAGATGATGGGTTACGGATACGACCCGAGGCTCTCGGAGGGATCGCTCAAGCCACCGATCTTCCTCACGTCCACGTTCGTCTTCAAGAGCGCGCAGGACGGCAAGGATTTCTTCGACTACACCTCCGGCCGCCGCGAGCCACCGCCGGGCGAAGCCGCGGGACTCGTCTATTCTCGCTTCAACAATCCGAATCTCGAGGTACTCGAGGACCGGCTTGCGCTCTGGGAAGGCGGCGAGGCTGGTCTCGTCTTCTCGAGCGGCATGTCGGCGATCGCCACCACGCTATGGACGTATCTGCGCCCGAACGACGTGGTACTTATCAGTCAGCCGCTCTACGGCGGCACCGAGACGCTGATCGAGAAGACGCTTCCGAACTTCGGCATCCGTGCGGTCGGCGTGTCCGAGGCCTGCAGCCGCGACGCCGTCACGGCGGCCACGACACGCGCGCTCTCGCTCGCGCGGGAGTACGGTGGTCGTGTGTCCCTGATCCTGACCGAGACGCCGGCGAACCCGACCAACAGCCTCGTCGACCTGCGCCTGATGCGCGAGGCGTCCGAAAGGCTGGAGCGCGAGCAGGGCGGTCACCGCCCGCCGCTGGCCGTGGACAACACCTTCCTGGGGCCCGTGTTCCAGCGACCGCTCGAGCATGGTGCGGATCTCGTCATCTACTCGCTCACCAAGTATGTCGGCGGACACTCGGACCTGGTGGCGGGCGGAATCGTCGGCTCCAAGGCCATGGTGAAACCCGTGCGCCTGCTGCGCAGTGCCATGGGCTCGCAGCTCGATCCCAACTCCGCATGGATGATCATGCGCTCCATGGAGACGCTCGCCTTGCGCATGGAGAGGGCCGCGCAGAATGCCGCCATCGTCGCGCAGTACCTCGCGCGGCATCCCAAGATCGAATCAGTGAACTACCTCGGCTTCCTTTGCGAGCACGACGCGCGGCATGCCGTCTTCCAGCGTCAGTGCGGAGGTGCGGGCTCGACGTTCTCGTTCTGCGTGAAGGGTGGCGAAGCGGAAGCGTTTCGCTTCCTCGATGCCCTGCAGGTCATGAAGCTCGCCGTGAGTCTGGGCGGTACTGAAACCTTGATCTCCCACCCCGCATCCACGACGCACTCGGGGGTACCCAAAGACACACGCGACCGGCTCGGTGTCACGGACTCCATGGTGCGCATCTCGATCGGCATCGAGCATCCGGACGACCTGATTGCCGACCTCGAGCAGGCGCTCGGCTGACTGCTGCACCGAGAAAGACTGCCGAACGCACCTGTCAGAAACCTCGACGCCTCCTGCGAAACTCCAGGCGCCACTTCAGATCGCTCCGGAACGAGACATGTCCATCCACGTCGGCCTGACCCACGAGACCCGCTACCGCTATGACGGCCCGGCGATGCTCGGACCCCAGGTCGTGCGGTTGCGGCCCGCGCCCCACGCGCGAACCCGGATTCTCGCCTACTCGCTGCACATCGAGCCGGCCGCGCATTTCCTGAACTGGCAACAGGATCCTCTCGGCAACTACCTCGCGCGCATCGTCATCCCGGAGCGTACGCGGGAGTTCCGGCTGCTGGTCGATCTCGTCGCCGAGATGGCGGTGTTCAACCCCTTTGATTTCTTTCTCGAGCCGCAGGCCGAGAAATGTCCCTTTGCCTACGACACGCAGGCCGCCAAGGAACTCGAGCCCTACCTCGAAGTCGACGCGCCCGGGCCACTGTTGACCGGCTGGCTTTCGCGGGTAGATCGCCGCGCGGTTCCGACGGTCGATTTCCTGGTCGATCTCAATCGCCGCCTGCACCAGGAAGTCGAGTACGTGATCCGGATGGAACCGGGCGTGCAGTCCTGCGAGGAGACGCTGTCGACACGGCGCGGCTCCTGCCGGGATTCAGCGTGGCTGCTGATGCAGATTCTCCGTCACCTGGGCCTCGCCGCGCGCTTCGTCTCCGGCTACCTGATCCAGCTCAGGCCCGACGTCGAGGCGCTCGACGGTCCGTCGGGTACGGACCGGGACTTCACCGATCTGCACGCATGGGCGGAGGTCTACCTGCCCGGAGCGGGCTGGATCGGGCTCGATCCGACTTCGGGCCTGTTCGCGGGCGAGGGCCACATACCGCTTGCGTGCGCACCGAATCCTGCCGGCGCGGCGCCGATCACCGGCACGTCGGATGCGGCGGGCGTCGATTTCTCATTCGAGATGCACGTCGCGCGCATCCGCGAAACGCCCCGCGTCACGCTGCCGTACTCCGACGAGCAGTGGAGCAGGATCGACGCGCTCGGGCGTGCCGTGGACGAGCAACTCACGCGACACGACGTGCGGCTCACGATGGGTGGCGAGCCGACGTTCGTCGCGATCGATCACGTCGACGCCCCGGAGTGGAATACGGCGGCACTCGGCGATCACAAGCGTGCCCGGGCGGCGGAGCTCATCCGCCGGCTGCGCAACCGCTTCGCGCCGGACGGCCTGCTGCATTTCGGGCAGGGCAAGTGGTACCCGGGCGAGTCGCTGCCGCGGTGGGCGTTCGCGCTGTACTGGCGCGGCGACAGCCAGGCGCTGTGGCAGGACGCCCGTCTGGTCGCGGCCGATGGCCGGGGCAACGCAGACATCGAGGACGCGAAGCAGTTCGCCGAGTCGCTGGCGGAGACGCTCGGCGTCGAGCCGGACCTGGCCCAGCCAGCCTACGAGGACCCGGTGCCGTACCTCGCACGTGAGCAGCGGCTGCCAGAGAACGTCGACCCTTTCGATTCCAGGCTCGAGGATCCCGAGGAACGGGCACGTCTCGCGCGCGTTTTCGAGAGAGGCCTGCGCGCGCCGGTTGGCTACGTGCTGCCGCTGCAGCGCTGGAACGCACCACACCGCTCGGCCTGGCAGAGCGAACGCTGGACGACCCGTCGTGGAAAGCTGTTCCTGGTGCCGGGTGACTCACCGATCGGGTTCCGCCTGCCGATCGAGGGCCTCCCGCACCTGCCTGCGGACGAGTACCCGTACTACCTGCCGGCGGACCCGTTCGCACCGGGGACGCCGTTACCTGCGACCGCGCCGCCGGGAGCAGAGCAGCTCGCGCTCGCGCGCGATGCGACTGAGCACGCCGAGCGCCAGCGTGTCGTCGAGCAGCGCTCGACCGGCGCAGGCGGCGCGGTGCGTACGGCCCTGGCCGTCGAGCCCCGCGACGGGCGGCTGTGCGTGTTTCTGCCGCCGACCGAATCGGCCAGTGAATACGTCGAGCTGATCGGCAGCATCGAGAGCACTGCGGCGCGGCTCGGGCAGTCGGTCCACGTCGAGGGCTACGCGCCGCCGCCGGACGAACGGATCAACGTGATCAAGGTAACCCCGGATCCGGGTGTCATCGAGGTCAATGTGCAGCCCGCCAGCTCCTGGCCAGAACTCGTCTCAATCACCACGACGCTGTACGAGGAGGCGCGCCTGAGTCGTCTCGACGCGCAGAAGTTCATGATCGATGGCCGGCACACCGGAACCGGGGGAGGCAACCACGTGGTGGTGGGCGGCGCCACGCCGGCCGACAGTCCGTTCCTGCGACGACCCGACCTGCTCGGGAGCCTGCTGGCTTACTGGCAGAACCATCCGTCGCTGTCATACCTGTTCTCAGGGCTCTTCATCGGCCCGACCAGTCAGGCGCCGCGCATCGACGAGGCGAGGCACGACCAGCTTTTCGAGCTCGAGATCGCACTCTCGCAGCTTGAGCGAGCGCCGGACGGCACTCCACCTGCTCCATGGCTGGTGGACCGGGTGCTGCGCAACATCCTGATCGACGTCGCCGGGAACACGCATCGCACCGAGATCTGCATCGACAAGCTGTACTCGCCGGACGGCCCGACCGGTCGCCTCGGTCTCGTCGAGTTCCGCGCCTTCGAGATGCCCCCGCATGCGCGCATGAGCCTGACGCAGCAGTTGCTGCTGCGCGCGCTGATCGCGCGCTTCTGGCACACGCCCTACCGGCAGCCGCTCGTGCGCTGGGGTACATCGCTCCACGACCGCTTCATGCTGCCGCATTTCGTCTGGCAGGACTTTCGCGACGTGCTGCGTGACATGCGGGACGCGGGCTTCGCGCTGCAGGAAGACTGGTTCGCACCGCACTTCGAGTTCCGCTTTCCACGTTACGGCGCGGTGGAGCACGGCGGCGTGGAAATCGAACTTCGCCAGGCGCTCGAGCCCTGGCACGTGCTCGGCGAGGAGGGTGCGGTCGGCGGGACGGCCCGTTATGTCGACTCCTCGCTCGAGCGGCTGCAGGTCCGTGCCCGGGACCTCAACCCGGGCCGGCACGTCGTCACCTGCAACGGCCGGCGCGTCCCGCTGCGCCCCACCGACACCGCAAGCGAGGCGGTCGCAGGCGTGCGCTTCAGGGCCTGGCGGCCTGCGCGCTGCCTGCACCCGACCATCCCCATCCATGCGCCGCTCGTGATCGAGTTGCTCGATCGCTGGTCCGGTCGGTCGCTCGGCGGGTGCACTTACCACGTCGCGCACCCCGGCGGCCGGAACTTCCAGACGTTGCCGGTGAACGCCTACGAGGCCGAGAGCCGGCGCCTCGCCAGATTCTCGGCACTCGGCCATTCGGCGGGTTCGGCTACGATGCCGCCTGAGGAGGGCAACCCGGAGTTCCCGCTGACGCTGGACCTTCGTCGCCCGGCGCCCAGTGAGGACACACACGCTTGATCTCGCTTACCGAGCCACTGCCGAACACGCCGGAGGCAACGCTCGCGCCGATGTTCGACAGCTACCGTCCAAAGCCGGGTGTCTTCGACGAGATGAGGACGCCCGAGGGCGAGTTGCGGCCGCACTGGCAGAAGCTGGTCGGCGCGCTGCGCAACCTCAGCACCAGTGAACTCGAGGCGCGCTGGAAGCGCGTCGAGCGCATCCTTTACGAGAACGGCCTCACGCATAACATCTACGGCGAAGGTGCGGCGGCCACTCGGCCCTGGCGCCTCGATGCACTGCCGCTGCTGATCTCGAGCGAGGACTGGCGACAGATCGAGACCGGACTCGTCCAGCGCGCGCGACTGCTCGATGCCGTGCTGGCGGACTGTTATGGCGATCAACAGCTGATGCTCGAGGGGGCGCTGCCCGCGCCACTCGTGCTCGGCAACCCGCAGTTCCTGCGGCCTCTGCACGGTGTGGCCGTCAGCGGCAACCGTCGCCTCCATTACTACGCCGCCGATCTCGGGCGCGGTGCCGATGGTCGCTGGCGGGTACTCAAAGACCGCTGCGAGTCGCCGGTCGGCGGAGGCTACGCGCTCGAGAACCGCATCGCGCTGCGTAACTGCCTGCCGGACGAGTTCATGGCGAGCCGGGTCAGGCAACTGGCGGACTTCTTCCAGGTGGTGCATGACGGGCACGTCGCCCTGGCCGGCCGCCCCGACGCACGCATCATCGTGCTCACCTCCGGCCCCTCGGATCCAGGCTATTTCGCGCACTCCTACCTGGCGCGCTACCTGGGATACGTGCTCGCGGAAGGCCCCGACCTCACGGTCCGCGACGACCGGGTATTCCTCAAGACTCTCGAGGGCCTGCGACAAGT
>Ga0209594_1000932_pt1 | contig 15563 bp, 9 predicted proteins | sample AshMeaCrysSpring_FD_184126 | JGI IMG/M metagenome (GOLD analysis project Ga0209594, IMG submission 184126) | Groundwater microbial communities from Big Spring, Nevada to study Microbial Dark Matter (Phase II) - Ash Meadows Crystal Spring... | ecosystem: Environmental > Aquatic > Deep subsurface >...
CAGAGGGGTCAGTATGCTCCGAATTCCAGAACAACCCGTACTCAGCCTGAAATAACCATTAGAGGGGTCAGCATCCGCCGTATTGGCAGTTCTGCATCTATGCATCACATGAAAAATCTACTGCCCGCAAGGGGGTCAGTATGCTCCGGATTATCCATACAAAAGTCAAGTGCCTTTTTTCTGCCCGGTCAAGTACATTTATCTACATTTCCACAGCGAAAAAACTACCGGAGTATTGTTACAGCATGTTGCGTAAAAAACAAGCGAAAGCGCCCAGGGCGCTTTAAATAGTATCCCTTTCATATGTTCCTTTTTATTGTTTTCAGTTGCCATATGCCCGCCTTACCGGACGGGCAGGGAATCCCCAAAATGATCATCTGTTGTGGGTGCCCGCCCGGCCATGCCGACCGCACGGGTGCGACAGCTCGTGGGGATTTCATATTTCAATCACAATTTTCATATAGTTCCAAGCTTAATCCATTGTGGCCTTTCTCTTAGAGCTATTTACACCGCCACCTTTGCCATTAATAATGCTCTTCACTTTACTCTCCTTATTACCATTTAGCCAAAAAATTACCTTATGATAAATTTTCCCCTCCAGTGCTTCAGGCGTTTCAATAGCCTGATCTACAATTACTGGCGCCTTGTAAAACACATTGTAGATTCCTACCCCCCATGCCTGGTGCATTTTTACATGTTCTGCAACCTTATACGAGGCGTATCCATAAGTTTCGCCATGTTTCCATGAATCAGCTGCTGGCGGATCATAAGGCATTTCGCTTTGATAAAAATAAACACGACCATTTTCGCCATTCCAAATTGTTTGATACTCTTGAAAATGCTCATTAAACAAACCATAGATAGTAACATTGTTGCCGTTTACTATTAAACCATTGGCGCATCTATTCATCTCCCAACCAACCCCATTGCCATGATCGGCCCTCCAAAGCCACACATGATCAACACAAACATCGCTACTATTAATTTGCAAACAATTTGATACTGCTCCTTCATGAGGACCGCCTACCCGAAAAAATACATCATACAAATATGAAGGATCTTCTTTATGACTCACTGCTGACCCACGCTTTCCAACCTGCATCAGGTTTTCAGAATACGGCCTGGCAGCATCAATAAGCAAACCCGCAATGATTACTCCACCAACATCTGCAACCTCAAGGCACCTGTTTCCCTTTACAGGAAGTAAGGTTGCCATACCGGAACCCATAATAATGGTACCGCTGCGGGTAATTTTAAGACTTTCCTCCAGAGCATAAATACCCGGCGTAAAAAGAATGTGCCTCCCATTATTCAGTGCTTCATTGATGGCTACCGCATTGTCAACTTCTGGTTTGGCAACATAGAAAGCGTCAATAGATACCAGCTTTTCATTGATATCAGCGTTGTTCCAGCTAATTCCAATTGAGTTTAGCTTCACTGCTGGAATTTTGAGAAAAAAATTGTTATTCAAATAAGTCCAGTATGGCTTTTCCCTGATAAGCGGAGTTTCCTTGACACATGTAAATGGGTCTGTCGGCCAATTTTCTTTGGGCGCATTTTCAACACCAACAAACATCATATTCCAAATCCCACCTTGCCAATTTCGCCATTCACTATTTCTTGCGAACCATTGTTGTTGTGATCCGGAAAACACAGTTCCGTCAATTTTACAGTTGGCCATAAACCCTCCACTGGAAGGGCCCTCATGCAAACTCAAATTTCCCTTTACATAAATACTGCGCAGTGGCGCCGCCTGCGAAACTGCCCAGGTATTAATTGAGTCTTTTGTGGGTATAATGGTCAGGTTTTCGGCAGCTCTCCAAAAATTAGTGAGTACGTGGTTGCCGTGCATTGAGTTAGATCGCACAGCTCCAATTATAATAACATCTTCAGGTGTGTTACCCAAGCCCATTACATGCATATAATAGCCAACCCGAACATCCAGCCTGTATACTCCCGGCTTAAAAAGTAAAGCATACCGGTTTGTTGAAAATTCACTGCCCTTTGTGGTTTGTAGTACATGAAGAGAATCAATCAATCCTTGAATTTCATTCATATCCATTGATGGATCAAACACAAATGCATTTTTGCCAAATACCGTCTGATTACAATTTTTCCAATTAAAAAATATGCCATCAGCTCCTGTACCAACTGATTGAGCAAATACACCAGACAATCCAAATACAAAAAATAGGCTGACAAAAACAAGGCTGTTCTTCATATAATGGGTGATACGTTAATGGCGGTCCATGGTTCTATTCCCTTCGGCAGACATTAGGAACATTTCGATAAATTTTATCGTCATTAGCTTAAGCCCTGCCGCCTCTTTAGAAGCGACATTCCTTACACAGTCTCTATCCAATTCCAAATCATATATTTCATATTGACTACCCTCTTTCAATCAACGCCATTTGACCTATAATTTCCTTCTACACTGAATGAATGCATTACTTTCTATCCAAAATCTCAACCCACAAAAACTAATTATATATACGTATTTACTTGTAAGAATAGAACTAGTAATAACATTTATCTATCTCAGTTTGTTATTGCAATGCCGAAAAATTAGTTTTCAGAATAACCGATTTGTACAATCGTTGCTTTGCCTATAGGAAGAAATGACGTTTCAATAACTGTAATATTTGCTTGACTGTTATAACTGAATTTCACTGAACGATTATTTACTTTCACAAGTTTTGGCATTCTATCAGCATGAATATGTAATACCCATTTCCTTGCAGTTTTCATTCCTTTAAAGCTGCCTTCGGCCGGATTAATCTTCACGGTCACCATACCTAAACTATTTTTCTGTTCAATGATGGTGGAAGCATAAATATTTTTCAGGTAGTCATTGCTTGTGCCGTCATCTTCCATCAAATTAAAAGAGCCATCGGCACCGGGATAAATATGAAGCGTAAGTACTTCATTATTGCCTTTTTCGATGGATGAAGCATAATTTCGCATGGGTATAATGGAACCCTGCTTTACAAATAACGGGATTTGGTTAATAGGCGCTGCAACAGTAATTTCAGTATTCCCTTGCATAGTCTCGCCTGTCCAGTAGTTCATCCATTTGCCTTCAGGTAGAAATACTTTTTGGGTGGTTGCTCCTTTTTCATAAATCGGCGCCAGCAGCATTTCGTCGCCAAAAGTGTACTGGTAAATATGTTCCTGAGATTTTCCCAGCATGTGCTTTCCTTCTGTGCGGCTGCGGTGCGCATAACTGTATATGTACGGAAACAATTGCATACGCCAGTGCGAGTAATGGCGAAAAATACTGTCAGCCCTTTCAGAATAAAGCCAGGGCATATTTGCGGTCGGGTTTTCGGGCTGGCTAAAAATTTCGGTAATGGGATTAAACATCGAGAACTGCAACCATCGTATAAAAAGTTCCTCTTCCGGTTTATCTGTTAATCCCATGTCGAAACCACCTAAATCGTTTGTCAGAAAAGGAATTTTACTACTCGCTTTTTTCGGGTCGGTAAACATGGCGATGTTTTCTTTAAAGGCAATGTTTGGCACCCAAGGATTAAATTTCACCAACGGGTTTTCAACTGTCCAGTCCGACCGGGTATCGTCGGTCCATTTTGTCGGGTATTTTTTGTATTCCTCATTTTCGGTTTCAAACGAATGCGATAAAACAAAACCTCTGCCTTTTGTTTCTTTGCCAAACTCCTGGCTCATTTCGAACATCGTTTTGCAAACGCTTATTTTCGATGTCCTGTCAAGCTTGATATAATCAGCACCTTCGTCGAAAAAATGTTTCATCCGTTCCTTGAAGTATTTTACCGCCTGGGGATTGTCGAAATCGATATTTCCACATAGTGTTCCCTTTCTGTCGTCGGTTCCAGTTTCAAACATGGCGGTACTCCTGCTGTAATTATGCCATGCGCCGGTTTCGATGTAGGTATTCGAAAAATATCCCTTTGAATTGAAATCATAAAAAGCCTTTTCGTTGCCGGTTTGCAAAATGCAATCCCAAATCCAGAAACCTCCCTTGATGTTGTTTTTTTCCATAAAATCCCACATTTGTGGCCGGTTTGGGAAACCAACGGTATCAGCCACAAAGTCAATGAATTTCTTGGGTCCCAATCCCTTTTCGGCATAACTCCAAAACCAGGAGTCTATCCAATAGGAATCAATTGGATAATCGTGTGCTTTGATTTCCTTAATCCGCTCAATTGTACCCTGCTGATTTGTGTACCCACCATACAATACCCCAAAAGCCCAAGCTGGTGGAATAACGACATTGGTATCCATGCTGGTTTTAACCGTTGCATCGGTTTGGGCAAACACCTGATTTGTTGCTATTCCAATAACAAATAACAATAAAAATTTTATTTTAGTCACAAGTTTCATGGTTTAATTATTTTGAATGAATATTACGCTTTTACTGTCAAAAACCACATTTTCGAACTGACAATTTTCTGCCGACAAAAACATGAATAACAGCCTCATTGTAATTTGATTATTTGTTTACTGAAATCGATTTTAAAATTTTATCAGCCAGTTGAAACTGTGCCAGACTTGTAAGATGCACACCATCAGTTGTAATTCCGGGTCCCGCTTTTTTCAGTTCAGTATTTATGTCGATAAAAGTTGCCCTGTTTACTTCAGCCACCTTTTGAAACTGGATGTTGTTCCCGTCGATGCGCTGGTTTCCACCGCCGTATTTTACCTGGTCGGCCTTTTCTTCCTCCATCGGGGGTGGCGACATAATAAAAACAGCAGGTATCTTTCCTGTTGTATTTTCAGCTCTTCCTTTTATTTTATCAATCAGAAGTTGAAGATTTTGAGTGACTTCTTTTTGCTGGTGTTCAAATATCCGTTTGGCATCGTTGGTTCCCAGTCCGATTATAATGCAGTCGAATGCGGTACCTGCAACCAATTCAGCGTAAGCTTCGTCAAGATAACGGTCGATATTCTTCAGTGTATTCAGCTTTTCCTGACCGAGGTTATCAAAACCAATTGTATTACCCGAAATAGATTTATTGATTACGGTTGAAAACGGAAGTAATTTTCGGAGTTGTGCAGGCCATCCGTTTTCAGCGGCAGCATTCGAATCGCCAATGGTAAGGATATTCAGTTTTTTCGAATTCCTTTCGCCATAAACAGGAATTAAAGCCAATGCCTGGGGAACAATCATTTCGTGGGTGCCTTCGAAAATGGTTAAACTTAGTTGTGGTAATGCCCTGTGGATGTGAACCTTTCTCTCCCCCAAAACGAGATTAACATCCGGATTTGGATTCATTCGTTTTGTCAGTAAAACAAGTTTCAGGCTGTCGCTAACCAGTTGGTTTTTTTGTTCCGGGTACATCGCACGCAACAGCCTGTTATACATATTGATGGAGTGCGTAACTGGAACCGAACCTGTGTAACCATCGTGTACTCCGGTGTAAATAAAAAGTGATGCGCCATTTCTTTTTTCACCCGGAAAATCCATCAACGCAGGCGAGCGTTTTTGTGCCTCCGATGCGTCGAATCCTTTACCATTGGTCGTTACACCTTCTAAATCGCCGGCATATTTCAGCCCTCTTCCTTTACATTCCCAATACCAATCTTCGAGATTTGAAATGGAAGCGTACGCGCTGAAGCTTTTTACCGGATATTTCAATTTCATAAACGAAAGCAGGGTTGCATACCCGCCTCCCGAAACCCCAACAACATGAATTTCTGTTGTATCAATATTTGCAGTTTTTATGGCATACCGAATGGCGTCCTCAATATCGGAAATCACTTTTTCGCTGCCACAGGCTTCAGGATTGTTGTTTGGCCCGCGAAAATCGGGGTGAATGTAATTCCAACCCCGCAAAACCACTTCAGCAGCCAGCGGGTCCTCCTGCAGGTAATCGCCACTCCAGGTATGAAGCGAAACAATCAGCGGCTGATTTCCTTCATGAGTGGATTTATAAAATATTGCCTTTTCTGTTTTTCTATCGGCTGATGATTTTATTTCGACTGGAACAAAACCTTCAGGCCAGTTTTTACTGATGGTGTTGTCCCACGCGGTTTTGGCATCCTGCGCAGGGCAGAAAAATTTTGACAGAAATAAAAACAGTAACAAAATAAATGTATGCTTCATCCCGACTAAAGGTTAATCAATTAATAGTCAAATCATTATTTCTTCCAGAACAATTTTGCTAGATATAAGCCTCCACGGCCCCATCCTGCCCTGCTGATATACCAATCCTTGTCGGAATCCTGCATGACATCAGCACAGTGGGCAGGAATATCACCTACTCTATTTTCAATATTCCAATGATATGGAGTATCGCTTTCATATACAGCGGTATTATCGTATGGCTGATTGGTACATACAAAAAGATAATACTTACCATTATTAAATACAACAAAAGGAGATTCGGTCGGGCCACCGTAAGTACCTGTTTTCGCATGAGTAAATGCAACCTGCTTATTTGTCCAGTGTATTAAGTCATTACTTATGACTGACATGACAACATGGTTTCCCCCGTCAGCTGGCCTTGTGGCGGTATAGTACATTACCCACTCATCATTTAACCGGAGAATAAAGGGATCGCGTGCATCATATCCATCGATTATCATTGGATTTTCAGGATGACGTGTCCATTGAAAAAGATTCTTAGATGTGGCTAAATAGATTTTATATTCCGTACTTTTTTCGCCACCGACACAATAATACATGTAATAAATGCCCTGGTCGAAAACTACATGTGGAGCCCATAGATGATGTTCAGTCCAGGGAGCTTCCGCTGCTATAGTAAGTGCAAATGATTGTTTTATCCAAACAGCTTGTGTTAGTGAATCAGCAATGGCATGAGCAAATATATTTTCTTCCCGAGGGTTCGCTGGTTCTTCATGGGTGATACCAAACATGTGCCATTTACCGTTAGTCGCTTTTATAAAACAATGATCGTTTATGTACCATTTACCCTTTTCACCAATGCTTTGATCGTAAATCTTGCCAAAGTCACCGCTAATCCCAACCTTATTTTGGCTAAATCCTGTAAAAAAAATGGTGCTTAACAGCAATAAAACCAAACCCCTGTATTTCAAATATTTTCTCATTGATGAAAATGTAAAATGATTAGAGTTAGTCTGTTTTTTTACCATACCATATTGCCACACTTTCATAGTGTTGTTCACACTCGTTTCCATGACCGGCTTCTATCGATGCATGAATGCTTTTATTAAAAAGTATCGGGTCGTTGATATGAAACCTGTATGTAACGTACCGCCCATCGAAAAACCTATCGTGGCCGGTAACTTTTTTCTCAAAATGCGAAAGGCCATGATCGAAAGCCTGATAAAGCCTGTAAAATCCCCAGGCCATGCCAAAATAATCTTCGGTACCGGTTCCGTGCAGGCGGGGAGGCCAGGGCTCATCGTCAATAACAAACATATCATCGCCTTCGTACCATTTTCCTTTCCTGTCAGGGTGCGACTCAATACAAAGTATTGTTCCCACATATTTCCCCTGATAGCCATTCACTTTTAAAAGTTCATAATTACCCGCCACACTCTGGTGTTTTACTTCGTTCCTAGGTTTAGTTGTTTGAGCAGGAAGTTCATAATTGCCGGAAGTACTCAAGTCTTTTCCTTCGTTGGAAGCAATAGTTGGCGACTGAATGTTGTAACTGGCATGGAACAACAGTGGCTTGTCTTTTAAGGGCAATTCAGTGTAATCGATAAAGTAGAAAAAATCAATCCTGTCAGAAGTATTATTCTGAACTTCAATTTTTACATTTTTAGTAAACGGCATTGGAAAATGAATATTGAAACTTCCGGCACCTATTCCCCATTGGTCCTGATTAAGTTTTCTTGACCTCATCACGTTTAAAACAGGTGTAACTAAATCGTTTACCCGCCAGGGGCCGGTACCGGTAAACATTCCCAGAGGCACATTGTCAACTGTAATTTCATCATCAAAAGTCATTATAATTCTGACTTTTTCCAGATAAAGTGTATCAGAAGTCTGGATGGTAGTCCAAATCCGCTGGATTATTCCTGAAGTATTATTAAGGTCGCACAATGTATGTGTTGTACCTGATGCAATGTGGACAGCATCAATATTAAATCCGCTTGTATCGTAGGAGGAAAAACGTCTTCTTTCACCTGCTTGGGCTTTCCAAAAATCACTCAGATTTCCTTGCGCTTGAGTAAGGTAAGAACAACCCAAAATGAAAACCAATGTAAAATATAAACTAGACATTTTGTTGAAACGGTTAGGCACATTCATTTTAAGTCACAGTGTTCAAAAGCATTAGTGGCATACAATTAAACCACTTCTCTGCTATTCCTATAAAACCAACAACTACCTGGTATCAAAATATTGACATTAAAAAGAAATACAAATTCAAATCCCATTAGCTATGCTACTCCTTTTGAACAGGACTTGTTGTATTCAACTAATTAAGACCAGTACTTATATTGAGGTATTTTCATTAATTCCCCATCATTTAGCGCCGATTGGTGTGCAACAATGCCGGGCACAGTCATGTTGAGAGAAACAGCCACATCAATCATCGGCTTTCTGTTTTGAAGAATAGATAAAATGAATTCGTTGGTCAAATTACCATGTGAACCTCCGTGGTAGCCAGCCGGCAATCCAGGTGGCAGCGGGGGCCGAAGGGTAACTGGCATATTAATAGGCAACCCTTCATACTTATCATAATAGGTCCCCTTTTCACTTCGTATACGGCCCTTTTCACCATGGTCTCCTGGTGTATCCCAACTGATTATCATCCGTGACATTCCCCCTTCATTGGTACGAAAATGGGCAGACTCTGTGCCAAAAGGATTTTTATACTCATTGTTGGCCGCCATTAAATGAGGCACTTTACTTGGAATTCCCATACAGGAAACCTCAGCAAAACTTCCATCAGTAACACCTACATAATAAGCGGTAGCATGTGTGGGATAATATTGTGGAGGCAAGCCTATTCGCCAACCTTTGTAACTCTCCAATGGCTTAGCCATGTAATGATAGTACTCGCCTTCGGAATAAATTATTTTCCCCAATAATCCCTGGGAATAAAGCAGTCGCATCGCATAAAGGTCTTCGTGGAATGAAGATGTTTCAAACATCATATAGTTTAGCCCTGACTGTTTTACCTCATTAAACAGCCTTTCTGCATCTTCCAAAGAACCAAAAACTGCAGGAACAGCGCTTGCAACATGCTTTCCATGTTTCAGGGCAAGCATGGCATGTTTAAAGTGGTTAGGAGCGTCTGTAGCAATAAAAACAGCTTCTATCGCAGTATCTTTTACAAGCTCTTCCAAAGAGGGATAGGTTTTTTTGCACCCAGTTTCCTCGGCCATGCTTGCGCAGCGTTGCGGGATTAAATCACTAACCGCCACCACATCTACATTTATATGATTTTGGAAACCAAACTCAGCACCAAAGCGGCACAATCCATACCCGATAAGGCCAACCCGAACTTTGCGGTCAGATACAGGCACCCATCCTGCATACAGGTCCTTTTGTTTTGCTACTTCAAAACCCTGTATCCCAGATTTAGGTTCTCCCGGATAGTCCTGGAATTTTCTACCAGGAGAACAACCAATTGCCACTCCAGCAAGTATCCCTGTATGAATAAATGAACGGCGAGAGAAATTTTTCATGCTGCGAATGTTATTCTAACAATTTATACCTAATAGTTTTATAACCAAATCGGTTTTGCAACCACATAATTACTAGTACATCCATGCTCCCCCAAAGACTTCTACAGTAATAATTCGATTACTCGAAAAGTATATTAACAAAACTGGTGCTCCCTAATATTAATTGGTGTTAGCTTGTTGATAAACTCTAACATAATCAACTTCCATTGTGACAGGAAAAGCCAAATCATCTATTCCGTGTTTGCCACCCCAGTTGCCTCCTATAGCCAGGTTAAGAATGATAAAAAAAGGCTGGTCAAATGGCCACTCTTTATCGGTACGATGTTCATTGCTGAAAGAGTTGAGTTTTCTATCATCGATGAAAAATTCAATTTTTTCGGGTGTCCATTCTATGGAGTACGTGTGAAACTCTGTATACGGCCTTTCAACAAAAAGTGCCTTTGATTTTTGTGTACCCTTCATGTGGTTATAGGCATCGGTATGTACACTGCCATAAATACTATCCGGCTGGTAGCCTACATGCTCCATAATGTCAATTTCGCCACATCGAGGCCAGCCCTTAGAATCAATATTATTGCCCAACATCCAGAAGGCGGGCCATGTACCCTTGCCAGAGGGCAATTTCATGCTGGCCGAAATTTTGCCGTATTGAAAAGAAGCTTTTCCTTTTGTAACCAGGCGAGCCGAGGTATAATTCTTTTTGTCTGTTTGTTGTTCCCGTGCAATAATTTTCAGTACACCATTTTCAACAACAGCATTTTGAGTGTTGTTTTCGGTATAAAACTGTTTCTCATTATTTCCCCATCCGTGGGCATTGCCCCTTGTGTCAAAACTCCATTTGGCGGAATCGGGCAGACCTTTGTAATTGAATTCGTCCTGCCATATCAAGTTCCATTGACTATTTTGCGACGAAGCTGGCCGAAAAATTAAGAATGTCAGCAATAAAAATAGGAAGTGTTTCATCAGTGGTGATTAATGAGTAAAGAATTCGCCCTAAGCAAATTGCTCATAGCCCCGGTGCACTAAGGCACCGGGGATGAACACAATCAGTACTACTACCTGCTTACACTATTGTAACCACCAGGGGGTTTTATTTACATCATCAAAACCGCCATACTGTTCCTGAACAGCTTTCTTATAGTTCTCAGGGTTCTTGGTCAGCTCATCAGTAGGATACATATTCCGCTTTGGTGCCATATTTGGCGCACCTGAATTTAATGACGTTGCCGGGTTAATGGGGAAAACAGGATATCCTGTACGCAGGTAAGTCCTGTACGACATGCCACCTCCCTGGAAGAAGTCAATAAAATAGCGTTGCATCCAAATCTGCTTTAACCTGTCCTCCTTTGTGCCGGACATTTTGTATGCTGCCTCTCCCGTAAAATAATTATCAATGTACGACTGGGTAATAGGCATTCCATGAAGATTTGATTGGATTACTGTACTTAAATCTTTAAAATAACTAAGCTGCCCTTTTACGCCGTTTTCATAATAAGTTTTTGCTGTAGCCGCTCCTCCCGGTATCCATCCTTCTTCGGCAGCCTCGGCAATAATAAAACATTGCTCAGCATAAGAAAAGAATAGAAACGGATCGCCAATCCTGGATGCAGATGATGCGTACCGCTTGTTTATAAGGGAATATTTACCGGACAGCTTATTCAATTCTAACGAACTGGGAGACAATTCTGACGGAGCCCCTTCATATGCTGCATAATCATTTTCCAAAAAACCTGCCGCGATTTTATAAGGAGCTGGTTCGCCAAAATAGAACAAGCGTCGGTCGTTTACTGATTTTAAGAAATCGACCATTAGTTTCGACATTGCCAGATTTTGCCTTGTACCTTCCCCGCCATAAAATGGATAAGTAGCATTGGCGTTTTCAAGATAGGGTAATTGAAAGACATCAGCATTACCGGACAATAAATTTCCTGCAGCTACAATTTCAGCGAACCGCGCCTTTTGTTCAGGAGTAATTTTTTTACTTATTGTATTTAATGTCCTGAGTTGTACGGCATTACATAACCTGCGCCACTTTGTAGCGTTTCCCGCATACGACATTATGTCACCACTAAAATTTTTGCCTTGTGCAAATTTTGCCTCGGCGGCTTTTAGGTCATTTAAAGCAGCAACAATTATATCGGCGGCCTTATCGTACTTTGGCTGGGTTATTCCTTGCTCAGCCATGCCTGCTTCAGAATAAGGGGCATCTCCCATATCAGTTGCGACACCAATTCCATAAGAGGCTTTTAAGAATAATCTTAATCCTTCATACGAAGGAAGCGCCGGGTTGCCCGCTGCAAAATCAACCATTCTATTCAGCAAGGTTAGGTTTTGGGCACCGCCAAATCCGCCATACGGATAATAGGAAGAATAGTACTGGTAAGGGTTTGCAACATTTTGAAGATTTGTACAATGTTTGCCCTGCAGCTGGGCGGTGGCCCAGTCGGTTGAATTTGGATTCCAAAACCGGTATGTACCTTTTAAAACCGTTGTAGCCAACATATCCGAAGAAACAGAAGTAGGCACATTCGGATTGGTATTCAACTCGTCAAATTTTTCGCAAGAACTTGCAACGATCAACAAAAGGCCTGCAAGAAATATTATTTGTATCTTTTTCATTGCAATATTTTTAAAAGGTGAGACTAATTTTGGCTCCAATATATCTGGTTGCCGGGTCTGCAAAATCTTCGTTGCCACCGTCCGGATCAGAATATTTAAAGTCTTTTGCTTTCAAGAACACATTTTGTCCAATTAGACTAATTGAAGCCGCTTTGGCTATTCTATGCAGCACTTTAGCAGGCACTTCATACGATAGGGAAATCTCCCTTAGTTTGAAAAATGTCTTGGAGTAAGTATCTGCTACACTACCATTACCACCCCAGGCACTACTGTTGTGTAAGGCAATCATATATTGCTTGTAAGTGGTACTGGCTGAATTCTTTCCAAATACGCGTGTATCAGTTACAATATTTCCAACAGCATCATATGTAACAGTACCAGACACCACATACACGCCTTGTCCCACATAGTTGTTCAAGCTTCTTCCTGCTGCTATAACTGCAGCATTACCGGCCGCACCCCCCCCGGCTGCAGCTGCTATACCAGCGGCTATTACGTCCAATTCTCTTTCGGGCGAAAGGCTATTAGGGTGTATACCCGACTGCCACATATAGCTCTCTGTTCTTGTATTGGTAATGCCACCACTTACACCATCAAACGACAGGTAAAAACTGAAGTTTTTATACCTTAAGTTGGCATTTGCACCCCAAATATACTTGGGGTCCGAATAGCCAAACAACTGGTCGTAGCCGTAAGTAATGGGAAGGCCACTTGAATTATGTACAATGGCTCCAGTAGCGGGTTCGCGAACAAAGTCCCTGCTAATAAAATGGTCAGAACGATTACCAACTTTCACCCATGGTTTCTTTGCTGAATAAACAGAATCCAATTTTGTGTAATAGTTATTATAGGTTGACCAGTTAATACCAATATCTAATTTCCAGTCTTTGTTTTTTATTGGTGTACCATTAAGAATTACCTCCCAGCCACGCCTGGTTATTTCTTCACCAAAATTGGTTACAATACCAGCATACCCGGATGCAGCAGTAATACCTACAGTTGTGATACGATCAAATGTTCTCCTTGAATAATGGGCTACATCAAGCATTAGTCTATTTTTCAGGAACATAGTCTGTAAGCCCTGCTCAAACGTTTCGAAACTGGTGGGCGAAATAGATGGGTCGTATAAATTGCTTGGCACTGTTGCCCCGTTCAGCGAACCCCATGTAGGAGCACTTATGCCATAGCTGCTGTTAATTTCATAAACACCGGCTGGCCTCTTGGACAAATTCCACGATGCTCTGAATTTCAGCAGGTCAAGCCAATTTTTTGTATTGGGCATAAGTTCTGAGGCAATAAAACTAGCAGCAACAGATGGGTAGAAATAGGAACGTTGGTCCTCCGACAATGTGGAACTCCAGTCATTACGGCCGGTTGCCTCAACAAATACCATTTTATTCCAAGATACACCTAAACGCCCAAATAATGAGTTCACCTGTTGGGCAGCAGTACTTTGCGAAACCTGTGCAGCATTTGTAGATGCTCTTATGGAATAGAATCCCGGAATAGAAATGCCACCTTGTGTACTGGCATTCATATTATCATTTTGGGTATAAAAAATGGTTCCTCCCGCCAGGTATTCAACATCAAAATTTTTGAAATTCCTGTCTCCGGAAAGTATCAAATCAGAGTTGGAACTAAAACCGGTAGTTTGTCCAATATTATACTGTCCCCTTCTTCCTCCATTCCATCCACTGTTTTCAGCGCCGGGCACACCCGTATTTCCAGATGAAAGATATGAACCCCAGGCCGATCTCATCTCACCTGTTTGTTTGAAGAAATCCACGCCAGAACGAATGGTAGCTTTTAACCAGCTCATGATTTGATAGCTAGCTGTAAAATCTGCATTAAAAATATCCCGTGAAATCTCATTTGTTTTCTCGTACCTGTCAAAATACGGATTGTTGATAGATGGCCCGGCATAATTGTCTATTGAGGTACCATTTAACCCGTAGCTATTGTTTTGTATCTCGCCTTTCTTAATCCAGTAATTATTCTTATACTGTCTGATATCCCAATCGGCAGGCGACCATATAAGCAAGCTGTACATAGGATCGTAGGAGGTATAGCCGTTAGAGCCAAGATTGGGAGAAGCCTTTTTTGCATAAGACATATTGGTGCTCAGCGTTAGCTTATCTACCTTAGCATCTGCGCCGAGTGAATATGTAAATTTTTGAACTTCAGCATTAGGATAACGACCCTTATTGGCGGTCCAGTTAAAAGAATTTCTTAAGGAAAAATTATCTTTTTTAATACCGATATTAATGTTATTGTTAGTTACATATCCCTGCTCCAGGAAATTTTTAAAATTATCTTTCCCTACAGGCAGATAGGGGGCCATTTCAAAAACCTTTGTAACGGGGTTCCACTGGTTCTGCATGGTACCATCCATAAAAGTGCCCCATGAATTCTCTGAGTTTAGGTTATAAACACCGGCAGTACCGCGGCCATATACTATTTGCCTTTCAGGAATAGCAAGGTAGCCGCCTGTGAACATGGTATTGGTTGTAAAATCGACAGTAACGCCTGATTTATTAGAAGATGCACTTTTGGTAGTAATCATAATGGCGCCATTGGAGCCCCGAAAACCGTACAAAGCTGAAGCGGTAGCACCTTTTAAAACACTAATGGACTCTATATCTTCGGAAGAGATATCAGCTAAAGTCTTGTTTTGATAAGCCACCCCATCAATTACAATTAAGGCATTTTCTCCACGTACACTTACAACAGGAACTGCTGCAAAATCCGGAGAGTTTCTTACCAGCACACCTGCTACCTTTCCGGTAAGAGAAGTTGCCACTTCAAGACCGGATACCTTTTGCAGCGTTTCTCCCGATACTTTCTGTACCGAATAGCCTAAGGCCTTTTCAGCCCTCTTAATGCCAAAGGCCGTTACCACAACGCCCTGTATTTCTGTGCCTGCCGATTCTGCCAAAATAAAATTGTAAACCGAATTACCGGTGGTAACAGTAACAGATTGGGGGGTCATACCCACATAGGAAACAGTAATTACCTCTTTGGCAGAAGCCTGAATGGTGTAATTGCCATTGCCGTCGGTTGTGGCGCCTTTAGAGCTTTTAGCCACAGTAACGCTGGCGCCGGATACCGGTTGGCCTTTGCTATCTTTTACAGTTCCCCGTACTGTTTGTTGGGCAAATAGAGTACCTGCCAACAGAAGCGAGGCAAATAAGAGCATGCCAGCTACTAGATTGCGCCGCATGCCGGTTTCTTTTTGTTGAATAGTTCTTTTCATATGCAATAGTTGTTTTAGAAGTTTTTCCGCAGTCAGAAGGCGGAATAAATAAGGAATGGGGACATGGGTGAATGTTATCCGCTCATAT
>Ga0209594_1000933_pt1 | contig 15554 bp, 14 predicted proteins | sample AshMeaCrysSpring_FD_184126 | JGI IMG/M metagenome (GOLD analysis project Ga0209594, IMG submission 184126) | Groundwater microbial communities from Big Spring, Nevada to study Microbial Dark Matter (Phase II) - Ash Meadows Crystal Spring... | ecosystem: Environmental > Aquatic > Deep subsurface...
TCCTCGATCCGCTGGCGGCCTGTCGGCGGGCCGAGACCGAGTGGCGCGCCGGTCGCGCACCGATCGAAGCCGTCGAGGGGTTCATCCGCCAGGTCATCGGCTGGCGCGAGTACGTGCGCGGCATCTACTGGCGCGAGATGCCCGGATACCGCGATCGCAACGCGCTCGGTGCGCGCCGTCCATTGCCCGGATTCTTCTGGACGGGCGACACGCCGATGGCGTGCGTCTCGGCCGTGATTCGCCAGACGCTCGAACTGGCCTACGCCCACCACATCCAGCGATTGATGGTGACCGGCAACTTCGCGTTGCTTGCGGGCATCGATCCGCGCGAAGTGCACGAGTGGTACCTGGCGGTGTACGCGGACGCGTTCGAGTGGGTGGAACTGCCCAACACGCTCGGCATGAGCCAGTACGCCGACGGCGGGCTGCTCGCATCGAAGCCGTACGCGGCGAGCGGTGCCTACATCCGCAGGATGTCGGATTACTGCCGCGGTTGCCGGTTCGATCCTCGCCTGCGGACGGGGCCACGCGCCTGCCCGTTCAATGCCCTGTACTGGGACTTCCTCGACCGCAATCGCGCCAAGCTCGACCGCAACGCGCGACTCAGGACCGCCTACCTCACCTGGGAGCGGCTCGGCGCGGCCGAGCAGCAGGCCTGCCGCGACTCGGCCAGCGCGTTCCTCGCGACCCTCCAGGGGTCCTGACGGCCGCCCGTCAGGGCCCAGCCTGCTGGCGTCCCAGCAACAGCCGCGCGATGTCGCCACCCGCGCGGCGGCTCTCGACCAGCAGGTAGACGCTGAGGAACAGCGCGCCGCCGAAGAGCGCGAGCAGTCCGAGCGCGACGCCCGCCCCGCTGAAGCGATGCCGCCATGCGACCCAGAGCCCGGACAACGTAAGCAGGCACAGGAAATCGAGGTTGAACTGCCCGGGCCAGCCCATCCGCGCAATGTCGCCGAAGAACACCGGCAGCAGGTTGAAGCCATGCTGGGCCACGACCGCGCCGGTGTAGAACAGTATCGCGACGAAAATCAGGATCAGCAGATTACGAAATGCCAACATGCGTACGACTCCCCTGATCTGATATCGACGGTGGCAGCGCGGGGCCCGTGCCGTCGGCCGCCCTGCCGTCAAGGTCCGCCCGGTTCCTCGAGCGCGCTCCAGATGTGTGTGAAGCAGCACCGCTCCATCGCGGGCGTCTGCATGCCGCTAGCGAGGGCCGCCGCCATGCGTCGCTGGGCGCCCGGGGTGTGGACCGACTTCAGGAAGATCTCCTCTTCCCTCGCCAGTTCGTCGTCCATGTGGACGTCGCCCAGGCTGGCGGCCCGCTTGGCCAGCGCGACGGTCTCCGACGGAAAGCTGGCGATGCGCCGAGCGAGCTGGCTCACGAAGAGGTCGATCTCGCCGCGCGGCAGCGCCCGATTGACGTAGCCGTAGCGTTCCGCGAGCTCGGCCGAAAAGTCGCCGCAGCCCAGGATGATCTCGAGCGCGCGTCCGCGACCCACGAGGCGCGGCAGCCGCACCGAACCGCCGGCGCCGGGAATGATCCCGACGCCGACCTCGGGCTGGCACAGGACGCCGCGACCAATCTCCGCGAACCGCATGTCGCAGGCCAGCGCGAGCTCGCTGCCCCCGCCCCGGCAGCGACCCTGGATCTTCGCGATGGTCGCCTTCGGCATGGTCCGGAAGCGATCGAGGACGCCGTGAACCCAGCCGAGCCTCTCCTGCCGGGGCGGCGGAACCTCGGGCAATTGCGAGATGAGATTGATGTCGGCGTGGGCGATGAAGAACTCCGGGTTCGCGCTCTGGATCACCACGACCCTGACCGCTTCGTCGGCCTCGATCCGCCGCCCGACTTCATCGAGCTCGGAAAGCAGGGCGACATCCATCAGGTTGAGTTCGCCGGCGTCGATGGTGAGGACTGCAACGCCCCGTTCCACGTCGACTCGGACGATCGAGAATTGCTCGTACTTCATCGACATGCTCCCTACGCAGCCTCGCCCGTGTGTCCGCGGCGGCCGTGACAGGCCGCAGCATGTCGATTCAGGCGCGGCACGAGTGCGACCGAACGGGCCCGGTTTTTGTATATTCCGATCATCGACCGCGGATTCGAGACATGAAGCACGAGGTCTGGTCGCAGGTTCGCAAGGACGTCGGCGTCGAGCCGCTGGCCGAAGGAAGGGTCGGGGGAGACTGCCCGCTCTACGTCGAACGCTGGGTCTATCAGGCGAATTCGGTGAACGTGGCCGGTGTTGCGTGCCCGGTGCTGATCACGCAGCTTGGAGGCGCACGCGTCACCGAGGGCGGCGATCGCGGCGATCGGCTCGCGATCCTGCCGAGCCAGTCCGTGCTCGTTCCGCCGGCCACCCCGACCCGCTGGCATTACAACGGGCCCGTCGACGACGTCGCATGCTATTTCCTCGATCCGCAGAACGGAATCCAGGAGCGCCTGGGTCGGTTGGTCCCGGAGCGCGGCGCCCCGCTGCAGTTCTCCGATGCGCTGGTCGCCGCCGCCGCCCAGCAGCTGGCCGACGAACTGCACAACGGGCCGAGTGCCGACGAGGCGTTCATGATCCTGCTGACGCGTCTGATGCTGGAGCAGACATTCCGCGTGCTGACCGCCTCGAGTCCGTCGGTGATCCGGCCGCGGCACGGCCACTTACCGCGGCTGCAGCGCGTCCTGCGCTACATCAACGACCATCTCGGCGAGGCATTGCCGAACGCAGAACTGGCAGGCGTCGCAGGCGTCAGCGAACCGCATTTCCGCAGGATCTTCCTCGAAGGCGTGGGCATGGCCCCTCACAAGTACGTCCAGGCGCGCCGGCTCGCGCAGGCCCGCAAGCTCCTCGCCACGTCGGAACTGCCGATCCCGGTCATCGCCGAGGAGTGCGGCTTCTACAACCAGAGCCACCTGACGAAACGGTTTCGGTCGGTGCACGCGACCACGCCCGCCGCCTATCGCCGGCAGCTGCGGCCCCAGAGATCGTCACGCCTCCCTCGACTGGCTCGCCGACCCTGATCCAGGCGGGCGGCCGGTGGTACTTTGCATCCAGGTCCCGCTGGAGTAGAGTAGACACCTCTTCGATAGTTCTCGAATCATGAAAGAGAAGGCTGTAATCAGCGCGCTCGCCGCCCTGTCCCAGGTCAACCGGCTCAGGGTCTTTCGTGCGCTGGTGGTCGCGGGCCAGGCGGGCGCCACCCCGAGCACGATCGGCAAGCGCCTCAAGGTGTCACCGGCGACCCTCTCGTTCCACCTCAAGGAACTGGCCAATGCCGGCCTGATCTCCCAGCAGCGCAGCGGCCGCAACCTGATCTACCGGGCCGACTACGAAGCCATGAATGCGCTGCTGGCCTACATGACCGAGAACTGCTGCCAGGGCGCGGCCTGCGACTCGCGGCCGGCACCGCCATGCAGCCGCTGAACCCACCGACCGGACGAGAACCCATCATCCCCAGACGAGGTAAATCGCGATGATCGCCGACCAGGCTAAGTTCAACGTGCTCTTCCTGTGCACTGGCAACTCAGCGCGCAGCATTCTTTCGGAAGCGATCCTGAACAGGAAGGACCCGGTGCGGTTCCATGCCTTCAGTGCAGGAAGCCGACCTGCCGGCAAGGTGAATCCCCACGCAATCGAGCTGCTGCGGCGGCTTGGTTACGAGACCGCAGGCCTGCGCAGCAAGAGCTGGGATGAGTTCGCGGCGCCCGCGGCGCCTCGACTGGATTTCGTGTTCACCGTCTGCGACAACGCCGCGGCGGAGGTCTGTCCGATCTGGCCGGGACAGCCGATTACTGCCCACTGGGGCGTCCCCGACCCCGCGGCCCTGGCAGGCTCCGATGATGAGAAGCGCAAGGCTTTCGAGGCCGCATACGTAGCGCTGGACCGGCGTATCGGACTGTTTACCAGCCTGCCTTTGCGCAGCCTGTCTCAACTCGCCATCCGCGAGAAGGTCGAGGAGATCGGGCGGGCTTGATGCTTTTCTTCCACGGAGTCGATTCATGACCACCGTCGCGCGCCGGCTCTCCTTCCTCGACCGTTACCTGACGGTGTGGATTTTCGCCGCGATGGCGCTCGGCATCGGAATCGGCTGGCTGGTCCCCGGCGTCGAGGCGTTCGTGGAGCGGTTCACCGTCGGCACGACCAACGTACCCATCGCCCTCGGCCTGATCCTGATGATGTACCCGCCGTTCGCGAAGGTACGCTACGAGGACCTTCCCGACGTCTTTCGCGACAGGAAGATTCTCGTCCTGTCGCTCGTGCAGAACTGGGTCATCGGGCCGGTGCTGATGTTCGTGCTCGCGATCACCTTCCTGGCCGACAAGCCCGAGTACATGGCCGGGCTGATCCTGATCGGGCTCGCACGCTGCATCGCCATGGTGATCGTCTGGAACGAGCTCGCGGAGGGCTCGACCGAGTACGCGGCGGGCCTCGTGGCGTTCAACTCGATCTTCCAGGTGCTGTTCTACAGTCTGTACGCCTGGGTGTTCGTCACGGTGCTGCCTCCCCTGTTCGGGCTGCATGGCTCGGTCGTTGACATCTCGATCGGCCAGATAGCGAAGAGCGTGTTCATCTATCTCGGCATCCCGTGCATCGCCGGCATACTCACGCGAGTCGTGATGCTGCGCTTCGTGAGCAAGGAGTGGTACCACGGCCGCTTCGTGCCGCTCATCAGCCCCATCACGCTGATCGCACTGCTCTTCACGATCGTCGTGATGTTCAGCCTCAAGGGCAAGCTGATCGTCACGATCCCGATGGACGTCGTGCGGATCGCGATTCCGCTGCTCATCTACTTCGTGGTCATGTTCCTCGTGTCGTTCGCCATGGGGCGTCGAGCAGGCGCCGGCTATCCGAAGTGCGCCACGTTGTCCTTCACCGCCGCGAGCAACAACTTCGAGCTCGCGATCGCCGTGGCCGTGGCGGTCTACGGCATCGATTCGGGCGCAGCGTTCGCCGCCGTCATTGGCCCCCTCGTCGAGGTGCCGGTGATGATCGCGCTGGTCGGACTCGCGCTCCGGTTCCAGCATCGCTGGTTCGGCGGCCCCGAGGCCGCACGCACGCATGGCGGGGCATGATCGTCCAGGGAGAACCCAATGAGCACCGACATCAAGCAGGTCGTCAAGGAAAGGTACGGCGAGGCTGCCCGAAGGGTAATCGCCGTGAAGGCGGAGGCCTCGTGCTGCGGACCGGCACCGTCGTGCCGCGACCCGATCACGTCCAATCTCTACGACGCGTCCCAGACCAGGGACCTTCCCGAGGCTGCCGTGCTCGCCTCTCTCGGCTGCGGCAACCCGACCGCGCTCGCTGAACTCTCGCCCGGCGAGGTGGTGCTCGACCTCGGCTCGGGCGGCGGCATCGACGTTCTGCTCTCGGCGAGGCGCGTCGGTCCTGCGGGCAAGGCCTACGGCCTCGACATGACGGACGACATGCTCGCGCTCGCGAACGAGAACAAGCGCAAGGCGGGTGCCACGAACGTCGAGTTCCTCAAGGGGGAGATCGAGCACATCCCGCTGCCCGACGGTTCGGTCGACGTGATCATCTCGAACTGCGTCATCAACCTCTCGGCCGACAAGGACCGGGTGCTGCATGAAGCATTCCGCGTGCTGCGCCCCGGCGGCCGCTTCGCCGTGTCGGACGTCGTGACCCGCGGCGAGATCGAGCCGCAGATCCGCTCCAGCGTGCTGGCGTGGGTCGGATGCGTGGCCGGCGCGCTCGACGAGCAGGTGTATCGAGACAAGCTCGCCGCGGCCGGGTTCGTCGAGATCGACGTCGAGCCGACGCGTGTCTACCGGGTCGAGGACGCGAAGGACTTCATCGCGGCCAGCGGACTCGACGCGGCCGCGTTGGCGCCCAAGGTGGATGGCAGGTTCATGAGTGCCTTCGTAAGAGCCCGCAAGCCCCGCGGCTGAGGCGACCGGAATGAGCGAGGCCGCCTACCTGCCATTCCTGCAACAGACGCTGAGTTACTTCGACCGGCCGCACGAGGGGCCGGCCCTGCAGCCGGTCTCCTCGCCCGCCGCGTGGAAGCGGAGCGACCTGGACGGCGCGCCGTGGCGCATCCGGCTGAGCGACGACGAGGCGGACGAGCTCCGCGAGGCCGTCGCGGCGTGGAACACGCGCACGAGACCACTCGCGTCGATGACACGGGCCGACTTCCCGTTGCCGACACTGGCGGCCCGGGTCCGTGGCTGGCGGGACGAGGTCGCCACCGGTCGCGGCCTGCAGGTGATCTCGGGGGTTCCCGTCGGTGCGTGGTCGCTCGCGGAAGCGTCGGCCTTCTTCTGGGGCCTGGGCCAGCATCTCGGACGGCCCGGCGCCCAGAACCGCACGGGCGATCTCCTCGGGCACGTTCGCGACACCGGTGCCGACAAGACCGATCGCTACGTGCGGCAGTACATGACCACTCAGGGCATCCCGTTCCACTGCGACGCCGCCGACATGGTCGGCCTGCTCTGCCTCAGGAAGGCGAAATCGGGCGGCTCGAGCCGTATCGCCTCCTCGGTCGGCGTGTACAACGAGCTGCTGCGCCGCCGACCCGACCTCGCACCGCGCCTGTTCGAGCCATTCATGCTCGACACGCGCGACGAGGCCGAGGCGAACGGCGTGAAGGCTCTGCCGATTCCGCCGTGCCGGTTCGGCGGCGGCGTGCTGCGGACGTTCTGGCACTCCGAGTATTTCCGCACGGCCCAGCGCCACGAAGGCATCCGGCTGACGGACGACGAGAAGGAACTGCTGGACCTGTACGACGAGATCTCGGGATCACCCGAGTACTTCGTCGACATGGAACTCGAGCCGGGCGATGTGCAGCTCATCTCGAACCACACCGTGATCCACGCCCGGACGGACTACGAGGACTACCCGGAGGACGACCGCAAGCGGCACCTCCTGCGGCTCTGGATCACGGCATGATCGCGCACCGCTGGACGGGCTCGGCCACGAGCACCGGCCCGTCCGCGGATTCGACCGTCAGTTGCTGACGACGAGCGCCGGCGGACTCCAGCTGCCTTCGCCGGGCGGCAGGATCGACGGCGCCTCGGTCTTCGGCCAGTACAGGCGCAACACGAGATAGATCGGGCCGTCGGGCGCCGGCAGCCAGTTCGACTCCTTGTCCTTCCCGGGCGAGTCCTTCTGGATGTGGAGCGTGAGCGACCCGTCGTCGTTCTTCTTCATGCCGGGCAGCATGGGTGAGTTGATCAGGTACCGGTTGATCGGGTTCCTGATCAGCAGCTGGTCCTTGCCGTCGTACATCGTGACCGACCAGAAAGCGTTGACCGGCGGGTACTGGTCCTTGGCGAAGGTCAGCGTGTAATTGTGCTTCGAGCCGTCGAGTGGCGTACCGTCCACCAGGGTCCTGGTCAGCGGATACATGGCCTCGACGGCGTCGTTGCCGTAGATGCCCGCGCGTGCCGCTGCGGCCCGCAGCAGCCAGTCGCCCTTGTAGAACTCCCGGTCGCCGAACGCCGAGCCCACGTTCCAGCCGTTGATCTGCTTGCCGATGGTGGAGAGCTTCTCATCGACCTTCCTGTCACCTGCCTTCATGCCGAGCAGGATCGCGGCCTTGTGCTCGGCCGAGAGATCCTTGAAGTCGAACGTCTTGCCCGGTCCGATGCCGATGCTGGCGAGCTTCGCGCGGATCGCCTCCTCCTCGGGACCCGGCGGAGCGAACTGCAGGGCGAAGTCCAGGAACTCGAAGAAATTCGTCTTGACGAGTTCCTTGCTGAAGGCGGGCCAGTCGACGGCGGGCGCGGCCGCGGGCGCCGGCTGCCCCAGGTACGCCGAGAGCGGCTGGACCTTGTAACCGTCCTGCACCTTGATCACGTTCGGCATGTCGTCCGCGTCGAACAATTGCGTTCGGAAAATGACCATCGAAAGATCCGTCGTCGAACGAAACGTGCCCTCGATGCCCGGCGGCGTTTCGCCCTGCCAGCGCGGCCCGACGACGAGGTAGTCGCCGGCGTCGCTGCCCGTCGCGCGGCTGCCGATGTAGCCGTAGTTGAAGGTGTTTCCGTCGTTCAGCATCACCGAGTAGTAACGCGGCTTCTCGACGGCGGGAACGGAGATCACCACCGGCTCGGCACGCAGGTCCATCCACGCGAGCGAGTACGGCGTGTCGCTGTTCGGCGTGGGGATCGTCGTGTCTTCGTACGTGAAGACGCGGCGCTCGTTCGAGATCTGGTTGAAGGGCGCCTTGTACTGCCCCGAGTTCTCGTCGATGACGTACTCGTACATGACGCCGTAGTTCATGACGATGGGCAGGCCGTAGATGAATCCTTCCTCCGCAATCGCCTCGACCTCCTTGATACTCGGTGCCGGTACGCCGGCCGTAGCGTCCTGCCTCCCGGCCTGGGCGACCGTGTCGTTCTTCTTCCCGCAGCCGGCGAGCGCGGCTCCGAGGATCAGCACGGCCGTCACGTTCCTGAAGATCGAAAGCTTCATGAATCTCTCCCTTGCAGTACTGGTTGAGACATGCCGGCGGGAATCACCGGCGTCTCGTAGAGGCAGCAGGTCTTTCTCCTGTCCGCGCTCAGTAAGCAGGCAATCCAGTTGATGCCCGCACCACCCCTGATGCCTGAGTGAGGACGATGGACCCGCGTGTCGCAGGGCGCACGATGCTAATCCACCGTCCGCCTGCTGTCACCGTTCGCATGGGCACCTCGCGAAGGCCGATCACGTCTCCCTCAGCCGCGGCATCAGCTCGACGAGGTTGCACGGCCGGGTGCGCGAATCGAGCTGTGCGGCGATCAATGCGTCCCAGGCCGTGGCGCAGGCGCCCGACGAGCCCGGCACACAGAACACGTAGGTCCCGTTCGCCACGCCCGCGAGCGCCCGGGACTGGAGCGTGGAGGTCCGGATGTCGGCGTAAGAGATCGAGCGGAACATCTCGCCGAAGCCTTCGAGCCGCTTGTCGAGCAACGGTGCCACGGCCTCCGGCGTGCCGTCGCGGCCCGTGACGCCGGTGCCGCCGGTCGTGATGATCACGTTCACCTGCGGGTCGGCGATCCAGTGCGAGACCACGGCGCGGATCTGGTAGACGTCGTCGGGCACGATGCGCTTTTCGGCCAGCCGGTGTCCCGCGCCCGTCAGTCGTTCGACCAGCAGGCGCCCGGACGTGTCCGTCCGCTCGTCACGCGAGTCGGAGACCGTGAGGACCGCGATGCTGACGGGCACGAACTCGCGCTCGCCGCCGCCATGTGCGTATGACATTTCCTGGCTCCCGTGCCTGCCGCGTGGCACCCGCTCAGACCAGCCCGGCGAAGGGCTGCGCCTCGACCTCGCTGCCCGGCTGCACGTCACCCTGCTCGAGCGGCAGGACGATGAAGCAGTTGGCCTCGCTCATCGAACGCAAGACGCCGGACCCCTGGTGGCCGGTGCTGCGTACCGTGTAGCCGCCCTCCGGCCGCCGCGCGAGCACGCCGCGCTGGAACTCCAGGCGGCCGGGCGCCTTGCGCAGCCGCGTTTCGCAGGTTGCGCGCACGAGGAGCGGCGGTTCCGCATCGGTCACGCCGGCGAGCGCGCGGAGCGCAGGCTGCACCAGCTGGTAGAAAGTCACCATCACCGAGACCGGGTTCCCCGGCAGGCCGAAGAAATACGCCCCGCCGAAGCGTCCGAACGCAACCGGCTTGCCCGGCTTCATCGCCACCTTCCAGAACCCGAACTCCCCGTGGCGCGCGAGCGTCCCGGTCACGCAGTCCGCCTCGCCCACCGAGACTCCGCCGGAGGTGACGATCGCGTCGGCCTGCGCGGCAGCCATCTCGAAGGCACTCAGCGTGTCCTCCCGCGTGTCCGCCACGACGCCGAGGTCGATCACCTCGAGTTCGAGCCGTGCGAGCATGCCCGCCAGCGAGTAGCGGTTGCTGTCGTAGACCTGCCCCGGCGCCAGTTCGGTACCGGCCGGACGCAACTCATCGCCGGTGGAGAAGATCGCGACGCGCGGCCGACGCCGCACGGCGACCTCGCCGACCCCGACTGACGCAAGAATTCCCAGTCGCGCCGGTGTCAGGACGCAGCCGGCCGCCAGCGCGAGTTCTCCGCGGCGGATGTCCTCGCCGACGGGCCGCACGTTCTGCCCGGCGCGGTGGCCCGCCTCGATCACGGCGCGGCCCGCCTCCAGCCGCACGTGCTCCTGCATGACGACGGTGTCCGTCGCCTCCGGCACCGTCGCGCCGGTCATGATGCGCAGGCACTGCCCCCGGCCGACCTCGCCCGTGAACGGCCTTCCCGCCCACGAGGTGCCGACGACGTCGAACGAGGCGCTTCCCGCGGCCGGCAGGTCGCGGCCGGCGAGCGCATAACCATCCATCGCGGAATTGCGGTGCGAGGGCACGTCCACCGAGGAGTGCACGTCCCGCGCGAGCACGCGACCGAGCGCTCCCCGCAGCTCGAGGGTCTCCTCGCCCCCGACCGGCGTGATCGCAGCGATCATCCGCGCACGCGCCTCCTCGAGACGCAGCAGGTCGTGCCCGTGCTGCGGCAGGTCGCAGGGGTCGACGTCGGCCGGCGATGGATCGTGGCCCGGGGTCATCGTGTCTTCCACCCGAAGATGGCCCAATGCTACTCAGCCCAACGCCCGGGTGGAAATCAGTCTTGCCTCGACCCGGTCACGTTCGGCGGGATCATTGACGTTGAGGAAGGTCTCGGGTCGGTCGCCGAGGTCGGCTTCGGCCACGGGCATCTGCCCGAGCCAGGCGCCGGCCTTGCGGCCGCCGCCGGCGAGATAGGACTCGAGCGACGGCGCAAGTGCCGCCCGAACCAGCAGGAACACCGGCTGACGCAGTGCGCCGTCGCAGGCCACGGCGACATCGGTCCCCGCGGCGGCGCATGCAGCGTGCAGTCGTGCGCCGAGATCCGGCGCGATGAGCGGCGCATCGCAGGGGACGGTCAGCAGGAACTCCGTCGTGCAGCGCTGCAAAGCGGCGCACACGCCCGCGAGCGGCCCGAGGTAGCCCTCGTCGGCATCGGCGACCACCGGGTACCCGAAGGTGGAGTAGTGCTCGCGGTTACGGTTCGCGCTGATCAGTACCATGCCGACCTGGGGCCGCAGTGCATCGAGAACGTAGGCCACCATCGGCCGCCCGGCGAGCGCCAGCAGTCCCTTGTCCTCGCCGCCCATGCGCGAGCCAAGACCTCCTGCGAGCACGAGGCCCGTGATCGAATCGCGCGGATACTCCGGACGGGAAGGCTGGTCGGTCATCGCCCCCATTGTGACGACGACCCGGTCGATTGTCCCCCCATCGGAGGTTGATGCCGACCTCAGAACTGCAAAGTTCCCGTGACCCGCAGCGTGCGCGGCTCGACCGGGTGAAAATGGATGTCGGCCACCGGTTGCGACTCGCCCGGCAGCTGCGAGTCGTAGTAGTAGGTGATGTCGTTGGCGTCGGTATCGAACACGTTGAATACCGTCGCCATGACGCTGAATTTCTGAGTGAAGCGATAGCCGGCATCGAGGTTCACCAGCGACGTCGAGCGCGAGCGCACGCTCCCGTCCTCGATCAGCGGCGCCGGACCGAAGTATCGCCAGCGAGCGCCGCCGTACCAGCCGCGATCGCGATGTACCGTGATTCCGAGCGAGACGACCGTCTCGACGGCGCCCGGGATGTAGTCGCCGGCCGGGTCGGATTCCGTGAACCTGGCGTGCGACCAGGCGTAGTCGCCATCGACGATCAGCCAGTCGAGTGGTGTCCAGTAGGCACCGAGTTCGACGCCGTAGCGGCGCGTCGCGCGACTCGGCTCGGTGATGCCGCCATCGCCGACGAACAGGAGCTCCGAGTCGATGTCGAGCCCCCAGAATGCCGCGGTCAACTGGGTCTTCGGCACGATGGCCGTGCGCAGGCCGACCTCGGCCCCGTCCGCAGGCACGATCGGGTCCACGGGATCGACGGGCGTGACGCCGTCGACCGGATCGACCGTGATGGTCGTGCCGCGCGCGTCGTTGGTGTGGAAGCCGCGGCCGGCGTTGAGGAAGAACTCTGTCTGGTTCCACGGTCCCAGCACGACGGTCAGCTTGGGCTGGGCCAGCGAATCGGTCTCGGACCCCGAGTTCGCGGTCAGGTCACCGTCAACCTGGAAGTCGAACAGGTCGAAGCGCAGGCCGGCGGTTGTACGCAGCCACGGGGTCCAGCGCTGGTCGTGGCTCACGAACGCCGAGTACTGGCCCTGGGTCACGTCATCCTTGCGAATGGTCTCGAAGCGCTCGCGTTCCCGCGTACGGTAGAGCGCAACCGGGTGGATGTCGTCGTAGCGGAACTCGGCGCCCGCCTGCAGGACGCCCACGAGGCCGTTGAACGACGCGTCCATGTCGTAGACGTAGCGGCCCCCGTACACCCGGCGGTCGTCGTACTGCTCGAACTGGTCGCCGTCCACCTGGTCGATGGCGTAGGTGAAGTTGGAGATCAGGTCGAGGTAATAGTCGATCGCGTAGACGATGGCATTCCAGCCCCGTCCGTCCTGCCGCGACCACAGGTCGAATGAAAGACTGTAGCGGTGCGATTCGCCGCCGGTGGTCTTGTCGATGCTGCCAAAGCGGTCGATCGAGCCATCGTCTACTGCGCGCTGCGGGACCTGGTCGGTGCTGTTCCAGCTGCCGTCGTAGCCCATCGCGGCCAGTGACCAGCCGCGCGAGTCATTCCCGTGACTGTATTTCACGACCCCACTGGTCTTCTGAAAGTCCTGCGGCCGCTTCCATGGGCCGTCGCCCTGCGACCAGTCGAGGCCGAGCAGCAACGTGCCGTCGCCGACCTGTGACGAGGCCGTGCCGAGCACCCGGTAGTAATCATCCTGGCCGACGGTCACGCCGAGCGCCGGCGCCCCCGAGTCCCGCACGTAACCGATCTGCGCCGCGCCTGCCGCCGAGAAATTGCCCTGCTCGGCGTAGTAGGGCCCCTTGCGGTAGTGAACCTCGTCCACGAGCTCGTGGATCAGGAAGTTGATGTCGGCGTAGCCCTGGCCGTGCGCGTGGGTCGGCATGTTCACCGGCACGCCGTCCACGCAGGTCGCGAAATCCGTGCCGTGGTCGAGGTTGAAGCCGCGCAGGAAGTACTGGTTCGCCTTGCCGTCGCCGCTGTGCTGCGTGACCACGAGACCCGGCACGACCTCGAGCACCTCGCCGGGGCGCAGGATCGGCCGGCCCTCGAGCTGCACGCTCGTGACGATGCCCTCACTCGCGGCCTGCGATTCCCCGATCAGCCCGACCCGGCGGGCCGTGACGACCACTTCCTCAAGCGGCTCGCCCGTCGGGATGCCGGCCGCGAACCCGGCGGTCGCCGCACCCGCCGCAATCATCACGACCGCGGCCGCGGCGAGGTAACTGCGATTGCGTGTCCGATGCCGGCTCTCCATGATGCCCCCCGCAGGCGACCGCGTTAGCCCGGACGTCAGGATGCGCCGGAGTATGCGGTTCTTATAATAAGTGCATATTACAATTTGACAGCAGGGCCATCTGATGCAGCGCACCACGATAACGCTCGACGACGACCTGATGGCTCGCCTCGGTGAGTTCATGGCCGCCCGACGGTACTCGAACCGCAGCGAAGCGGTTCGCGACCTGGTCCGCGCGGGCCTCGAGCGATCGGCCGTCGCGAACGACCCCAAGGCCCAGTGCCTCGCGGCAGCGGTCTACGTCTACGACCACGAGTCCCGCGAACTGGCGAGCCGCCTGACGCATGCCGCGCACGATCATCACGACCTCGCGATATCGACGCTGCACGTGCACCTCGACCACGACAGCTGCATGGAAGTCACGGTCCTGCGGGGCGAAGTCGATGAGGTCAGCCACTACGCGGACCACGTGATTGCGGAGCGCGGGGTACGGCACGGGCAGCTGGTGATCGTGCCCGTCGACGAAAGCACGGAAAGCCACACGCACCATCGCGCGCGTGTGGGTCCGCACCGGCACCTGCACGTCAAGCGACGCTGACCCGTTACGGCTGGTAATCCCGCGCGCGAGACCCACCCACCATGACTGACTCTTCCAGGGCCGTCTTCCTGAGCTACGCATCCCAGGATGCCGAGGCAGCCCGTCGAATCCGCGACGCGCTGCACGGCGCCGGAATCGAGGTGTGGTTCGACCAGAGCGAGTTACGCGGCGGCGATGCCTGGGACGCCTCCATCCGGCGGCAGATCCGGGAGTGCGCGCTGTTCGTGCCCATCATCTCGGCGAACACGCAGAGCCGCACGGAGGGTTACTTCCGCCTCGAGTGGCGCCTCGCCGAGCAGCGCTCGCACCTGATGGCCCGAGGCCGGCCCTTCCTCGTGCCCGTCGTCATCGACGGGACCGCGCAGGCGGGCGCCCACGTGCCGGACGCATTTCTCGAGGTACAGTGGACGCAGTTGCCCGACGGGCAGTGCGACGCGATGTTCCCGACACACATCCGGCGACTGCTCGAACGCACGACCGCAGCGCCGAAGCGCGGGGCCACGCCCTCACCGGCCGCTGCGACGCCGCCCCCTGGCCGGTTCCCCGCAAGGCGTGCCTGGGTCGTCGCTTTCGCGGTGCTGGGCGCGGTGGTACTGGCCGCCGTCATGTGGTCTCGCGGATCGCCGACGCGGACGACGGCTGCCCTGGAGCAGGCGGCTCCCGACGTCGCCGCCGAGCGGGTAGCGAAGGCGCGCGCACTGCTCGACGACGATCCGCTGCGCACCCGCCGCAACGTCGAACTCGCGGAGCAGTTCGCCCTCGAGGCGATCGAGAAGGATCCGTCCAGCGCCGAAGCGTTCGCCGCGGCAGCGTGGGCGAACTTCCGGTTCATCATGGCCAACTACGAGGACACGCCGAAGAGACGGGCCGACCTGCGGAGCTACGCGGAGAAAGCCAAGCTGCTCGACCCCGACTCGGTCAACGCGGAACTGGCGCTGTGCGGCCTGCTCGAGGTGAACGGCGACTGGGCCGAAGCAATCCGATGCCTGGACTCCATCGGCAAGCGCGAGCCGCGAAACATGGCCGTGCTTCGCGAATCGGCCTGGACGTCCATCCGGACCGCTCCCGACGCCGAGGCAGCGGCGCCCGTGCACGAGAAGACGGCCGCCACGCTCGATCGCCTGCGCGCGGTCTCACCACTCGGCCGCAGCCACGCGGACATGGTCCTGGCCGCCGTGCATTGGCGGCGGGGCGAGTACGTCGAGGCCGACCGGCTGCTGGACGGCGTGTTCGAGTCCGGCCAGCCCGCGCGCGAGAGCTACCTGCTCCGTCTGCTGGTGCTCCTCTACGGCTGGGGCGACCTGGACGCTGCGCAGAAATTCGCCGCTGCCATCCCTCCCAAGCTCCTGCTGGAGGACGTGTTCATCTTTCACGTGGCCACGCTGTGGATTCGATCCGGCGACTACGAAAAGGCGCTCGAGACGCTCGGCCGCAGCCAGCGCGACATGCTTCAGGAGGCCCTCGTCGAGTATCCCACGGCAGGATTGCGCGGCGACGCCCATGCAGCCGCGGGCCGACACGCAGCGGCCGAGCTTCAGTGGCGCGAGGCGATCAAGACACTCGATCGCCTGCTGCAGGACGAGCCGGACCGCGCCGCCCTGCGCGAGCAGAAGGCGACGATCCTGGCGCTGCTCGGCGAGCGCGATGCA
>Ga0209594_1000935_pt1 | contig 15547 bp, 14 predicted proteins | sample AshMeaCrysSpring_FD_184126 | JGI IMG/M metagenome (GOLD analysis project Ga0209594, IMG submission 184126) | Groundwater microbial communities from Big Spring, Nevada to study Microbial Dark Matter (Phase II) - Ash Meadows Crystal Spring... | ecosystem: Environmental > Aquatic > Deep subsurface...
TGCGCACGTGCCTTGTCGATGCGATCCGCGGTGAGCGGACCCACGAGCGCGACCACGAAACCGAGGATCGCCAGCACGACGAGCAGTTCGACGAGCGTGAAGCCGCGGCCGCGGGCCATGGTCCTACAGGCCGATGTCCGCCACGGAGGTGATGCTGAGCATCATGATCACCACGACGCCGCCGACGATCAGTCCCATCAGCAGGATGAGCGCAGGCTCGAGCAGCGTCGTGACGCGCTGGGTCCAGTTCGAGAACGCGTCGCGGCTGCGCCGCGCGATCTCGTTGAAGACGCGGCCGAGCTCGCCGCTCTCCTCGCCCACCTCGAGCAGGGAGGCATAGAAGTCGGGGAAGAGCCGGGTCTGGCGCAGCACGGTGGAGAGCTGCTCGCCGCGACGCACCTTCTCGACGGCGATGGCGATCTCACGCCGGAGCTGCCCGTGGCGGATGTTGCCCGTGGCGAGCTGCAGGGCCCGGTCCACCGGCAGCCCGGACTCGAGCATCATGCCGAGGCCGCTCGCGAAGCGGATGCGCTCGACCGTCGTCGTCGCCTCGCTCAGGAACGGCGAGCCGATCGCCATGCGCTCCTTGAACTCGACGACGCCCGGCCGCTTGCGCGCCTGCCAGAGGAGCGCGCCGACCGCGGCGAAGCCGACGGCAAGCGGCCACTGGTACTGCTTCATGAAGGCGCTCGTCCCGAGCAGTGCCGAGGTGTACCAGGGCAGTTCGCTCGCGTCCGCAAACAGCGTGGCCAGGTTTGGCACGACGAAGTTGAAGATGAAGAGCAGCGCCAGCACGCAAACCGCGAGCACGATCAGCGGGTAGGTCGCGGCCTGGATCACCTTCTGGCGGATGTCGCGGCGGAAGCGCAGGTCCTCGGCGAGCCGGCGGAACACCTCCGGCAGCTGGCCGCTCGCCTCGCCGAGCGCGATGAGGTTTACGTACAGGGGGTCGAAGACCTCCTTGTGCGCCGCCGCCGCCTCGGAGAGCTGCTTGCCCTGCTTGAGGTCGCCCGAGAGCGCCGAGAGCAGGCGGCCGACGGCGCCGCTCCGCCCGGTGCGCTGCAGGATGCCGATCGCGCGGTCGATGCGTACTCCGCTGTCGAGCAGCAGGCTCAGCTCCGCGGTGAGGAATTCGAGGTCGTCGAGGGTGACCCTGTCGGACTGCAGGCCGAGCGTCTCGCGCCAGTCGCGCCCGCCGCCCTCGGCGACGAGCTCGCTCACCATCACGCCGCGGCCGCGCAGGTCCTCGCGCGCGAGTTCGACGCGCTCCGACTCGACGATGCCGGACACGCGCGCCCCCGACGGGTCGAAGCCGACGTAGCGGTAGCGCGCCATCAGCCCGCCACTCGCAGCACTTCCTCGAGCGTCGTGAGTCCCTGGAGTGCCTTGAGGTAGCCGTCCTCGCGCAGCGAGCGCCAGCCCTGCGCGTCGCAGTACCTGCGCGCCTCGGCGAGGAAGTGCGGGCCCGCGTCGAGCGCCTTGATGCCCTCGTCGCAGCGCAGGTACTCGACCACCGCCATGCGGCCGCGATAGCCGGTGTGCCCGCAGGCGTCGCAGCCGCGGGCATCCATGAGCTGCGGTTCGCGAAGTCCCGCCCGCTCCGCGAAGGCGCTGAGCTCGAGCCGGTCCATGAGCGAGCGGGACTCGGCGTGCGGCACGGCGCAGTGCGGGCAGAGCCGGCGCGCGAGCCGCTGCGCGACGATCGAGCGCAGGGCCGCGTTCAGCAGGTACTCCTCGACGCCGAGGTCGAGGAGCCGCGTGTACGCGCTCGGCGCGTCGTTCGTGTGCACCGTCGAGAACACGAGGTGCCCGGTGAGCGCCGACTGCATGCCGATGGCCGCGGTCTCGCGATCGCGGATCTCGCCGATCATGATGATGTCCGGGTCCTGGCGCACGATGCTGCGCAGCCCCGTCGCGAAGTCGAAGCCGATGCCGGGCTGCACCTGCACCTGGTTGATGCCTGCGAGCTGGTACTCGACCGGGTCCTCGAGCGTGATGATCTTCACCTCGGGGCTGTTGAGCCGCGAGAGGAACGTGTAGAGCGTCGTCGTCTTGCCCGAGCCCGTGGGACCGGTGAGCAGGATCACGCCCGCGGTGATCTCGAGGTCCTCGAGCACGCGCGCCTCGACGTCGGCCGACAGGCCGAGGAGCTTCATGTCGTAGACCAGTGCGCCCTTGCGCAGGAAGCGCATCACCGCGCTCTCTCCGTCGGTGACCGGCAGCGCCGAGACACGGATGTCGATGTCCTCGCCCGCGACGCGCAGGTCGATCTTGCCGTCCTGCGGCCGGCGCCGCTCGCCGATGTCCATGCCCGCCAGGATCTTGAGACGCGTGATCACCGGCAGCACCATGGCGGGCGCGATCGAGTCCACCTCGTGCAGCACGCCGTCGATGCGGAAGCGCACGCGGGCGCGGGTGCCCTGCGGCTCGATGTGCATGTCCGACGCACCCTGCTTGAGCGCGCGGGCGATGAGCGTGTTCAGCAGGTTGACGGTCGGCGCCTCGGAGGCGAGCTCGCGGAGCCGGCCCTCCTCGACCGAGCTCAAGCCGGCGTCCACCACGTGATCCTGGCGCCGCCCGAGGCGCGCCTTGAGCGCGTCGAACTGCTCCTCGCCCAGCAGGCGGATCTCGTAGGGCAGCGCGGCCTTGCCGAGCCACTCGTTCACCTCGAGGTCGAGCGGCGCGTGAGCCGCGAACACCCAGCGTCCCTCGACGCGCTCGATCGGCAGCCAGCCGCGCTCGAGCAGGAAGTCCATCGGCAATTCTTCGAGGCCGGCGGGCGGCTCCCATCCCGTGGCGAACCGCGCGGGCAGCACCGGCGCCTGCAGCAACCGGCCGTAGATCTCCGGCAGCGCGTCCGCGGACAGGCTGCCCATGTTCACGAGGATCTGCTCCATGCGGCCGCCGTACTTCTGCTGGTACGCGCGGGCCTTGTCGAGGTCCGACGCGCCCACGCCGAAGTCGGTGAGCAGGGCCGCGAGCGAGGTCATTGGAAGACGATGTCCTCGGCCTCGCCCTCGCCGCCCGGGCTGCCGTCCTTGCCGAAGCTGCGCAGCTGGTAGGGCTGGCCGTTCTCGCCGGGCACCGTGAACTGGTACGGGTGACCCCAGGGATCGAGCGGCAGCTCGCGCGGGAGGTAGGGGCCGTCCCAGCCCGGGCGCGAGCTCTGGCGCAGCTCGGCGAGGTTCGGGGGGTAGTCGCCGAGGTCGAGCCGGTAGGTGTCGAGCGACGTCGCGAGCATCTGCATCTGCGCCATCGCCGTCTTGCGCTGCGACGAACTCACCTTCGAGAACATCGTCGGGGCGACCAGCGAAAGCAGCAGGCCCAGGATGACGATCACGATCAGCAGTTCGATGAGCGTGAAGCCGCCGTGCAGGCGTGGTCTGTGGTTCATGCCGTAAGTTCTGGAAAATTTTGGGAAATATACCCGATCGGGCCGGTCGCTGGCAGGCCCGGGGTCGCAGGCTGCACGGCCCCTTAGGCCGCACCCGGCCCGAAAAGTTCGGGATTCAAGTGGAATCGGCGGCGACGCGCACCAGCGTCTTGCCGAAGTTCTCGCCGCGCATCAGGCGGCAGAAGGCCTCGGGCGCGTGCTCGAGCCCCTCGGTCACGTCCTCGCGGTACCTGAAGCGGCCGTCGCGGATCCAGCCGCCGACCACGCGCTCGAGCTCCGGCAGGCGATGCAGGTGGTCGTAGACCACGAGGCCGCGGATCGTCGCCCGCGCCGCCACGACCGGCCCGAGGAACGGCCCGGGTGGCGGCGATTCGGCACTGTAGGCCTCGATCATGCCGCAGAGCACGACGCGGGCGCGGAGCGCGAGGTTGCCCAGCACGGCCGCGAGCACGTCCCCGCCCACGTTGTCGAAATAGACGTCGATGCCGTTCGGGCAGGCCTGCTTCAGCAATGCACGCAGGTCGCCCTCGCGGTAGTTCACGCAGGCGTCGTAGCCGAGTTCCTCCACGGCGTAGCGGCACTTCTCATCGCTGCCCGCGATGCCGACGGCCCGCGCACCCACGAGGCGCGCGACCTGCCCGACGGTACTGCCGACGGGCCCGGTGGCCGCGGAGACGACGACGGTCTCACCCGGCTTCGGCTCGGCGAGGTAGACGAGGCCCGCGTAGCCGGTCAGGCCCGGCATGCCCAGCACGCCGAGCGCGGTGGAAAGTGGCGCGACCCGTGGATCGAGCTTGCGCACGCCCTGCCCGTCCGACAGCGCGTACTCCTGCCAGCCGTTCTTGACGAGCACGTAGTCGCCGGCCGCGTACCCCGGATGCCGTGACTCGACGACTTGCGAAACGGTCTCACCGAACATCGGGTCGCCGGGCCGGAGCGGGACACCATAGAGCGGGTGACCCTTCATCACGTTGCGCAGGTACGGATCGAGCGAGAGCCAGATCGTGCGCGAGAGGAACTGGCCTGCGGCGGGCAGCACGACAGCCACGGTGTCCGAGGAAAAGTCCCCTGGCACCGGGATGCCGCGCGGCGCGCGCGCGAAGGTGATGCGGAGGTTCTGCAATCAGAGCAGGCCGAGGACGTGCTCGGCGCTCGACACCTTGAACTCGCCCGGACCCTCGACCAGCACCTGCTTCGCGACGCCATTCTCGACGACCAGCGCGAAGCGCTTGCCGCGCAGGCCCATGCCGAAGCCGGTCGCGTCGAGTTCGAGCCCGAGCGCCTTGGCGTATTCGGCGTTGCCGTCGGCGAGCATGAGGACCTTTTCGTCGACGGCCGACGCCTTCGCCCAGGCCTTCATCACGAAGACGTCGTTGACGGCCATGCAGGCGACCGTGTCGACGCCCTTCGCCTTGAAGTCCGCCGCGTGCTGGATGAAGCCCGGCAGGTGGCGCGCGTCGCAGGTGGGCGTGAACGCGCCGGGCACCGAGAACACAACGACCTTCTTGCCCGCGAAGAGCTGGTCGGCCGTGATCTTCTGCGGACCTTCCGGCCCGGGGGTCGTGAACGTGCCCGAAGGCATCTTGTCGCCAGCCTTGATCGTCATGGTGATTCTCCCTGTTGTGGTGAATGGCGCGAGGTCGCGATGGTACCAGCGCTTCGCGGTCGCGGGGGTTGTGGATTCAGCGATCAGACGCGTCACCAGCGCCCGCGCGACGCCCGGTGCGCCCGGGTGGCCGGACCTGCCCTGCTTGCGCCGTTCAGCCCAGAAGTTGCACTTCAGCGGGTAGTCGGCAGTCGCTGGTTGCCGGCAGAGTTTGAACCCGTCATCGAGGATCATCCCCGGTACGGCCGGATCGTACCCGAACAAAGGAGCATCGAGCGTCGTATCAAAGACGTCGTTCCGGAACGTGTTGTTGACGAACTCGAATTCCTCCGCGGTCGGTACTCGCTCGCCGACATGGTCGCAGACTGTGCCGGTGTGCCCCGGCTGACTGAAAACCGGCAACCACCCTGCAGCAACCCCGCAAGGCTTCGGGTTATGAAGCACATTACCGTCGAACACGTTGTCCCTGAACTGCCGTATCCGCCAGCCAGGTTCCGGGAGGAATGCGGGGTGAGCACTCGTCCCTCTCGCCACGCAGCCCAGAGATGCGATAGAAATTGAACATGAGCGGAGTGTCGTCAACGATTTTCCGTTGGAACAGCGAGCCTACGGAGCTGTTCCAGTACCACGCGCCGACCCCCGTCACCTGCATTGACGATGTAGTTCGCAGCGATCGTCGAGGACCTGGGCGTCCCCAACCATTCGATGGCAGCACCCCAGGCGTTGGCGATGACGCGCGAGAAAGCCCCCATGAACGACCCCCGACACTCAGGACGACGGCAGCCCTTCTGCGAAACATGGCAGATCGTCCGCGAGCTTCACCCAGCAGAGCCGGTGACTGGTCCACAAATGCGCCACCGGTGGACAGGCCTCAGGGTCATCGAGACTGCAGGTCGTCACGTCGATGGTTGCGCCGTAATCCGACCGCCAGTACGTGAGCGGCGTGCCGCACCGTTGACAGAAGGTCCGCGTTACGGAAGTTGACGAACTGAACTCGGCCGGTTGGCCGGCGACGAAGGTGAAACTCTCCGAGCTCAGATGCAGCCACGGCACGACCGCTGCACCAGAAGCGCGCCGGCAGCTGCGGCACTGGCAGGTGACACTGACCAGCGGCTTGCCATGGATTCGATACCGAACGGCGCCGCAGAGGCATCCGCCCTCGATGGTCTTGCTCACGCTGCCCCCATGGCTGTAGTGATCCGAAATATCGGCCTGTCGCCAGCGCGCGGCCTCAGGCGCCGCCGAGTGCAGATCACAGGGGCCGGTCGCCGCTCAGTACGGCCGCTTCAGATACCGCCCGATCGGCGGACCGACAACCTTGCCCTTGTCGAAGATCAGGTTCCCGCGCAGGTAGGTGCTCACGACCTTGCCGGTGAGTTCCTGGCCCTCGAACGGCGTGTAGCCCTGCGACGACTCGGACTCCGCGGCACGCACGACGAAGGTCTTTTCAGGGTCGAAAAGCACGAGGTCGGCGTCGAGGCCCGCCGCGATGTCGCCCTTGCTGCGGAGTCCAAAGCGCTGCGCCGCGTTCCAGGACGTCAGCTCAGCGATGCGGTTCCAGGACAGGCCTCGCTTGCGGCCTTCGCTCGCGAGTCCGGACAGCAGGTACTCGGTGCCGCCGAAGCCCGACTTGCCGAGGAACACCTCGCCCGGCTTGGAGGCGTCGACCTTCATCTCGTGGCGGCAGCAGGCGTGGTCGCTGCACACCCAGTCGAGCTTGCCGTCGAGCAGCGTCTCCCACAGGTACTCGACGTCCGCGCGCGAGCGGATCGGCGGATTGACCTTGGCGAGCACGCCCGTCGGCGCGTCGTAGTCGAGCAGCAGGTGGCCGACCGTGACCTCGCGGCGGAAGTTCACGTGCGGGAAGGCCCTGGCCATCTTGAGCGCCGCCTCCACCGCCTTGCGCGAGGTGAGGTGCAGCAGGTTGATGTTGATGCAGTTCGTCTCGTGCGCGAGGTAGGACGCGATGCAGATCGCGAGACCCTCGGAGTGCGGCGGGCGCGCGGCGCTGTAGGCCTTGAGGCCCGTGAGCTTGCCCTCGCGCTGCACGAGCTTGGTGTAGGCCGCCATGATCTCGGCCGTCTCGCAGTGCAGGCTCAGGCTGATCGAGTCGCGACGGTCCTTGAACTGCTCCATCGCGCGCTGCACGCCCCGCATCACGAACTCGAAGTGCGCGATGTCGTACTTCTCCTCCTCGTCGATCATGAGGAATTCGTGCTGGTGGCTCGACGCGCCGTGGAGCCCGTAGCCGCCGTAGAACATGTAGATCTTGAACGAGGTCACGCCGTGTTTCTCGACGAGGTCCGGGATCTCCTCGATGTGCCCGCGGTCCATGGGCGCGAGGTGGTAGGCGTAGTCGACGTGGAAGCGGTCCTTCGAAATGTCGAGCACCTCGGGGAAGAACTTCGCGTAGGGACCGCCCTTGTTCAGGTAGTAGTGGCCCGTGCGGAAGTAGTTCAGGCTCGAGGTGACGCCGCCCTGAGCCGCCGCGCGGCTCTCGGTGACCGCGTCCTCGGCCAGCGGCGAGTAGATGCCGCAGTGCATGTGCGGGTCCACGAGACCCGGGAACGCGAGCAGGCCCTTCCCATCCACGACCTTGCGCGCCTCAGCGGCCGCGATCTCCCGGCCGATGCGGGCGAACTTGCCCTCCGCGATCGCGATGTCGCCCTTCTGCACCGACGCCTTGCCGGGGCGGACGATGCGGACGTTCTTGACGAGCAGGTCGTACTTCTTGGCGGACGGCATGACGGAACCCCCGGAAAAGTTCAATCGGCCGATTTTACGCCAGGGCCCAGCACGAAGGTGGAGTCGGGTATCGGCTTGCCGATCTCGGCGGAACGCCAGTGGATGTCCACCGACTTCACGCCGTCGTAGTAGTGGCGGACGCGCCCGGGCTGCACGAATCGCGAGTCGACGAGCTGATAGAACTCCGAGTACTGCCGCATGTGCCAGCCCTTCGTGGTCTGCCACTGCGCGGAAAGTACGTAGAAGTTCTGCTTGTCTATGCCGAAGAGCGTTCGGGTGCCGCTGGGGTCCTTCACCCGAATGAAGTAGGCCGGCCGGCCCTCGACCTCATCATCGGCCAGGCGCTCGACCTGGAACCCCGGCTGCAAGGCGAAGCGGATCGCGCTGAACCCGAACGCACTCATCTCGTCGCTCGCGGCCCGCTCGGGCGGCAGCGGCCCGTTCTGGTCGTAGGAGCGCTCGCCGTCGAAGGCCACCTCGAAGATGCGCTTGTCCCCGCTGTAGGCGTCGAGGCGGAACTTGCCGCTGCCCGCGTGCGCGCCGTGGGCCAGTTCCGTCGGATAGACGCGATACATCACGTAGCGGTCCGCGAATACGCACCTGGCCGGGTCACCGTCGCGGCAGAGCGTCGCCTCGCCCCGCATCACGTTCGTGCCCGCCTCGAGCCACGCCTTGCCGCCTGCGGCCGCGTGCACGCGCTCGACGATCTCGCGCGCCGTGAGTTCCGCGCCAAAGGCAGCGGGGACGAAAGCCACGAGTACCAACATGCATGCGAGGAGCGAGCGTCTCATCGGGCAACTCCCGGTACAGGGCCGCCCGCGACTGCGAGCGGCGCGATGCGAGGGATGAGCAGAGTCACGGCGAGCGCGGAAGCGATGTGCATCGTCGACACGATCGCGAACACCGGCGTGTACGAGTAGTGGTCGATCAGCCAGCCGATGAAGGGCTGGGCGAACGCGGCCGCCAGGCTGCCCGCGGCGCCGGAGAGGCCCCACACGGAGGCGACGTCGCGCGACGGAAAGAGGTCCATCGGCACGGCGAAGAGCGCGGAGGACTTCACCTGGATCGCGAAGAGCGCCGCCGACACGAGCAGCACCGCCATGTAGGGCGACTCGACGAACACCGCGGGCATCGCGACCGGCACCATCAGCGCACCGAGCCAGATCACGCGCTTGCGCGCCGCGTCGAGCGCCGCACCGCGCGCGATGAGCCGTCCGCCGAGCCAGCCGCCGAACAGTGCGCCGAGGTCGGCCGCGACGAACGGCAATGCGGCCACCCAGGCGATCTTCACGATGTCGAAGCCGCGCTCGCTGTACAGGTAGTTCGGCAGCCAGAATGCGAAGAAGTAGAATGCGCCGTCGCCGGTGAACCGGGCGAGGATGAGACCCCAGGTCTCGCGATGGCGCAGGTAGTCGCGCCAGCGGCCGGCGAACTTCACCTCGGACGGCGCGGTCCGGCCCGTCAGGATGTAGGTGAGCTCCGCGCCGCTGATCGTGGGGTGCGCCTCGGGCAAGTGGTACCAGCGCTTCCACGCCAGCACCCAGAGGAATCCCACGGCACCGGGCACGAGGAACGCGGCCTGCCAGCCGTGGAAATGAATCAGGAGGCCCACGAGCGGCGGCGCCAGGATGGCCCCGATGCCAGTGCCGGCCGTCACGATCCCGGTGGCGAGGGAGCGCTCGTGCTTCGGAAACCACTCGGCCACGGCCTTGAGCGCCGCCGGGAAGTTGACCGCCTCGGTGACGCCGAGGGCGGCCCTGAGCGCGAAGAAGCTCATGAATCCGCGGCCGAACGCGTGCAGCATCGCGGCCACGCTCCACCACACCACGGCCAGCGTGAACGAGCGCCGCGTCCCGAGCCGGTCGATGAGCGGCCCGAGCGCGACCTGCCCGAGCGCGTAGGCCATCAGGAACGCGTAGGTGATCCAGCCGTACTCGGTATTCGAGAGCTGGAATTCCTCGCGCACGACCGGCGCCGCGACGGACAGCGCCTGCCGGTCGACGTAGCTGATCGCGGTGACCAGGCAGAGCAGCACGGCGATGCGCCAGCGCACGGCGGCGAGCGCCGGTACCGGCGGACGGAGGTCAGTCAAGCACGAGTCCTCCGCTCACGTTCATGACGATGCCGGTGAGGTACGCGGCCTGCGGCGAGCAGAGGAACGAAAGCACTCCCGCCACGTCAGTAGCATCCGCGAGCCGCCCCAACGGAATCGACTGCCGGAGCGCCTCGCGCGTCGCCTCCGGCAACCGGGCCAGCATCGGCGTGTCCACCGGGCCCGGCGCCACGCCGTTGACGCGGATACCCTCCGCGCCCCACTCCTTCGCAAGGTAGCGGACGAGGTTGATCACGCCGGCCTTGGCAACCGCGTAGGCCGGGCCGGACAGCGTGGAGCCGCCGTTGAGTCCGTTCGTCGAGGAAACGAGCACCAGCGTTCCCCGGCTCTCGCGCAGGTGCGGGTGCGCGGCCTTAGCGAGCAGGAACGCGGACGTCAGGTTGACCTCGAGCAGGCGGCGCCAGTCCGCGGCGCTCACCTCCACGAGCGGCCCGCGTCCCACGGCCCCGGCAAGGTGCACGACGCAATCGAGCGAGCCGAAGCGCCGCACGCAGCGTTCGACCGCGCCCGCCACGGCCGCCTCGTCCGTGACGTCGGCGGAGATCGCCTCGAATGGAGCGTCGAAGGCGCAGGGCAGGTCCGCGAGCGCGAGGTCGACCGCCGCGACCGAGAAACCGCCGCGCATCAGTGCGGCGACGGTCTCGCGCCCGATCCCGCCCGCGGCACCGGTCACGAGCGCGACACGGGCCGGGGCAGCCATGCCGGTCAGGCGGCGCTGCGCTGGACGAGTCGCGCGTGGATGCCGTCCAGCATGCTGTAGCGGACCTGGGCCGAGGCGCGGACCGCTGCGATCGCGCGCGCCTGCGACTGCGGCGTCGTCGCGTAGCGGTGCGTGAGCTCGAGGCCGACGTGGGCGTGCTCGACGTCGCCCACGATGTGCACGTGGAAGAACTCGAGGTCGTCGTCCGTGAATCCCATGCGACGCATCTGCTCGACGTACTTCGGGTACAGCGTCGGCAACTGGCCTTCGAGCGCGACCATGATCCCGGCACAGGCCTCGGCGAGCTCGCGCACGGTAACGAGCTCCCAGACCCACGCCCGCATCGCGCGCGTCGTCGGCAGGATCTCGCCCCGCTCCTCCGCGTGCAGGATCCGCTCGTCGCTCACGCCGCAGGCACGGGCGAACTTGCGCAGCAGGTCGGGGTGACGCTTCGCGGGCGACTGCGGCATCTCCTCGCCCAGCAGGTTCTCGAGCAGGTGCTGGCGCGCGTCGAGGTCGGGCAGCCGCGCGTAGAGCTGCGCGAACTGCTGCGGCACGGGATCGATGTAGTAGAAATGCTGGATCGCCCACTCGCCGAGCTGCGCGCGGCCCAGCTCACCGCCGGCCCATGCGGCGCTGAATGGATGAGTGCCGCCGTGCTGTGAGGTGCGCGCGGCCTCGAGCGCGGAAAAGAACGCGTCCTTCGCAAGCAACTGGCCCATGGGTCCCCCGCCGTGATTCTCGTTATCGTGAGGTTGCGGCGCGCAGGGCCTGGGCGTCAACCCGATTGAGCTTGCGGGGCTGGGCGGAACTGTCGATGGCACTTCGGGCAGCGGCAAGGCGGCGCGTCCGCGCGCAGCATCGAGGGCGAGACCGGGAAGAACGCGCCGCAGGCCTCGCACCCGAGCCAGACCGTGTTGCCGCGCTTCTCCCAGGAGGGCCCTGGCGCATCCTGTACCAGTCGGCTCATCAGGCCTCCGGCAATCCGCCTTGCGCGACGCCGGCGAGCAGCGCGCGCGCACGCACCTCCGCGTCGGCCGGCACGGTCGCACGCGGCGGCACGGCTCGTGGCTGGCCCGGCCCCACGGCGGGCGGCAGCGTCGCGTCGACGCCGATTTTCGAACCTGTCTGCGCCCCGGACGGCAGCGAGGGATCGAGGGTCGAGGTCGACAGCCCGTCGACCACGAAGCTGTCCCGCGACCACTGCACCCGCGTGGCGAGCGCCCAGAGCATCTCCTCCGGCGCAAAGAGGTCGACGTCCTCGTCGACGGCGAACACCGCCTTGCAGCGCCGGTAGGCGAGCGCGGCCGCAAGCGCGTCGCGCACTTCGCCACGCGGCGGCCGGTTGAACTGGAGGTAGGCGTGGAACCGCCGCCCCGACACCGGCACGTGCACGTTGACGAGCGACGGCGCGACCGCCTTCACCAGCGAGTAGAGCCTGCCCTCCATCGCGATGTTGTCGGGCACGAGCATGTCCGTGAGCCCGGACCCGTAGTCGTGATAGATGGCGTCCGTCCGGCGCGTGATGCAGGTGACCTCGCAGAGCGCGGCCCGGGTCTGCGGCCCGAGGTAGCCCGTGTACTCGCCGAAGGGACCGTCGGCGGTTTCCGCCCCGGGGCGCACCCAGCCTTCGATCACGATCTCGGCGTCCGCAGGAACCATGACGCGTTCGCCGTGCGTGACGCTCGGCACCAGTCGGAGGGCCGAGCCCGCGATCCCTCCCGCGGCCGCCCAGTGGCTCTGTGGATAGTCGAGCTTCGCCTGCGTGCCGATCACGACCGCCGGGTGGTGGCCGATCCAGAACGCGACCGGACAGGCCTCGCCGCGCTCGCGGAACTTGCGCAGGTTGCGCGCGTTGTGCGAGGCCGGGTAGGCCATCCAGCTCATCTGGCGCGGCCCCATGATCCAGCAGCGCTGGATCGCGGTGTTGTCCGTGAGGGTGTCCGGGTCGAAAGTGGTCGCGTGCGCGGCCGTGAGATACGGCCCGGGCTCGAGTTCGTGCTGCGTCAGCACGGGCAGGCTGGTCAGGTCCGCGGCGGCCCCCTCGACCACGACGGCCTGTACGGGCGCGTCGCCACGGGCCACGACCCGGGGCGCGATCGCATTCGCTGCACGGCGCGCGAACGCCTCGGCACAGCGCCGGTGGTCGGCCACGCCGAGCGCGGCCGCGGTGACCACCCGGCTCGCCGTCAGGTTGTTCACCACCGGAATCGGGCTCAGGGCCCCGTTCGCGAGCTGCGGCTGCAGGAAGCGCAGGACGGGAAATCGACTCGCGCGATCGAGTTCATGTTGCAGCGCCGTCATCTCGTGCACGACCGAGACCGGAGCCTCGATGTCGAGCAGCCGTTCGCCGAGTCCGCCGAGGAAGGTTCGCAGGTCCAAGGCGGATCCGTGCGGCACGGTCACGCCGCCGCCGGCCCCTTCTGGAAGCGCGGCGCGGATCGCAGCCGCTCGTCGAGCGACTGCAGCAGGCCTTCGGTCGTCTCCCAGTCGATACAGGCGTCGGTGACCGAGACGCCGTAGCGCAGCTCGCTGCGGTCGGCCGGGATCGGCTGGCTGCCCCAGTGCAGGTTGCTCTCGAGCATCAGGCCGACGATCGAGCGGTTGCCCTCGAGGATCTGGTTCGCGAGGTTCTCGGCCACGAGCGGCTGCAGGCCCGGGTCCTTGGCCGAGTTTCCATGGCTGCAGTCGACGACGACGCTGGCCGGCAACCCGGCCTTCTCGAGCTCGCGCTCACAGAGCGCGATGTTGACCGAGTCGTAGTTCGATCGGCCGCCGCCGCCCCGGAGCACGATGTGCCCGTAGCGGTTGCCGCGCGTGCGGAACACCGCCGACTGGCCGCCCTGCGTGATGCCGAGGAAGTGATGCGGGTGGCGCGCCGACTGCAGCGCGTTGATCGCCACCGTGAGCGAGCCGTCCGTGCCGTTCTTGAAGCCGACGGGTGTCGAGAGTCCGCTCGCCATTTCCCGGTGCGTCTGCGATTCCGTGGTGCGCGCGCCGATCGCGGTCCACGTCACGAGCTCCGAGAGGTACTGCGGCATGATGGGGTCGAGCGCCTCGGTCGCCGCCGGCACGCCGATCTCGGCCAGGAAGAGCAGAAGCTCGCGCGCGAGTCGGATGCCCTTCTCGATATGGAACGAGTCGTCCATGTCCGGGTCGTTGATGAGACCCTTCCAGCCGACCGTCGTGCGCGGCTTCTCGAAATAGACGCGCATCAGCACCAGCATCGTGCCCTCGACGCGCTGCGCCAGCGAGCGCAGGCGCGTCGCGTACTCACGGGCCGCGACCGGGTCGTGGATCGAGCACGGCCCGACCACCACGAAGAGCCGCGGGTCCTCGCGGTCGAGGATACGCCGCACGGCGCCGCGGCTGCGGAACACGAAGTCCTCCGAGGATGCGGGAAGTGCGAACTCGCGCTTGATCTCCTCGGGCGTCGGCAGGAGCTCGCTCGAGAGGACGTTGATGTTCTGCAGCCGTTCTTGCATCTCGGATCGGGAACCTGGAAGTGGGTCAGGCCGGCTATCTTACACAGCGGCGGTCGACGGGCGCATGCACGCCGCGCGCCTCAGGTAAAGACCCAGGCGGGCACGTGCCGCCACCCCTTCAGCAGCTCGCGGTCGAGCGCGCGCCAGTGGGGCTCGAACGACTCGACGAGCCGCCAGTAGCGCTCGGAGTGGTTCATGTGCCGGCGGTGGCAGAGCTCGTGGACCATGAGGTAGCGGACGACTTCCGGCCGCTGGAACATCAGGCACACGTTCAGGCTGATGGTGCCGGCCGTCGAGCAGCTCCCCCAGCGGGTGCGCTGCCGCCGCAGCAGCATCCTCGCGTAGTCGATGCCGATCTCCCCGGACACCGAGTCGAGCCCGTCCCGCAGCGCGTCGGAGGCCTCGCGCGTGAGCCAGCGCAAGAGCGCGAGCCCGACCTGGCGATCCGTGCCGCCGGGCGTGCGCACCCGCAATCGGCCGGGCTCGGACTCCACCACCGTGGAGCGTGCGCCGTGCACGTAGTCGACCTGCCAGTTGCGCCCGGTGTACGCGAGCGCGAGCGTCGTCGGGCGCCGCTCCCCTGCGTGTGGCGACTGCAGCGCGAGTTCCATCGACCGCCGCTCGGCCCACTCCCGGTGGCGGGCGACGAAACGCTCGACCGCCGGGATCCCCACGCCCGGCGGCACGACGACCTCGACGCGCCCGCCAGGGAAGACTCGCATCGACAGACGGCGTGCACGGCGACTGATGCGCACGTGCCAGCCGGGCGCTGCGTCGCGCGTCGACCACAGCGCCAGCTGCAGCGGGTCGCCGCGCATGACGCTCACAGCTCCCTCAGCCCGACGGTGACGGGCAGGCGTGCCGCGCGAAGGCCGGGCAGCAGGCCGCCGATGAAGCCGAGCGCGAGTGCGTAGAGGAACCCCGTCGCGAGCAGCCGCGGGGTCACGGTGAACGCGAAGGTGATCTGGCTGAAGCTGGCCCAGTTGAGCGTCGAGGCCTGGTAGCCGTTTAGGCCGAAGTACACGAGCGCGCCGCCGACGAACCCGCCGAACAGGCCGAGCACCGCGGCCTCGAGCAGGACCGAGGCCACGACGGGAGTGGAGCCGAACCCGAGCGCCCGGAGTGTCGCGATCTCCCGGGTGCGGGTGGACACCGCCGAGTACATCGTGTTCAGCGCCGCGAAGACCGCGCCGATGCCCATCAGCACGGCGATGGTCGTGCCCACGTAGCCGATCAGCGTGATCAGCACGCGCGACTGGTCGGCGTAGAACTCGCGCTCGCTGCGTACCGAGACGTTGACCCGCGGATCGTCCTCGAGAGCGCGCTTCACCCCGGCGAGGGCCTCGGGCGAGGTCAGCATCGCCCGCACGACCTGCACGGAGCTTCCCCGCCGGTACACGCCCCGCAGCACGGTGAGGTCCGTCCAGACCTCCGATTCCGACACGCTGCCGCCGGCCTCGAACACGCCGACCACGCGCCACACGTGCGACCCCCATTTCACGTC
>Ga0209594_1000936_pt1 | contig 15544 bp, 16 predicted proteins | sample AshMeaCrysSpring_FD_184126 | JGI IMG/M metagenome (GOLD analysis project Ga0209594, IMG submission 184126) | Groundwater microbial communities from Big Spring, Nevada to study Microbial Dark Matter (Phase II) - Ash Meadows Crystal Spring... | ecosystem: Environmental > Aquatic > Deep subsurface...
GGCGGGCGGCGATGGCCGGATTGCCCCGGAGCATCTTCCACGATTCGCATGACCGCAATGTTGCAGAGGCCCGGCGGTCACACTCCCGTCACGCGCCGGCGCTAGCCTTTCTCGAGTACGGGGTTCGCAGAGACCCCGCCTTCACCGAGAACGAGGAGGAGCTTCCGATGGGCGTCACCCCACCCGGGGACCGGAGTGCCATGCGCCGGCGCGTGCACGGCGAGATGCTCGACAGCTTCGACGAGGAGCTGGAGATGGAGGTCGACGACGATCGCATGGATCGTCTCCTCGACGACATCGCCGGCGAGGTCGGGACCGGCGAGGAATCCGGCGGCATGGACCGCCGCGCGTATTTCCGCGAACTTTTCCGCCTGCAGGGCGAGCTCGTGAAGCTGCAGGACTGGGTGGTGCACAGGAAGCTCAAGGTCGTGGTGCTCTTCGAGGGGCGCGACGCGGCCGGGAAGGGCGGCGTCATCAAGCGCATCACGCAGCGGCTGAACCCGCGCGTGTGCCGGGTGGCCGCGCTGCCGGCGCCGAGCGAGCGCGAGCGCACGCAGTGGTATTTTCAGCGCTACGTCTCGCACCTGCCCGCCGGCGGCGAAATGGTCCTCTTCGACCGCAGCTGGTACAACCGCGCCGGCGTCGAGCGGGTCATGGGGTTCTGCACCGACCAGGAATACGAGGACTTCTTCCGCACCGTGCCTGAATTCGAGCGGATGCTCGTGCGCTCCGGGATCGTGCTCATCAAGTACTGGTTCTCCATCACCGACGACGAGCAGCACCTGCGCTTCAAGATGCGCATCCACGACCCGCTGAAGCAGTGGAAGCTGAGCCCGATGGACCTGGAATCGCGGCGGCGGTGGGAGATGTACACGAAGGCCAAGGAAGTCATGCTCGAGCGCACCCACATCCTCGAGTCGCGCTGGTGGATCGTCGAGGCCGTGGACAAGAAGCGCGCCCGGCTCAACTGCATCGCGCACCTGCTGTCCCAGATTCCCTATGAAGAAGTTCCCCGGGAGCCCATCGCGCTGCCCGAGCGCGTGCATCACGCCGACTACATCCGCGGACCGGTGCCGCCGGAGATGTTCGTGCCCGCGATCTACTGAAGCGGAGGCCCTGAAATGATCGAAGACGCCATCTACAGCCACCACCGCGAGGCGGCGGTCCACCTCGAGCATGCGGCGGAGCATCATCGTTTCGCGGCGGCGCTCCTGGAGGCCGGCGACGTCCAGAACGCGAACTGTCACGCGAGCATCGCGCTCGTCCACAAGCAGCGCGCCAGCGAGCACGCCGCGCAAGCCGCGCAGATGCAGGCCCGCATCCCGGGCGCCAACGGCTAGCCATCGCATCCCGCGGCGCCGGAAGGCGCCGCCGTCTCGCTACTCCACGAAGTCGGGGGCGATGACGGTCCGCAGCAGCGTCTGGCCTTGGCTGACCTCCTCCTCCAGCTTGCTGGAGAACCACCAGACCGACGCCTTCTTGATCGTCAGGTCGCCGCGCTGTCCGGTGAGGAGGCGCGCGGCCACGCGGCCGAAGGTCGGCTGGTGCCCCACCACGAGCACATTGCGCTCGTTCGCCGGCCATTCCACCTCGCGCAGGAGAGCGTCCTCCGTGTCGAGCGGGCCGAGCGTGAGGCAAACCTTGTAGTCGACGCCGAGGGCGTCCGCGGTCTGCCGTGCGCGGGCCGCCGGGCTGACCAGCACCCGCCACTTGCCGTCCATCCGCGGCTTGAGCCACTGGGCCATCCGGTCGGCCTGCTTGCGGCCCTTCTCGGTGAGCTCCCGCTTCATGTCGGATTGGCCTTCCTCGGCGTCGGCATGTCTCCAGAGAACCAGTTCCATCGTGCGCTCCATCGGGTTGCGGGCACCTTGAGGGTGCGGGGCGCCTATTGAATCACAAACATCCGCGAAATCCCTCCAAATGTGACAGCGGAAGCACGGATTCGCGTGGCGTTGCTGTCACCGCGTTGTCATGTTGGCATTCGATCATTCGCGCTTCCTTGAGCTGCCGGCCCGCTGACATGACGATGACGACGCTGAATCCCCTTTCCGGCACGGCTTCCGTGCGAACCCTGGCCGCCTTGCTGCTTGGCGCCGCCGTCCTCGCCGGCTGCAGCGGCAGCGACGATGCCGCCGAGCCGACGCCGAAGACCTTGGCACTCGAGAAGATCGGCGGTTTCGACGGCGGAGCGGTGGGCGCTGCGGAGATCACGGCCTACGACGCGGCCAGCAAGCGCCTGTTCGTCGTCAACGGCGCCAACGGCACCGTGGATGTGCTGGACCTGAGCAACCCCGCCTCGCCGCGCCGCATCGAGGCGATCAGCGTCGCGGCGCTGGGCGCCAGCGCCAACAGCGTCGCCGTCCACGATGGCCTGGTCGCGGTGGCGATCGAGGCTTCCCCGAAGACGAGCCCCGGGGTTGTCGCCTTCTACAACGCGGCGGACCTGCGGCTGCTGAACACCGTGCGCGTGGGGGCCCTTCCCGACATGGTGACCTTCACGCCGGATGGGCGCTACCTGCTGGTCGCCAACGAGGGCGAACCCAACAGCTACGGGCAGGCCGACTCCGTCGATCCGGAAGGCTCGGTGAGCGTGATCACCGTCAACCGCGGCGGCACGCCCACCGTCGCGACGGCGGACTTCCGCGCCTTCAACGGACAGGAGGCGGCGCTGCGCGCGCAGGGAGTCCGCATCTACGGCCCCAACGCCACCGCGGCGCAGGATCTCGAGCCGGAATACATCGCGGTGAGCCCCGATGGCACGACGGCCTACGTGACGCTCCAGGAAAACAACGCCGTGGCCGTCGTCGACATCGCCGCGGCCCGTGTCACCGCGGTGAGGCCCCTGGGCTTCAAGGACCACAGCCTTGCCGGCATGGGACTCGATGCCTCCGACGAGGACGGCGGCACGAACACCAACAGCGGAACGCCGGCCGTCAGGATCGCCCCGCAGCCGGTCAAGGGCCTGTACCTGCCCGACGGCATCGCGAGCTTCGAGGCGAACGGGCAGACCTACCTCATCACCGCCAACGAAGGGGATGCGCGCGCCGACTGGCCCGGCTTCAACGAGGAGACGCGCGTTCGCAGCCACTGCACGGCCGGGCTCGACCCGACGGTGTTCCCCGACGCGGCCAACCAGATCCTCGACTCGAACCTGGGCCGGCTGCGCATCACGTCCACCCCCAACGGCGGCAGTGCCGGAAAGAATGCCGCCGGGCAGTGCAACGAACTCTATGCCTTCGGCGCCCGCTCGTTCTCGATCTGGAACGCCAGCCTCTCGCGCGTCTTCGACTCGGGCGACGCGTTCGAACAGCGCACGACCGCCCTCTCCAACGCCGCCTTCAACGCGAGCAACGACAACAACACGCTGGACGGCCGCAGCGCCGCCAAGGGTCCCGAGCCCGAGGGCGTCGTGGTCGGGCGCTTCGGCGAGAGGACCTTCGCCTTCGTCGGTCTGGAGCGCGTCGGCGGCGTCATGGTCTACGACGTGAGCAATCCGGCGGCGGCGACCTTCGTCACCTACTACAACACCCGCACCGGCGGGACCGGCGACCGCGGGCCCGAGGGGCTCGCGCTGATCGCGGCGAGCCAGTCGCCCAACGGCAAGCCGCTGCTCGTCGTCGGCAACGAGACCAGCGGCACGACGGCGATCCTGCAGGTGAATCTCGGCTACTGAGCGGGGCGGCGGACGGCGAGCATCGTGCAGTCGTCCTCCAGAACGGGCGTGGCGGTGAACGTCGTCACCTCGCGCCGCACGATGTCGAGCAGGTCGGGCAGGGGCTCCGCGCCCGCGGCCTCGACGAGCCGGGCGCAGCGCTCCTCGGAATACTCCTCCTCCGACGGGTTCTTCGCCTCGGTGACGCCGTCGGTGTAGCAGAAGATCAATTCGCCGGGGTCCAGGTGGAGCTCCATGCAGCCGTACGCCACGCCCGGGAAGACGCCGATGAGCGGGCCCCTCGGGGTTTCGATCATGCCGGCGCGTCCGCCGGCCCTCCGGATGGGCGCGCAGTGCCCGGCGTTCGAGTAGCGCAGCCGGCCGCTCGCGACGTCGAGGACCCCGCAGAACAGCGTCACGAAGAGATTCGTCTCGTTGCCGGCGCAAAGGCGGTCGTTGAGGGTCGAGACGATGTGGTGCGGCTCGAGCGTGCTCATGGCGATGATGCGCATGAGGCCGATCGTCCGCGCCATGAACAGCGCCGCGGCCACGCCGTGGCCCGAGACGTCGCCGATGCAGAAGTACAGGTGGCGGTCATCGAGGAAGAAGGCGTCGAACAGGTCGCCGCCGACGTTCGACGCCGGCTCCATGAAGCCGCAGACCTCGATCTCGCGGCGGTCGGGGAAGAGCGGGCGCTGCAGCGGCAGCATGCTCGCCTGCAGCTGCCGGGCGACGTCGAGCTCCTTGCGCAGGTGCGTGAGCTCCAGCTGTTCGCGCTGCGTGCGCAGCGCCACCTCGTTGGTCCGCCGCATGCGCTCCGTGATCGTGCCCATGAGGTTGATGGCCACGCCGGGCAGCGCCATCATCCGTTTCCAGAAGATGTCGTTGGGGAGCACCAGCACGCGCGACTCCGCGACGGCCATCACCGTCGCCGAGACCGGTTTCCGGTCGATCACCGAGAGCTCCCCGAGGCACGCCCCGAGGGAAATGGGGATGGCGTAGAGGGGGTTCAGGTCGGCATCGAGATGGGCCACGATCTGGCCCGAAAGCACGATGTAGACGCGGTCGTTGGTCTGGCCCTGGCGCAGCAGGACGCCACCCGGCGGGAGCGCGAGCACCTCGCAGTCGCCCAGCGATGCGGCAACGGCTGCGGGGTCCGCATCCTTGAAGAGGGGGATCCAGGCGAGGTCGGGACGGCGCCGCTCGCCCTTGCGCCGCTCAGGGTCGCGGGGAACTTGCGAATTCCGGCGGTCGGGTCCGTGCGCGAAGGAGAAGGGCAGGGGCGCGTCGCCGACCATCACCCGGCATCTTGCCAGCGCACGGCGAACGTGAGCCGGTTGAGGACGCCGTCGCGGCGGTAGCGGAGGGTGTCGGAAAAGGAGTGGATCATGACGATGCCGAGTCCCCCGGCCTGCGCGTCGGTCAGCGATTCCGGCGCCGGTCGCGGCATGGCGCCCGGCGTGTCGAAGGCGACGCCGGCATCCGAAACCGTCACCGCGGCCTCATGGCTGCCGCCCTCCCGCGTGACTTCCAGGTGCAGCATGACGGGCGCCGACTGCACGGAGGGGCCGCCGTAGCTGATCACGTTGGCCAGCACCTCGTTGAGGCAAAGGTCCAGCCTGTGGATCTGGTCGGGGGGGACGCCTCGCTCGCTACCGGCCTGTTCCAGCCACGACGAGGCGCGGCGCACTTCGTCGGTTTCGGCGCGGATGGCGAGTTCGGCGGTCGGCGGGGCGGCGTTCATGGTCGGGTTCCGTTTCAGGCGAGCGCGGCCTTCTCGGCGTCGGCCTCGGCTGCGAACATCGGGATGATCATGTCGATGCCGGTGACGGTCAGCGTCTTGGCAACGGCTGCGTTGTCGCCCACGAAGAGCACCATCCTGCCGCCGCGTGCCTGCAGGGCCTTGGCGTTGCTGACCAGCGCGCGGATGCCGATGGACGCGAGGAAGGAAACCCCCGTCAGGTCCACGAGGACGCGCTTGGACGTCGTGGCGGTCAGGGAGGTGAGCTTGAGCTCGATTTCCGCCGTTCCGGGGATGTCGAGGCGCCCCGAGAGCGCGATGCGCCGGAAGTTTTCGTCGATGTCCTTGTAATCAATGGGCACGGGATGGGGTCCTATGAGAGGTTCGGGGGCGCGGTTGCGCTACCCTAAACGTGTCAGGGTCACTTTTCAATGTGACAATTTCGTGTCGCGTCCGCCAAATTGACCCGCGCCGCCCCGATGCCGTAAAATCCGTCGGTTTTGGGGAGCCTCGCGTGCGGCAGAAATACGTCGTCGGCAACTGGAAGCTGAACGGTAGCCTCGCCGGCAACGAGGCCCTGCTTCGGGCCATCCTCGGGGAGGTGACGCCGCAGCCTGCGCGAAACCTCGCGGTGTGCGTCCCGGCGCCGTACCTGGCGCAGGTCCGTGCGATCCTCGCGGGAACGCCGGTCGGCTGGGGCGGTCAGGACGTCAGCCGCTTCGAGAAGGGCGCCTATACGGGGGATGTGTCCGCGGCGATGCTCGCCGAGTTCGGCTGCCGCTTCTCGATCGTCGGACACTCGGAGCGCAGGACGCTCTTCGGGGACACCGACGCGGTCGTGGCGGAGAAGTTCGCCGTGGCGCGCAAGGCGGGCCTCACGCCGATCTTCTGCGTGGGCGAGACGCTGGAGGAGCGCGAGCGCGGCGTGACGGAGGCGGTGCTGGCCCGGCAGCTGGACGCCGTGCTGGCGGTGCAGGGCGCCGCGGCGCTCGACGGCGCCCTGGTGGCCTACGAGCCGGTCTGGGCCATCGGAACGGGCAGGACCGCCACCGCGGGCCAGGCGCAGGAGGCGCATGCCTTCCTGCGCGGCCGGGTGGCGGGGAAGGACGCGGGCGTGGCCGCGGCGTTGCCGATCCTGTACGGCGGCAGCGTGAAGGCCGCGAACGCGGCGGAATTGTTCGCGATGCCGGATGTCGATGGCGGTCTCATCGGCGGGGCGTCGCTGGTGGCGGAAGATTTCCTGGCGATCTGGCGCGCAGCCGTCGCCGCAAGGTGAAGGGGTCGGGATGCATACCGTAGTGATGGTGTTCCACGTGATCGCAGCGGCGGCCATCGTCGTGCTCGTGCTTCTGCAGCACGGCAAGGGCGCCGACATGGGCGCGGCCTTCGGCAGCGGCTCGGCGGGCAGCCTCTTCGGCTCCTCGGGGGCGGCCAACTTCCTGTCGCGGTCCACCGGCATCCTCGCCGCGGTATTCTTCGCGACGAGCCTGGGGCTCACGTATTTTTCCGGGTCGCCCGCGACGTCGGGCGGTGTGACCCAGTCGATCAAGGCCGATGCGAAGAAGGTCGAGACGCAACCGGCCGTGCCGGCGCCCCCGGCGCCGGCCCCGTCCGGCGGCCCCGGATCGAAGTCGTCGGAGATCCCGAAGTAGAAGTCCTCGCAGCACCAGCAGCACCAGCAGCACCCAGTGCGGTCGTGGTGGAATTGGTAGACACGCTGTCTTGAGGGGGCAGTGCCGAAAGGCGTGAGAGTTCGAGTCTCTCCGACCGCACCAGTTTGAAGAAGACGCCGGGCTTCCGGCTTCGGGCGCGTTGCCCCCGGTCAAGTGCCAGGCGGCGCGGATGCGGCTACCATTCGGCACGGGTTTCGCGGTCCCATCAGGCGCCATGCTGGAAAACTACTTTCCCGTCCTGCTGTTCCTCGCCGTCGGCTGCGCCGTCGGCGTCGGTGCCATCGTCACCAGCGGCGTGCTCACGCGCCTGACCGGCGCCCACCACCCGGACGCCGAGAAGCTCTCGCCCTACGAGTGCGGCTTCGAGGCCTTCGAGGACGCGCGCATGAAGTTCGACGTGCGCTACTACCTCGTCGCCATCCTCTTCATCCTGTTCGACCTCGAGATCGCGTTCCTCTTTCCCTGGGCGATCGTCCTTCAGGAGATCGGCTGGTTCGGCTTCACCGCGATGATGGTCTTCCTCGGCATCCTCGTGGTCGGCTTCGTCTACGAATGGAAGAAGGGGGCGCTCGAATGGGAATGAGGGAAGGCGGCCTCGCCGACCAGGGCTTCGTCGTCACGCAGGTCGACACGGCGCTCAACTGGGCGCGCACCAATTCTCTCTGGCCGATGACCTTCGGGCTGGCCTGCTGCGCGGTCGAGATGATGCACGCCGGCGCCTCGCGCTACGACCTCGACCGCTTCGGCATCGTCTTCCGCCCCAGCCCCCGCCAGTCGGACCTCATGATCGTCGCGGGCACGCTGTGCAACAAGATGGCGCCGGCGCTGCGCAAGGTCTACGACCAGATGGCCGAGCCGCGCTGGGTCATCTCCATGGGCTCCTGCGCGAACGGCGGCGGCTACTACCACTACTCGTATTCCGTCGTGCGCGGCTGCGACCGCATCGTGCCCGTGGACGTCTACGTTCCCGGCTGCCCGCCGACCGCCGAGGCGCTGATCTACGGCCTGCTGCAGCTGCAGAACAAGATCAAGCGCACCCAGACCATCCGGCGCACCTGACCGGCCCGCGGACGAGAGCGCGATGACCCCCCTCCAGGCCCTCGAGCAGGACGTTGCGGCCGCCCTCGGCGGGCGTCTCGTCCGAGCCACGGCCGAGCGCGACGAGCTCACCATCGAGCTGCGCGACGCCGAGGCGGAGGAGGCCTTTCGCGTCCTGCGCGACCACGACGCGCTCGCCTTCTCGACCCTGGTGGACCTGTGCGCCACGGACTGCGAGGGCTTCGGCGGCGCCCCGCGCGAGGGCCCGCGCTTCGCCGTGGTCACGCACCTGCTCTCGCTGCGCCACAACCGGCGCCTGCGCGTGAAGGTGTTCTGCCCGGACGACGGCTTCCCGGGGGTCGACTCCCTGATCGACGTCTGGCCGGCCGCCAACTGGTACGAGCGCGAGGCGTTCGACCTCTTCGGCGTCGTCTTCCGCGGCCACCCGGACCTGCGCCGCATCCTCACCGACTACGGCTTCATGGGGCACCCGTTCCGCAAGGACTTCCCCATCTCCGGCCACGTCGAGATGCGCTACGACCCGGAACAGAAGCGCGTCGTCTACCAGCCCGTCACGATCGAGCCGCGCGAGATCGTCCCGCGCGTCATCCGCGAGGACTCGTATGGGAAGGGGAAATCATGAATGCCGGGGAGTTCTGTGGACGCCGGATTTCAACACAGAGGACACAGAGGTATCACAGAGGAAAGGCAAACCCTGAGGGTCTTGGGGCTCTCCTCTGTGAATCCTCTGTGTCCTCTGTGTTGAAATCCGGCATTCGCCAGAAGCGAATCCTTCACCGTCATGGCTGAAATCAAGAACTACACCATGAACTTCGGGCCGCAGCATCCGGCGGCCCACGGGGTGCTGCGCCTGGTGCTGGAGCTCGACGGAGAGGTCGTGCAGCGCGCCGATCCGCACATCGGCCTGCTGCACCGCGGCACCGAGAAGCTGGCCGAGACGCGCACCTTCCTGCAGAGCGTGCCCTACATGGACCGCCTCGACTACGTGTCGATGATGGCCAACGAGCACGCCTACGTGATGGCGATCGAGCGCCTCGCCGGCGTCGCGGTGCCCGAGCGCGCCCGGTACATCCGCGTGATGTTCGACGAGATCACGCGCATCCTCAACCACCTGCTGTGGATCGGCTCGCACGCCCTCGACGTGGGCGCGATGACGGTCTTCCTCTACGCCTTCCGCGAGCGCGAGGACCTCTTCGACATGTACGAGGCGGTCTCCGGCGCGCGCATGCACGCGGCGTACTACCGCCCGGGCGGCGTCTACCGCGACCTGCCGGAGCGCATGCCGCAGTACCAGTCGAACAACCAGCGCTCGGCGGCGGAGATCGCCCGCCTGAACGCGAACCGCCAGGGCTCGCTCCTCGACTTCGTCGAGGACTTCACCGACCGCTTCCCGGGCTACGTCGACGACTACGAGACGCTCCTCACCGAGAACCGCATCTGGAAGCAGCGCACCGTGGGCATCGGCGTGGTGAGCCCGGAGCGGGCGCAGGCGCTCGGCTTCACCGGCCCGATGCTGCGCGGCTCGGGCGTCGCGTGGGACCTGCGCAAGAAGCAGCCCTACGAGGTCTACGACCGGATGGACTTCGACATCCCCGTGGGCACCAACGGCGACTGCTACGACCGCTACCTGGTGCGCGTGCAGGAGATGCGCGAGTCGAACCGCATCATCCGGCAGTGCATCGACTGGCTGCGGCGCAATCCCGGCCCCGTCATCACGGAAGACCACAAGGTGGCGCCGCCGTCGCGCGAGCGGATGAAGTCCTCCATGGAGGAGCTCATCCACCACTTCAAGCTCTTCACCGAGGGCATGCACGTCCCGCCGGGGGAGTGCTACGCCGCGGTCGAGCATCCGAAGGGCGAGTTCGGCATCTACCTCGTGTCCGACGGCGCCAACAAGCCCTGGCGCCTGAAGATCCGCGCGCCGGGCTTCGCGCACCTCGCCGCCATGGACGAGCTCACGCGCGGGCACATGATCGCCGACGTCGTCGCCATCATCGGCACCATGGACATCGTCTTCGGGGAGATCGACCGGTGAGCGGGCTCCTGTCGCCCGAGTCCCGGGCTCGCATCGACCGCGAGGTCGCCAAGTATCCGCCGGACCAGAGGCAGTCCGCGGTGATGGCCGCGCTCGCCATCGCGCAGGACCAGCACGGGTGGCTCACGGGCGAGGTGATGGAGGCCGTGGCGCAGGTGCTCGGCATGGCGCCCGTCGCCGTGTACGAGGTCGCGACCTTCTACAACATGTACAACCTGCAGCCGGTCGGCCGGCACAAGGTCACGGTGTGCACGAACCTGCCCTGCGCCCTTTCCGGCGGCGTCGAGGCCGCGGAACGGCTCAAGGCGAAGCTCGGCGTGGGCTTCAACGAGACGACGGCGGACGGCTGCATCACCCTCAAGGAGGGCGAGTGCATGGGCGCCTGCGGCGACGCGCCGGTGCTGCTGGTGGACAACAAGCGCATGTGCGGCCACATGTCGCCCGACAGGCTGGACGCGCTCGTGGAGGAGCTGAAGAAATGAGCTTCCTCGATTACGGCCCCGACGCCGTCATCATGAAGGGCCTCGACGGCGCCAACTGGCGCCTGAAGGACTACGAGGCGCGCGGTGGCTACCAGGCGCTGAGGAAGATCGCCGCCGAGAAGGTGTCCCCCGAGGCCATCATCGCGGAGCTGAAGAAGTCGGCCCTGCGCGGCCGCGGCGGCGCGGGCTTCCCCACGGGCCTCAAGTGGTCCTTCATGCCGCGCGCCTTCCCGGGCCAGAAGTACGTCGTCTGCAACACCGACGAGGGCGAGCCGGGCACGTTCAAGGACCGCGACATCCTGCGCTACAACCCGCACGTGCTCATCGAGGGCATGATCATCGGGGGCTACGCCATCGGCGCGACGGTGGGCTACAACTACATCCACGGCGAGATCTGGGCCGAGTACGAGCGCTTCGAGGAGGCGCTGGAGGAGGCGCGCGCGGCCGGCTACCTCGGCACGAACATCCTCGGCGCCGGCTTCGACTTCCAGCTGCACGCGCACCACGGCTTCGGCGCCTACATCTGCGGCGAGGAGACGGCGCTGCTCGAGTCCCTGGAGGGCAAGAAGGGCCAGCCGCGCTTCAAGCCGCCCTTCCCGGCGAGCTACGGCCTCTACGGCAAGCCCACGACGATCAACAACACCGAGACCTTCGCGGCGGTCCCGGCCATCATCGTCAACGGCGGCGACTGGTTCCTCAACCTCGGCAAGCCGAACAACGGCGGCACCAAGATCTTCTCGGTGTCCGGCCACGTCAACCGCCCCGGCAACTACGAGATCCGCCTCGGCACGCCCTTCGCGAGGCTCCTCGAGATGGCGGGCGGCATGCGCGGCGGCAGGAAGCTCAAGGGCGTGATCCCGGGCGGCTCGTCGATGCCGGTGCTGCCCGCCGACGTCATGATGTCGCTCGACATGGACTACGACTCGATCCAGAAGGCCGGCTCCTTCCTCGGCTCCGGCGCGGTCATCGTCATGGACGAGGACACCTGCATGGTGAAGGCGGCCGAGCGGCTCGCCTACTTCTACTACGAGGAATCCTGCGGCCAGTGCACGCCCTGCCGCGAGGGCACCGGGTGGCTGCACCGCATCGTGCACCGCATCGAGACCGGCCGCGGCAAGCCGGAGGACCTCGACCTGCTGCTCAACCTCGCCGACAACATCCAGGGCCGCACCATCTGCGCGCTGGGGGATGCGGCGGCGATGCCGGTGCGCGCCTTCGTGAAGCAGTTCCGCAGCGAGTTCGAGCACCACATCGCGCACAAGCGCTGCCTCGTCGCGCCCGGCGGTTACAGCAGTGCCGGCCTGGACGTTCGCCGGATGGCGGCCGACTGACATGGAGCACAGAGGACACAGAGGCAACACAGAGGAGAGGCAGTGGCTGGCCACGCTTCCCGGACGCATCCCCGAAGCGCGGCCCGTCTTGAAAGGGCTTTTCCTCTGTGCTGCCTCTGTGTCCTCTGTGTTGAAGCAACGCCCCCTCACTCTGCGCCGCGACTGACATGATCAATCTGGAAATCGACGGCAAGGCGGTCCAGGTCGACAACGGCGCCACGGTGATGGAGGCCGCGAACAAGCTCGGCACCTTCGTCCCGCACTTCTGCTACCACCGGAAGCTCTCGATTGCGGCCAACTGCCGCATGTGCCTGGTGCAGGTGGAGAAGGCGCCGAAGCCCCTGCCGGCCTGCGCGACGCCCGCCACCGAGGGCATGAAGGTGTGGACGCAGTCCGCGCCCGCCGTCGCCGCGCAGAAGGGGGTGATGGAGTTCCTGCTCATCAACCACCCGCTCGACTGCCCCATCTGCGACCAGGGCGGCGAGTGCCAGTTGCAGGACCTCGCCGTGGGCTACGGCGGCTCCTGCTCGCGCTACGCCGAAGAGAAGCGCGTCGTGGTGAACAAGAACCTCGGCCCCCTCATCTCCACCGACATGACGCGCTGCATCCACTGCACGCGCTGCGTGCGCTTCGGGCAGGAGATCGCGGGCGTCATGGAGCTCGGCATGGCCGGGCGCGGCGAGCACTCGGAGATCCTCACGTTCGTGGGCCGCACCGTCGACTCCGAGCTCTCCGGCAACGTGATCGACCTCTGCCCGGTCGGCGCGCTCACGTCCAAGCCCTTCCGCTACTCCGCCCGCACGTGGGAGCTCGCCCGCCGCAAGTCCGTCTCGCCGCACGACGGCCTGGGGTCCGGCCTCGTGGCGCAGGTGAAGCAGGACCGCGTCATGCGCGTGGTGCCGCTCGAGAACGAGGGCGTCAACGAGTGCTGGCTGTCGGACCGCGACCGCTTCGCCTACGAGGGCCTCAACACCGAGGACCGCCTCACCGCGCCCATGGTCTGCAGGGACGGCGCCTGGGTCGAGGCCGACTGGCCCGAGGCGCTCGAGGCGGTGGCCACGGGGCTCAGGGACACGCTCGCGAAGCACGGCCCGGAATCGCTGGGCACCCTCGTCTCGCCCACGCTCACGCTGGAGGAGCTCCACCTCGCGGCGAAGCTCGCGCGCGGGCTGGGCAGCGACAACATCGACTACCACTTCCGCAGCCTCGATTCGCGCGCCCGCTTCGAGGGCGCGCCCTGGCTGGGGATGCCCATCGCGGAAATCGGCGCCCAGCAGGCGGTGCTGCTGGTGGGCTCCACGATCCGCAAGGAACACCCGCTCGTCGCGAGCCGGATCCGCCAGGGCACGCGCAAGGGACTGGCGCTCAGCGTCGTGCACGTGGCGAACGACGACCTCCTCATGCCCGTGGCCGCGAGCGTCGTGGCGCGCCCCTCGGGGCTCGCCCTGGCGCTGGCCGCGGTGGCGAAGGCGGTCGCGGAGGCCGCCGGCAAGCCGCTCGAGGGCGAAGTGGCCCGGGCGGCCGAGGGCGTGGCGGTCACCGACGAGGCCCGCGCGGTGGCGAGGAGCATCGCGGGCCGCGAGCGCGTGGCGGTGCTCCTCGGCAGCTACGCGCAGCAGCACCCGGACTACGCGGTGCTGCTCGCCCTTGCGCACGAGATCGCGCGCGTCGCGGGGGCGCGCATCGGGGTGCTCGCCCAGAATGCCAACAGCGTCGGCGCGCGGCTCGTCGGCGCCTTCCCGAAGTCGGGCGGCCTCGACACGCGCGGGATGATCGCCGCGCCGCGCAAGGCGTGGGTGGTGGCGGGATTCGAGCCGGAGCGCGACGCGGCGCTCGCCCCGCAGGCCATCGCGGCGCTGCAGCAGGCGGAGTTCGTGGTGGCCCTCAGCGCCTGGCGCTGCTGGGCGCCCGAGTACGCGCACGTCATCCTGCCCATCGCCCCCTCGGCGGAGACGGCGGGCACGTTCGTGAACATGGAAGGCCGCGTGCAGTCGTTCCACGCGGTGGTGAAGCCGCGCGGCGACGCGCGGCCGGGCTGGAAGGTCCTGCGGGTGCTGGGCAACCTGCTCGGCCTGCCGGGCTTCGCGGCGGAGACGATCGAGGCGGTGCGTGCCGACATCGCCCCGGACCTGCCCGCGCTGGCCTGCGCCGGCGTGTCCAACGCCATCGCCCCGTTCCCCTTCACGCTGGCCGCGCCGGGCGCGGGGCTCGAGCGCGTGGCGGAATGGCCGATCTACGGCACCGACCCGCAGGTGCGCCGCGCACCCAGCCTGCAGGCCACGGCGGACGCGAAGGCGGCCCGCAAGGCGCGCATGAATGCCGAGACGGCGTTGGCCGCGGGCCTCTCGCCCGGCGACGCCGTCCGCTTGACCCAGGGCGGCGGCGAGGCGGTGCTGGCCGTCGCCATCGATCCCGCGCTGCCGGACGGCTGCGTTCGCGTCGCCCGCGGCATCGCCGAGACGACGTCGCTCGGCGAAGGCGAACTCACCCTGGCCAAGGTGTCCACGGAGGCCGCCGCATGACCGAATTGCTCGGCGCCGTGCAGGGCACCATCCAGGGCTGGTTCGGCCCGGCGTGGGGCCCGCACGCGTGGACGTTCGCCAAGTCGCTGGCCGGCATCGTGGCGGTGCTGGTGCCGCTGCTGCTCACCGTCCTCTACTACCAGCTGGTCGAGCGCTGGGTCATCGGCTGGATCCAGGTCCGCAAGGGGCCGAACCGCGTCGGCTGGAAGGGCGTGCTGCAGCCCATCGCCGACGCCGTGAAGCTCCTCATGAAGGAGCAGATCCTGCCGGCGGATGCCTCCAGGGGACTCTTCCTGCTCGCGCCCATCATCGCCGTGGCGCCGGCGCTGGCGGTCTGGGCCGTCGTGCCCTTCGCGCCGGGCTGGGTCATCGCCAACGTGGACGCGAGCCTGCTGGTGGTGCTCGCGATGACCTCGATGGGCGTCTACGGCATCATCATCGCGGGCTGGGCCTCCAACTCGAAGTATGCCTTTCTCGGCGCCATGCGCTCCGCCGCGCAGGTGGTCGCCTACGAGATCGCCATGGGCTTCGCGCTGGTGGGCGCGATCATGGCCGGGCAGAGCCTCAACCTCACCGAGATCGTCATGCGCCAGGACGGCGGCTGGGGCTTCCTCGAGTGGTTCTGGCTGCCGCTGTTCCCCTTCTTCGCGGTCTACTTCATCGCCGGGCTCGCCGAGACCAACCGCCACCCCTTCGACGTGGCGGAAGGCGAGAGCGAGCTGGTGGCGGGCTTCCATGTCGAGTACTCGGGGATGACCTTCGCGGTGTTCTTCCTCGCCGAGTACGCGAACATGATCCTCGTCTCCACGCTCGCGAGCCTGCTGTTCCTCGGGGGGTGGCTCTCGCCGCTCAACTTCGGCTTCCTGCGCGACGTGCCGGTGCTGGGCCTGGCCGCCGCGTCCGGCATCCACTGGCTCCTCGCCAAGATCTTCGCCTTCATGTTCCTGTTCCTGTGGGTGCGGGCCTCGTTCCCGCGCTACCGCTACGACCAGATCATGCGGCTGGGCTGGAAGGTCTTCATCCCGATCACGCTGGTGTGGATCGTGGTG
>Ga0209594_1000937_pt1 | contig 15539 bp, 16 predicted proteins | sample AshMeaCrysSpring_FD_184126 | JGI IMG/M metagenome (GOLD analysis project Ga0209594, IMG submission 184126) | Groundwater microbial communities from Big Spring, Nevada to study Microbial Dark Matter (Phase II) - Ash Meadows Crystal Spring... | ecosystem: Environmental > Aquatic > Deep subsurface...
GAGCCTTCGAGATCGACCCATTCAATGAGGGCCATAGGGGCCGAGTCGCTCTTGCGGGGTCCGAGCTTGACGATGCGGGTGTAGCCGCCCTGGCGCGCGGCGCAGCGCGGGCCGATTTCCGTGAACAACTTGGCGACGGCCTTGGCGGTGCGTTCGCTGTTGTTGTGGAGCATGGCGAGGGCGCGCCGGCGGGCGTGCAGGGTGCCGCGCTTGGCGAGCGTCACCATACGGTCGGCCAGCGGGCGGACCGCCTTGGCCTTGGCGAGGGTGGTTTTGATGCGCCCGTGCTCGATCAGGCTGCAGGCCTGGTTGGCGAGGAGGGCGTTGCGGTGCTCGGCGGTGCGGCCGAGTTTGACGGTTTTTCTGCGATGGCGCATGACTGGGTTTCCGGTCGGGAGTGGTTAGGCTTTCGCCTTTTCTTCTTTGGATTCTTCCTTGGCCTCGGTTTCCTTAGTCTCGGGAGGCAGGTCCACGAGGCCGGGTTCGAATTTCATGCCAAGGCTGAGGTTGTAGGTCTGGAGCTTGTCCTTGATCTCGTTGAGCGACTTCTTGCCGAAGTTGCGGTATTTGAGCATCTCGGCTTCGGTCTTCATGGCGAGCTGGCCCACGCTGGTGATGTTGGCGTTGTTGAGGCAGTTCGCGGCGCGGACCGAGAGTTCGATCTCGTTGACGCTCATGTTGAGCAACTTGCGCAGACGCGTGTTTTCCTGGCTCACCTCTTCCGGCGTCTCGTCGAATTCGACTGCTTTGTCGTCGAAGCCGACAAACACGTCAAGGTGGTGGCGCAGAATCGCCGACGCCTGCAAGAGCGCCTCCTCGGGTTTCAGCCGCCCGTCGGTCCAGATCTCGAGGATCAGCTTGTCGTAGTCGGTGCGCTGACCCACACGCGTGTTCTCGACCGCGTATTTGACCCGCGTGACCGGCGAGAAGATCGAGTCGATCGCAATGACCCCGATCGGCTGGTCGGCGGATTTGTTTTCGTCGCCGGTGGCGAATCCGCGGCCGACTTTGATGTCGAGTTCGACTTCGAATTTCTGCTTTTTGTCGATCGTGCAGATGTGCTGCTGCGGGTTGATGATTTCGATGCCGGCCGGGCACTGGATGTCGGCGGCCGTGACCGCGCCGTCTTTGTTGACCGAGATGGTGGCTTTGCGGGTTTCGTGGTCGGGAGCCGTGAACTTGATTTTTTTGAGGTTGAGGACGATGTCCACCACGTCCTCGACAATGCCGGGCAGCGAGGTGAACTCGTGCGGCGCGCCTTCGATTTTCACGGAAGTAATGGCGGCCCCTTCCAGCGAGGAAAGGAGAACGCGGCGGAGCGAGTTGCCGACGGTGTGGCCGTAGCCGGCTTCGAATGGCTCCGCAATGAAACGGGCGTAGGTATCGCTGATTTCCTCTTTGGCGAGGGATTTTGGCATTTCGAATCTGCCGAGACGGACGGGCATGGGATTATAGGATCGTTTGGATCTGCTTGAAGCCGGGTTACCCCGCGCGCTTGTGGCTCCGGCCGAAGACAGGAACCGCGGGACCAACGGCTTCGTTTGTTGAGCGCGAGTGGTCACCCTAGCCGCCCGGCCGGCTTTGTCAAGACGGTCCGCGAAAAAATTGCCACCCTTGATATTCCCGGATGCCCGGGTAGGCTGGCCGGGGTTCCACGTAGGGCGTTTCGTTTATGCAACAATTTCACCACTCCTTCATTATGCGGCCCTGCATGCTTGCACTGTGGGCTTGCGTTCTGATGGCGACACGGGCTGCGGGCGGGGAAGTGCAAGCGCGCGCGGACTGGGGCGGGTTTTTCGAATCGGCCGGCGCCACGGGGACCATCGTGGTCGCTGATTTGCGGGACGGCCGGGACGAAGTTTTTGTCTGGAATGAAGAGCGCGCGAAAACACGCTTTTCGCCAGCCTCGACTTTCAAAATCCCCCATGCCCTATTCGCCCTGGACTCGGGTGTCGTGACGGATGAATTTCAGAAATTCCAGTGGGACGGCCGCAAACGCTCGATCGAGTCGTGGAACCAGGACCAGGACCTCCGCTCGTCAATGAGGAATTCCACGGTCTGGGTTTACGAGGCCATCGCAAAGATCGGCCGCGAGGGCGAGCGCGCGTATCTGGAAAAAATCGGCTGCGGAAACGCCGACCCCGGCGGAACCGAGCCATTCTGGGTGGAGGGCAACCTGGCCGTCTCCGCCTTCGAGCAAGTCGATTTCCTGAGGAAGCTTTACCGCAACATGCTCCCGTTTTCCGTCGCCCACCAAATGCTCGTGAAAGATATCATGGTCGTCGAAGCCGGCCGGGATTGGATTCTGCGCGCGAAGACCGGATGGAGCGGAGCCATCGGATGGTGGGTCGGCTGGGTCGAGCGGGCGTCCGGACCGGTTTTCTTCGCTCTGAACATCGACACGCCGGGAAAGCTTGCCGACCTGCCCGAACGGGGGTCGGTCGCGCGCGCGGTCCTTGAATCAATCGGGGCGCTGCCGACAAAATGACGGACCGGAAAAGCGGCGGTCCAAGCCCGGCGCGGCTGGAAGAAGAATTGCGCGCAAGGTTCGGCCATGCCGGATTCCGGCCGGGTCAGGAACCTGTGATCCGGTCCCTCATGGATGGACGGCCCGCCCTTGCGATCCTGCCGACCGGGGGCGGCAAATCGATCTGCTACCAACTTCCCGCGGTGCTGCTGCCCGGCCTCACGCTTGTGGTTTCCCCGCTGATTGCCCTCATGAAAGACCAGGTCGATGCGCTGGTGAAATCCGGCATCGGAGCAGCGCGCATCGACAGCACGGTCGGCCTCGAGGAAAGCCGGGAGATTTTTGACGGCATGAAATCCGGCCGCATCAAGCTTCTCTACGTGGCCCCGGAACGCCTTGCCAATGAATCCTTCGTCGCGCGCCTCTCGCGCATCAAACTTTCCCTCATGGCAATCGACGAGGCGCATTGCATCTCCGAATGGGGACACAACTTCCGCCCGGAATATCTCCGCCTTGCAAAAATCGCGGGCAGGCTGGGCATCCGCCGTGTGCTGGCACTCACCGCGACCGCGACACCGGGGGTGCGGGCCGATATCCAGCGCGCCTTCGGAATCGAGGCCGGGGATGTGATTCAAACGTCGTTTCACCGGCCGAACCTCGCCCTGCACGTGAGTCCGGTGACGGCCGCCGGGCGGGCGGCCAGGTTGATCGATTTGCTTCAAGCCCGGCGCGGAGGCGCGGCCATCGTGTATGTGACCCTGCAGCGCACGGCCGGGGAAGTCGCGGCGCTGCTTCAGAAGGCGGGCCACCGCGCGCGGGCCTACCATGCGGGCATGGCCGACGATACCCGCGCCGCCGCGCAGGAAGGCTTCATGGACGGATCGGTGGAAACGATCGTCGCCACGATCGCTTTCGGCATGGGCATCGACAAGGCCGATATCCGCACGGTCATCCACTACAATCTTCCCAAAACCCTCGAGAATTATCAGCAGGAAATCGGGCGGGCCGGACGCGACGGCGGGCCCGCGCATTGCGAGATGCTCGCGTGCCGCGACGACCTCGCCGTGCTGCGGAATTTCGTCCACGGCGATGTGCCCGACGAGGCCGGACTACGGATCGTGGTCGATCATTTGCTCCGGCAGGGCGGGGAATTCGATACCAGCCTCTACGAACTTTCTCGCGCCACCGACGTCCGCCCGCTCGTGCTCGAGACCGTGATCACCTACCTCGAACAGGAAAATATCCTCGAGCCGCTCGGCGCGATCCGCACAACCTTCCAGGTCGGATTCAACCACCCCGAAGCCCGGGTGGTCGCGGGATACTCGGGCGAACGCCAAAATTTCCTGCGGCGTCTCTTTGCCAGCGGACGCCGAGGGCCGAAGTGGCTCACCATCGACACCGCGGCCTCGGCGGCCGCCATCGGCCAGCCGCGCGAGCGCATCCAAAAAGCCCTGGACCACCTGGCCGACGCCGGCGATATCGTCTTGAAAACCTCGGGCGTGCGCCACCGTTTCCGCCTGCGGGAGGGTGCGACATCCCGCAGACCGCCGGAAATCGCCCGCTGGCTGGCCGGAATTTTTTCCGAAAGGGAATCCCGGGATCTCGCGCGGATCGACGGCGTCCTGGAACTCGCCGAACACCCCGGGTGCACAACGGAAAAATTGCTGACCTATTTCGGCGAGACCATGACGGCACCCTGCGGACACTGCGGGAATTGCCGCCAGGCCCGCCGGGGAAGCGCAAAGCTGCCCTCTTCGGCCCCGGGCGAACTCTCCCTCGACGACCGGGGCGTGATCCGCGAACTCAAAGCCGCCCGCCTGCCGGCCCTACAATCCCCGCGCCAGCTCGCGCGGTTCCTGTGCGGGATTTCCAGCCCGGCCGCCTCCCGCGACCGACTGGGCGGCCACCCGGCTTTCGGCCGGCTCGCGGATATTCCGTTCGATCAAGTTCTGGAAGCATGTTCCGGCTGAGCGCGCCGCTTGAACGCGGCGCTTGTGACCGCCACCCGCCATCGGGATTCGAAATTCTCACGTTCTTAAGAATGTAAGAATTCTCCCCCCGACCGACCGTCTCGATCCGGGGCCGCCATCATCCAAGCCATCATCCAAGGGGTTGAGCTTGGCGCGGATTCCGGCATAGTGTCGCCCCTATGGTGCCGCCAAAATTTGATCCCGCCGAGATCCGGAGAAAGTCGCAGGAATTCGAGACCTGTGAATTGCCGGAGATTCTGGGTTGGTGCTGGGAACGCTTCGGCGAACGCGCCGCCATCGGCACCAGCTTCCAGGGAGCCGGTCTCGTTGTCATCCACCAAGCCTACACCCACGGGTTCCGCTTTCCGGTCTTCACTCTCGATACCGGCCTTCTCTTTCCGGAAACCCTCGCGCTCAAAGCCCGCATCGAGGACCGCTTCGGCATCGCCATCGAGTCCCTCGTGCCCGAACAATCCGTGGACGAACAATCCGCCGAATACGGTCCCGAACTCTGGAACCGCAACCCCGACCTGTGCTGCTCGTTGAGAAAGGTTCTGCCGCTCCAGAAAAAACTCTCCTCGCTCGATGTCTGGATCACCGGCCTGCGCCGCGAGCAATCCGACACCCGATCCTCGACCGCCATCGCCGAACTCTACCATTTCGACGTCCTCCGCGACCTCTACATCCTCAAACTCAACCCGCTGGCACCGTGGTCGCGCGAACGCGTACGCGCCCACCTCGCCGCCCACGACCTGCCCGTCAACCCGCTCTCCGCGCGGGGCTACCGGTCGATCGGCTGCATGCCCTGCACCCGCCCGGTCGGCGAAGGCGACGACGAGCGCGCCGGACGCTGGACCGGCTTCGACAAAAGCGAGTGCGGGATCCACACCTTCCTCGGAGCCAGCATTTGAGCGGCCGGCCATCCTCCATGACATCCCGGCGTCTCCAGTTTCTGGCGATCTTTTTCACCGTCTTCATCGACATCCTCGGCTTCGGGATCGTCATTCCAGTGCTGCCGCTCTACGCCGAACACTTCGGGGCCACGCCGGTCGCGATCGGCTGGCTCATCGGGATTTTTTCGCTCATGCAGTTTATCTTCGCGCCGGTGTGGGGAAAAATTTCCGACCGTCACGGTCGCAAGCCGGTGCTTGTGGTGGGGATGGCGGGCACGGCCGCCGGGTATTTGCTCATGGGGTTCGCGGGATCGCTGCTCATGCTTTTTGTCGCGCGTGTGATCGACGGCATCGCGGGGGCCAATATCGGGGCCGCCCAGGCCTACCTGGCCGATATTTCCAAACCCGATGAACGCGCGAAGGCGATGGGACTCGTCGGCGCGGCTTTCGGGCTCGGATTCGTCTTCGGGCCCGCGCTGGGCGGATGGGCCGGCGCGACATTCCATTACTCGACCCCGATGTTCATCGCCGCCGGGTTGTCGCTGGCCAACCTCGCTTTCGTCACATTCTACCTTCCCGAAAGCCTGCCGCCCGAAAAACGCGGCGGCGGCGGTCGCGCCGGCGCGGCCGAGGTGCTGCGGCATATCCGCGCGGCAGATTTTTTGTGGGGTGCCGGCGCGTATTGCGCGGCCATCATCGGGTTTTCGATGCTCACGACACTTTTTGCGCTCTACCTTGCCCACCGCTTCGGGATCGACGCGCGCGGGACCGGCTTCATCCTCGCCGGGATCGGCATTATCGGGATCCTCATTCAAGGCGGCCTCATCGGCCGCCTTGCCAAAACCTTCGGCGAAGGGCGGTTGGCCGTTGCGGGTTGTCTCACGATGGCGGCGGGCCTCGGCATCCTCGCCGTCGCGCGAGAGGTTCCCCTCATGCTGACCGCCGCCGCGCTCGCCGGCATCGGCAACAGCCTCGTGGTCCCCTCCCTCAACGCCCTCGCCTCCCGCGCCGCCGACGAACGATGGCAGGGACGCGCGCTCGGCCTCATGCAATCCGCCGGCAGCCTCGCCCGCTTTGTCGGCCCCATGCTGGCCGGACTCCTCCTCGCCGCGGGTTCGTCGCTCCCCTACGCCGGCCTCGCCTTCCTCGTGAGCGCCGCCATCCTGCTTGTCGCCGCCATCATCTGCCTCCCGCTCGCACGCCGCACCCCGGCCTCCGACCCGGTAAAGAGCCTGCCCTGAGCCTTGGCAGACTCACTGTGGCACCAAAATCCCAGGGGCCTTTGCCAATCCCACCAAGTGCGCGGCGACCCCGGGGTCGTCGATGCAGGAGAAAAACCCGAAATACCCCGCCGAATCTCCCAGCCAGGCCCCGGCCGACCGGTTGTGAATCGCGGCGATCCTTACCGCCAACCGCCCGTCCCGCTCGACCAAAAGCGCGGAAATCGTCCCGTCCTGTTTGTGAAAATGGCTGTCGGGAAGGGGAAATTTCCGCACACTTCCGGGGAACGGGGGTGCGAATGCCGGATCGCTTCCGTGAAGGTCCTCCGGAAGGTTTTCGAAGCGCCGGAACAACGCCTCCCCGACACATCGTGTGGTGGTAAGCATGTGGAATGGACATGGCGGAGCCCCGAGTGCGGCAAGGAGGTTTTGCCATGCCTGGTTCGCTCAAACGAACGCCGGTCGGCCCACCCCACACACAGCCCGCCCACCGGTCGGGCCCCATCGTCCGGATTCAAGGCCGGAAATCGGGGACGCGCGCAAGGAATTTTCAGCGCCCGCTGCCGCCCGGCGGAAACGTGAAGCAGACCGGGGCGGAGACACGTGCGTCGTGGCCGGTCGGGGTGGCCCGGCCGCTTGCGGGATCGATGGCGAAGGTGACCAGTCGGTTGTCTTTCTGGCCCGCGACCACGAGCCACCTGCCGGTGGAATCGAGCGCCATGCCGCGCGGCGTGTCCACAACCGGCGGGAGTGTTTTCCAGAAAGTCCAGCGACCCGTCGGCAGCTATCGCAAACGACGAGATCGTATTGTCGCCGCGGCTCGACACATAAAGCGATTTCCCATTCGGATGCAGAACAATGGCGGCCATGGTCACACCCTCCAAAAACAAGCCTTCATCGTGGCACGCCGAGGGCGAAGTCGAGGGCGGCGCGCCATTCGGCGGCGGGGGCGGCGAAGGGGAGGTCGTTGTGGCCGGCGCCGGGGAATTCCCGGATGCGCTTGGGTCCGCGGTGGGCGGCGTGGAGGCGGCGGCCGAGTTCGGGCGGGGTGATGGTATCGTCGCCGGCGAGGAAGATGACCGAGGGTCCGTCGTAGGTGGAGAGCGCCGCGACCGAGTCGAAGCGGTCGGCCATGAGAAGGCGGGCGGGCAGATACGGGTAGTGCACCTTCCCGACTCCCGCGAGCGAGTCGAAGGGGGTCACCAGCAGAATCCCGGAAATCCGTTCCGGGACGGCGCGGGCGACCTGGCACGCCACTGCGGTGCCGAGCGACTCGCCGACAATCACCGGCTTCGGGTTTCCCGGGATGGCGGCGATCGCTTCGAGGGCGGCGGCGAGGAAGGCGGGTTCGGATGGCGAGCCGTCGCGCGCGCCGTAGCCGGGGTATTCGAGGACATAGACATCCAGGTCGGGCCGGGCGGATTCGAGGGTGGCGGCGAGGTCGTCCCGGTGGAGCGCGTAGCCGGAATTCCCGTGGAAGACGAGCGCGGAAGGCCCGCCGCCCGTGCCCGGACGCTTCCATCCGATCAACTCCGACCCGGCTCGCCACGGCTCGAATCGGGAGGATGCGGCGAGTGCGAGCAACTCGGACTCGGCGGCGCGCTTCGGGTAGTAGGTGAGGTGGCGCTGGAGGGCCGCGCCCCAGAATTTGGCGGCCCATGCCAGAACCACCGCCGCGAGGATGAGGGTAATGGCAATTTTCAATCCGCGGAGGAAATGAGACGGGTGAGCGCGTCGAGCCCGGCGAGGTGGGCATCGATGCGGGCGTCGAGTGAGAATTCGGAGGGAGTCTCGATGGTGAAAACCCGGCCGGTGTGCGCGCGCAGGTGGAGCGCTTCGGGCAGGTTGGCGAGGAGGTGGGCGGGGATGCGGGTTTTGCGGATGAGTCCGCCCCGGCAGGCCCGGCCTTCAATCGAGGGGCGCGGGTCGGCGGGGATGTGCGCGGTGAGGGCGGAGAGGAGGGCTTCGCCCCAGTAGGGTTTCGGGCCGGGGATTTCGTAGAGGTAAATGCCGTGGGCGTCGAAGTCTTCGTGCAGGCAGGCGGCGGCGGCGAAGCGGCGCCCGGCGAGCAATCGCTTCTGGGCGCGGATGCGGACGGGTGCGGCGTCGCCGAAGCAGCGGTTGAGGTCGCGTCCGCGCGCGTCGAGCCGGGAGTTGTTGGCGAGCCCCCACGGGTTGAGGCAGGGGAAAATGAGGGCATCCAGCGAGCGGAGGCGGTCGGCGCGGGATTCGGCCCACTCGACAAGCGCCTCGGTGGCGGCGGCTTCGTCGCCGTGGATGCCGGCCGATAAATACAGGGCCGGCGCGCCCGCCGGGGGCCGCCGCGAGCCGAGGACGGCCAGCGGGAATCCGTCGGCCTCGGCAAAAATGCGAAATTCCAGCCCGGCGGCCCGGGCGAGTTTCCTCCACCGCGCGAGCAACCTCGCCGGATCGTGCGCGCGCAGGCGGGAATCCATCAATCGAGGAAGCGCTTGGTGATGTCGGCGTAGGCGTCGGTGCGCCGGTCGCGGAAAAACGGCCAGTATTTGCGCTGGGTATCGACGGCGTCGAGGTCGAGCGGCACAACGAGCACTTCTTCTTCGGTGGCGGAGGCTTTTGCAATGATGCGGCCCGATGGGTCGGCGACGAAGCTTTGGCCCCAGAATTCGATGCCCTCGCCGCCCTCGCGGGGTTCCTGTCCGACGCGGTTGGGGGCGACGACGTAGCACCCGTTGGCGACGGCATGACCCCGCTGGACGGTCTCCCATGCGGTGTGCTGGCGTTCGCCATATTGTTCTTTCTCCCATGGCAGCCAGCCGATGGCGGTCGGGTAGAAGAGGATCTTCGCTCCTGCCAGGGCGGTGAGGCGCGCGGCTTCGGGATACCATTGGTCCCAGCAAATCAGCACCCCGAAGGGAACGCCCGCCACATTCCACGAGCGAAAGCCGAGGTCGCCGGGGGCGAAGTAAAATTTCTCGTAAAACTGCGGGTCGTGAGGGATGTGCATCTTGCGGTATTTCCCCACATACGCGCCATCCGGGCCGATGATGGCGGTCGTGTTGTGGTAAAGTCCGGGCGTGCGGACCTCGTAAAGCGAGGCGATGAGCGTGACCCGCAACTCGACGGCAAGGCGCCCGAGGCGGTCGGTCGAGGGTCCGGGCACCGGCTCGGCGAGGTCGAAAAATTTGTGTTCCTCGGTCTGACAAAAATACACCGAGCGGAAGAGTTCCTGGAGGCAGACGAGGGTGGCGCCGCGCGAGGCGGCCTCGCGGATGCCGGCTTCGGCCTTGGCGAAATTGGCTTCGGGGTCGGGACCGCAGCGTTGTTGGACGAGGCCGACGTGGACGAGGTGTTGATTCATGGGCGGGAAGATGGCATAATCCGCGCCCTATGAAAAAGTTCCTTTTCGCATTTTTCGCCGTGACAATTGCCCTCGCCGGGGCGACCAACGCAGGCGATATGTCCGACATCCGCATCAAAATCGAAACCACCAAGGGCGACATCGACCTCACCGTCTTCGCCTCGAAAACCCCCGTCACCGCAGCCAACTTCCTCAACCTCGCCAAGAAGGGCTACTACAACGGCCTCACCTTCCACCGCGTGATCAGCGATTTCATGATCCAGGGCGGCGACCCCACGGGCACCGGCGCGGGCGGTCCGGGCTACCGTTTCGAGGACGAAATCGTCGCCTCGCTCAAGCACAACAAACCCGGCATCCTCTCGATGGCCAACGCGGGTCCGGGCACCAATGGCAGCCAGTTTTTCATCACCCACGTCGCCACCCCGTGGCTCGATGGCAAGCACACCGTCTTCGGCGAAGTCACCAAGGGCCAGGATGTGGTCAACGCCATCAAGCAGGGCGACAAAATCACGAAAATCGAAATCCTCGACCCGACCGATGCCCTCTTCGAAAGCCAGAAAGCCCGCATCGCGTCCTGGGACAAATCGCTCGGCCAAAACTAAAACGGCCAAACCGCCCAAGCCGCCCCGGGGCGCGGAAGCCCGGGCGGTCACCCTTCTGAGGGTGCTGCCCGAGCTCTACCCCGACGCGCACTGCGAGTTGGATTTTGAAAATCCGCTCGAGTTGCTTGTGGCCACCGTGTTGTCGGCGCAGTGCACCGACAAGCGGGTCAACATGGTCACGCGCGAACTTTTCCGGCAATGCCGGACGGCGGGTGACTACGCGGCCATCCCGGTTGCCAAATTGGAGGGACTCGTCCGCCCGACCGGGTTTTTTCGGAACAAGGCAAAAAATTTGAAGGCGCTCGGCGCGCGCCTTGTCGCCGAGCATGGCGGCGAGGTCCCGCCCGATCCGGACAAGTTGGCGGCGCTTCCCGGGGTCGGCCGCAAGACGGCCAATGTGGTCCTCGGGAATGCGTTCGGGATCGAGGCCGGTGTGGTGGTCGATACGCATGTGGGCCGTCTGGCCCGCCGCCTCGGGCTCACCGCGCACGAGGATCCCGTGAAGGTCGAGCGCGATCTGGCGGCTCTTTTTCCGCGGGAAAAATGGACGCTGCTCAGCCACTGGCTGATCAGCCACGGCCGGGCGCGCTGCAAGGCGCGCAAACCGGATTGCGCGGGCTGCGAGCTGGCGGGGATGTGCCCGTCGGCCGCATTGTGAGCGGGTTCGAGCCATTCGGGCCCGATTCGCTCATGTGGCGGATCAACCGGGAAAATGTGGTTTTGCTTGGTGGCGCCGCCGCCGCGACCCTGCAGGTCGCGCATCCGGTGGTGGCGCTCGGGGTGAAGAATCACAGCCACTTCCGCGAGGACCCGTTCGGGAGACTTCGGCGGACCCTCGATGCGGTTTATACGGTTGCGTTCGGCACGGTCGAGGAGGTGGAAGCGGTGCGGGTGGCGATCAGCCGCCGGCACGCCGCCGTGCGCGGAGACGGGTATTCGGCCTTCGATAGAGACGCCCAGCTCTGGGTCGCCGCGACGCTCATCATGGGCAGCACGGGCATGTATCAACGGTTTGTGGGGCCGTTTTCAGCGAACGAACTCGACGCCTTCCTCGAAGAAAACCGGCGTTTCATGGAAGTCTTCGGTCTCCCGGCGGACGCCCTGCCGCGCGGTTGGCCGGCGTTTCTGGATTACTGGAACCGGATGATTTCCGGGCCGCTGTTGGGTTCGATTCCCGAATGCGGGGAAGTCGCGCGCGGCGTGCTCCTGCCGCGCAAGCCGTGGATATTGCGGGTGGGAATCGTGAGCGCTCTGGGCATGGAATTGATCCCGTCCGCCCTTGCGGTGCGGCTGGGCTTGCCGCGCTCCGCCCTGCGCGGGCCTCTTTGGGCCGTCCTCGACGCGGTCCTGCCGCGTGTGATCCGGCGGCTGCCGGCGCGGGTGCGCTTCGCTCCCAAGTATTTGCACGCCAGGAGAATGCTGGAGACTACCGCGCGCGGCGGGTCTGGGCCCAGAGGGTGATGCCGACGCCGGCGAGGATGAGCGCGAGGCTGGCCAGAGTTTTTGTCTCCATCGGCTCGTGGAGGACGATCCCTCCCGCCACAACCGCGATCGCCGGCGAAACATAAAATTTGGTGGTCACCACGGCGGCCGGCAGTCGCCCGAGCAACCAATTCAGCGCCGAAAAGGCCGCTATGGAATGGATGAAAAGCAGGAAAAGAAAAGCGGCTCCCGCCGGCCACGTGAAGTCGGATCCTTCCACCTCGCCGACTTCCCCGAGCGACAATCCCAGCAACAACAGGCAGCTCCCGCCAAGGACCATCATCCATGCCGAATTCGCTATCGCCGAGGCGGACGGAGGACGGTGCCGGACCAGGAGGCTTCCGATGGCAAAAAGCAGGGCGGAGAGCACGAGAAGTGAGATTCCGAGCGGTTCGCGCGGTTCCGAAAGGTGGGGGGCCAGCCGGGGAACCACCAACCAGACCACCCCGGCGGCTCCGGCGATGAGCCCCACCAGAGCCACGGGGCGCAGGCGTTCCCCTCTCGGACGGACCCCTTCGAGAACCGCCACCCAAAGCGGGACGGAGGCCTTTATGATGGCCGCCACCCCGGAGGCCACGCCCAATTTCTCCCCCTCGGTCACGAGACCGACTCCGCCCACAAAAAGAAAAGCCGCCGCAAGCCCCGCCCGCCGGAAACCGGATGGAGAAAGACGGAGGGGACGGCCGCGCAATTCGTAAAATGCCAGCAGGATGCCGCCCGCAAGCGTGACATGCGCCCCGGCGAAGAGAAACGCGGGCAAAGTTTCCACCCCGACCTTCACGGCGAGGAAATTCAATCCGTAGCCCAGGTAGAGCACCGCGAAAGCCCCCGCTATGGCGGCGGGAGAGGCGGGAACTTGTGAGTTCGCGGGGTGTGCGCCGGCCAGCATCGGGCGAGCCTACTTTGCAGCCAACCCGATGGCAACCCGAGGGTGAAACGTGGTTATTCGTAGTCGGCCGCCCGCAGGCTCAGCCCGCGCACCAGCACAAGGCCGGCGGCGCAGGCTGCGAGCAGGGCGACCGCCAGAATGGTGAAGCCGCTCCGGTAAGGCACCCGGTCGAACATCCCGCCGACGAGCAGCGGAAAGACCGAGTTCGCCGCGATCATTCCGAATGCCAGCACCGTGAAATGGCCGGCGCGGTGTTCGGGTTTCGGGATGCCGCACGTGAGCGCGTTCATGGCGCCCGAAAACCCGCTCCACGCCACGGCGGCGAGCCCGGAGACCCCCAGCACAGTCGCCGTGCCGGGCAGCAACGCCAGCGCCGCAAAGCCGGCCCCCGACGCGGCCGGCCAGAAGATCAACGCGCGCCGGGCCCCCCAGCGGTCGGTGATCCACCCCGCCAGCGGACTGAGCACCATCCGGCTGGCCGAGGCCGACATCGCGATCCATGCCGCCATCTCGGGTTTGAAGGCGAGTTCACGGAAAGCAAACACGCCTGCGAAGACGGGCAGTTGGCCCATCAGCGGCGACAGCACACAACACAGAGCCGCCACCCGAAGGAACGGACGGTCGTCCCAGAGCGCACGCCACATCGCCGGACTGTAGGGGACCGGCGAGCGCTCGACGGGGGTCTCCGGCTCGGCTGCGAGCAGGACGGCGGAATCGGCGGCCATGCAGATCGCCCATGCCAGCACGAGCAGGGCTCCGTATCCGTCCGGGGCGGGCAGAACCGCGAGGATCCATGCGGCCATGCCGGCTCCCGCCATGCCGAGCAATCCGCCGAGTCCGGCCGAAACGCCCGCCAGCCGACCGCGCAGCCGCATCGGAATACAGGCCGTGAAAAATTCCTGGTTCGGCAACCCGCCGAAGCCCGCCGCAAGCTGGCCGGCCGCCATGAGCACGACCACGAAGCCCACCGCCGCCGCCCCGCCGATCACCGCGCCGGTCCACACCGCCACGCCGATAATCCCGATGGGCAGCAGGTAAAGGCAGTCCATCGCAAAAACGAGCGCCTTTTTCCTGCGGAATTTGCGGGTGACCCACGGGGCCAGAAACATCCCCGGCAGGGTCGCGGCGAGGGTTCCCTGCACGATGCCGATCTGTGTGTTGCTCGCGCCGAAGGCCACCAGCATCGGCTGAAGGACCACCATCACCTCGGCCCAGCCCATGGCAAAGACCGAGCCCATCCAGACAAGACACGCGAAATTCCGCCGGACCTCGCGCGGGCCGGGCGGGGTCATCCGCCGGCGATCGCCTTGCGCATGGCCTCGACTTTCTCCTCCAGCGCCCGCGGATCTTTGGTTTTGAGCCGCACGGCTTCCTTGCAGATCGCGTTGACGGTCGCCTTCATGCGCTCGATGGCGGGACCTTTGAGAATCACCGCCATGCCCGAACTCGGCACGGTGAGATTTTTGTAGCGCAGGACCGCCTTGTTCCCAAGCGGCTCGATGATCAACGAACCGACAGCATCTTTTGTCTGAACCGCCCGCAGCAATTTCCAATCGACTTTGTAAGCCCCGCCCGGAAGCGCGGAGAGGGCGTTGCGCGCGGTGTAGAATTCATCCGGCAGGATGGGCACATCGAGCCCGTAATCGACCTCGAGGATGCACGGCGTCACCGCCTTCGAGACCTCGGATTTCAGCAGGTGCGGCATGAACGACTTCGCGCTCTGGTAGTCGAAGAACACGGCCATCACTTCCTCGGCCGATGTATCGACCACCTGATACACACTCGTCCGCGGCCAGGGAACCCCGGGCACCTCCTCGAAGAGGACGACTTGTTTGCCCGCCTCGATTTCTTTGACCTGCGCGGAATCCAGATCCCCAAGGATGTGGCTCCCGGCCATGGCTGCGGACAGGGAAAGACAAGCAAAGAGAAGGGAAATGTGAGACGGGCGGAGCATTTTATTTCTCGCGGAGTTCAAAATCGACCGGCAGTCCGGTGGCATGGTAGTCCTTCGACTCGCTGGCGGGGTGGATCGTGGGCGTCGCGGAAAATTCGATTTCCTCGCCATCGCGGACGACCCGGATCGCGACCGGGTCGCCGTCGGTGAGGAAAAACGAAGCGTCGAGCACGTCCTCGACCTCGTCCACCGCCGTGCCGCCGACGCTGAGCAGACGGTCGCCCTCGCGGAGTCCGGACTTGGCTGCGGGAGTCTCCGGCCCGAGCGCGGCGACGCGCACCTCGCCGTCGGCCTGTTCCTCGACGGTGACGCCGACCCACCCGTGGCGGGCCGAGCCGAAGCGCACGGTGTCTTTCCAAATTTTTTCCGCCGCCTCGATTGGCAGCGCGAAACAGGACGACCCCCGGTCGAACCCCGCGATCAGAACCGCGACCACCTCGCCGTCGAAATTCATCACCGGCGCGCCGCCGAAGCCGGCCTGCACGGGAATGTTCGCGCGCATGTGGGTGGTGACAAAATATTTCCCGAAGTATTTCCGGTCGAACCCGCCCACCAGCCCGAAGGCGGGCGTCGCATCCAGATCCATCGGGTATCCGATGCAGACCAGCGGGCTCGCGAGCCCGAGCGAGGAGGTCCGCCCCGGCGGGATGAAGGGCGTCTCGCGGTCCACCTTCAAAATGGCCAGTCCGCTCCGCGCATCGGCGGCAAGCACCTCGGCGGGC
>Ga0209594_1000940_pt1 | contig 15504 bp, 12 predicted proteins | sample AshMeaCrysSpring_FD_184126 | JGI IMG/M metagenome (GOLD analysis project Ga0209594, IMG submission 184126) | Groundwater microbial communities from Big Spring, Nevada to study Microbial Dark Matter (Phase II) - Ash Meadows Crystal Spring... | ecosystem: Environmental > Aquatic > Deep subsurface...
AAGTTATTGAGGAAAGTATAGAACAATTAAAATTAGAAAATGAAACAACGGGTTAAAACCCGTCGCGTCGAGTTTCATCCTCCCCTTGAAAGAGGGAGGCTTTCACTCTCCCGTCTTTTCTCGGTAAAACTAGGTCAGCACAAGCTAATTGGTCTTCAAAAAGTTCCTCGATAGGTGTTTCATGTTCCAAATTTGGATCAGCTTGTCGCTGGGCTAACAAAGCATCTAAGTCACCTACGAGAGTACCAGAGGCGATCGCCTGACAGTCTACCACAGTCACCACCCCATCCACAGTGGCAAAATTACGAATTTCTGGCCAACGAAACGCCTGTACTAAGGGTTTAGGTAAAGCTAATCCCGAAGTTTCCACCAAAATACAATCGAGATTTTCTCGCCGTTTCAGTAGTTGTTGCATAGTGGGGTAAAATTCCTCCTGGACAGTACAGCACAGACAACCATTAGTTAATTCCACAATATTATCCTCTGGGTTATCATCCTCATCACAAATTTTACAAGAGCGTAACAAGTCCCCATCAATACCTATTTCCCCAAATTCATTAACCAGTACTGCTATTTTTCGTCCTTGGTTATTTTGGAGTAAGTTGCGCACCAGAGTAGTTTTGCCTGCGCCTAGAAAACCAGTAATAACAGTAACGGGAATTTTGTGCATAAATTAAGCTCAAAAATATTTTTATCTTAACCCTATCAGAATTTAATTGATTCTTGGTTAATTTAAACCCTTGAGGTGCGGGTTTTGTCGAAGGTGCAAACGGGTTTTAACCCGTTGTGCGCAAGATGCCATAGGTTAAAACCTATGGCTACCCAAGCAAAACCCGCCTACGCGGGTTTAAGTTCATGGAATGATTAACAATTAATTTTAATTTAATTCACATTAGTAATTCACATTAGATGTTATTTTAACATTGGTTAATTTAAACCCGCGCTAAAAGAAGCCAAGGAAAAAGTGAATTTGGGGCTTTTCACAACTGGACAAGATAATTATCAACTGGACTAACCAAAAGCCCCAAATTCACTTTTTCCTTGATTCATTTCTTGGCGGGTTTTGTTTGAGTAGCAACGGGTTTTAACCCGTTGTGCTCTTAATTTTAATTTAATTCACAATTATCTTAACAACCGCAAACCACTCAAAGTTACCAAAACAGTAGAGCCCTCATGTCCAATAACCCCTAAAGGCATATTTATATTACCTGCAAAGTTTCCCAGCAAAAGAAGGAAAATAAAAGAGAGGGCAACAGTAATATTTTGTTTTACAATGCGATTCGCGCGACGACCTAATTTAATCGCCTGGGGTAATTTTTCTAAATTGTCTGCCATTAAGACAATATCCGCTGTTTCTAAAGCTACATCACTCCCTGCTCCGCCCATAGCTATACCTACTGTAGCTAAAGCCAGTGCTGGTGCATCATTGATGCCATCTCCCACCATTGCTACATTTTGATATTTTTGCTGGAGATTTTTAATTACAGTAAGTTTATCTTCTGGCAAAAGTTCGGCATAAACTCCATCAATACCCAGAGTTTTAGCAACCCTAAGCGCCGTGCGCTCATTGTCACCAGTAAGCATAACTATTTGTTCTATTCCCAGTTGTTTTAAATGCTGCACCATCTCAGCCGCTTCTGGTCGCACAGTATCTGCAACTGTTATACAACCAATAACCTGACCTGCTTCAGCCACCCACACTGCTGTATCATCACTGTTTTGCTCCATCAACTCCCCTATTTCCTGACGGATAAAAGCGGTTTTACCTACTATAATTTGCTTGCCTTCAACTTCCCCTACAATCCCTAAACCTGTTTGAGCTTGCACATTTACAGCAGTAGCCCATGTAAGGCTACGATTTTGTGCACTTTGGGTAATTGCTTGTCCGATGGGATGTTCAGAACAAGATTCTAAAGCAGCAGCTAACTGCAAAACTTGGTTCTCAGAGTAGCCAGGTTGGGGGATAATCTCAACAACCCGCAATTTTCCAGTGGTGAGCGTGCCAGTTTTATCAAAGGCGATCGCCTTTACTTTACCAATCATTTCTAACTGGGTTCCATTTTTAAATAAAATGCCTTGTCGCGCACCATGAGCAATACCAGAGAGCAAAGTAGGCATAATGGATGCCATCAAAGCACAGGGAGAAGCTACCACCAGAAAAATCAAGGCTCGATAAATGGTGGTTTCCCAATCCCAACCCAGTAATAAGGGGGGTAAAATCCCCAGGAGTAAGCCAATAAAAACGATTACTTTAGCATAGTTGCGCTCAAAGCTCTCAATAAACTGTTGAGAGGGAGGAGCTTCTGTTTGAGCTTGTTCTACTAAACGAATTACGCGCTGAATAAGGCTGCTTTCTGGGGGGTTATCTACTCTTATTCTCAACACCCCATTACCATTGAGACTACCTGCAAAAACCTCATCTCCCATAGTTTTATCCACTGGTGCAGACTCACCTGTAATAGGAGCTTGGTTTACAGTGGTTTCCCCTTCCATAACTATCCCATCGGTGGGGATGAGCTCTCCTGGTTTGACTAATACTATGTCCCCAACTTGTAACTTATTGATGGAGATTTCTTGTTCTTGACCATTGACAATAACTCTAGCAGTATCTGGGGTAAGCGCCATCAGGTTGCGAATATTGCGCTCAGTACGCTCCATGGCAAAACTTTCTAAAGCACCACTGATGGCAAAAATTAGAATTAAAATCGCTCCATCAATAAGTAGGTAATAATCTTGTTGCCATAAGCCTAAAAAAGCCGCCCCTAAAGCTGCCACAATCATTAATAGGTCAACATCTAGCTCTTTTTCTTCCTTGAGGGTTTGCAAGCCTTCTTTTGTGCTTTCATACCCGCCAATTATATAAGCTGCTGGGAGAATTAATAGGGCAATTCCGAGCCAGTTCAGATGAAGTGCTAACCAGCCTAAAACTACTAAAAAAGCGCAAGTAGCTGCTGCTGTCGCTTCTGGGTATTGTTTAGCGAGGGCAATATTAAATGTCTTTTGGTTCATTTTCCCACAATTGTTTTGGTTTTCTCTGCTATGCTAAACCTTGACATCAATGTCAATGTCAAGGGGGGGAAGAATGAACCAATAAGTGAACCAATAAGCGAAAGGATCCCCATAGGTTGAAACTGGGGTGTTGATTATTGGCAAAATATAAAAAAGTAAGTAGCCTATCGGCAAGGCTTGCGCCTACATGCACTTTTCTGGCTTGGTAACATAGACCGCTTGGGGTTGAAACCGCAAGCTCATAGCTAAAGTCCGTTAAAACGGACTAAATGTAATATATTGTTGATGAAAAGTTTTAGTCCACTTAAGCGGACTTTCGCTACTCGCAAAGGGGTTTCAACCCCAAGCGGTCTAGGGAAATCACAAAATTTGACAAAATATCAGAAAATTTGTATGTAGGCGCAGCGCAAGCCGATAGGCTATTTATTTGTTCTAATCAACCCCAAAATCAACACCCCAGGTTGAAACCCCTTTGCAAGCATTTAGTCTTCTTTAGAGGACTAAATGCTTGCAGTATAAGGCTTTTAGCTACGTTCAATGACCGCCATAGGTTGAAACCCCTTTGCGAGTAGCTAAAGTCCGTTAAAACGGACTCAAGGTATTATGTTTTTCATGAAAAATTTTATTATAATTTAGTGTAATTGAGCTATAAGCCTAAAAAATTATTCACAGACTGGGTCTGCTACCCACAGAATTTTACAAAACTTTATTTGCATGTAGGCATAGCCTTGCCGTAGGCTAAGTATTTGTGGTAATCAACCCGAAAATCAACACCCCAGGCGGACTTGTGGAGAATGAAACAGCTCTAATGAAAATAAAAAGCGATCGCTATTTAACAATTAAAAAACTTACAGAAGCAGTTGGTGGTGGTTTGACTCCGCGGATGGTGCGACATTATCATCAAATTGGTTTGCTACCAGAAGCAGTGCGCAGTCCCAGTAATTATCGTTTATATACTCAAACCCACGTCCAACAACTGCGACAAATTATCAGCTTAAAACAACAAGGATTTCAACTTGAACATATTCGTAAGTTATTGGCAAAACCAGATGTGGGTGTAAGTCCGATAGCTCAATTACAGCAACAATATACCTTATTTATTCAACGCTTCGACTGCGCTCAGCGCACCGCAAATAACTCGACTGCGACAAACAGCATCAGCATTAGAAGGGTTGTTAGGGCGGGATATTTCTTGTCAAATTATCCAGGAAGAGGCGATGTGGGGGAGGCAGGCGCAAATATATTGTTTGATTCGATTGATGCGCCTGCCCCCCCACAAGGAAGAGGGCAGCGCTCTCATTTGAATAAAAAATAAATATCTGAGCGCTGCCCTCTTCCTTCGCTCAACTTAAACTTTTAGATGAACAAATAGAAAACAATATTTGGGATGCTCTTGATGCTGCAGCACCAACTCACCCAGAAGAATTTCAAGAATCATTAGTAAATCTTTTGCCAGATTTATCAGAGCGATCGGAAATTGAAAAAGATTTGTTGGCCAAACTGGTGTTAGCTTGTGGTGATGTAAGTCTGGTTAACTTTGTGAGAGTAGGGGAGGGAGCGATGCCTACGGCGGGCTACGCCAACGCCGCCGCTCGCAATGCTCTTAAATCTGGTTGTCAGGTGGTGGGGGATATCCAGGCGATGCCTGCGGCGGGCTTCGCCTACGCCGCAGCTTTTGACTCCCCCAGACTCGCCCATTTGGGATGTGAAATTGCAACTTTAATTGATAATCTTCATATTACCAATGTGCTAGAAGCTGAACAGGAATTTTGGCAACATCAATTCTGGCAGCAACGGTTACAACAGCTTAAACCTGGTGCTATTTATATGCTCCCTCAGTTTTAATGTCAGTGTGTCAAGCCATTGAAAGTAAGCAACTTCAAGCTGCATTAGTTATTGGTATGCCCATTGGGTTTAGTCATGCTCCAGCAGCCAAACGCCTGTTAATGACAGTCGGTGTTCCTTTTATTACAACAGTTGGCACAATGGGTGGTGGAGCCTTTGCAGCAACTGCTCTCAATGCTTTAGTTCAATCTTTAATTGAGAAACCAGATTGTCATTGTTATCTTAATAATTTTTAATATTATCGCAATGTTTCTTCCGAAAGAGACAAGGGGTTTAAACCCCTTGCCCATTCTAGAGACAAGGGGTTTAAACCCCTTGCCCATTCTAGAGACAAGGGGTTTAAACCCCTTGCCCATTCTAGAGACAAGGGGTTTAAACCCCTTGCCCATGTACTACTTTAAAGACAGTTTTCATTCTTGGCAGAGCCAAGTATAATAATGATTATCATTTTTTAAAAGTAAAGAGGATGTTATTGGAGAAGATAAACACAGGGGGAAAAGGAATATTAATCACCTTGTTATTAATTGCTGGTTGTAGCAGAAATACTATTAAAGAGACAGGAGAGACTTTAGATATAACCGTAAGCGTTGTGTCACAAGAGTATTTTGTAGAGAAGATAGGGGGCGATCGCGTTTCAGTAAATGTCATGGTGGAACCAGGAGCATCACCCCATACTTACGAACCGAAACCCCAACAGTTACAAGCATTAAGTGAAGCAGAGGCTTATGTAACTATTGGAGATACGTTTGAGGATGCTTGGATGACGCGCTTAAAAAGTGTCAATCAAAACATGATAATAATTGATTCAGGAGCAGGAATTGAAAGATTACCTTTAAGCCATCATCACCACCATGAAGAAGAAGGAGAAGAGCACGGAGAAGAAACTCTAGATCCTCACATTTGGCTATCACCAAAATTAGTAAAAATACAGGCACAAAATATATATGAAGGGCTGGTAAAATTAGACCCAGCAGGGGCAACAGAATATAAAACCAATTTAGAAAACTTCCTCAAAGAAATTGATACCTTAGATGAAGAAATTAGGAAAAACTTAGCAGGAATAAATAACCGCAAATTTATGGTTTTTCATCCTTCCTGGGGTTATTTTGCCCATGATTATAATTTGGAACAAATACCCATAGAAGTAGGAGGAGTTGAACCCAGTGCAGCAGAATTGGGAAAATTAATTGCTGAAGCAAAAGAAGAGGGAATAAAAGTGATTTTTGCTCAACCAGAATTTAGTACTAAATCAGCTCAAACAATTGCTAGAGAAATAGGTGGGGAAGTTCTTTTAATTACTCCACTTGCTCCCAATTGGTCAGAAAACCTGCTGCAAGTTTCCGAGATCTTTGGAAAAGCATTGAACAGTAAAGAGTGAACAGTGATAATTAATAAGCAAATGGAAACTGAAGCGATCGCCTTAAATAATGTGTGGGCGGGGTATAACTCAGAGCCGATATTAGAAGATATTAACCTAGTAGTTAAAGAATTAGATTTTATTGGGTTAATTGGACCCAATGGTGGGGGAAAAAGTACTCTAATAAAAGTGATATTAGGGTTAATAAAACCCATGGAGGGAGAAGTTAAAATCCTGGGAAGTTCCGTTAATTTAGGGCGAAAATATATTGGATATGTTCCCCAAAGTTGCGAGTTTGACCGTCAATTTCCCGTGCGAGTACATGAGGTAGTACAAATGGGAAGACTAGGAAAAAGAAGGCTGTTTCAACCTTATAATAAAAAAGATAATGAAATAGTCAAGAAAGTATTGGATCAAGTGGGGATGTTGGAGTTGAGTTCACGTCCTATTGGAGAACTTTCTGGAGGACAACGTCAACGGGTATATATCGCCCGTGCTTTAGCTGCTGAACCCCAAATATTATTATTAGATGAACCCACAGCTAGTGTTGACCCAAAACAAAAAAATAGTATCTATGAACTCTTAGGAAAATTAAACCAATCTGTTACTATTTTAATGATTTCCCACGACTTAGGCGCAATTTCTACTTATGTTAAAACTGTGGGTTGTCTCAATCGTCGTTTATTTTATCATAATGATAAATTAATTACTAAAGAAATGATAGAGCAAACTTATGAATGTCCTTTAGAATTTATTGCTCATGGAAGTGTTCCCCATCGAGTTTTTCCTGAACATGATTAAATCAGTTTAAAATGTAGGGGCGGGTTTAGAGACAATCTTTGACTCAAAACTATAATCTTGATATCAAAACCCGCCCACTCCCCTATCAGTTATCAGTTAAAACGTTTAACTAATAGAGAAATGGGCTGGTTTTGATATCAAGGTTATTCAGTTGATTATTAGGTTATCCCTAAACCCGCCCCTACATAACAAAAATAACTAATAAATTATGAATATTGAAACAATTACTCAAGCTTTACAGTTGGATTTTATGCGCAATGCACTAATAGCTGGAGTGCTGGTTAGTATTGCCTGTGGGATAATTGGAACTTTTGTGGTAGTAAATAGAATTGTGTTTATAAGTGGAGGTATTGCTCATGCAGCTTATGGTGGGATAGGTTTAGGATATTTTTTCCAATTTAATCCAGTTTTAGGGGCGATCGCCTTTTCTTTATTAGTTGCTTTGGGTATGGGTTTAGTAGAGCGCAAAACTCAACAAAGAGCTGATACTATTATTGGGGTAATGTGGGCGATGGGAATGGCGATCGGGATTATTTTAATTGACCTGACTCCAGGTTATAAAGCTGATTTAATGAGTTATTTATTTGGCAGTATTTTAACAGTTCCCCAGGAAACTTTGGGAATAATGGTACTGCTAAATTTGATAATTATGGTAATGGTGAGTTTATTTTATAAAGAACTATTAGCCATTTCTTTTGACCCCATATTTGCTCAAACTCGTAATGTTCCTGTTGATGGATTATATCTGATGTTAGTAGGGGCGATCGCTCTTACTGTGGTGATGGTTATGCAGGTTGTGGGGTTAATTTTAGTAATTGCGTTGTTAACTATTCCTGCAGCCATTGCAGGACAATTTGTCAAAGATTTAAAACAAATGATAATTATTTCTTGCATTTTGGGGGTGATTTTTACAACTATTGGCTTATGGATCTCCTACTTTTTTAATCTTACTTCTGGGGCGACTATTATTTTAGTTTCTGGTGTGGTTTATTTATTGAGTTTAGGAATTAAAACTTACCAAAAAATTAATAATTGATAATTAATTAATTAATAATTAAAAAGAATCAAATTAACTTTTAAATATTTAACCTTTACTTAACCTTACAAAAAAGCAAACTAACCGCAAAAAAAGATATACTAGAGAAGATAATTTTCATAAAAATTGAGTTTTATCCTGATAAAGGAGTAAAGGTAAATAGTTAACACCATGTTGTTAAACAATCGCTATCGAATTATGCGGACTTTGGGAAAAGGTGGATTTGGTAAAACCTATGTAGCAGAAGACACACATATGCCTTCTGGTCGCAATTGCGTGATTAAACAGTTACAACCAGCGAGAAATAATCCTAGAGTAGAACAGTTAATTAAAGAGCGATTTCAGCGGGAAGCAGCAGTTTTAGAGGAGTTGGGAGCAAATTGCGACCAAATTCCTACTTTATATGCTTATTTTGCGGAAAAAGGTCACTTTTTTTTGGTACAAGAATGGGTTGAAGGACAAACATTAACTCAATGGAAACAGCAACAGGAAAAAATTAGCGAAAGTGCAGTAAAAGAAATATTAATTAGCTTGTTGCGAGTGTTAGAATATACACACCAAAAAGGCATTATTCACCGCGATATTAAACCAGATAATATAATAATTCGTTCCTCAGATAATAAGCCAGTATTAATTGATTTTGGTGCGGTGAAAGAGACAATGGGAGTAGAAGAAGGCGATCGCATTCATTCAATTATAGTAGGTTCTCCTGGATATATGCCCCCAGAACAAGCAGCGGGAAAACCAGTTTATGCAAGTGATTTATATGCTTTAGGTTTGGTGGGAATTTATTTGTTAACGGGGAAAAAATATAAAGAATTGGACATAGATCTCCAAACTGGTGAGTTAATTTTACCTCAAGAACTGGATCAAGTTAGTCCTAGTTTAGTAGGAGTGCTGAAAAAAGTTGTTAGGGTTAAACCAAGCGATCGCTTTTCTACTGCTTCTGAAATGTTGCAAGCATTTAACTCTGAAACTGCTAACAAGACTCACAACAAAAAATGCTGTTAGCTGGTTTATCAGCAGTTAGCTTATTAGTAATTGGAGGTTTTTTATTCAGTCAAATTTTGCCACCGAAAACTCAAAATATAAATAACCAGCAAAACCAAATAGTAGTTAAAAATTGTCCTGAAAAACCTTCTGAGAATAGACAAAAACAGCAACTAAATCAACCGCTTCGTTGTTTAGCAGAAGTTGCAGATGTTCCTGCAGGGAAATGGTTACATGGTGGGAGTACAGCTTGGAATAATATAAGAATTAAAGTTAATCCTAAGATTAAACAAATATTCCCTGAATTTAATCTTATTTATAAAGAACATCCCACACTTCCACCTGGTTCAGGTACAGGAATTAAAATGTTATTAGATGGTCAAATTTCTTTTGCTCAGTCTTCAAGGTCACTAAAAGATAGTGAATATGAACAAGCAACTAAAAGAGGTTTTAAACTTAAACAAGTGCCTGTAGCAATTGATGGTATTGCTATAGTTGTTAATCCTAATCTTTCTGTTTTAGGTTTGAGTTTAGAGCAACTTAAAGGAATTTATACAGGAAAAATTACTAATTGGAATGAAGTGGGAGGTCCGAATTTAATTATTACTCCTTATTCACCTCCAATTGATAGTGGTGCTACCAATTTCTTTAAAACAAATATCATAGAAGGAGAAGAATTTGGGAATCATGTTACTCCTCTAGCAACTCCAACTGAAGCATTGCAAAAGATAAGTAATGAAAAGGGTGGAATTTATATGGCTAGTGCTGCTAATTTAATTGGTCAATGCAATGTTAAACCTTTAGGAATAAGTAAAGAAACTGATGGTACTTATATTAATCCTTATCAAGGGGAACTTGTGTCACCTGAAGTTTGTTTAAAACAACCAAATCAGCCTAATTTTGCAGCTTTTCAAAATGATGAATATCCCTTAACTAGAAGAATGTTTGTTATTATTAAACTCGATGGTCAACTAGATGAAAAAGCAGGGGAAACTTATACAGAGTTATTATTAACTGATGAAGGACAACAATTAATTAAACAAGCTGAATTTATACCCCTACGCTCATTTTAACATATGTTATTGATAACGTATTTTATGGTTCATTAACTTGGTTATTTTCTAATTGTTTTCTAAACTTTTTAATATAGATAGCCTCAACTATTGCTCCCAAAAATACATAAGGAATTAAGTTAGGTAAAATATATTCCATTGGAAAATTTAAACTAGCGATCAGGAAAGCTAAACCCACATTACGAGTAGCAGATACTAGGGCTAAGGTGTGGCGATGATTAGGTTCGGGACCGCCTAAAAAATAACCAATGGCAAGGGATGCAGCAACCATTACTACAATAGCAACTAAGGAAGGAAAGTTAATTTGTAAAACAAATTTAAAGGTTTTTACTAAGATTAAGATAGTGATACCAACTAATGCTAAATCAGCTATTTTTGCCAAAGGTTTGCCTATTTTATCTGCTATAGCGGGGAAAGTTTCTCGGATAAAAACACCAATTCCTATGGGAATAAATTGAGCTGTAATTACCTGTTTAGCTATTGCAAAAGGACTAATTTCTACTTGAACATTAAAAGGCAGAAAGGCAAACATAATTGCTAGTGTTAAAGGCGTGGTAACAACTGCTAATAAAGCTACTGTTAACTGTAAGCTAGCTCCATAGGCAAAATTCCCTTCTTTTTTCCTTACTTTTGTGCTAGTCAGGGGTGAGCCTGGTGAAGCAGCCATGAGTAAAATAGCAATACCAATTTCTGCGGGAACTCTGAATAAAACAACGATGAGAAACGCAACAACTGGAACTAGAAAATCAACCGCTAAAAGACTTCGCTTGAGTAGATCTTGTCTAGTTTTTAAAAAAGTTAACTGTTCGATAGCAATGTTTAGCCCCAAAGAAAGTTTAAGGGCAAAAAAGGTTACTCCGATTATAATTTTTATTAGGTCTTGCATAACTAAAACAATCCTATTTGAGTTGTACTATAGACAAGGGGCTTAAGCCCCTTGTCTATAGTACCTTGTTTATTGCAGTGCGCCTACCGAGGACGTTCGCGTAAGCGTCGGAGTTTACCCGCGAGCGCAGTCGAAGGGCAAGAGAAGCGTAAATATATAACAAATCAAATAGGATTACTAGAGTGAGCCTAAATTAATCGTGAAAATCAAAAATTAAATCATAGATATTAGACAATGGTCTATCTGATTTATATTCACTAGAGTCAATATCTCTTACTTTTAAGCAGGAATATCAGAAAACCCTGACAAAGATCTGGTAGCGAGAGCAGTAAGAACAGATAAAATAGTCAGGACTCGTTATAGAGAGAAAACCTATGCCACGTCGCGAAGACTTAAAGAAAATCTTAATTTTGGGATCAGGTCCCATTGTAATAGGACAAGCTTGTGAATTTGACTACTCTGGAACACAAGCGTGTAAAGCACTGCGAGAAGAAGGTTATGAGGTGGTGTTGGTAAACTCAAACCCCGCTACTATTATGACCGATCCAGAAACTGCAGAACGCACTTATATTGAACCCCTCACCCCAGAAATAGTAGAAAAAGTTATCGCTAAAGAAAGACCAGATGCACTCCTCCCCACAATGGGAGGACAAACAGCCCTGAATCTTGCTGTTGCTTTGGCAAAAAATGGGGTATTGGATAAATATAATGTAGAATTAATTGGGGCAAAACTCCCAGCTATTGAAATGGCGGAAGATCGCGACCTATTCCGTAAAGCAATGGTAAGAATAGGTGTTCCTATGTGTCCGTCAGGTATAGCCAGCAACTTGGAAGAAGCAAAGGCGATCGCCGCTGAAATTGGTTCTTACCCCCTAATTATTCGCCCAGCTTTTACAATGGGAGGAACTGGAGGCGGTATTGCTTATAACCAGGAAGAATATGAAAAGATGGCAAAATTCGGCATTGATGCCTCCCCAGTATCCCAAATTTTGGTAGATAAATCCTTGTTGGGTTGGAAAGAATATGAACTGGAAGTAATGCGAGACTTAGCAGATAACGTAGTCATTATCTGTTCCATCGAAAACTTTGACCCAATGGGAGTACATACAGGAGACTCAATCACCGTAGCTCCCGCTCAAACTCTCACAGATAAAGAATACCAACGTCTGCGGGACTATTCTAAAGCCATTATCCGCGAAATAGGCGTAGAAACAGGAGGCTCTAATATTCAGTTTGCAATCAACCCAGTCAATGGGGATGTGATTGTAATTGAAATGAACCCCAGGGTATCTCGGTCATCAGCCCTCGCATCTAAAGCTACTGGGTTCCCCATCGCCAAATTTGCAGCTAAACTGGCAGTAGGTTATACCCTCAACGAAATTTCCAACGATATTACCAAAAAAACCCCCGCATCCTTTGAACCCAGCATAGACTACGTAGTTACTAAAATTCCCCGTTTTGCATTTGAAAAATTCCCAGGAGCAGAACCAGTTTTAACAACCCAGATGAAGTCCGTAGGAGAAGTAATGGCGATCGGTCGTACTTTTCAAGAGTCTTTCCAAAAAGCACTGCGCTCCCTCGAAACAGGGCGTTATGGTTTTGGATGTGATAGAAATGAAAAAATCCCCACCCTCTCCCAGGTAAACGCTTCTCTGCGCATACCTAACCCAGACAGGGTATATAGTATCTATCATGCCTTCAAACTGGGAATGACTGTAGAGCAAATTCACGAATATACCGCTATTGATATCTGGTTTTTGGATAAACTCCAAGACTTACTCACCACTGAAAGCTTCCTTAAACGCACTGCTTTAAAAGATATCACTGCAGAAGATATGCGCTTAGTAAAACAGCAGGGTTTTAGTGATTATCAAATCGCTTTTGCAACTAAAACCACCGAAGATGAAGTGAGAGCATATCGCAAAAAATTGGGGATAACTCCAGTTTATAAGTTGGTTGATACTTGTGCGGCTGAGTTTGAGGCGTTTACCCCCTACTATTACTCTACCTATGAAGCAGGGGAAACTGAGGCGAAACAGTCCGATAAGCGCAAGGTAATGATTTTGGGCGGTGGCCCAAACAGGATTGGTCAGGGGATAGAATTTGACTATTGCTGTTGTCATGCTTCCTTCTCTCTGCGAGATGATGGGTTTGAAACAATTATGGTCAACTCTAACCCAGAAACAGTCTCCACTGACTACGATACTAGCGATCGCCTTTATTTTGAACCCCTCACCAAGGAAGATGTACTCAACATCATTGAAGCGGAAAACCCAGAAGGGGTTATTATCCAATTTGGCGGACAAACTCCCTTAAAATTAGCAGTACCTCTGAAAAACTACCTTGCAAGTCCTCAATGTGAGGTAAAAACCAAAATTTGGGGCACTTCCCCCGACTCCATCGACACCGCAGAAGATAGGGAGAAGTTTGAGCAAATTTTACGCCAGTTAAATATTAGTCAACCTCCAAATGGTCTTTCCCGCAGCTATGATGACTCTTTGGTTATTTCCCGTCGCATCGGTTATCCTGTGGTAGTGCGTCCTTCTTATGTATTGGGTGGTCGCGCCATGGAAATAGTATACACAGATGAAGAGTTAGAACGCTATATGACTTATGCTGTGCAAGTAGAACCAGATCACCCTATCCTAATAGATAAGTTCCTCGAAAATGCGATCGAGGTGGATGTGGATGCTTTGGCAGATCATACAGGAAATGTGGTCATTGGGGGCATAATGGAACATATCGAAGAAGCTGGGGTACACTCAGGTGACTCCGCTTGTTCTATCCCCTATACTTCCCTCTCTCCAGAGGTTTTAGCTACCATCCGCAACTGGACAGTACAATTAGCTAAAGCTCTCAATGTCATAGGGTTGATCAATATTCAGTATGCAGTTCAAGGTGAAAAAGTCTATATCTTGGAAGCTAACCCCCGCGCATCCCGTACTGTACCTTTTGTTTCTAAGGCGATCGGTTTTCCTTTGGCTAAACTAGCTTCTCGCATTATGTCAGGTAAAACTTTAGCAGATTTAGGCTTTACAGAAGAGAAAATACCTCAATATATCGCCGTAAAAGAGGCAGTTTTACCCTTTGATAAGTTCCAGGGTACTGATACTCTCCTCGGTCCAGAAATGCGCTCTACTGGGGAGGTTATGGGACTCGATGCTAACTTTGGTAAAGCTTTTGCAAAAGCAGAAATAGCCGCAGGTGTAAGGTTGGCTACATCAGGCACAATATTTGTGTCCATGAGCGATCGCTCTAAACAAGCGGTTGTTACTGTGATCAAAGACTTAAAAGAACTCGGTTTTAAAATAGTAGCAACTTCTGGTACTCGTGAAGCTTTACTTGATGCTGGTGTAGAAGACGTAGAGTTAGTCTTAAAACTCCATGAAGGTCGCCCTCACATAGTAGACTGGATAAAAAACGAACAAATTCAGTTTATTATTAATGTTCCTGGAGCGGAAGAAGAAGCTCAAGCAGATGGTCGCACCATTCGTCGCACCGCACTAGAGTATAAGTTACCTATCATTACTACCATTGCTGGGGCTAAAGCTACTGTGGAAGCATTGCGCGCTCTCCAGTCTGAACCTCTCGATGTCAAGCCTTTACAGGAGTATATTGGAGGGTAAGGAATATAATACCTGGCGATTGAAATCGCCGTAATTACGATTTTCGCTACAAAGCGGACAATCCCCCCCATTCCCCCGATGATGCGGGGGGGGGTTTCACAAAGTCCGCCTGCGCGCACTAATATGCAAAAATAGACCTCTTGCGAGAAGTAGTGTTAACCCCCCCTAACCCCCCCTTGGTAAGGGGGGGGGGAATGCCTGGTTTTTCGGCTCCCTCCCCGAACCTGCGGGGAGGGTTGGGGTGGGGTTTTTTACGGTTTTGCAAGAGGTCTAATATAATAACCCGCGCAGGCAGGTTTTGTCTCTCTAAACGCGATGTTTTAAGCCACTTTTGAATTAAGGTTGACCATCTCTAGGTCCCCAGACTGTTGATTTTACTATCCCTACCCCAGAATCTGGATCGGTATTGCTATTGGCAGTCGTCTCTAGATCATTTCCTGGATCAGCAGGATCACTATCATATATTCTGAAAACGGCTGTTCCACCTGCGGAAGTTGTATTAATAAGCGTTACAGGGTAATCTTGTGTTCCACCACTCGTTTGAGGTACTCTTACAAGATCAGTAACACCATCTCCATTAGTATCTATAAAAAGATCTTTAGTGCCATCACCAGTAATATCTGCACTAAGGAGAGTCTGTTTAGTTAAAAATGAGATATTTCCTCTCTTAGTTAAGGTTGGAGGTTGATAGGGCAGTTTGTATCTGTGTGTGTGTGTGTGTCATAAATAGTCTTGTTTTTCTTTGTTTATGGTTATTGACAGGATAGCATGTTTTCTGCGGTGATGGTTGATTGTGATTTAAGGGAGAAAAGGGACTTGCAATTTAATAATGTACCAATATATGATCTTCCCGCGTACATTCCCCTTAATAAGGGGGGAAA
>Ga0209594_1000942_pt1 | contig 15490 bp, 13 predicted proteins | sample AshMeaCrysSpring_FD_184126 | JGI IMG/M metagenome (GOLD analysis project Ga0209594, IMG submission 184126) | Groundwater microbial communities from Big Spring, Nevada to study Microbial Dark Matter (Phase II) - Ash Meadows Crystal Spring... | ecosystem: Environmental > Aquatic > Deep subsurface...
TTTTATGTCTGAAAATATCAGTTATATTCATTGGTTTAAACGTATGAGCTACAGTTGGTAAAAATAGGCAACAAGGGAGTATTATAAGCTGAAATGTAAAGTTTTGTTACAGGATTCAACGTTTCTGGACCAATGACTAATGACTAAGGACGTTTTGACTAATAACTAATGACTAATGACTATTAGCAAGATTAATGCGATCGCTTAATTGAGATAACATTTGACTGAGGTTAGAATCTTTTTGCTGCAACTGACTTATTTTCTCACAACTATACATCACCGTTGTATGGTCTTTTCCGCCAAATTCTTCGCCAATTCTTGGTAAACTTAAATCAGTATGCTGACGCATCAAATACATAGCAATTTGTCTGGCATAACTTATTTCTCTGCGTCGAGAATTGCTTTTTAAATCGTCAATAGTTACCTTAAAATATTCAGCGATCGCCTTCATTATTATCTCAGGGGAAACGATTACTTTTTCTACAATTGGGTTTAAAATTGGGGCTATATTTTCTACGGTCATAGGCAGTCCAGAAATAGAAATATAAGCTACCACCCTAATTAATGCCCCTTCCAATTCCCGAATATTCGAGTTATAATTGCTAGCGATATATTCAATTACTTTGCGTGGGAGACGAAGATTTTCATATTCAGCTTTTTTCTGTAAAATTGCCATACGAGTTTCCAAATCTGGTACTTGAATATCAGCAATTAACCCCATAGAAAAACGCGAAATAAGTCTAGCTTGTAAAGTAGGAATTTGTTGAGGTTGTCTATCTGAAGCTAACACCACTTGTTTACCTGCTTCATGTAAAGTATTAAAAGTGTGGAAAAACTCTTCTTGAGTGTATTCTTTGCCTTCAATAAATTGAATATCATCCACCAAAAGAATATCAGCAGTGCGATAATGTTCTCGGAATTTTTCCATACTATCTTGACGGATAGCGGTAATTAAATCATTAGTAAATTGTTCAGTAGAAACGTAAAAGATGTTAGCATGGGGGGAAATTTCCAAGCGATAATGAGCGATCGCCTGCATTAAATGAGTTTTTCCCAAACCCACACCACCACAGAGAAATAAAGGATTAAAATCCTTTCCTGGGGACTCTGCTACAGCTAAAGAAGCTGCATGAGCCATGCGGTTAGTCGGGCCCACCACAAAGCGAGAAAAAGTATATTTAGGATTTAATTTAGGAGCTTCAAGGCGTTGGTTATCTTTGGTAATTTCCATGCCATTACCTCCTAGTATAGAAATATTTTCGCCTTGTTCTGCGATAAATTTAATTTCTATTGGCTGACCGATAATTTCTTCTACCACATCAGCAATATTAGTTAAATAATATTTTTGTAAATGATTTAAAAAAAAAGGATTGGGAGTGCAAATTACCAAGCAATTATTCTTCCACTCAGAAACATAAGCAGTTTTAATCCAAGTCTCAAAAGTGGGTCTTCCCAATTTTAGCTCTAGACGTTGGAGCACTTGATTCCAAAGTTGTTTAGAAGATATTTCCACTGCTTTACTAGGTACTGTCAAAAGAATGCTCTTAATATAGCAGAAAGTTTACTCGTTCAGGACTTCCAATCAAAACTGGTCATGGTATATATTTAAGGTTATTGTTAATATAGATAGGGATTTAAACTATTAGCTTCGATTTTTAAGCTCAATGCCTTTTAACCTTTCTTCAAAGAAATTGTTTTTTTCTAATATCTCTCTACGTTGGTTGCTGGTTGTACCATTTTTCCTGCAAATTTAAGGCGCTGTGGGAGTGGTAGGATATTTTTACTACTGTAGTGGGGAAAGAGCAGTGGAACATTTAGCAGTAAGGAAGGAGGAGTTATTGGTGCTGGCTATGCGGGAAATAATAAATCCTAACCAACCCGAGTACTGCTATATAACAGAATATTAAAGTATTTTATTAATAATGACTAAACTAGAAATTGCACAAATTGGGAATCATATTCTGCGTACTCAGGCTAAATTTGTAGAAGATGTAAAAGCTCCTGTTATCTGTGAGTTAATTAACTCTTTGATGGAGACTTTAATTGATGCAAATGGAGTAGGTATTGCAGCGCCTCAAGTATCTGAGTCATATCGTCTTTTTATAGTTGCATCTCGTCCAAACCCCCGTTATCCAAATGCCCCTTTAATGCAGCCTACAGTGATGATTAATCCGCAAATAATAGCTCATTCAGAAGAAATAGTTAAGGGTTGGGAAGGTTGTTTGAGCGTTCCTGGTGTTCGCGGAAAAGTGCCAAGATATCAAACTATTGAAGTAGAATATACCGATAGAGAAGGGAAACTGCAACAGCAAAAATTAACAGATTTTATTGCCAGAATTTTCCAACATGAATTAGATCATCTTAATGGTATTCTTTTTATCGATCGCCTTGAAAGTAACAAAGATAGATTTACAGAAACAGAATATTTACAGATAAATGAGTAAAATTCAAGAAGTAATAGGTATAGATATCGGGGGAACTGCAATTAAACTGGGGCGGTTTCTGCAAGATGGAACTTGTCTACAGTCTCTCACCATCCCAACACCCCAACCTTCAACCCCCAGCGCAGTGGTAGAGGCGATCGCCGCTACTGTTACCCAACTCAACCCCCATCATCACTGTATCGCTCTGGGTGTTGGTACTCCTGGTCCTGCTGATGCCACAGGTCGTATTGCAAAAGTAGCCATAAATCTCACTAATTGGCGTGATGTACCTCTTGCAGACTCTTTAGAGACAAAAACTGGATTAAAAACCATTATTGCTAATGATGCTAACTGTGCAGGGTTGGGAGAAACTTGGTTAGGTGCGGGAAAAGGACTCCAAAATCTGATTTTATTAACTTTAGGCACGGGTATAGGTGGAGCAGTTATTTTAGATGGTAAGCTCTTTACTGGTCATCTGGGTGCAGGGGCTGAACTGGGATTAATTACTTTAAACTTTGATGGACCAGTTTGTAATAGTGGTAATCAAGGTTCTCTGGAGCAATATGTATCTGTTCAAGCCATCCGCCGCTCTACAGGACTTGAACCAGCAGAGTTAGCGGAAAAAGCAAAAATAGGCGATGAAAAAGCTATAGCTTTTTGGCAGGAATATGGCAAACTTTTAGGCGCAGGTTTAGCTAGTTTGATTTATATTTTTACTCCTGAAGCTATTATTATTGGTGGTGGTATTAGTGCTAGTGCAGAGTTGTTTTTTCCCGCAACTTTAGCTGAAATTGAAAGGCGAGTGTTGTTGAGTTCCCGTCTTGATCTACAGTTATTAAAAGCTGAATTGGGTAATCAAGCTGGGATGGTAGGAGCAGCTAAGTTGGCTTGGAATAGTCAGTAGCAAGAGCTAAAGCCCCCAGTCTGGACATTTCTTTAGGGGCTAAAGCCCCCAGTCTGGACATTTCTTTAGACAAGGGGCTTTAGCCCCTTGTGACTCTCAAGGGGCTAAAGCCCCCAGTCTGGACATTTCTTTAGAAAAATGGTATAACACTATAAATAATAATAAAAAAAATGATTGCAATTTATCCAGGTAGTTTTGACCCCATTACTTTGGGTCATCTTGATATTATTAAAAGGGGATGCAAACTTTTTGACCAAGTTATTGTGACTGTTTTACGCAACCCTAATAAACAACCTCTTTTTCCTGTTACTAAAAGAGTGGCACAAATACGCGAATGTACTCAACATATCCCTAATGTGGAGGTGGATAGTTTTACAGGTTTGACTGTAGAATACGCAAAATTACGCAAGGCATCGGTTTTGATTCGTGGTTTGCGTGTGCTTTCGGATTTTGAAAAAGAACTTCAAATGGCTCACACTAATAAAACACTCTGGGATGGTATGGAAACTGTATTTTTGGCTACAGCAAATGAATATAGTTTTTTAAGTAGCAGTATGGTAAAAGAAATTGCTAAGTTTGGTGGTTCTGTTGAGCATTTAGTTCCGCCAAATGTGGCACAAGAAATTAAAAAATATTATGAAAAAGGCGAGATCTAAAATGAGGGAGAGGGGAGAGGGGAGAAAGGAGTAGGGAGTAGGGAGTAGGGAGAAGGGAGTAGGGAGTAGGGAGAAGGGAGTAGGGAGTAGGGAGAAGGGAGTAGGGAGAAGGGAGTAGGGAGTAGGGAGAAAGGAGAGAGTTTTGTTTTGAATATATAAATGTATAAATTAATTAACAGAAATAAGCAGCATTTAAGAAGTTTATTGTAAAAAAGGAAGTTTCAAGTGTCAAAGCCAGAGTTAAGTATCAGTCAAAAAGAAGATTTTATTCGTTTAATTGCCCAGCATACAGGATTAAAAACCAGAGAACAAGATCAAGATGCTTTTACAGAGAAAATCTTGCTCAGGATGAAAGATTTAAAATTAACTTCAGCGGCTGATTATTATCAGTTATTAGCCAATAATAGTCTAGCAAGCGAACAAGAATGGGATAAATTATTTTTCCTCCTTACTAACACTGAAAGTTATTTCTTTCGCGATCAAGGGCAATTTGATCTGTTACGCAATCACGTTGTACCAGAAATAATTGAACGCCAAAAACCTACCAAAACAATCCGCATTTGTAGTGCGGGTTGCTCTACAGGAGAAGAACCATATTCCCTTGCTATTCTCCTCAAAGAATTAATCGGGGAAATAGCTCAATGGAATATCAATATTTTCGGCATAGATATTAATCAAGAAGCTCTCAAAAAAGCGAAAACTGGGATTTATAGTGCTTGGTCATTTAGAAGTGTAAATGAAGCAATTCAGCGGCGATATTTTCGGGCAATTAATAATCAATATCACCTTTTGCCCGAAATTAAACAAATGGTAAAATTTCATCAGGTAAATTTATTTAAAGACGCTCTACCTCAACCTAATTTAGACCTGATAAATTTTGACTTAATTATTTGTCGGAATGTTTTTATCTATTTTGAAGCTAAAGCAGTGGGAAATGTGATAAATAAATTTTATCAAAGTCTCCAACCATTGGGTTATTTGCTCACAGGTCATGCGGAACTTTATGGTCAAAATTTGAGTAAATATCAGGTAAAAATCTTTCCAGATTCAATAATTTATCAACGGAAATCAAATAATTTAGAGGAAATAGATTCTCAGTTAGATCTTTTAGTGCAAAGACAACCTATTAGCTTGCAAACCTTGCCTCAACAACCAAGTTTAAAACAGTCATTTAATTCTCAGGGAATTGTTAAATATAATCACAAAAAAATATTAACAGAAAAACAGTCAAAACCGCCTAGAATAAATCAAAAAATTGTTAAGGAGAGTCAGACCGATGAGACTGTAGAAAAATTGGCGCAAGAAGCAGAAAAACTCGTGCAACAAAAAGCTTATGATTTAGCAATTAATAAACTGGAACAGTTGCTAAAACAACAGCCACGCAATTTTCAGGCTTATCGTCTTATGTGTCAAATATATGCAAATCGTGGTAAATATGAAGAAGCTTGTCAATATTGCAAGCAAGCTTTAGCAATAGATTCTTTGGCAGTTACTCCCCATTATTTATTAGCACAAATGGCTGAAGAACAAGGTAATATTGACCAAGCTAAACAAGCTTTTAAAAGAATTATTTACCTCGATCCTAATTCCCTAGCAGCCTATTTTGCATTGAGCAATATTTACCAACAAGAGGGAGATGAGAAAAGAAGCAAAAAAATGTTGGAAACAGCCATTAATTTACTCAAAACATTGCCGCCTAATACCAAAATACCAGAACGGGGAAATATAACCGCTTCTGAATTAATTAATCAGTTAACAATTTAGTCATTAGTCTTATGTCATTAGTTATTGATCAAAACGTACGGGCGGGTGGTCAGTTCATCCTCGATACATGACCACCCGCCCCTACGGATCAATAAATATTGTCAATTGATTGAATCATAACTACCAACTCTTCACAAAAATTAACAAAAAAATTAACAAAAATTCATAGAGAAAGATTAAAAAAATTTTTTTTTGTAAAAAATATAGATCAAAAGAGAAAAAATAAATTAAGATAGGAGAAGATAGGATTTAGAGGAAAATGAAAATAGCTCAGGGAGACAAACAGGTATGAATTAAGTTTTTACTCAAATAATATCAAAAACAAGCAAAATAATTAATTACAAAAAAAATAGGAGAAAAGTAAGAATGAGTAATGATAATAATAGTAACAGTTTAAAACTAAGATATTGGATTGCGATCGGCTACTCCATTCCCATCGTTCTAGTGATCTTATCAGCACTAGCAGTATATTTTAACGCCAATACTTTGAGAACAAAACAAGAAGAATTGCTCGTAGGTATTGAGATTGAAGATGTTATGAGCGATATGTCTTTTAATATTCAAGCAGTTTCTAGAGCAACTAGGGGCTATTTATTAGATCCAGACCCTGTTTCTGTTAATTCCTTTGAAAATGCTAGGACAAAAGTTCAAGAAGATCTGCAAACCCTCGAAGGATTAATCAGAGATGAACAACAACAGGAAACTTTAAGGGAAATCAACAATATCTTCCAAGAAATTGACAGTCTCAATCAACAATTAATCGAACTAGTGGATGCAGGAAAACAAACAGAAGCAATAGAAGAATGGAAAAACAACAAAGGTCGTGAAATTGCAGAAGATATGACTAGACTACTAGAAGCTTTTGATGAGCGAGAAGATGAAATTGTAGCCGAAGCTGCAGCAGCTCAGTCAGCAGCACTAAATCAGTTATTCTGGGTAGTAATTTGGTCTACTGGCTTATCTGTTCTCGCCTCAGCAGCATTTGGCGCTTGGATTATAAGTAGTATTGCTAGACGGATGAATGAAAGCGCAAGCACCATCGCCGCATCTTCCAATGAAATAGCCTCGACAATGGAACAACAAGAGCGCACGGCAGGGGAGCAAGCAGCCTCAGTTAATGAAACTACCACCACCATATCTGAGTTAGGAGCATCCACCCGCCAGTCAGCAGAACAAGCAGAAGCAGCCGCAAATGCAGCAGCACAAGCGCTACGACTAGCAGAAGGAGGAAACCAAGCAGTAGAAGAAACCCTGGAAACCATGACAGATCTCAAAGAGAAAGTAGGGGCGATCGCCGATCAAATTCTCCATTTAGGAGAACAAACAGGACAAATTGGTAATATTTCTGGTCTAGTTTCTGACTTAGCCAATCAAACTAATATGTTAGCTCTCAATGCAGCAGTAGAAGCAGTAAGAGCAGGAGAACATGGCAAAGGTTTTGCAGTAGTTGCCTCAGAAATTCGTAAATTAGCAGATCAAAGTAGACAATCAGCGGAAAAAATTGGTAACTTAGTTTCCCAAATTCAAAACTCAATTAACTCAACAGTAATGGTAACAGATGAAGGAACAAAAACTGTTGATTCAGGAATGTTAGTTACACAAAAAACAGCTCAAGCATTTTCTGGAGTAACAGATGCAGTAAATAATGTAGTAATTAACAATCAACAAATCTCTCTCAATGTTAAACAACAAGCAGCAGCAGTTGAGCAAGTTGTAGATGCCATGAATATTATTAATCAAGGGGCAAAAGAAACAGCAACTGGTATTGCTCAAACTAGATTAGGTACTGAAAAATTAAATGAAGTTACCGCAAAATTAAAAGAGCTAGTTTAGTTATTAGTTATTAGTCATTGGTCATTGGTAATTGGTCATTGGTAATTGGTCTTATAAATGGTTTTTTAGTCAAACAAAAAAGGTTAGTTTAAATATATAAAAATTATGACAGACAATGGGCTTCAGCCCATTGCCAATAGTCCTAACTATCTCTTTCTTTGCTATAAAAAATTAAGAATTTTTCTTAAAAATCCCATAACCTTTAACTAATGACATAAGACTAATGACTAATGACTAATAAATAACAACATTATTAAGGAGCTAAAAAAATTATGACAGAGAAAGGATATTTAACATTTAAATTAAACAACTCACTGTATTGTATAGACACAAATTGTGTTGAAGAGATTTTTTTCTTACCAGAATTAACACCCATTCCTGAAGCACCCCGTGACATAGTTGGGGTAGTTAATTTAAGGGGAGAAATTTTACCAGTAATGGATTTAAATCTCCGTTTAGGATATCGTTACCTCGACTATCACTTAACAGATAGTATCATAGTTATTCACTGGGAAAAATCGCGAGTTGGAATCATTGTTAATGAAGTTCAAGAAGTAATAAATCTTTCATCAGAAGAAATTACCACCCAACTTTCATTAGAGCGAGAAGAAAAAGGAATTGAACAACATAAATTTATTTCTGGTATCGCTAAAAGTGGAGAAAATATATTAGTTCCTTTGGATCCAGAACATTTACTCGGTTATGTAGAAAAACATGATTTAACCCTAACTGAAGGGTTGAAAAAAGGAGAAGAAAATCAAGAGCATTTATTAGAAGAAAGACGAGTATTTTGTCCTAATGCAACTCCAGAAGAAAGGGCAATTTTTCGTAAACGGGCTGAGAGTTTGAGAAGATCGGCTGAAATTGAAGATTTAACTAATTTTAAACCCATAGCGGTAGTTGTTTTAAATGATGAATTTTTTGCCCTTGACCTCACTATAGTGCGGGAGTTTGCTGACATAAAAAAAGTAACTCCTATTCCCTGTTCTCCCCCTCATATTATCGGAAATATGAACCTGCGAGGGGAAATTCTTACCTTAATTGATATTAGGGGTTTATTAAATCTTTCTATGGATGGTATGCGCTCCAATTCTAAAGCAATTGTGGTTCAAGTTGAGGATATAGTAGCAGGTATCATAGGAGAAAAAGTGTTTGATGTTATGTTTATTAATCCAGAAGAAATAACAACAGTTCCCACTGCAGTGCACTCCCTAAATGATGAATATGTCATAGGTACTGCTCCTTATCAAGGTAAAATGATGAGTATTCTTGATATTAATAAGATTTTACTTTCGGGTAGTTTAGTTGTGGAGCAAGTGGTTTAAAAAAATCGGCTCATTAACATCATCTCAACAACTATAAACTATTATTGAGCGTGAAGAGACTTGGGGATGGGCGCCCCAACTCTTTGACTTTTATTTTTGATGTTCACGATCCGATGGATAGTTACTAATTTTGAAGTGCTTAGGCAGTTTGTACTCTCAATTCCTTGTTATCTACCACCAGCCAATCAATACTGGTTGATCTAATTTTCCCAAAAGCTTGTTTGCTGTCATTCTATATAATAGAATCTATTGTTAAAAGAAAATAAAAATCTCAGTCAACCAGCATAAGAGCAATAAATAACAAAGTATACATTAATAATCAAAAATAACTAGGAGAAAAGTACATGAGTGTGGAAACAATGGAAGCTAACGGCACCCAAGTAGAAGAAAATCAAAATAAATCAGGGGAAGAGCATGGACAAACTCAAAATGACCAGGAAAAAGAAATTACAGCTTTGTCAGTAAATGAACCAAAGAAAAAATATGCACAAGGACTCCAACTGGCTACTAATTCCGTTGGTGGACTTCCAGGAAAACGCCCAGTAGAAGCAAGTCATCTCCAAATAGTTAATACCTACTCCTCAGTTGGGGGAAATCGCCCAGTAGTAAAAAGTGGTATAAAAATTAAAGGTATGCTCACAATTTCAGGAAATCGCCCCATAACCGCCAGTCACCTAAAAATTAGCGAAACCTATACAGTAATGGGAAATCGCCCCGTTGCACCTAATGAAATTGATGACCCCATCTCTCTCATGGGTTTTATAGATTAATTCAAGGGTCCCCCTTCTTTAACTTGAGAAGGGGATTTTATTGACAAAAAAAAAATAGGAGATCAAAGAAAATTGCTCACACTTGGCGTAAATATAGACCATATCGCAACTATTAGACAAGCACGACGAACAGTAGAACCAGACCCAGTAGCAGCAGCAGCGATCGCAGAATTAGCAGGTGCAGATGGGATTACTGTGCATCTACGAGAAGACCGCCGTCATATGCAAGACCGAGATGTGCGACTTTTACGACAAACTGTACGTACTCATTTGAACCTGGAAATGGCCCCCACAGAAGAAATGGTGGCGATCGCCCTCCAGCTTAAACCAGATTATGTAACTCTAGTGCCAGAAAAACGAGAAGAGGTCACTACTGAAGGGGGAATAGATATTGTTGGCAATTTTCCAAGATTTGCACAAGTAGTAAAAGATTTACAAGGAGCAGATATTCCAGTTAGCTGGTTTATAGATGCAGAAACAAACCAAATTGAAGCCGCAGCCAAAACTCAAGCTAAATTTATTGAGCTACATACAGGGAAGTATGCAGCAGCAACCGATGCAGCAGAACGTCAGCAAGAATTAATAGCATTACAAGAAGGAACAAAACAAGCCCTAGCCGCAGGTTTACGAGTTAATGCAGGTCATGGTTTAACCTATTGGAATGTTTATCCTGTAGCTTGTATCCCTGGTATGGAAGAACTTAATATCGGTCACAGTATCATCAGCCGTGCTGTGCTAGTAGGTATAGAAAGAGCAGTACGTGAAATGAAACTAGCCATGAAAGGTGAATTATAAAACCATACTTAAAACTAATTACTTGTTGTTGTACCATTTTTCTAAAGTTGTGATAGAGATGATCCTCTAAAGACTTAGGGCTAAAGCCCAAGTCTATCATTTCTTCTTGAGATTCCTTTTTTTTATATATACGTGTTTACATAAATTTAAGATAATTATTATGTAGAAAAAAAAATCAAACTATTGCTATATACTGCTAACTTTTTAAAGCTTTTTAATATTTCCCAATTTTGGTTACTAGAAAAAAAAATCACTAAAACCCTTGCCTTGTATTCCCTTCAACTTAGAAAAAAATCCAAATCAAAAGTATCTTAAAAGTAAGAACTCACTTGACAACTCAAATAGGATTGCTATCAACTTAAAAAGTTCCTCAATATTTGAGCATAAAAATTGCCAAAAGCTATTTAATTTACCTATTATCAAAAGGCAATAACTTAAAAAATTTTAATGCTCAAAAGCTTAATTAATAAAGACTTTAAGTATTCCTAAGTTAAAATTTAAGATATACTAAAACAAATGGTAATAACCTGTTATGCCATTTTTCTCAAGTTATGATCAAGATCAAGTACTGGGAGACTAGGGGATGGATCCCCCAAGTCTCATCAAAACTTTAGAAAAATGGTATTAAGCAGTTAAAAATCATAATTTTACTAGAGAAAAACACCATAGACTCCTGAATAAGTAGATAAGCCAAATTAATGGCATATTGAGTTTTTGAAAAAACCAATAAAACAACGGCCTTCGCCCTTGCCCCTTAGACATTAATTTTGTACAAGTACTTAAAAAAAAATTTGAATAAAACAAAAAAACACTTAAGAAAGCAAAAATAATGATAAAATCATAGTTAATTTTACAGAGCCTAAATAAGATGAAATGGTAAATATAAACATAGATAAAAGCAAATAATTTTTATAAGCAAAAGCCCCAAAAAATAAAAACAATATTTACTTGGCAAAAAAAAATAATTATGATAGAATGTTTCGCAAGCAACCAAACAAGTACTTTGAGCAAATAAGCTGATCCATGAAAGTCGCTACTCAGCCATCAGTCGAACAACTAAAAACATCCGAATTTTGGCTGCTAGCAATAGCAGCAGGTTTGGCGGTAATTCACATAACATTGATAATGAAAGCAGAAGATGCCAACTTACAAGGAATGAGCATGGTATTTTGGCTAGCAGCAGGCTCAGTATTATGGGCAAAAAAAGAAAGTTTGAAACTAGAAAGTGACATTTTCTCAAGCTTTTTCGGCGCAACCCTAATAGTTTTAGTGTTAATTAAAAGTATTACCCTAACAGGGGATGACCCTTTTCTCAAAATATCACCGTTAATTTCAGGAGTATCTGTAGGGTTATTAGCATCAGGGTTTAAAGGATTAAAACAGTACTGGCAAGAAATATTATGTCTGGGGTTGTTGGCTATACCTTCAGGACCCATTGGCATAATATTTGACCCGTCTCCAATCACAGCTAAAATATCTGCTGTAATGATGTGGTATTTGGGTTTTAATGTCCAAGCAAAAGGAACAACAATTGTACTAGATGGTGAACCAGTAGTACAAGTTTTAGAAGCTTGTTCAGGTTTAGAAGCCATGATGTATCTACTGAAATTATCCATAGTCTCTCTGTTTATGTTTCCTTTGGCAAGCAAATGGAAACAAGTACTTGTACCAGTGGCAGCAGTTTTAACTGCTTTTTTGGTCAACTGTGTTCGGGTAATTGTTTTGACATTGATAGTGGCATGGGAAAAAGAAGAAGCTTTTGAATACTGGCATACAGGTAATGGCTCTCTATTGTTTACCATGATCTCTGTCTTCTTGTTAGGGTTCTTATGTATGTACCTGAGTAAACAGGAGACCCCAGAAGAATGCTCATAAAAACAATGTGGTTTCCAAAACAATCCCGTGTTCCCTTCCTAGCTATCATCTTCAGTATGATTTTGTTAGCAGTAGGCAAAATATATCTAAACCCAACCCCAGAAAAATATAGCGTTAATCCTTCAGTATTGCCTGAAAAAGTTAAATTACCAGGATGGGAACTAGAAAAAACAGAACAACTTCCACAACAAGAAATTGATGCAGAATTAAGTATGGCAGTTGGGAGAAGTTATCTTTATACTCAGAGTGACCAAAATGTAAATATTGAAATGCGCTATTTCTATCCAGAAACAAGCGCAAATGTCGAAGCATATATCAACAGATATATTTTAGAATCACCTTCTCTGGAAATACGTCAGCAACCAGGAATTGGTTTTTATGCTGTTTTTAGTGATGAAAAAACAGCTTATTTAAGTGCTTGCATCAACCCTAGAGGAGAAAGTACTGTGACCATGAAACAGTTCTTTAAAAATCGCTATACAAATGATTTGCATTTGGGACGGTTTGGAGCTATATTAGTAAGCCGAGAAGCAATTTTAGATCGCCGTTGTCTCTGGGCAACCTTATCTGTTCCTTTGGAAAATAATCAACCTGAAACAGCTTATGAAATATTAGAAAAAGCATGGTTTTCTTGGTATGAGCAATGGGAAGAAATGTTTCCAACAACAATGTGATTTTAATAGTGATTAAAAGCTAGTTTTGCCCAAAAAAAACTTAAGCACAATAGCAGCAAAAAAAAGGCGATCGCCCTCAATAATTCAGAACAAAAATTTATTAATTATGATTGACTCAGAAGGAAAAAATAAAGGCGGAACTAACAACCATTTAGTTAATAATTTGTTGAAGTTTAAAGGCAGTTTATCTAACTCTTTAACACTGTTTCGCCTGGTGGGTTATGGTTTATTAATCTTGGCATTTTTTGATCTGGTTGATATTTTTGTCCCACCGCGTATAATGAATCCAGGCTGGGAATTTCAAACCATAGGTCAATTGGTAGAAAGATCAGCAGTACCTTTAATCGGGCTAGTGTTCACTTTTTTTGGAGAAAAAAGTGAACGACAAGAGTGGGAATTTCCAATTTTACGCCTTTTATCACTCTCATGTGTTGTTGTTGGAATTTTGTTCTTTCTCCTAGTTCCTTTAGCAGGGGTAAACACCGTCAGACTTTACCTCAATAGCAGCAGAACTGTTGAAGCGCAAATCTTGGCAGAAAAGCAGACAATGGATCAATTCCAAGAAAATCTCCAAAGAGTAGGATCAAACTCTCAAATGGATGTAATTTTGGCCCGTCTGAGACAGCAAGGTATGCCTTCAGGAGTAGGCACAGCCCCAACTTTAGAGGAGAAAAAAGAAAGTGTTTTAAATTTCTTGAACGAACAACAAAAAGTAAAAGAAACTGAAATTAAATCAGGTTTAAACAGTCAACACATGACTTTATTCAAGAGTGCCGTCAAATGGATTTTAGGAGCTTTGGTTTCAGGGTTTTTATTTATTAATTTTTGGCGCAATACTCGATGGACTCGAAAGGCTTAAAAAAGTTATAGCAGTGAGAATTTACCAGCAACTTATTAGTTAAAAGTGAATAATTTTTACTGCTAGTTTTTTCCCAATTATAGTGAGATTGTGAAAACAAAAAATTCAATCATAGATATTAGACAATGGGCGGGATACCATTGTCTTTTTCCTATTCCTAACCGTCTCGCTATAGTTTTTCTCAAGTTTTGATGAGACTTAGAACATCCAGCCGCTCTGTGAAATCTACTTAAATATAACTAATTATCTTTAATATTCACTTCCTGCTTCTTCCCAGTAGAGTCGGCTCTATTCTGGTCCACAGGCTTTTTACGAGAGAGCTTCCCGCTTATACCAAATTAGATTTTAAGTAGGATTTTTCTATCGTGATACTTGCATTTTAGGTCTCTATCTATTTCTAAACCACAATGATCACATTTTAAAATTCTTTCACTTAAATCTAACTTTTCTTTTACAGTGTCACAGTTGCTACAAGTTTTTGAAGAGGGAAAGAATCTTTCCACAAATTCCAATGAGCTTCCATAGAGTTGGCATTTATATTCTAATTGTCGCCTTAACTCATAAAATCCCATATCTCCTATTGCTTTTGCTAATTTATGATTAGCCATCATTCCTGCTACATTTAAATCTTCTATTACTACTACGCTGTGGTTTTTAGCTAAAAATGTAGTAATCTTATTAATATTATCTTTTCTTAAGTTAGCGATTTTAAAATGTAGTCTAGCTATTTTTAATTGGGCTTTTTTGTAGTTGTAAGAGTTCTTAACTTTCTTTCTGAGTAAGTACTGCATTCTGGCTAATTTCTTTTCTAGCCTTTTATACGGTTTAGCTCCTAAGAATTGAGTTCCATCTGAACAAGTAGCTAGAGTTTTTATTCCTAAGTCAACTCCAACAACATCCCTAATCTTAGTTGAATTTGTTTCCTGCACTTCTACTTTAAAAGATACAAACCATCTATCTGCCCTTCTACTAATAGTTACGTTTTTAGGTCTATATCCATGAGGTAGTTTTTCATAAGTTCTAACCCATCCTATTCTAGGTAATTTAATTGCAAAATGGTCACATTGAATTGAACCGTCTAGGTAAAAAGAATCATGCCTGCCTTTCTTTTTAAAATGAGGAAAGCCTACTTTTTTTCCTCTAATTTTTTTACCCTTAAAAAAATCTTTAAAGGCTAGCATTAGATTTCTTAAAGCTTGCTGCGGAGGACATTTAGAAACTTCATAATACCAAAGAAAGTCTGGCTTAATGGAAGAAACTAACCATTTATGCAAGTCTACAGCAGTTGGAAGCTTTAATCTATTTAGTGGGTTTTCGCATATTAAAGTCAAGAATAGCTTTTACAGCTTTTAAACCTATATTCCAAGCATGACGAGCCACGCCACAATGTTTAGCAAAAGATGTGATTTGCTTATTATTTGGATTAAGTTCAGTCTTGAATCCTAGTAGCAATTTGCTTTAATTCCTTTTTTAACTTAGAATCTACTAGATCATAATTGCTAAAATTGGGAAAAGAGCCTAAGTCAATTAAAGATGGTTATACCTATGGGACAAGCGAAGTATATAGTAAGATTGAGTGAAGAAGAACGTCAACAACTAGAAGAACTGGTGA
>Ga0209594_1000943_pt1 | contig 15472 bp, 14 predicted proteins | sample AshMeaCrysSpring_FD_184126 | JGI IMG/M metagenome (GOLD analysis project Ga0209594, IMG submission 184126) | Groundwater microbial communities from Big Spring, Nevada to study Microbial Dark Matter (Phase II) - Ash Meadows Crystal Spring... | ecosystem: Environmental > Aquatic > Deep subsurface...
TGTTATTTAAACTTAAAGAACAAAAAACCATTCCAAGTGGTTTGTTGTTCTTTATGAGATTTTCATGTGCTATTGCAGTTTCTGGAGTAATTCTAATTTTCGGGTTAAGTAGGCAAGCAAAATTAATGGCATATTAGTTTAGGGAAAAAACTAAGCAGACAAGGGGATGGGCGCCCCTTGCCCTTTGGACATTATTTTTGCACAAGTACTTAATAGCTAACGTGATTTTGTGCATTCATTTCAGCAAGAAATTAATTTTCATAGATTACTGATTTTGTGATCTAGTGAAAAAAATTCACAGAAAGAGCCACAACCCACTGTTTTAGAAAATGGTAATATCACTAGCAACTAGGGTTGGAGCACCAGTAAGAAGAGCTATCTGAAATTTGGTTGCTCCTCCTAACCCATCTGCATCGTAGAACAATTTATCGCCACTGTAAATAAAACGGTCATCAGCATCTTTTGCTGCAGCACCTATCACAAACTGGTCTGCATTTAATACACCTGGTGTTAATCCTCCACCAAACCCACTGGCACTTATTTCAATCTTATCAACACCAGGGGTAAAATCAGTTATGGTATCAATTTTTTCTGTTGTTGCATTGAAGATAAAGCGATCGCTTTCTTTCCCACCTGTAAGGGTATCATATCCCGCTCCACCTGTGAGGGTATCTTTCCCTGCGCCACCTTTGAGAGTATCACTTCCCTCTCCCCCATTTAAAACGTCGTTTCCTTCTTCTCCATAAATTACATCATTTCCTGCTTCTCCATAAAGCCCGCCAATCATTTCTGTACCATACTCCCATTCTCCTTCTTTGTAAAAGTTATCATCTCCTTCTCCTCCCTTGAGAGTATCATGTCCTTCTCCTCCATATAGCAAGTCTTGCCCATCTTCGCCATCAAGCAAGTCATTTCCTTCTCCTCCAAATAAACCTCCTAAATCCGCAATATCATATTCTGTATATACCCAAGTTTGATATTGATAATCATTACCTGAACCTCCCTTGAGAGTATCATTTCCTTTTCCTCCGTCAAGGGAGTCATTCCCTTCTTGACCATAAAGCAAGTCATCTCCTTCTCCTCCAACTAGCCCTCCTTTAATTTCTAACCAAGACCAACCATTGCCTCCATTATATTGATAACAATCGTTTCCTTCTCCTCCTTTAAGGGTGTCATTGTCTGTTCCCCCATCAAGCTTATCATTTCCACTACCGCCAAAAATTAAGTCATTTCCTGTTGCGCCGTATAACCCTGCGTATTTCCAAATAGGATCATAAATACCAGTATACTCTTGGTTCTCACTATAACTATCATTTCCTGTTCCCCCTTTGAGAGTATCATTACCATAGTCGCCACCAAGCTTGTCATCTCCCTGACCGCCATATAGCAAGTCATTACCATTTTCTCCATATAGCCCTCCTATCCAGGATTGAAGGGTATCATCGTAATAAGGACAATCATCCCCCGTTTGTCCTACAAGAGTATCATCGTCTTCTCCCCCATTAAGATTATCAATTCCATTTCCACCCTTAAGCCTGTCTTTCCCTGCTCCGCCGTATAACCCGCCTTCAATTGTCACCCAAGTATCATTATTTTCATACTTACTATCATCGCCATCTCCCCCATCGATCAAGTCATTACCATCGATCCCATCCAGTACGTCTCTTCCTGCTAATCCATAAATTTTGTCTTTTTGAGCAGTACCTGTCAGTATGTCATCATTAATTGTTCCTGTGATGATTGCCATGTTGTTGTCCTCTTTCAATCTGAAATAAATGATGGTTAAGAACAGAAATTTTCCTAGTTGTTTAGAAAAATTATTTTCTGTTTTTTCTCCACCTTTCTTTATTATCCAGTTTATCTAGGGCTGATGTCAGTTTTTGTTATAAATGTTAAAAGTTTTTATTAAAACTTAAGACAGAAAGGGACAAAAAACCTGAAGAAAGGGTTTATATCCTGTGAGATTTTTATGTATTTAAAAGTTTTTTAAAAGTAATTCTAATTTCAAGATCAATAGCTGATGGCGATCGCCGTTGTCAAAATATTATATTGCCATTTTTATTGCGTATTTAAGATTAAAATGTTACTAGAGAAAAAAACACCCTCCTGTTACCAGGAGAGTGTTTTTAGCGGAGTGCACTTTTATAAGTCGCCGTTGCGAAATGCTAATACAGCAATAATTACAGGTCCTGAAATCATAATTAAAGCAACACAGGTTAACTGAAAAATGGTTTCAAAGTTAACATTACCTAGAAAGTTAGATATAAATTCCATATTTTCTCCTGACTTTACCCAAGCAAATCTTAAAATCAAAAAATATCATACCTGGAAAAGTCTCCTTATTTTTCAGAAAAGAGACAAAACTTTATAAAACTTTATGTAAGAGAGGATAAATCATGGCTACCTGGCGTTGTGTCAAACTTTGTGGAGCTTGCTGTCATCTGGAGCCTACAGAGCGCCCAGAATTAGAGGATTATTTGGAGGCAGAAGAGTTAAAACTATATTTGAGTATGGTAGGGGAAGGGGGCTGGTGTGTCAACTTTGACCACGATACACGAGAATGCACCATTTATGAACAACGGCCGCGTTTTTGTCGGGTAAAACCTGATATTTTTGAGGATATGTATGGTATCCCAGAGGCTGAGTTTAATGATTTTGCCATTGACTGTTGTCACCAGCAAATTGAAGGTGTTTATGGGAGGAAGAGTGAGGAGATGAAACGTTATGAGGTGCAGGTGGGGATATAAAATTCCTGGGTTTTGTGTTTTTAGCTGCAAGAGATTGAAATCTCTTGCTACATAAACGAAGTCCGCCTGCGCGGACTAAGTAACTTGTGTGACTAAAAAATGGAATTACAGATTTATTAATTTAAAAAAATACAAAAAAGGTAACTTCTCTTGTGTGGTAAATTATTGTAACAATAAGTTACTTGATTAACTACGAAACTTTTGTCATACTGAGTGTTTGAGGATTTTTGTGAATACTAAAAGTAATAAGGGAATGACATCTATTAAACCAGTGGAAAAAGAATTATCTGAAGAGTTACTAGAAGATGAGAAACAGCAACTCCCACAGCAAAAAGGGAGTTTCTCAACTGTTTTAACTTCTACTTTTGTGACCATTTTTCTCGCAGAAATGGGGGATAAAACTCAGTTGGCGACTCTTTTGATAGCTGCAGAGTCTCAGTCTCCCTGGGTGGTGTTTGCAGGGGCTGCTGTAGCTTTAATTGCTACCAGTTTGTTGGGGGTTTTGATTGGTTACTGGTTAGCAAAACGGTTATCCCCAAAAGTACTAGATATTGCAGTTGCAATTTTACTGTTGGTGATTTCTGGGTTATTGTTAGGTGATGTAATAGGGAGTTGATACATGAATTGGCAACTTTTTGGAATTAGTTTTCTTACTGTGTTTCTGGCAGAAATTGGCGATAAAAGTCAATTAGCGGCGATCGCCCTGGGTGGTAGCTCTAAACATCCTCGTGCGGTATTTTTCGGTTGTACTGCTGCTTTAATTTTAACCAGTTTTATCGGCGTAATTGCAGGGGGCAGTGTAGCATTTTTGTTGCCAACGCGTTTAATGAAGGCGATCGCCGCTTTTGGTTTTATTTTAATAGCCTTAAAAACTGTTTGGCCAAATGTAGAAGAATAGGTTATTTTTAGTCAAGGTTGGGGTTAATTTCCCAACTTCTTTTATTAGTCAAAATACCATGAAAACAATCAAACAATTTACAGCAATTATTGAACGAGAAAACGGCGGATATGTGTCATTTTGTCCAGAATTAGATATTGCAAGTCAAGGTGAAACAGTGGAACAAGCAAGAGATAATTTAACTGAAGACTTCGAGTTATTTTTAGAAGTAGCTGATCCTTCAGAAATACAAACCAGGTTAAAAAGCGAAATTTTTATTACTTTCTGATTTAGTCCGCGTCGGCGAACTTTGTTTGGAGTATGTTTTGATTTCAATCGCTTGAGGAGAAATGATAGATTTTTAACTATGTTAATTGTTAATTTTTGAGCCGCAATTCATCTATATTCCAGAAAGCACCACCGAGTGCAGAATATTCAATCCCGTCAAAGCGATCGCGCACTGCTGTTAAAGACAATGGATTTACCAAATAAATCAATGGTAAATATTCCTGAGCTAATTGTTGAGTTTCTGCATAAATTTCTTTACGTTTTGCCTCATCTAACTCCCTGGATGCTTTAATATAAAGGTCAGCTATTTTTTGTTCCCATTCAGCGACTTCTCGCCCTTCGATAGAGTCTCTACCTGTTTGAGGTTTCTGATTAAAAAGATGGGAATTACCATCAGGAAACCAGAGATTTACTGCACCGTGAGGTTCATTTCCGCCAGTAAAACCAAGAATATGACTATCCCAATCTAAAGAATTATCTAACTTATCTACTAACACATTAAAAGCGATGGGAGTAAAATCAACTTGAATGCCAATTTTACTTAAATCCTGTTTAATTTGTGTACCCAATGCTTCCCTTATTTTATTCCCTGCATTAGTAATTAAATTAAATCTAACTTTATTACCTGCTGCATCTAATAATGAGCCTTCTTCATTATATTTAAACCCTTCTTTGAGTAACAAATCTTTTGCCAATTCTGGGTTATAGTCATAACTTTTTACTTCTGAATAATAAAAAGGAGATTGGACAGAAATGGGAGAATTTTGGGGTGCACCTAAACCGCGATAGATATTATTAATCATTCTTTCTCTATCTATTCCATAGGCGATCGCCCTTCTAAAATTCACATTATTAAACCACTTTGATTTGATAGGATCTACCAAGGAAACACCATTTCTTTTACCTTTATTTAAATTAAATGCCATAAAAGTGATCCCATAAGCTGGACCACCATTATAAATCGTAAAATTACCTCTTTTTTCTTCTCGTTTTAGGAGAGAGAAATAGTCAGGAGAAACCCCTATGGAGTCCAAACTTCCAGAGCGAAATTGCAACAGAGAAGTATCAGTAGATTCAACAATTTCCCAAATCACTTTTTCAAGATAAGGTAATTGATTTCCCTGGTCATCTTTTTTCCAATAGTAGGGGTTACGAGTAAAAATTATGCGCTGACTGGTTTGATAATTTTCTAATTTATATGGTCCATTTACTATTATTTCTTCTGGGGGAGTATCCACCCCCCAAGTAGTAAGAAATATAAGATTTCCATCTGTTCCTTTGGTTTCCACTGCTGGGCGTAAAATATGAGCAGGTAAAATAGATAAACCAGTAGTACCTAAAAAAGGTGCAAAAGGTTCAGGGATGGTAAACTTAACCCGTAAGTCATCAATTTTGGTAACGGTAGGTAAGCCTCCACTTTGACCAATTCTTAAGACATCTCTTGCACCAGTAGGTATAGCCTCATTCAGATAAAGTTGGTTATAACTAAAAACAACATCATCAGCGGTTAATGGGTAGCCATCAGACCATTTTAAACCTTCTTTGAGAGTAAAAATAATCTCTAATTTATCCTCTGATATTTCCCAACATTTCGCCAGAGCTGGTTCTTGTTTTCCTGTGATAGGATTTTCTGTAATTAAACCCTCATAAGTGAGTCCAAAAATATTAGGTGATTCTTGAGAAAGCACCGCATTAAAAGTTTTTGGGTCACTTAAAATTGCTTGGACAATTTGAGGAATTTGAGTAGCTTTACTTTCCAATAAAGCAGGGTTACAAGCTGTGATAAAAAGGGTAATTATGAGAGTAAAAGTTAAAGTTAATCTACGGAAAAATATCATTTTATTTGAGCTAATAAATTGTTGTAAGACAAGGGGCTTAAGCTCCTTGCAAGGGGCTTAAGCCCCTTGTCTTAAGCTAAATAATAAATGGTTCCAGGGGGTATTCTTTCCATGTGCGGCGAAATCTTTCGGCAACAAAAGGAGAAATTTTAAATTTAGGAGGACAACCAGATTGCACATCAACTCTGATAAATGAATATGGTCGTCTTTTTTTTGTTGCATAACCATTCATTCCCACAAAAAGTTGAGAAACTGCGGTTAAATTTCCCTGATCATCTATTAATTCATTTCCTTCCAAACGCTGACGACGGAGACTAAAACCGCTACCACCGCATACAATCCAATTTATATGAGAGTCAGCGTGTCCAGTGTTTCCTGTGCGAAGATATTCTAAACAGTGAGCATGACCATTAAATACTAAATCTACCAGAGGGCGATCGCCTTGACGCGAACCTAACACCTGAGCAACTTCATCTAATACCCAACGAATATTTTGACGCACGGCTAAAGTTTGTGCTTGATTCCATTTAGTAGATTCTGTTACATAGGGAGGATGATGGAAATAAATAATTCTGCCTTTTACTTGGTGATTATGCCAAGATTCTATTAATCTATCTCGCAACCATTCCAACTGCTCCCAGTCGAGAACATTTTTAGCATTTGCTCGCAGTTGCTTATCAATATCCATTTTGATTTCTGCGATTTGTTCAAGTTTTCCTTCAATATCGTCAAGTAACTCCGCATCTTCTGGGAGATCTTCTTGGAGTTTACTAGAGCGATCGAGTAGCTCCATTTCTTCTCGCTCTAACTCAAGGCGACGTTTTTCGAGCTCGCGACGAAATGCTTCTCCTTCTTTGGTTGCGGGGAGAGGGGAAGGGGTATTAAAAGTATTGGAGTCGAGGGCAAAAAAATCTATGCCCCCATAGCGAAAAGTATAATAACGGTTGGGAATACGGGTAAATTTCCCTGGTTGGTAAAGAAGACTTCTACCTGTGTCAGTTTGAGCGGTGTAATGAGAGTCCAAATGATAGTTTAAGTCTTTGCCTTGTTTTAATTTCAGATAATCCAGAAATGCCCGACTAAAAGTATCGCCTACATCCGATCCTTGTTTACCCAGGGTGAGTATTTGCTGAAACCCCAGCAAACGGCGTAGAGGGGTAGTGACTTCTAGTAATAAACTGGAGAGAAAAGGGAGGTCATAGTAGTCATGGTTGCCCAAAACTGGAAGAAAAGGGAAGTTAAACACCATTTTGTCAAATTGGATTTTTTCTGGGGTTTCACCACCTACGATTAATTCTTTGTAGGGTTTGATGAAGTTTTCCAGGTAAAATTCCTTTGAACCTACTTGATATACTACATCTCCTGTATGGAGGAGAAAGCGACAATTTGCAGTATGTGGGAGCATCATCTCAGCAATTTGACGCTGGGGGTGATGTTTTTTATGGGGTCCCGCACCACTATCCCCTAAAACTAAAAATGAGAAGTCTGGGTTATCTGCAAGGTCATCTGATAAAACTAAATGGGTTTGATCAATACCATGCTGTAAAATAAGCGGATGCTGCCATTGCACTCGCTCCTTCATTCTACGGATTTTAACGGCGATCGCTGGATCGGAAATAAAACTCATCTAAAACTCAGCCAGAGACTCACTTATAGGGTTAGCTTACCTTGAAATGGAGATCCTCTCCAAGCTGCTACCTTAACAAAAATTTTTATAATTAAGTGTGTATGGAAAAATAGTTATTTTAACTTATGACCGATTTGCTACCCCAGCACCAGTTTTCTCCGTGAAGCAAATTACAATTAAAAGTCAATTTTAATATAAATGGCTTTCACCCCCAGATCTTTCATTAAAATTGCTATAGAATCAATAGTTTTTTGTTCTCAAAAATGAAACACAAATATCTTGTCAATACCGTAGAAGAAGCTAAATCAATTAGTTTAGAATATCTTAAGGAAATAGAATTAGAAAATGTAATTAATTTCGGTCTGCCTGAGATAGATGATCGTTATCATATTTGGCGAGTTCCTTTAAAAAGTCAACTGAGTACAATTGGGGAAATTGTGATTGATGCACAAACAAGTATTATAAATTTTAAAAAAACCACATCAAAACAAGTACTTGAAGCTCGGATTTTAGGGCGGAAAAATGAAGTAAAAGAGCAAAAAGAAAAATCAGGTGTACCTAAAATATCAAATTTAAGAAACACAATTGGCATGGGAGATTCAGAAGAACTTTTACATGAAACACCATCAGAATCAGTTGATCTTGTATTTACATCTCCTCCCTATTTTAACGCCAGACCAGAATATGCTGACTATATAGAATATGAGGAATATTTATTAAAAATGAAAAAGATTATTCATCAATGTTATAGAGTACTAAATGAAGGAAGATTTTTTGTAATAAATATTTCTCCAATCTTAATTAGAAGAGCAAGTAGAAGTGAGTCTTCAAAAAGAATAGCTGTACCTTTTGATTTTCATCATCTTTTTATGCAAGAAAACTTTGAGTTTATTGATGATATAATCTGGCAAAAACCAGAGGGTGCTGGATGGGCTACAGGAAGAGGAAGACGTTTTGCAGCAGATAGAAACCCGCTTCAATATAAACCAGTTCCAGTAACTGAATATGTGTTGGTTTACAGAAAAAAAACTGAAAAACTTATAGATTGGCATATTCGTAAACATCCCGATCAAAATGTTGTTGAGAAATCAAAAATAGAAGATGGATATGAAGTTACAAATATCTGGAAAATTCATCCTGCTCATTCTAAAAAACATCCTGCAATTTTTCCAGAAGAACTCGCAGCAAAAGTCATAAAATATTATAGTTTTATTAATGATGTTGTTTTAGATCCTTTTGGTGGCATAGGTGCTACGGCAAAAGCTGCTTATAAAAACCAAAGAAGATTTGTTAGTTATGAGTTAAATGCGGAATATGTTGAAGCTTTTAAACAAGATTTATCTACTTGGTTTACAGATGATTATTCAACTATTAATTGGGTAAATTCTTGCCCCCCAAAGAATCAACAATTGAATTTGCTTGTGTAAATAATAACATGGAGATTAAGGATTTTATTCCCGAAACATGGAAAAAACTCACTGCTTATAAAGGTTCAGAATTAATTGACAAAATTGGTGAGAATACTGTCAAAGAAGTTGTCATAAATATTCTTTGTGGGTCAAATATTAGATCCTTAACGGGAAACCTAACAAGAAAAAGACTTGCTCTTTCTAATGCTTCATTATTAATGACATATATTAATGCCTCACATTCAATTCAAAATTTACCAGAAAAACTATCTCAACTGGTAGGCGATCAATTGACAAATACAAAGTTAACCAAAGAAGAAAAATATTATCTACAATGGCTTGTAGGTTTAACAGGAAAAAGTATTCAAAATGTTTTAAGAGGAAATAATGATGAGTTTATTGAATATTTAAATGATTTAGAAAACTCATTAGCAGAAAGTGCAGAAGAAGTTAAAAAAATTTTTGGTGACTTGACTGGAACAATGTGCATTGAAGACAAAAAAACTAATTTGTCATGGCCTGTTATTACCCAAATTTTTATGGCAATAGGAGCTCAGACACTGGCTATTAGAGGATCGGAAAAATCAATTTATGGAAAGCTATTTGAGAAATTCATACTAGGCTCATTACTAACAATTTTGGGGTTTGATTACACAAATGTAAATGCAATTGAAAAAGATGAGATGATTTTCTGGTTATCTGAAAGAGGTGATAAACGGGAAAGTGATGCTACTGCTTTAATCAAAAAAGGTAAAGCTGTTCGTTTTGACATTGGTTTTATTGGTTCTGGTAATTCAGAAATATCCTTAGATAAAGTATCTCGATTTGAAAAAGAACTAGAATTAGGAGGAGAAAAACATTTTATTTCTACCTTAATTATTGTTGATCGTATTGGTGAGCGGAGTAGAATTACTGAGATGGCTAAGGAAATTGGGGGAAATATAGTACAAATGAGCATGGCGCTTTGGGTTAGAGAAGTTGCACAAATTCTCCACGAAAAAACTGATTTTAACCATGAAATTATTATGATGAATGATAATGACTCTCTGAAATTTATTAGAGAAAAAATGCAAAAAGTAAATTTAAAGTGTTTTATCTAACAAATGCAGAAATTAATAAATCTTAACTCTATTTTGGGTAGTATAAATAACTGAGTTAAAATACTGTTAAATGCCTTATTATAAATACTATAGCAATCCTATTTGAGTTGTGATAAATTTACAATAAACAAGGCACTATAGACAAGGGCGATCGCCCCAGTCTGGACAAATCAAATAGGATTGCTATATTATAAATAACAATACTAACATCAACTTTTTCTGATTATGCCTTATCAAGATTTACAACTTGCTACCCCAGCACCAGTTTTATCCTGGGCTAATCACGAACTCGAACAAAAGGAAACACAAATGGCAAAAAATGTCGCTTCTCTTCCTTTTGTATTTAAACACGTAGCATTAATGCCTGATGTTCACTTAGGTAAAGGTGCTCTTGTGGGTTCAGTTATTGCTACTAAAGATGCTGTAATTCCTGCTGCTGTGGGCGTAGATATTGGTTGTGGCATGTCTGCAATTAAAACTCTATTCACGGCAGATCAACTTGAAGGAAAACTCAAGAAAATTCGCTCTGATATAGAAGCAGCTATTCCTGTAGGTAGAGACCAAAATAAGGAAGTTGAAACAAGTGTTACCAACTGGCAAGGGTGGCGTGATTTTAAAAAACTACACAAAGGAGTGCAGCGCCTTGAAACCAAAGCGATGAAGCAAATGGGTTCTCTTGGTGGTGGTAATCACTTCATAGAACTTTGTTTAGATACTGATAACCAAGTCTGGTTAATGCTTCACTCTGGTTCTCGTAATATTGGTAATGAGCTCGCACAGTGTCACATTTCCACTGCCAAAGAATTGGCGAAATTAGCAAATAATGTGCTTCCTGACCCAGATTTAGCTTATTTTGTGGCAGGTACGCCCGAATTTGCGGCTTATTGGCGAGATTTACAATGGGCACAAAATTATGCCCGTTTTAATCGTGATGTGATGATGGCTCGTTTTCAAAAAATTGTAGAAAAATATCTCGCAGGAGGTAAACAAACTAAACCTTTGTTATCTGTAAATTGTCATCATAATTACGCAGAAAAAGAGGTACATTTTGGCGAAGATGTTTATATCACTCGTAAAGGAGCAGTGAGAGTAAAAACCGAAGATTATGGGATTATTCCAGGTTCAATGGGTGCTAAATCTTTTATTGTAAAAGGAAAAGGAAACCATGATAGTTATTGCTCTTGCGCCCATGGTGCAGGCCGTTTAATGTCCCGTACTAAAGCAAAAAAACAGTTTTCTATTAATGACTTAGTTGAGCAAACTCAAGGTGTTGAATGTCGCAAAGATAGAGGCGTAATTGATGAAATTCCAGGGGCTTATAAATCTATTGATGAAGTAATAAATCAACAATCAGATTTAGTAGAAGTTGTGGCTACCTTAAAGCAAGTTGTTTGTGTTAAAGGTTAAGAAAAACAGGGTTTTTATTATTATTATGGTGGGGATTTGACGCAGCTTAGTTAATTATTTTGATTCAACAAATGTTATCTCCTTTATTAAGTAAGTAGGCAAAATTAATGGCATATTTGTTTTTTCAAAAATAAATAATACAAAAGGCTTAAGCCCCTTGCCCCTTAGACAATAATTTTGCACAAGTACTTAAGCAACCTTTGTGTGTTTTTTTATTTCAAAATGTCAATTAATTGAATTAAACCAAGCAGTTAAAGCAACAGCAAGCGCATCAGCAGCATCATCAGGTTTTGGAATAGTTTCTAATGCTAATTCTCTAGCTACTGCTGTTTGTACCTCATATTTTTGGGCGTTACCATAACCAGTTAAAGCTTGTTTAATTTGTGCAGGGGTAAATTCAACATAGGGAAGCTGATTTTGACTTAAAACTAACATAACTACACCCCTCGCTTGCGCAACTAAAATGGTGCTACTCATACGGTAAAAAAATAGTTTTTCAATGGCGACTAAATCAGGTTTTAATTCTTCAATAACTGTGTGTAAATCATCGTAGATAATGGAAAGGCGATCGCCTACTGAACTTTTTGCAGGAGTTTCAATTACTCCAAATTCTTCTAACTTTACTGTATGATTATCATCAGTTTGGCAAATAATAGTACCAAAACCTACAATAGCTATTCCTGGATCAATACCTAATATTTTTTTTTTCATCTATAGGGCTTAAACTTATTTGTAACTTAAATATTTAACAAAAAATTTTTATAATCATTTATCATAATGAGTGCAGGGTCCCTTGCGCGTCTCTTTTCAAAGAAGAATCTCTCATACCAACTCAGCAACAAAAATCCCCCTAAAAATCTTTATTCCTTCAAAACCCTTCTGCCTTCTGCATAGCTGCCTTCTGCTATCGTAAATTAAGAGCAAATATAGCAGCGATCGCTTTTCACCGCTATATTTCCTCACGCCAGGATTTAAATCAATGTTTAAATTGTTACATATTAGACCTTTGCCTATAAAATAAAAAAATAGTCGTCGTCATCTTCAAAGTTTAAAAGTTGCAGTCGTAATTCGCAAACTCAATTATTTTAAAAAGTAAAACATAAAACTTATGCAAGCACTCAAACATGAAATTAAAAAACTCGCTTCCCTCACATTATTTTTCCTGATCAGTTTTGGTTATATCTTAATTGTGATGAAGCTTTTTTTGAAAGAGTATTCTATTGATATTTATGTCCTTTCTAAAGCCTTTATAGGTGCCATAATTGCGGCAAAAGCGGTGGCAATTATGGATGCAACTCCTTTGCTCAATCGCTTTAAATCCTCTCTTCGTTATCTCAGTGTTTTATACAAAACATTTGTTTATAGTTTGGCTGTTTTAATTATAGGAGCAATTGAACATCTTTTTCATGCCTACCACAAAACGAAAGCAATCGTACCTGCTATTGAAAGTTTTCTTAATTCAAGAGATTTCTATCAGTTTTTGGCTGTGACATTATGTATCGCTATCGTTTTCCTGATTCACAATATTTTTCGAGAGATCGATATTTATCTCGGTAAAGGAAGTTTAATGAAATTTTTCTTTAGTCGTTCTGAAATAAATAGGTAAATATCTCAAAATAACCAACAACTAATAATTAATAAATAATCGTTGTTTTTCTCCATTTCCTGCCCTAACTTTACCAATAATGCTACTATGAAAATAACCAGAAGCGAGCAGAGAATTTAAACAACTGGCTGCTTTTTCTTGGGGAATACTAGCCAGCAACCCCCCAGATGTTTGTGGATCAAATAAAAGCTGAAATTTAGGCTTATTACTCACTTGATCTAAATTGCTAATATAATTAGCTGCTTGGAGATTTTGTGGTTGCAAAGAGCTAGTAATTCTCGCTTTAATTGTTGCCATTGCTCCTGTTAATATAGGTATGCTTGGTAAATCCAATTCTACCTCTACTTTTGAGGGAAGAATCATCTCTATCAAGTGTCCCAATAACCCAAACCCAGTAATATCTGTGCAGGCAGTTGCTCCATGTTCTAAAAATATTTGACTCGCATTTTCATTGCTTAATAACATTGAGGCGATCGCCTCATCTATCCATCTACCTTTTGCAGCTAATTTCATCTCTGCAGCAAATAAAGTTCCCGTACCGATCGCCTTATTTATAATCAACACATCTCCTGGTTGCATTCCATTTTTTCTGAGCAATTTTTCGGGATTTACTAACCCATTGCAAGCTAAACCAAAGGCTAATTCTCCACCTTCTGTTGTATGACCTCCCACCAATGAAACTGTATTTAATGCTTGAATTGTACCAGAAAGTAATTGATAAAGAATCTCTTCTATTTTCTCTTCTTTTCCATAGGGAACTGTCACCACAGCTAAAGCACTTTGAGGGGTTGCACCCATAGCAAAAATATCACTTAAACAGTGATTTGTGGTGATTTTTCCAAACACAAACGGGTCATTAATTAAACTGGTAAAATAATCTATTGTATGCACCATTAACTTACCCATTGGTACTTGAACAACTGCAGCATCATCTGGGTTATTTATCCCAATCAAAATATCTTTATTCTCCCCAATTTCTAGCCGTTTTAACACCCTAGATAAAACCGTACTCCCCACCTTAGAACCACATCCAGCACAACGCATTTCTTTAGGTAAAATATCCTTTTCCTTTAAAAAGAAGGGTGTAGTAATGGCAAATATCCCCCCCTTGCTAAGGGGGGGTAAGGGGGGATTTAAAAAAGAGATTTTACTCATATTCATTGCTGATAAATCACTAAAACCCTGCATAAACTTGCGGTCAATATAATCTTTCCAAAGCCATAATAAAGGAGACTCCCAACCCAAAAATGACCAAGAGGCGATCGCTTTTTTATCCCCTGTTCCAATTAAACTTAAATAACGTTTTTGTGGGTGATATTTTTTAAGTTTTTTCCCGCAAATAATTCTACTTATATTTTCATATAAAGGTTTCCCCTGACGCACTGCAAAAACCCCTGCTTTTGGACGAGGATAATTAATCATAGTTGCAATATCTCCTGCAGCAAAAACATGGGGATGAGAACTAGATTGTAAAGTATCTGTTACTAAAATAAAACCCTGAGTATCAGTTACTAAATTAGATAATTTTATCCATTCTGGGGCTGATGCTTGAGTTACCCAAAAAATGGAACTGCTTTCTACATTCAACCCTGACTCACAGACAACTTTATCAGCAAAAACCTCACTTACATTTTCTTTTAAATGCAGTTTAACACCCCGTTCAACTAATATTTTCTCTAACCGTTTACTTACCCAATTATTATGACCTGATAATAACTTTTCTTCCCGATGAAACAGACTTATTTCTAACTTATCTGCTGACATTTTTTCCTGTAAATTACTTGGCATATTTAGAGCTAATTCTACCCCACCAGCTCCCCCACCTACTATACTTATTTTTAGAGGTTTATCTTGCTTTATTTCCTCTAATAACTGATACCAAGCTTGTAAAAATTGGGGTACAGGTTTAGAAGGAATTGCATATTTTTGTGCCCCAGGTACAGAACTTGTGTTAGGAGTACTGCCAATATCAATAGATAAATAATCAAAAGCTACTGGCGGATGATTTGCACAAATAACTTTATTATTATTTAAATCTAAACCAATAGCCCGATCAAGATATAATTGTGCTTGAGCAAAGCGAGCGAGACAGCGTAAATCTATATGAGTTTCATCATAATTATAAAACCCCGCTACATGGGCTGGTAACATCCCTGAATAGGGGGTATGAGAAGCATCAGTTATCAAAGTTATTCTTACTCCCTCAATAGGGTTCATTCCTAATAGTTTTAAGACTATTGCATGACTATGTCCACCACCAATAAGCACTAAATCTTTAACAATCGAATTTACTTGTTGCACTCTTTATTATCTCCTAAATAACTATTACCTGTTGCTAGCAAAAACTCAGAAACATTGAATCCTGTAATAAAACTTTACATTTAATCTTATAATACTTCCTTGTTACTTATTTTGACCGACTGTAGATCATCCGTCTGAAAAAATGAATATAACTGATATTTTCAGTCATAAAAGATTGAAGATAACGCAATTTATCTAAACTTTTTTTACCCATTTCTTCTGGTATATCTATTAATTGCAATAAAATATAAACAATTAAACACTTCGACTGC
>Ga0209594_1000946_pt1 | contig 15457 bp, 12 predicted proteins | sample AshMeaCrysSpring_FD_184126 | JGI IMG/M metagenome (GOLD analysis project Ga0209594, IMG submission 184126) | Groundwater microbial communities from Big Spring, Nevada to study Microbial Dark Matter (Phase II) - Ash Meadows Crystal Spring... | ecosystem: Environmental > Aquatic > Deep subsurface...
GTTTATTTTGCTTAATATTAGCACAGGCAAGGGGCTTAAGCCCCTTGTCTTTTCTAGGTTTATTTTGCTTAATATTAGCACAGGCAAGGGGCTTAAGCCCCTTGTCTTTTCTAGGTTTATTTTGCTTGATATTAACACAGGCAAGGGGCTTAAGCCCCTTGTCTTTTCTAGGTTTATTTTGCTTGATATTAACACAGGCAAGGGGCTTAAGCCCCTTGTCTTTAATTAATTTAATAAGTAATAGGAAAATTGCTATGGTTGATAACCACCATAAAATGGGATTACCTATTGCATGAACATCATAAATTATTTGAGTTTGGTTTGTCTGTTTGGTTTCATAAAAATAAGCTATTGGTCGCCACATTAATAACCAAGTATACCATTGAGAACAATATGGGTGAACATCTGCACCATTGCCGATGTTTTGATGATAATTAAAAATTTGTTAATGTATTTCTAAAAAGTTATATTTAGAATTCATTATTGAGTGGGGAATCCAAATTATCCTGTAAGTAATTAAGGTGATAATAGTTAAGGGAATAAGAAGAGATATTTGTTTGATTTTTTTCTGATAAAATTGGGTTAAACTATAATAAATAAATATTCCTAATAAAAATGCTAAACCATTCCATTTTGAACCAACAGATGCACCGAAAAAAAAACCTGATAAAGTTAAATTTACCACTTTTCTCCATTTATTCGTTTTTAAGGTGAGGAGAAAATATAATTGTCCTAATAAACCAAAAATAACTAAGTAAATGTTATTTAAAGCATAACGAGATTCTACTAAAAATAATCCGTCAGTTGCAGCAAATAAAGCGGTTATTATTCCATAACTGCGACGGTTGGTTAATTGATAAGCTAATAACCCTAAAATTAGGGGAATAAATGACCCAGTTAAAGCATTTAACCAGCGATAACTAAAGGGAGAAAGTAATGACCCAGTTAAATTGTTTACTGTGTTTGATGGTGGTAAAAAATTATTACTTAGCCAAATGCCAATGGCAATGATATACTGACTTAAGGGAGGATGGACATTAAAAAATTCAGTTCCTGTTAAATAGTTATTTCCGAATTTGGCATAATAAGCTTCATCAAAAACTAAAGTGTTAAAGTTGTTTAAATTCCAAAAACGGAGAGTTAATGAAAGCAAAAAAATGATGGTTAGAGTGAAAGTAAACCAGGGAATGGGTTTTTGTGAAAGCATAAGTTAGTATTGAGTGGTAATTTTTAATTAAGGCAGGAGTTAAATTATGAAATCTAAAAATTATGAAGCAATTATTGAAGACGATGAAGAAGATCGTTTATTTGTAGGGCGAGTTATTAATTTTAAAATTGTAATTGTATATTATGAGCTTTCGGTAGATGAAATAGAGCAATCTTTTCATAATGTTATTGATGAATATTTAACGGATTGGGAAGCTTTAAATAAAACTCCAGATCAACCTTTTAAGAGTGAATTTAATTTACATAAAAAATAAGCGATCGCCTTATTTCTTAAAACCTGGATAAATTTTATGTATTGTTGCATTTTTAAATGAACAAGCTCGCTTTTCAAGGTAAAATACATGCAACAAAACTAACTATGTAGCTTCTAGCTACGCTATATCTCCCAACTGTTCACTGTTAACTGCTATATATGCAAGATCCTGATATTTTACCTGGTAAAAGCTTTCCTCTTGGTGCGACTGTTTATCCTGATGGAGTCAACTTCTGCATTTTCTCCAAAAGTTGTAGTGCAGTAGAGTTGTTGCTATTTGATGAACCCTCAGCTAAAAAACCAGCAAGGGTGATCGAATTTGATCCCAAAAAGGATCAAACTGCCAACTACTGGTATATCTTTATCAAAGATATTAAACCAGGACAAATTTACGGTTATCGTGTATATGGACCTTTTGATCCAGAAGCGGGTCACAGGTTTGATGGTACTAAAATATTACTCGATCCCTATGCTAAGGCAGTTGTAGGAGATGAGACTTATGACAGAGAAGCTGCTTCTCATCCTGGTGATAACTGCGGTAAAGCGCTTAAAGGGGTGGTAGTGGATACCAGTACCTATGACTGGGAGGAAGATCAACCCTTAAAAATTCCCTATTCTCGCAGTATAATTTATGAACTTCATGTGGGGGGTTTTACCAGAAATCCAAATAGTGGTGTCGCTCCTGAAAAACGGGGAACTTATGCGGGACTGATAGAAAAAATACCCTATTTAAAAGAATTAGGCATAACTGCGGTAGAATTATTACCCATCCATCAGTTTGATGAACAAGATGCCAGACCAGGTTTAAAGAATTACTGGGGTTATAGTACGATCGCCTTTTTTGCTCCCCACAGAGGTTATAGTTCTCGTCGTGATCCAATGGGTCCTGTGGATGAATTTCGGGATATGGTGAAAGCGTTTCATAAAGCGGGGATCGAAGTAATTTTGGATGTTGTATTTAATCATACGGCAGAAGGTAACCACAACGGTCCAACTCTTTCTTTTCGTGGGTTGGAAAATGAGCTTTATTATATTCTGGAAGAGGATAATAAAGCGCATTATAGTAATTATTCTGGTTGTGGCAATACAATCAAAGCCAATCACCAGATAGTAGGACCAATGATTATTGATTGTTTACACTACTGGGTGTCTGAGATGCACGTGGATGGTTTCCGCTTTGACTTAGCTTCTGTAATGGCACGGGATAGTTCAGGTTGTCCCATGAAAGAGCCGCCAACTTTATGGCTCATTGATACAGACCCAGTTTTAGCAGGAGCAAAACTCATTGCAGAAGCGTGGGATGCGGGGGGTTTATATCAAGTGGGATCCTTTGTGGGCGATCGCTTTACGGAGTGGAATGGTCAATTTCGCGATGATGTGCGTCGTTTTATCAAAAGTGACCCTGGGATGGTAACTAAATTAGCCAGTCGACTCCTGGGAAGTCCCGATATTTACCCTCAACCTGACAGGGAACCCAACCGCAGTATTAATTTTATTACTTGTCACGATGGTTTTACTTTGAATGATTTAGTTGCTTATAACCAGAAACATAATGAGGCAAATTTAGAAGATAGTCGGGATGGTGCCAACGATAATTATAGTTGGAATTGTGGGGAGGAAGGAGATACTTATAACCCAGAAATAGAAGCTTTACGCTTAAAACAAATCAAGAATTTATTAACAATTTTATTTGTTTCCCAGGGAACACCAATGTTATTAATGGGGGATGAAGTCAGACGTACTCAAAAGGGAAATAATAACGCCTATTGTCAGGATAATGAGTTAAGTTGGTTTGACTGGAGTTTAGTAGAAAAAAATGCAGATTTGCTGGAATTTACTAAGGGGTTAATTCACTTTATCCAAGAGCGAGCTATTTTTCAGGAAGAGAGTTTTTTAGCTACTCATCCGAGTAAAAAACCTTATATTATTTGGCATGGAGTACGTTTAGGACAACCCGACTGGAGTTATGATTCTCATACTTTAGCCTTTACTTTACATCATCCAAAAAGTGGTGAACATTTGCATATTATTTTTAATACTTATTGGTATACTTTAAAATTTGAATTACCACCCCCTGTTTATCCTTTAGAAAATTGGTATCGCATTGTTGATACTTCTTTGAGTGCGCCCGATGATTTTTGTGAACTGGAAAAAGCACCTAAAATTGAAGGATATAGCTATAAAGTTAAGGGGCGATCGGTCATAGTTTTGCTGGGTATGTAACTATTTTTTTTCCATAATCTTAGATTTGGTGCATAACGCACCAAATCAGTTATCAACTATCAAGCTAACTATGATGAAAAAAATACTGCACTTGTTTGAAGGCTACATTATTACAATATTACTAGTAATGATGATTATTGTGGTTTTGTTAAGTACTGTAGACTTGAGCGTAACGCTTTTACAAGAAATAATAAAACCTCCATTTATGCTGATAGGTATTAATGAAGTTCTTGACCTTTTCGGTTATTTTTTAACGATTTTAATTGGACTAGAATTAATAGATGCAACTAAAATATATTTAGTAGAAGAAATTGTTCATGTAGAAGTTATTTTTCTGGTTGCTATTATTGCCATAGCTCGTAAAGTAATTATTTTAGATGTCAAATCTTTACCACCCATAACATTATTTGGTATTGCCTCGATTATTTTATCACTTTCAGTGGGATATTATTTACTAAAACTGGCTTTGAATAAGAAAAATTAAATCAGTTAATATTATGCTCCTATACAGCATTTGAGCCAATTTAAATCTAAAGAAAAAATTAAATTTTGCGAAAGAGATAAGTTTAACCTATTCTTAACCTATTAAGGGTGAGTGATATCTTAAAATCAACCCAGGTCAGTCGAGTATTAATCCATCGACTTACTAAAAAAAATAATTTTCTTAAACAGAATTTAACCTGAAGAGGAAATACTAAAAAAGAACCAAAAGCCAAATATAGCAATTCCTTTATAGGTTGTGGTGGAACAAGGGCTTACGCCCCTTGTCTTCAGACTATTATGTATTTTATTGCTATATTATCAAAGCGGGTAAAAGCCTTCTTAGGGAGACGATGGCTGAAAAACTTGGAAAATTCTGTAAAGAAAAACACAAAATTAGTAAGTAAAAGGGATTAATGATATAGGCTTAGTAATAAGCTCAATAAGTCGAAAAAAGATAAGGTTATCAGGGAAAACCTGGTAAGAAAGCTAAGCAAATAATTTGTAGACTTGACAGGCAAAAAAAAACTAGATAGTCTAAGCTAAAAATCAGGAAACTGAAACCCTAACTTACTGAAAAAAAACAAGTAGGAATAAAATATGGTTCAAACAGCAGAAGCACCAACAAAAAACGTAGAAGGGCCATTAAGCGCCGAAGAATTAAGAAAAATCCACGCTTACTGGCGGGCTTGTAACTACCTAGCAGTAGGGATGATTTATCTAAGAGATAATCCTCTACTGAAAGAACCCTTAAAAGCAGAACACATTAAACAGCGTTTACTGGGTCACTGGGGAGCATCTCCTGGGTTAAGCTTTTGCTATATCCACCTCAATAGACTAATCAAAAAGTATGATCTCAACGCTATATTTTTAGCAGGACCAGGACATGGGGCACCAGGAGTACTAGGACCAGTATATTTAGAAGGGACATACTCAGAAATTTACCCAGACAAGAGCGAAGATGAAGAAGGAATGCAGAAATTCTTCAAACAGTTCTCATTCCCTGGTCATATTGGTTCTCATTGTACCCCTGAAACCCCAGGCTCGATCCATGAAGGGGGGGAACTGGGTTACAGTGTATCCCACGCTTATGGAACAGTTTATGACAACCCAGATTTAATTGCTGCGGTGGTAGTAGGGGATGGAGAAGCTGAAACAGGGCCACTGGCTACTGCATGGCATTCTAACAAGTTCCTCAACCCAGTAAGAGACGGAGCAGTATTACCCATTCTCCATTTGAATGGATATAAAATTGCTAACCCCACCATCCTCTCTCGTATTCCCCAAGAAGAATTAGAAGCACTCTTCAGAGGATATGGCTACACTCCTTACACAGTAGCAGGGGAAGACCCAGAAGTCATGCACCAACTGATGGCAGAAACCATGGAGAAGTGCATTAACGAGATCCGCGCCATCCAAGAAGAAGCACGCAGCACAGGAGTAGCCAAACGTCCCAAGTGGCCCATGATCATCCTGCGCACCCCCAAAGGTTGGACAGGACCAAAAGAAGTGGACGGTCACAAAGTAGAAGGGTTCTGGCGAGCACACCAAGTGCCTATGGGTGAAATGCACAGCAATGAGCAACACCGCGATATGCTGGTAGAATGGATGAAAGGCTATAAGCCAGAAGAACTCTTTGATGAAAATGGTAAACTGATCCCCGAACTCAAAGAATTGGCGCCTACTGGTCATCGTCGTATGAGTGCTAACCCCATCGCCAATGGTGGGTTGGTACGCAAAGATTTAATCATGCCAGACTTCCGTGAGTATGGAGTAGAAGTGACCAAACCTGGCACAGTATATGCCCAAAACACCAAGCTGATGGGTCAATTTATGCGGGATATCATGGCGAAGAACATGACCAACTTCCGCGTATTTGGGCCAGATGAAACCGCATCCAACCGCCTCAATGCTATCTATGAAGTAACTAAAAAAGCTTGGATGGCAGAATACCTCCCCGAAGATGAAGATGGTAGCCAACTTTCTCCTGATGGTCGGGTAATGGAAATGTTGAGCGAACACACCTTAGTGGGTTGGATGGAAGGTTATTTGCTCACAGGGCGACACGGTTTCTTCCATACTTACGAAGCATTCGCTCACGTGATCGACTCCATGTTTAACCAGCATGCAAAATGGTTGGATATCTGTAAACATGAAGTTCCCTGGCGTGCATCTGTTTCTTCTTGGAATATTCTCCTGTCATCTACTGTATGGCGACAAGACCATAACGGTTTCTCTCACCAAGATCCAGGTTTTGTTGACTTGGTAACTAACAAGAGTGCCAGTGTAACTCGGATTTACTTCCCACCAGATGCAAACTGTTTATTGTCTGTAACTGATCACTGTCTGCGCAGTAAAGATTACGTTAATGTGGTCGTAGCTGACAAACAAAGCCACCTCCAATACCTGAGCATGGACGATGCAGTAAAACACTGTACCAAAGGTATCGGGATCTGGGAATGGGCAAGTAACGATGACCGAGGGACAGAACCAGATAACCCCGATGTAATTATGGCTTGCTGTGGTGATATTGCTACAAGGGAAGCTTTAGGAGCTACTGCAATATTGCGGGAAGAATGTCCAGAATTACTGGTGCGTTTTGTCAACGTAGTTGACTTGTTCAAACTCCAGTCTGAAGGAGAACATCCTCACGGACTTTCTGACAGGGATTTTGATGGTTTGTTTACCAAAGATAAGCCAGTAATATTTAATTTCCATGGCTATCCTTGGTTAATTCACAAGTTAGTTTATAAGCGGAGTAATCAAGAACGGATTCACGTTCGGGGTTATAAAGAAAAGGGGAATATTAATACTCCTTTAGAATTGGCAATTAATAACCAAATTGACCGTTTTAATCTTGTAATTGATGTAATTGACAGGGTTCCTAAGTTGGGTTCAGCAGCAGCTTATGTGAAAGAACACATGAAAAATGCAATAATTGAAAACCTAGCTTATGCCCGCGAACAAGGGACAGATAAAGACGAAATAAACGACTGGGTATGGCCATACTAAACCAATAATCGTAGGGTGCGTTAGCGTTAGCGTAACGCACCTAGGAAAATTAAAGGTAGATTGCGGAGTTATTTTGAAAAAAAAATTGGCGGAAGTTGGTACTTAAAAAGTAAAAATATTAAACTAAAGAACAGCAGAAATATAGCGTTTCTCTTAGTCTCGAGGTACGGACAAGGGGCTTAAGCCCCTTGTCTTACCAAGAAAAACTGTACCTCACCACTATGATAATTGCTATAAGAAAAATTAGGAATAGGAAAAAGAAAACGAACACAAAGCCATAAAATAAGGGAAAAGAAAGAACAGAAAAAGTTATGGATGCAAAAGAACTCTGGCAACGTTATCAAGATTGGTTATATTATCATTCAGGCTTAGAAATATATGTAGATGTAAGTAGGATGCGGTTTGAGGCAGAGTTGGTGGAAAAATTAACACCAGCATTTGCAAAAGCATTTGAGGAAATGGAAAAACTCGAACAAGGAGCGATCGCCAACCCCGACGAACACCGCATGGTAGGTCACTACTGGCTGAGAAATCCAGATATTGCCCCAAACGCGGAAATAACAGCAGAAATTACTGCAACTTTGGCAGAAATAGACAGTTTTACTCAAAAAATCCACAATGGGGCCATCAAACCACCCAGTGCAGCGAAATACACCGATGTTTTATCTATTGGTATAGGTGGATCTGCCCTGGGCCCAGAATTTGTAGCTGAAGCATTATCACCAGATAAACCTCCCCTGGATATTCACTTTATTGATAATACCGATCCAGCAGGGATAGATCGGGTTTTGAATAGAGTAAAAGACAGACTCAATAGTACTTTGGTGTTAGTTATGAGTAAATCAGGCGGTACACCAGAAACTCGCAACGGAATGTTAGAAGTAAAACAAGCTTATGAAGCACAAGGGTTAAATTTTGCTCAACAAGCGGTAGCAATAACCATGTTTGGCAGCAAAATGGACGAGTTGTCAAAAGCTGAGGGTTGGTTAGCCCAGTTTCCCATGTTTGACTGGGTAGGGGGAAGAACATCAGAGTTATCTGCTGTAGGTTTGTTGCCTGCTGCACTGCAAGGGATTGATATCCATGGAATGTTAGCAGGAGCAAAAGAAATGGATGATGCAACCCGCATCCGCGATCTTAAAAAAAATCCAGCCGCACTCCTTGCACTGAGTTGGTATTTTGCAGGGGATGGTCAAGGGAAAAAAGATATGGTGGTATTGCCCTATAAAGATAGCCTGTTGTTATTTAGTCGCTACCTACAACAATTGGTAATGGAGTCTTTGGGTAAAGAAAAAGATTTAGATGGTAATACCGTGCAGCAAGGTATTGCTGTATATGGGAACAAAGGCTCAACAGACCAACACGCATACGTACAACAGTTACGCGAAGGGATACCTAATTTTTTTGCAACTTTTATAGAAGTTTTAAAAGACCGTAATGGTAACAAGGGGCGATCGCTTGTTGAAGTAGAACCAGGAGTGACTTCTGGGGACTATCTCTCAGGTTTATTACAAGGAACAAGACAAGCACTCTATGAAAATCAACGGGACTCCATTACGGTAACAGTGACGGAGGTAACACCAAAGATTGTCGGGGCTTTGATTGCTCTGTATGAAAGAGCAGTAGGCTTGTATGCTTATCTAATCAATATCAATGCCTACCACCAACCAGGGGTAGAAGCAGGGAAAAAAGTAGCAGCATCTATTTTAGACTTGCAAAAACAAGTGATGCTGGCGCTGAAAACCGCAGGAAAACCCTTAAACTTGTCAGAGTTGGCAGAAAAAGTAGGTCATGCTGACAAAATAGAGTCAGTTTATCTGATCGTGCGTCATTTGGCAGCTAATGAACGGGGAGTGATGATAGAAGGCGATCGCTCTCTTCCTTCTAGTTTAAAAGTATCTGCTGAATGAGGTTTTATCCTCATCCCTAACCCCTCTCTTTTCGGGAGAGGGGGGAAGGCATAACAACAAATACTTGCTCAATGACCTAGTAAGTAACTAAAAATTAAGGTAACAAAAAGAAGAATTAATGAAAAAGAAGCTGAAGAAAAAGCTTAAAAAAGAACTGAAAAAAGAACTGAAGAAAAAACTGAAAACAGAATTAGGAAAACCCAAGAAAAAAGCAATGGAAACAATGAATTTATCGGTAACAAACGGAAACGGAATAAAAGTAGAAGACGATCGCACAGGTTTAAGTGTAGAAACTTTAAGACGAGCTTTTGCAGATAACTTATTCTATATTCAAGGAAAATTCCCAGGCATTGCAACAAAAAATGATTACTATATGGCATTAGCCTATACAGTACGCGATCGCCTACTTCATCGTTGGTTAAATACAGTAAAAACTTGCCAACAAGAAGGAGTGAAAGTTGTCTGCTATTTTTCAGCAGAATTTTTAATGGGTCCCCATTTGGGTAATAATTTAATTAACTTGGGAATTTATGAACAAGTACGTCAAGCAGTAAAAGAATCAGGACTAGATTTAGAAGAATTAATTCTCCAAGAAGAAGAACCAGGTTTAGGTAACGGTGGTTTAGGGAGACTTGCAGCTTGTTATTTAGACTCCTTAGCAACTTTAGAAATACCCGCAATAGGTTACGGGATTCGTTACGAATACGGCATATTTGACCAAGAAATACAGGATGGGTGGCAAGTAGAAATTACAGATAAATGGCTACAATATGGCAACCCCTGGGAAATAGCCCGCCCAGAAAACAGTAAGTATGTCTATTTTGGAGGAAATACAGAAAATTACACAGACGAAAATGGTAACTCGCGAGTACGTTGGATTCCCAATCGTGTAGTAAAAGGAGTTCCATACGATACACCAATATTAGGATATCAGGTTAATACAGCAAATACTTTACGCTTATGGAAAGCAGAAGCCTGTGAATCTTTCAAATTTGAAGCCTTTAATGTTGGTGACTACTACGGGGCAGTAGATGAAAAAATGGTGTCAGAAAATATCACCAAAGTTTTATACCCCAACGATGAGCAAATTGAAGGGAAAACATTGCGCCTAGAGCAACAATATTTCTTCGTTTCTTGCTCGCTGCAAGACATGATTAAAATTCATTTTATGGAAGGGGGAAGTATAGAAAATTTCTATACTAAATTTGCGGCTCAATTGAATGATACTCACCCAGCGATCGCCGTAGCTGAATTAATGCGGTTATTAATAGATGAACATCAACTGGAGTGGGATAAAGCTTGGGAAATTACCACAAAAACAATGGGATATACCAACCATACTTTGTTGCCAGAAGCATTAGAAAAATGGTCATTAAGTTTATTTGGCAATCTTTTACCTCGTCATTTAGAAATAATCTACGAAATTAATCGACGTTTCCTCGAAGAAGTAAAACAAAAAAATCCTGATGCTCCTCTAGCAAGCTTATCTTTAATAGATGAAAGTGGCGAAAAATATGTACGCATGGCGAATTTAGCTTGTGTAGGAAGTCATGGAATTAATGGGGTAGCAGCACTGCACTCAGAACTTTTGAAAAAGACTGTGCTGCGTGATTTTTATGAGTTGTATCCAGAGAAGTTTAGTAATAAAACCAATGGAGTTACACCACGGCGTTGGATAGTTTTAAGTAATCCTCGTTTGACAAATTTAATTAACCTCAAAATAGGCAAAAATTGGATTAAACACCTTGATGAATTAAGGGGTTTAGAAGCATTTGTTGAAGATGCAGATTTTCGCTGGGCTTGGCGACAAGTAAAACAGGACATTAAACAAGATTTAGCCAAACGGGTAAAAGATACTCAAGGCATTGAATTAAATATAGATTCCATTTTTGATGTTCAGGTAAAACGCATCCACGAATATAAACGCCAACATCTGAATGTTCTGCACATTATTACTCTCTATAATCGGATAAAACGCAATCCGAAAATAGAAATGACTCCCCGTACTTTTATCTTTGGGGGGAAAGCAGCACCAGGGTATTTTATGGCAAAAAGAATCATTAAATTGATCAATACAGTAGCTGAAGTGGTAAATAATGACCCAGATGTAGGCTCTCGTCTGAAAGTTGTATTTATTCCAGACTATAACGTTACTAATAGTCAACGAATTTATCCAGCGGCTGATCTTTCTGAACAAATATCTACTGCAGGAAAAGAAGCATCAGGAACAGGTAATATGAAATTCTCCCTCAATGGTGCTTTGACTATCGGTACTTTAGATGGTGCAAATGTTGAAATGCGCGAAGAAGTTGGGGCTGAGAATTTCTTCTTGTTTGGGTTAAAAACAGAAGAAGTTTATGAGTTGAAAGCTAAGGGTTATAACCCCTGGGATTATTATAATAGCAATGAAGAATTGCGCAATGTAATTGATAGTATAACCAGTGGGGATTTCAAACGAGGAGATATCTTTCAACCTCTAATAGATTCTTTACTCAATGATGACCAATATCTCCTATTAGCAGATTATCAGTCTTATGTTGATTGTCAAGATGAGGTAGCTGCTGCATATCGTGACCAAGAAAAATGGACGAAAATGTCAATTTTAAATGTAGCTCGCATGGGGAAATTTTCTAGCGATCGCTCTATTTCTGAATATTGCCAAGATATTTGGGATGCTAAACCAGTACCCATTAAAATTGAGGAATATGTCCAAGCAAATGCAGGACTAAAAGTGTAGATTTTTAATGAATAATGAATAATGAATAATGAATAATGGAGAATGGAGAATTATTCATTATAATTAGGGTACAGTTTTACTTGATTGACAAGGGGCTTAAGCCCCTTGCCCGCAGCTCAAAAATAAGAGAAACGTTATATTCATTATTCATTATTCATTATTCATTATTCATTATTCATTATTCATTATTCACACTCTATAAACGTAATAGAAAAAAAAATGAGTTTAAAAATATATTTTTTAAGACACGGAGAAACAACTTCTAGCCAAACAGGAACATATTGTGGAATATTGGATATAGACTTGACTCCAGAAGGGAAACAAATGGCAGAAGATTTTGCTAATGTTTATAAAAATATCCCGTGGACAGCGGTTTTTTGTAGCCCTCTAAAAAGGACAATTCAAACAGCAAAACCTTTGTGTGATTCTTTAGGAATAGAGCTTAAAATACGAGAAGGACTAAAAGAAATAACATATGGACAATGGGAAGGAAAAACACCAGAAGAGGTGAATAGTCAATACCATGATGAATATGTACGTTGGTTGGCGGATCCAGGTTGGAATAGCCCCACAGGAGGAGAAAAAGGAGTAGATATTTCCCGTAGAAGTTCAGAAGTTTTAGAAGAAATAGAGCAAACTTATAGGACTGGGAATGTTTTGGTGGTTTCCCATAAATCAACTATTAGAATAATGTTGTGTTATCTGTTAGGAATAGATGTAGGCAGGTATAGAGATCGCATTGGGATGCCAGTAGCCGCAGTGAGTATAGTAAAAATGGCAGAACATGGACCATTGTTAGAAATAATGGGCGATCGCTCCCATCTCAGAGAAGAACTACTGACTCGCTACGGAACATAACTAGGGAAACTGACGCTGAATTACTATATGATGCTAAGGACTAAGGACTAAGGACTAATGATATGGGTGTAAGGCTCTATTTCTTGCGTCATGGGCAAACGGCTTATAGTATTACGGGTGGATACTGCGGAACACCAGAAAATGACCCTGGTTTAACCCCAGAAGGAAGAGAAATGGCTCAAGCTTTTGCTAAGGTATACCAACATTTACCCTGGAAAGCAGCTTTTGTTAGCCCCCTACAGCGGGCTATTGAGACAGCAAAACCTTTGTGTCAAACTGTAGGCTTAGAAATGCAAATACGAGAAGGTTTAAAAGAAATAGCCTATGGAGAATGGGAAGGATTACACCCCAAAGTAGTTAACCAAAAGTTTCACGATGAGTATGTACTCTGGCTGACTAACCCAGCTTGGAATGGTCCTGCAGGAGGAGAAAGAGCAGTAGATATTGCTCATCGCGTCTCTAAAGTAATTGAAGAAATAGCACAAAAATATACTGATGGTTGTGTGTTGCTAGTTTCGCACAAAGCAACCATCAGGATTATTTTGTGTGAGTTGCTGGGGATAGATGTGGGCAGATATCGCGATCGCCTGGATATGCCTGTTGCTTCACTCAGTATTGTAGAGTTAACCCATCGTGGACCATTATTTCAGGCGATCGCTCTTCGCTCCCATTTAAGTGAGTATCTCCGCTCCTTGCCTAGTACGTGAAAATAGAGGATACTTGATTTTAAGAAACAGTTGTAATAAAAAATGGAAAACAAAAGACCAGAATTAAACTTAGAAAATCAGCCAGTAATTTCAGTAGTTACCGAACTGCACTCATATTTTAGAGATTTACAATCGTTTTATAAAATTGCTCATGGTGAAGTTATCAGCCAATTAGAAGAAAGCAATGAGGAAAATAAAATTCAAGAGTTAAAAGCAAAACTGACCGAAATAAATCAAAAAATTGATTTATTCCACATATTAAATAACGCAATTTCTATCGCAGATACAGTGCTGCATACTGAAACAATGATTGATGAATTTCGCAGCAAATAAAAATAAATAAAAGTCATTTAGTCATTGGTATTTTGTAGTCAAAAAAAACCAAACAAAAAGACAAGGGGCTTAAGCCCCTTGTCTGAGATTTAGAAATAAAAATTAAGGAAAGCTAAATGTTACATCCATTAGAAACAATAAAATTATTCCAAAAACATGACGAAAGCCCAAAGAAATTTGCAGCGGGGGAAGTGATTTTTGACGTAGGAGAAAGGGGAGAGGTAATGTACGGTGTCATTGAAGGGGAAGTAGAAATGTATGTGCATGAAAAATTAATAGAAACTATTCAACCAGGAGATGTTTTTGGCGAAGGAGCCCTAGTCCATCTTGACCATAAAAGAACATCAACAGCAGTGGCAAAAACTGACTGTATTTTGGCCTTTCTTAATCAAGAAAGGTTTCTTTTTGCTGTGGAAAATACCCCTGTATTTGCATTAGAAGTAATGAGAAGTTACTCAGACCGTTTTCGTCGTTTAAAAGAGTTAAGTTAATGTCTTTAAAAGTAGGAGAAATAAATGTTGAATTTAAAAACTTGGAATAGGCGACAAATGCTGTTAGCACCTCTGCTAGTATTCACTCTTGGTATTGCATCTTGTGGTGGGGGAAATACTGGGGGGAACGCAGGTGGTGGTGGTGCACCCCCAGCTTCAGGGAGTCGAGTTTCTATGACAGGTGCAGGTGCTAGTTTTCCCGCTCCTCTGTATCAGCGCTGGTTTTCTGAATATAATCGGAATGTTAATTCTAATGTCCAAATTAGTTATCAGTCTGTGGGAAGTGGTGCAGGAATAGAACAGTTTACCCAGGGAACCGTCGATTTTGGAGCTAGTGATATAGCTATGAGTGATGAACAAATTGCCGCGGTTTCCAGAGGTGTTGTTCTCCTACCAATGGCAGCAGGTAGTATAGTATTTGCATATAATATCCCAGAAATACCAGAACTAAAACTGTCGCGTCAGACTTATGTGGATATTTTTCTGGGGAAAATTACTAAGTGGAATGACCCAGCGATCGCCAAAGATAACCCAGATGTGAACTTACCCAACCTAGATATTACTGTGGTTGTTCGCTCAGACGGAAGTGGAACAACCAGTGTATTTACTCAACACCTATCAGCAGTCAGCCCAGAATGGGAACAAAAAGTAGGCAGTGGAACTGCAGTAGAGTTCCCAGTAGGTATTGCATCGAGAGGTAATGAAGGAGTAACAGCTTCAGTCAGTCAAACCGTGGGGACTATAGGCTATATAGAATATGGTTTTGCGAAAAAACTGGGTCTTTCTATGGCTACCATCGAAAATAAAGCAGGTAATTTTGTAGCAGCAAATTCTGAAACAGCAAGCGCAGCTTTGGCAGCAGTTGAATTACCCGAAAATTTACGGGCTTTTATTTTTGACCCAGAAGGGGAAAACTCTTACCCCATTGTTACTTATACTTGGATGCTCGCTTATAAAACAGGAACAGACCCAGCAAAAAGAGACGCTTTTGAGGGTGTAATACTTTGGGCCCTCGATAATGGTCAAACTATTGCTGATGAACTAGGATATATCCCTCTACCTCCTGAAGTCATTACTCGCATTAAAGCAGCTCTCGAAACTATTGAATAAATGGCTTAAATAGCTGTGACAACATTTTTGACACATTTAAGCAAACAAAACGCGCCGCCCCCCCGCCAGGAACGAGACAAGGGGCTTAAGCCCCTTGCCCCCCCCCCGCCAGGAAC
>Ga0209594_1000948_pt1 | contig 15431 bp, 19 predicted proteins | sample AshMeaCrysSpring_FD_184126 | JGI IMG/M metagenome (GOLD analysis project Ga0209594, IMG submission 184126) | Groundwater microbial communities from Big Spring, Nevada to study Microbial Dark Matter (Phase II) - Ash Meadows Crystal Spring... | ecosystem: Environmental > Aquatic > Deep subsurface...
TGATTTTCCAAGATTACCTATCAAATGTTTATATTTGTTCAATCCAGGATAGCCGTGAGCAGGCAATAATTCGCTATGGGTATATATATTTATTCCAGTCCCTTCTGTCTGCTTAAGAATCTCTTCTAAAATTTTGAGACTATGTCCCGTTACGATAATGCCGTGCCCTCTAGCAGTACCTGTTCTTACTTTTGTTGGTTGAGGTTCTCCATATCTTTCTATATGTAGCGTTTTTAACAATTGCATTGCTTTTAGATTTGCTATTCCAGACTCAATAGCCAGGTCAACAAATGATCCTATATCAAAGTTAGTATTAGTTCCGGTGGAATATAAAGCTTTTTCTACGAATCCATCTATTTCTTGGTCAACATATCCTAATTCTCTGGCGTGATACAAATACGCTGATATACCTTTTAAGGAGATTATTAGGTTATCTTGCAATCGAGCTAAAGTAGCATCTTTTCCACACACCCCTCTAATTGTACAGCCTGTTCCTCTTGCAGTCATACTGCATTGATAACAGAACATTTTGTTTTCAATATTTTTGTTGTCTTTTTCAAGTGACATATATCTTCCTCCTTTTTTAATTTTTTGTCTCCTTAACTTTTGTCTTAAGAGATATCATTATAATTATGCCATTATCTTATTTACATCTTTTCCTATCCATCCACAATTATAACATTTGTAATCGTAAGTAGTGGTCCTTTTTGCTACATCTAATGAGTTGCAATTGGGGCAAACATTTCTTATTCTAACCCTTCCAGAATATCTATGCGTATTTTTTATTTTTCTATCAATTCTTCTAAACCCTACGTTTTCCGTCATTTTTTGTCTTCACCCTCCCAGGGATCGGTCATATGTTCGCAACGTATCTTCCATAAAATATGGGCCTGGTTGATAGACCCTTTCTTGGCAAACATATCGCTCAGACCTGACGCCTTTTTAAGGATATTGAACAACTCAGGGTGTTCGGATATATACTGTCGCCACAAGTTTTCATATAGAATGATACATTCATCCGCATTTACCGCCTTGCGTCCTTTTGCATCTTTCCAATGTAGTCCAGTACTTCCGTCTTCAAATATCTTAGCTGCTTGATATTGTTCTTCTATACTACGACCATTTACATATGCGTAGAATGCAGAAAATCTCTTGTCTCCACGGCTGCTACATTCTAGAAATGGAGCTTTACCATATTTTATCATTGCCTCACCTTACATCGTCTCACCAAACCGCACATCATCTTATCATGCCGCACATCTCCTCACCATGTAAAACATTGCCTTAACCATGAGCCATTGAATAACTACAGGCTATTAAAACTGTTAATTTTATTAACAATCGTATTCAAAAGATATTAACATTTAACGGTGTTAACATTACCGACTATTAATCGATAACTCGTTTTACCATTAACTCAGATCTTCGTACGATTTATTCATCAAATCTGAGACGCTTAATCTTTTAGGCACCAGCCCATGTGCCACTACACCCTCCATTATGTCTAATACACTAAATCTTGGGTTTACATTTCTCAATCCGTTGTATGCTCCCTGAACATCTGCATTAATAGTATCCATTATCTTCTTTTTATTACTTCCTATCCAAGCCGAAATATCTACTCCAACAGAACACTTGAATAGACCTCTGTATATCCTCTTACCAAGATATACATCATGATGTTCTATACTTTCAGAAGCCAGAAAAGAGCATTTCGATGTATGATCTTCTCTTTTATCCAGAACATCTATTCCATATTCTTCACCTTTATACCTTGTTTTGTCTATTATCTTCGCAAAGGGAATCTGGACAAAATTCTGATTATTTTTCTTTCCTAATCTAACTTTCTGTTTCCAACCAGGATTTTTATTGAATACTACCTTTGTAGCTTTGATATCTAGAGCTCTTTCAATAACGAATCTGCTAGCCTTATGTTCAGCATTCATTACGAAGTTATTTCTGTTCTCTGTAAGGGTCTCTATTTTTTCACCATTCTTATTCGTCAGATATTTTATTCGTCCGAGCTTATCTTTCTTCAGGAAGCATCCAACCTTTTGTCTATCGTACACACTGTTCAGTTCAGATATTCTCTTATTATACCATTGATTTTCAGCTTTCCATATCTCACTCTTGATAATAATCGGTTGAGATCCAATATTATCCGTTATAGTGATAAGGTTTTCTACACCCGTATCAATGGTCATAATTATATCTTTGTTCAATCCATATTTCTTTCTTAAAACCTCCTTATCTTTAATAATTTCTTCATCATAAACTATTTCAATCCAATATCCTGTTCCTTTCGGAATTATTCTGACAATATCAAACTTACCAAACATTAATCTGTTTATTAGATAACTATCCAGGTCATTAACATTTCCTAACAGTATCTTCAAGGGTTTGCCGTCTTTACCTTTCAATCCGTTCCCTTTATTCTTAGGAAATATCATCCATATATTACCATCCCGACTTTCTCTGAATTTAATCTGTTGATAAGTAAATATTAGTTCGAACTCTCCATCCTTCTTCTTATATTTAGGTTCTCTAGGTTTTCCAGTATAGTCTTTATTATCACCATTCTTCTTACTTTCCCAATAATCTTTTATCCCTTTTAAATAAGATTTCCAAGACGTAAAATAGACCTTTTCAATCTGTTGAGCCGTCGCGCCTAATTTATGATAATTATCAAAATCCTCACAATACTTGCCATCTTTCTTATATCCAGAATACATTCTATCATTCAATACCTTATCAATATCTTCATAAGATTGTACATATCCAGATTCTTTATACTCAGGATATACCAAATAATGGAGCTGATTCCATAAATTCTTACTAAGATGACAATTATGTGAAATATCATCATTACCAGGATGATGAATCCTTTGAGTTCTCTTGACTATGACGGTTTCCATAACTTCATCTTGATATATTAGTGGGATTGACATATCAAATTACCTCATCTTTGTCTAATAAAGATATTGGTGATATATTAACACTATCTAAATTATTATCAATTTCTATCTCATGCTTGATTCCATTTCTTTTATCTTCACTACCTATCTCTATCTTTTTCTTATCGTGATGTCTTTTTGAATATAATTTCATTGAATATATTGTTATTTTTAGGACCTGATCAGTTATAGGGCTAATTTCTCCCTTTTCTATTTTTTCTTCTTCAATTTTTTCTTCTTTATTTTCACATCGTATTAACTTCGCATGATAATCTAAACAAAATTGATATTCTGGATATGCATCAATTTTATATCTCTTTTTATTCTGGTACCATCGAATAATTGCATATTTTCGAATATTCGCACGGAATACATTTTTTTATGTTATTATGATGTATCTTTTCTTTATTTCCAAATATCAAAGATATAAATCTAAAAAGGTTTGACTCTAAATATAATTTATCATTTTCTTCTACCATTCCATCAAAACTTCTTATTATATTATTGTCATTACGTTCTCTAATATTTATTATCCATTTTTTTCTGCTATGAGGTATATCAAACCAGTTGAATTTTATGCCATCGTCTTTCTTGGCGAATTTTGAATTGAGATATGTCAATGCTTGCAACACATAACTATCGAAAGGCTTATTTCTAGCAGCGTATCCAGAAGGATTTGAAGGGAACTTGTCTTCCTCTATTATCAGACATTCACCTTTTCTTGATACTTTATCAGCCCTTCCATATAGTATTAGTTTTACATCTTTTTCATCAATTTTAGTCGCATATAAGAGTTTAGTCGTTACCTCTTCTCTGACGAATTCTATGTCACATTTTGGGTCCGATAATACCCAAGGTAGTTCAATTGCAGGTATAGGCCTAATTTCACCTTTTTCTATTTTTTCTTCTTCAATTTTTTCTTCTTTAATATGCCCTTCTTTTCCAACATTTTTCCTTATCTCAGCTTCTTCTCGCTCTACTTTTACTCCTTGAATATAAAAAGGAATTTTATGCTCGCAATATGTAATGCTAAACACGAACTCTGAGACAGGAGCTTTTATTAACAATATATCAGTACTATCATCAATTCTTATCATATCTAAATTAGCTAATATCTTTTATTATGTCTTTTATAGGTACGTCTGTATCGATAATATCATCTTTATTCATCAGATTAAGGGCTTCTTCTAAACTTTTATCACTATAGTCTTTTTCCCAAAGTATTTGAAATTGAGGATAAATTTTATAATTGGTATCCATAACAAAGTTAAAATCTTTTTCATCAATCTCTCCTACTAACAACATCATTCTTTTATTTTCTTTCTCGATAGTTCCATCTGCTTTTATATCATCATCACTAAATATATAAGTAAGTATAGTAACTTTTCCATTTTCATCAATTTTACTAATGAACCTTTTTCTTTCTGTACTAAAAGTTCTTGCCTCTATTATTTTATAGAACCTATCTCCTTTTCTTATTTTTATGGTCATGAGAATCAATTTTTAAATCCTTATTGTATAATAATATTCATAAGATAATATATCCTTCTCTTTCCAGTGCCCAGTTCAGGGCCGTAATTTTTGCCTGTTCTATTAATGTAGCATAAAAATCTTTATCGTCTTTATGTTTTTCTACTCTTTTTTCTAGGGATTTGATCTTATTTTCTATCTCTTCTTCACTTCTCATGTTTTTCTATCTCTTCTTCACTTCTCATGTTTTTCTATCTCTTCTTCACTTCTCATGTTTTTCTCATATCAATTTCCATTATTCTTTTTTAATATCTTTATTAATTTCGCTAATATATCTTTGTTTACGAACATGGAATGATATTCTATTCCCTTTGATGGATCCATTCCTGTAACAGAGCCTAACATTTCAAGTCTATCATTGTACAGCTCTTGAAGGTGATTATTGTCTTGCTTATCGGTATATTCTTTGAATAAATGTTCATTATTAGCAATGATATTCATTATCTCCTCTCCGAGAAGACATGGTTTAACCACCATGAAAAAGTCAACAAATGGATATATTTTACATACTTTTGGTCTAATATTATATATAGTGCATCTATTCTCGTTATCTAAAAATGGACACGGAGATTTTAGATAAGGTATTTTCATGTCCTTATCTAAATATTTTTCATGAAATTTTTGATAGTTATATCCTAAATGTGTCATCAATCTTTTGACATCTTCTATAGTCAGCATAGCATTTTGGGCTTTGCAGCACCATCCGCATCTCTTACATTTTATTTTTTTCAATATTTTAAATTTCAATGGTTCTGTCTCAATTATTTCATGGTACATCTCCAGTAACTCTTTTTCTTTAAAATTACCACGTAAAAGTTTTTCTAAATTCATATTTTTGCCCATTCATTTCTTATCCATTTTTCCATTTTTTATGTATTCTTAATCGATTTTTATCTAACTAATCAGATATCTGCCCATGAGGAGAAATCTAATGATACTTCTGAAGATACCCGTACTGGATTGCTTCACTAACTTTCTCATTTAGTTTTCTTGTTTAAATTGGTGAAATATTAAATATCCTCACGGTTTACAGTCTGATCAATTATCATCAAATTTATTGCCACGTTGTAAGTCGTCAATTTTTGTATCAAACATCATATAGAACCATTGTTATTTCTTGAATCTCACCTACAATGCATAATTGTATCTTTCTAAGTAGACTCCATTATAGGTCTGGGACAGATGATTTTTCATGTAATCTGGTGGCACCAAAAACAACAGTCCATCCATATAGTCCATTATCACCTTTTACTCCAGCATTTATTCCTAACAATTCTATATGTGTAGGAGAAAGGTCAAAAGCTTTTAATTCTCCTGCAATGATATGGGTTACATTATCAAATATTGTGTCCAATTCACTCTCTTTCATAGTTACTGGCTTTAGCTGATTAACTTCCTTTGTTTTATTCATTTTTCCTCCTGTTCAGATAATTTTTTCCATGTAACGGTTTTTAGAATATCCTGGGAACCGCCTTCATGAGTAAAGTCAAGAACAAGTGCAGAATTTAATGCTTTTTGCCATTTTTCTACGTCATCTCCCTCTATATATTCTTTGCTTCCGTCGTCATACTCCATTATAACCTTTATAATTTTTTTCGTTGTGTCTTGCTCTATTGCATCATTTAGATCTTTTTCTAATTCTTTAGATGCTGTCACTCCTAGGTATCTTTTGATGACAATTCCATCTTTTTCAATTATGATGGTGGGCACAGCTCTGATATTGTGTATATTTGCAAGTTCAGGGTTTTCATCTACATTTACCTTTTTAAATTCTACTTTGCCTTCGAATTTCTTTTTCAAATCTTCTATGATTGGGTCTTGCATCTTACAAGGACCGCACCATTCGGCCATAAAATCTGTTAAGACTATTTTGCTCATTCTTATCATTCCTTATTTTTGTATATTCATATCTATTCTGTCTATTTATTGCCATTTCTTATGATATCTATCAACGAAAGATCTTGGTTCATATAGGAAACCAAGCCTTTCTTCTAGTAGGGGCAGCATTCTAACGTCAAATTCATTTCTATGTTTTGCCAGCTTTATATAGTTGTTATATTTGTTTGTGCCAACATCAAAATCTGTCAAAAAACATACATCATTATCTCCATATACGGGACTATTTTTATCTCCTAAGTCATGGTCAATATTTAACCTTTTAACTACTTCTTGTAGCCCTCCTTTTACGTTTATTTCCATCAATATACATAAGTCTAAGAGATCTCTGTCTTTCTTATAGATACAATCTAGACAATATTGTTTGTATTCTTTTGGAAAATTGATATTATTAAGAATTATTGGTAAATCAAAGTCTCTGCCGTTCCATGTCACTAAAAGGTCAGCGTCTCGATATTCTCTAAATGCTTTAAGAATATCTTTACATCCTTCTTTATTATTATCACACGAAATATCTGTTATTAGGTCTTTTGTGAATTGATGGACATAAGGAGAGAACATTTGTTTGAATAATATTTCTTCCTTAGTTCTCTTTTCGGTATCTAACCTAAGTTTTAGGACTCCTATAAGCCCATATTTCTTAGTATTCCAACATTGAAAGTCCTTATATGCATCTACTACAGTACCATCACATTCATAGACGCACCCTATATCTATGTAGTATTTGACAATCTTTGACATTATTATTTAGTCAACTACTGCGCCCTGAAGTCTGCGACAAGTCGCAGGTCGCTCTCAGCTAAAGCTGATCGCTCGGCGCGGACCTCTCACACTCATAATCATTTATCATAACTGAATAGTCTGAATACGTTATTGTATGCCATATCGTCTGGCGAGCCGAATATCATCCAGTCCAGGTCATGGCGAAGACCACGGCTCACGTATTGTATCGCTTCGCGCTCCGCTTTGTCCGACATAATCTTTCCAAATATAGCGTCTCCAAATCTCTTCTTTAATGCTTGGTTGTATCCGGCCGAGATGTCTGGGTAGGGCCACTTCGTCATAACGATCGCACGGCATTTGTCATCCCGAAGGTCCGCTCCGCGTATCATTCTCGTTGAAACGATGATTTGCTTATTTGTCCGCAACACATCTCCGTCAATATTAATATCGTCGTCTTTTATCTTTCTCACATCCTCTACAGTCTTATTCATATAATCGCTGAGAGTCGTATTAATTTTGATAGACATGTCATCTTCTTCAGTGCTCTTAGAGAAGTCAACATGTACGTCTGGTCTATTCTTAATAGGGTCTGCATATTTTTTCGCAGGAGTAAGCACGATCACCTTACCTTCTCCGGGCTTCCCAGTTCTCTTGTCAATATTGATTTTTAACTGGTCCAATATATAATTTAAGGTCTTATTGTACCACTCTCTGAATTGGGGACTGTTCTCCCATTGAGAGTATGTAACTCTTACTAAACCGTCTTTAGGTTTGGCCATGGTCAATTTTCCCGGATTCTCTTTTCTTCCTTGCAAAAATTCTACTATATAATTATCTGCGTTTATGCCAAATAGACCGCTCAAAACATAACTAGAATGCATCGTCCCAGATGTTATTATTATGTTCTTTGATGATAAATCAAAAAGTTCTTTTAGTATATTGTCTGGGTATGGTATATATATTTTCAATATTTTGCTCTCTTCTCTTTTTCCTTCTCTATATGAAATCGAAGCCTTATCTATATGTCTGATAATTGTACTGATATCAGTTATTTTCTCCTCAATCCTTTCATCATCTTCTATACTTTTTATCAACTCAGACAATGTTTCAGTCATAGCAGTAAATAGTCCTTTATATGCTTTTGCGTCAATTATATTAATCCTGTCATCACTTACTTTTCTTTGTTGTTCTGTCTTGGCTTTTATATCTTTGAGAGATAGATCAAATATCTCTAACGCTCTCGTTTTCATTCTTTGCATTTTGTTGTCAGGAGGAACTATTCTATCTATTGCACTTCGCAGAAATTCTATCTCAGACGCTTGGCTGTCTAAGAAATAGTCTCCCTCATCATATACCTCTACATCTGTCAAAGGCTTTCTTCCAATTCGGGTCTCTAATTGCCATTTCGCAGAATTCATAACTATAATATCTGCGTCAACGTATGAGTAAAATTGTTTATAATACTCACAAACAGGAGAACAGAGTTTTCCATCCTTGTCTACTTCATCTCTTATAAATATTCCAACTTGCCCCCATGCGACAGAATCATAATACTTTATGGTCGAACATTTCAATCTTTCCTTAATAGCATCAAATCTCGTTTTTGTCTTGCTTATTGATGGAGCATTTTGCTTGATATCAGGAATATTTTCTCCTTCATCTATAACGTCGTCATAAAATTGCTCTTCAAAATCTTTCCCTTCATCCATTGTTTTCCCTTGCCACTGGTCTATTGTTTGTTTTGACATGGGAGTGGGAATCCAATATGGGCATGAGCTTGCGATCACCCATCGGGGCTCTCTCTTACCGCTTCTAATTATCTTTAGCGGTCTCGTACAAGGAAGTCGGCGATTCGCAGAACTTTTATCGTATTGGTAGGTATTTAATATAGAATCATCAATATCGAAATATCTTCCAACATTTTCTGGCTTCTTACTTTCTGCTATTAATATCTGCTGATAATCGTACTGTTCCTGAAGCCATTTGCAGGCGAAATTGTTTCTTCCAAGAAGAACCGCAACTTTTAATCTCGTTCCATCTTTCTTCATCACAAATTTATTTCCCTTAAAATAATCATCATAATATTGTCTTTGAAGAGCCTTAAATGGCGTTACTATAATACCTCTACCCATTCCTCTTATCACATGTAGGATACTCGCAGATTTCCCGCTACCGCAGCAGCTCTTGTAGATCATTATTTTTGTCTTATCAGGAACATAGAATTTCTTGAAGAATGTCAACATTGTTTTCATGTTTGAAACTTGATCACCGCCCTTCCATGCCAAGGGAGGTAATAATATAGGACTTGACGCTCCAGGATAATTCGCATATAAAGCCCAGGGTTCATCTATATCTATTGACTCAAGTTTCTCTTTAAGATTCTGTAATTGCAATTGTTTTCTTTTTCGGATTTCTTCTTCTCTTTTTATTTGCGACTCTTCTTCTCTCTTTCTTTGTAATTCTTCTTCCATTCTTGCAAGTTCTTCTTCTTTATTCTTGTCATTTAAGGCTTGTTGTCTAAGTCTTTCTCTTAGTTCTTCTTCTTGTCTTAATTTCTCTATTCTTTCAAAATTAAATCTGGGAAGTTGCATATCCACCACCATCGGAATTTCGCTTACAAGAAGTTCGTCTTTTAAATGATATTTAATTTGGGAAAAATTTATCTTATAGCTACTAAAATCTGTCTTTGTCTCATAGCTTTCGATATGGGTACCAATGGTTGCATAAGAAGGAATTTTAGCAAATGCTACATCGATAGAAAATATCGTGTCACCATATTTATCTAAAGATATTTTATTTCCTTTATCTTTTGAATACTCGTCGTTTGTATCATATATATAAAATCTTTGTATGAACGCATCTTTTCCTTCAGATTTTTCTTCAAATCTTGGAGATATGTATAGGTCGTCTCTAGGAACTATAAATTCTCCTATAAATTCTCCACTCTCAAGAATAAAAAGGGGATAAATTCCAGAATTAGCGTAGGTTAGTGCTCTCTGGAGAATAGCATCTCTGGTAGTTCTGTGAGCTTGACATTCTACAGCTATCTTATGATTGTTAACCGTCTCAATATATATATCAGGAAGATATATCTTTTCTTTTATCTCTATAGGATATTCAATTTCTATTTTTTGTACCCAGGAAAACTTCTTAAAATAGTCATAAACATCTTTTTTCATTGTAGAATGAGTCTCTGTATCTGGCTCCCACGCTCCAGAACATTCTTTACTCTCAGGGTAATGAGAAAAGTGAGATATCTTATTCAGACATAATCTTAGAAAAACTGGTTGTTTACATTCCTGACATATATAGAACCCTTTGTCTCTATGTAAAGTAGTAGAATCTGTAGAAAGATATCTCATTCCATTTATATCTACCGCAATTAACATTTCATGTCTCCTTCATTTTCATCTTTATCTAACCTAATAGATATCTGCCCATGAAGAGACGAAGGTACTGGTACTGAGTCTCTGAAGATCGAGAAGGTCTCTTTCTTCATATATCTCTGTCATGGCTTACAGTCTATTATAGCTTATAGTCGTTACATTATATTCGTTATGTATTTATTTACTTTGCCTTTGATTATGGCCGATTAGATTTCTATCTACGAGAAAAAAAGGTGTATAGAGAGAAGTTGATAGATATGGGATTTTCTTCGTAGTTCATAGTCTAATTCGGCCACATCATTTTACCGTCTTATATGATAAGTTTTAACAAACCGTATGCAAGAATAATTGTAATAGACAGTTCAATTAATGATATAATCAGGCAAATCTTAGGATCTTTTATCGTGATTAATGGCTCGGTGAAAGATATCATCATTATATTTCTGAACATATTATCTCCTACTCATCAATCCACATCATCCTATCTTCTCTTCTCTCTACTTTATTCTTGCGTCTAAATAGATCAACATTGATGATATCAATATCAAAATTTCCTATCTCTTTTTGTGTCTGAAATATTAGGTATTTTTCTGAATCTAAACGTATTCCTTTTTCAAACCTAACTCCGAATCTCCACGACGGGTAGTTTCTAGTATATAGATTAGTAGGATGCCCATCTTTGACAACACTCATCATTATAAGATCATCATCTCTAAATTCTTGACCTGAGGGGTCTTCCAAATATAGTCTATACTCTGTCGGTTCACTTAGAATTTTAGCTTTTTGCGCCGTCCCAGTAAATACATATACTGTCTCTTCTTCATTTGCGAATACAGGCACTATAATTATTTTATTATAATCGCAGAGAACTTCGTAACTCATTAGACCTATGCTATATCTTTCTACATAGAATCCCCTTTCGTAGAGATATTTTACAAGTTGACTATATTCAGGTCTCTCCTCCATATATTACCTTTTTTAATCATTATTATTTCCCTTTAGAACGTAATTTTCCATTTCTTATACCCTATTATAGGTTTGTGTTAAATCTGTCTATTCAATAGATAATATATTTCTTCTCTTATATGTCATAATCTTTTCCTTCTATCGCTTTTACATTTATTCCAACTAATGAAGATATGTTTTTTGCTATTTTCTCCATTTCTTTTATTGGTACACGACTCTCTTTTCTTATCTCTTGATTTGGGGCATTCTCTGGAATACCTTGCTGGAGAATGTATGTATCATACCCGTTATCTTTAAGATATTTTGCTATAGGTAGTATATCGTCAAGTGTCGATCGGAATATTGTAGTTCTCGGCTCAATATCTACATTTTCAATTTTTAGAGATTTTATTACCTGTTTATTGGCATCTATAATTCCGCCTGTTATCTTTCTATATTTGTCGTCATCTAGTAGATGGGCTTTGATGTCAAGAAATATTTTATCTACTAAATTTTTCTTAGCCAACTTTCTGAGAACGTGCGGATAGCACCCATTTGTCTCAATCCCTACGAGTAAATCTTGGTCTTTTGAGAATTTAGCTAAATCTAGTAATGCATCAACTTGTATTGTAGGCTCTCCTCCAGAAAATACAACAGCACTGATGAAATCTATCGATTGATATATCCCTTTCTTAATTATATCTATATCTTTCCAATCTACTTTATCGACAATTTTATGGTTTTGACAATATGGGCACCGAAAGTTACACCCACTAAAAAAGACTACAGAAGAGGACTTGCCTCTCCAGTCTAATGTCGATATCGATACTACACCTCCAAAATTTACCTTTAACATTTTCCCAGTTACATTATGAGAGGATCGCCTCTTCTTCTTACATCGCTAGTATGGCTATATGACTGTATGTCACCTATACTTCTTTGTAGCCTCTGAACCTCATCTCTAATTACATTCTCTGGTCTTGTACTTTCTTTATTTTTCTTGCTATCTTTCATTCCTACCAGATGGATAATTTTTTTATCTATGGTAACGGCCTCTCCTAATACTCCATCTCCTTTAAGAGTAACTGTAGATGTCATCCCATGAGACATTTCAGTCTTTTCGCTCTCTAGTAATTTTTTCAAAAACTCAAGAATCAATGGCTTAATACTATCATAGTCAGGTTTAAAGAATGTTTTCTCTTCTTCTTTTGCTAAAGATTCTCCTAGTCTCTTCTCAACTTCTTTATGTATCACCTCCCAGGATTTTGGATGGTCAAACATCTCTAGGCCAACAACATCTTTCATATCTAGGAATACTGCTCCTACCTGGTCTTCAAACAGAGGGACCTTAGCCAATATTTTATCTATATCTCCTGTAAATTTGTCTACATCTTCCATCACTCCGACAAGATCGTCTGTGGCTATTCTTCCTGACATCATACCTCTTCCGGTTCTCTCAGAGCTACTCGCATAGCTGTGGTGTGACATAAGCCTGTGGGTCGAATCGTTAACAGCATTCCAGGTGGCAGCTTGCCCGCTTCTAGATATTAAAACGTTTCCCACTTCAAGAGGTACAAATCCTCCATATTCGAATTTTGAGCTAGAACTTATTGGTTTTGAAGAGTAAATGCACCTGACAGATATTTCTTGCTTTGTAATTATCGGAGCAGTCGGAATCTTATCTTTTTCTTCCTGTGGAACTATAACTACTGATGTCTCGACTGCTCTCGGTTGCGTTCCTCCACTTTTAAGTGCTGTGCCAGATCTTACAAAGATTGGTTTTCTCAATGGGGTCTCAAGTATTACTCTATCAATCCGTCCTGTATCCTTAAACGTGATTCCCTGGTCTTTAGCTTCTTCGAGGGTCACGTATATTCTTTCTTCGTCTACTCCGCCTTGCCTAAGTATCGGAACTACGACACCAAGAGCTTTATCACTATATCTCCACGGAGTTCCAAATTTGTATCCAATTTCCTTACTCAGATTATTTAAAAACCCGTCTACTGCCATGTTCTATTTTCTCCTTAATAATTTCTTTTATTCTTTAGCTCTTTTTATCGTTCTCTATTTCTTTTTCTATCTCATCATCATCCCAAAGCTATTCTTTATTATTCTTCATTTTCGTCTTCATCGCCTTTAAGTTCTCTCCACATATCTTCTCCTTCTATACCTAGGGCGAGATATACTGCACCGTCATTATCTATGCTGCTTATATCTAAAAAGTTATCATATATTGCGTCTAAGATCATTTTTCCTACATTTGGATATCCATTCTTTTTCAATTCTTCTATTATTTCATCTATAGGATACTCAAATTCTGTACTTTCAAATATCTTTACGATTATCTCTTTTTCTTCTCTAGACAATAGACTTTCTTCAATATTTTCTCCAGACATATGTATCTCCTTATTAATTTAATCTTTTAACATTTTCTTCAATTCATCTAGCTCGCGTTCTATTCTCTCTTTAAGCAATTCTTTTTTAAATCCTAATGAGTCTGTAACTCCTGTCAATTCCTCTTTTAAAGGAATGTAAAACTCTTCATCTATGTACGATACTGGCTTCAAATTTATCTTTTGGATAGCCTCATCTAAATTTTTGCTTGTCATATTTATCTTCTGACATTTTTGTCCTATTATTTCCTACATTTTTGCTTTATTATCTTCTACTTCTGTCATACTCTCCTCCGTTTGTTTTATATTGTCATTTTTATCCTCTATTTTATATTGTCATTTTTACCCTCTATTTTATATTGTCATTTTTACCCTCTATTTTTATGTCATTTTCTACCTTTCTATTATTAATTTCTATTTGCTTCTTGTTGTCTTCTATTTTTCTTCTAATATCTTCTATCATTGTCTTGCTGTCTTTAAACACGCTCGCTTTATTGTCTTCAAACGTCTCTACTGTATCGTCTTCAAATATTTTTTCTCTGAATGTCAATTCTATTTCCGGTAATATGTCTACAAAATTAATCAGCTCATAGAATATTTCATGTCTCGGGCTCACAATTATAATATGTGCCGGAGGATGAATTTTCTTAACTCTTCCGATTGCAGCACTCGCTTCTTCTTCCAGAGGAACAATAGATGCAGCTTCGCAACAAGACTTTAAAGGAGATCTCATAACATGGACCAAAATGTTGTCTGCAAATGTTGGTTCTAGTGTCCTCGCCTTACCTTCGAAGGTCAGGTGCGCATATCTAACCAAATCGCATAAAGCTGTTTTAACTTTTGACATATCATCGGCCCTAACCACAGCCAATGACTTCATATTTTCACTTCCTATCCTATCATCCAGGACCATTCGTACTGTTGTAAATTTCGTCGTAACCTCTGAGATATTTATTAATATCTCATCCCCTTCTTTTACTTTTATTATGTCGCTATCACTGTCTAATAATAAAAGTCCGTCGTCACGAAGTATCCTTATGTATCTAACATTTTTTGGAGTGTATCGTTTAGAACTCGGTCAAGACATTCTTCTTTAATAAATCTTCCAGTATTTCCTCTTTCTGCTATCATGATAGAACAATGGTTTATACCGTCGTGTATATATGTATTGAAGCTCACTACTCCAAAATTTCTTTCACTTATCCTGGTTATAAATTTTTCCATGTCCGTGATTACCAAAGATCATTCCCATGCCGGATGCTGCACTCTCTTCTTCAATTTTGATCTCAAATATGACAGATTCTTCTTCGTGTCCCGTAACTTTTTCTGCCCCAAGCTCTTTAAGCTTTGCGTCTAATAGTTTCATGTCTTCTGGAGATGCCTCCGTATACAAATAAAGACCCTTTTTTCCAGAGTCTCTAACAATATAGCTAATATGCATGAAATTGTCGTCTTTTAACGCCTTCGTAATTTCTTTATTTATCTTCTCACTACAGAAATAAACTGACTCCATAAATCTTCCTCCTTTTTTAATCTTTTTTTATTTTTATATTCTTCTTTATATATTTATCATTATAACAAATGAAATGTAGATGTAGGCTGCA
>Ga0209594_1000951_pt1 | contig 15403 bp, 10 predicted proteins | sample AshMeaCrysSpring_FD_184126 | JGI IMG/M metagenome (GOLD analysis project Ga0209594, IMG submission 184126) | Groundwater microbial communities from Big Spring, Nevada to study Microbial Dark Matter (Phase II) - Ash Meadows Crystal Spring... | ecosystem: Environmental > Aquatic > Deep subsurface...
CCGACCAGTCGATCGCGAACATGCGCGAGGGCCTTGCGAAGGGCGTCGTGCAGCCGAAGGTCGTCGTCGAGCGCACGATCCCGCAGCTCGCGGCGCAACTCGTGGACGACCCGAAGCAGAGCGTCTTCTGGCAGCCGATGCTCAATTTTCCCGCCGGCCTCAGCGTGGCGGACCGCCAGCGGCTGATCAAGGCCTACGAGGCACGCATCGCGCAGCAGGTGCTGCCGGCCTATCGCCGCCTGCACGATTTCCTGAAGGACGAGTACCTGCCGAAGGCGCGTGACGGCATCGGACTCTCCGAGCTGCCGAACGGCGCGACGTGGTACGCATATCTCGTTCGCTACCACACCGGCACGTCGATGACGCCCGAGCAGGTGCACGAGCTCGGCCTGTCCGAGGTCGCGCGCATCCGCACGGAGATGGAGCGGATCAAGGGGCAGGTCGGGCATGCCGGTGACCTGCGGAGTCTCTTCGACGCCCTGCGTGCGGACCCGCGGTTCCATTTCAAGGAGCCGGGCGAACTGCTCGCGGGCTACGGCGCGCTGCGGCAGAGGGTGGCCTCGGCGTTACCCCTGCTGTTCGCCGTGAAGCCGAAGGCGACCTTCGAGATCCGCGCGGTGGAGGCGTTCCGGGCGCCGTCCGAGGCCGCTGCGTCCTACCAGCCGCCCAGCGCGGATGGCTCGCGGCCGGGCGTGTTCTACGTCAACACGCATGACCTCGCGTCGCGTCCGTCGTACTCGATGGAGGCGATCTATCTCCACGAGGCGGAGCCGGGCCACCACCTGCAGATTGCGCTGGCCCAGGAGGCGAAAGGACTCCCGCGTTTCCGCCGATTCGCGTGGGACACGGCCTACGGCGAGGGCTGGGCGCTCTACGCGGAATCACTCGGCCACGACCTCGGGCTATACACCGACCCGTACAGTGCGTTCGGCGCCCTGTCGACGGAGATGTGGCGCGCGGTGCGCCTCGTGGTGGACACCGGCATCCACGCGAAGGGCTGGACGCGCGCGCAGGCGATCGAATATTTCCGCGCCAACACCGCGCTCGGGGAGACCGACATCGAGGCGGAGGTGGATCGCTACATCGCCTGGCCCGGGCAGGCGCTCGCGTACAAAGTGGGACAGCTCGAGATCCTTCGACTGAGGCGCCAGGCGCAGCAGAAGCTCGGCGTGCGCTTCGACGTCCGCGAGTTCCACACGCAGGTGCTGGAGAGCGGGTCGCTGCCGCTGCCGGTGCTGGAGGCGAAAGTCGAGCGCTGGCTGGGGAATTAATTCGGTGCCAGGCACCGAATTAATCCGCCGGCGTGATCGTCTGCACTTTCCCCGCGACGAAGCGCACCCTCATGCGCAGCTTGTGCGAGCCGAAGTCGTAGATCCACACGTCCACCGGAACGTCCTCGCGCCCCGGGAACGGATACTCGTCGCCGCCGTACTCGAACTGCGGCGCGCGCTGGATCCACGTTCGCTGCCTGCTGACGGGCTCGCCGCAGCGCGCATCGCCCGCGTCGCGCCCGACCGCCGAACGCCGCCCTCAGTATCCATACCCGGCCGTCCAGATCTCGTCGAGTTCGTCGCCCACGAAGCGCAGCTTGCGCAGCAGCTTCGTGGTCCCGAAGTTGTAGGTCCACACCTCGACCGGAACCTCGAACCACGTCGGCCCGAAGTAGGAGTAGTCGTACGGCCCGCGGTAGACGTACCGCGGCGCACTCTGCACGCCGACGAGGCTGACGCTGGTCGGTTCGCCGCAGAGCGCGCGAACCTTGTCCTTGCCATCGCCCGTGCTCACGAGCCGCGATCCGCAGCGCATCGTGTCGTCCGCGAACGCGGTGGAGGCGGACGTCGCGCCCAGGAGCGCGCCGAGCGCAAGCGCACCGACGGCGACCGCACTGCGCACAAGCCGCAGCACTCGCAATTCGCTCGACGTCATCTCCACGACCCTTCCGGTACCCACGGCTGCATATTCTGTCGCGTCCGGCGACCCGCCGGGGTGTGTGAACTACGCACGGTACACAACGCGACCGTCGGCACACTTTACGACTGATTCCGGCGAATTGAGAGACCCATCTCACTCGCCCCCGCGCCGCGTGTGCGGGGCGTCACGTTCGCCCCGGGACTCCCAGAACAGACTCGCGCCCACGCCGGGAAGCCTTATGTCCGCTCGGCGAGTGGGATCGAGTCATGCCTTCGTCGAAAATTCTTCGCGCACTGCCGGCACTCGTCGCCAGCGTCTCCTTCACGCTGGCGGCCGCCGCGGCACCGTCCAGCGCTCCAGCGACCGGCCCGACCGCCAGCGAGGACGTACGCAGCCTGAACGGCGAGGCCCTGCGTCTGCAGTCCGAGGCACGGCGAAGCAAGGCGGCCGACGTCGAGGGCCGTGCGGGCCGCGCCCTCGAACGCCGAAACCGTGCGCTCCGCGAACTCATCGAGCGCGACCCGGCCGCGGCGGCGGCGATCGCGCTGCCTGGCAAGGTGCTGCAGCAGCTCGGCCAGACTTTCCCGGGCCAGAAGGCCCACCTCGAGCAGCGCGGCGCGTGGGACGGCGAAGTCGAATACCTGATCGAGGACGACCTGAAGCTCAAGTCGCACCGCGAGTTCTTCAAGCTGCACCGCGGCCGCGAGACCTTCGACCTCAAGTTCGCCGGCCGCGCGCCACCGCGCATGAAGAGCGGCCAGAAGCTCCGCGTGCGCGGCGTGCTGGCATCGCGTGCCGTGGCCGCGACCGAAGTCGAAGTGCTCGACGCGTTCCTCGGCGGCACGACCGCCACGACGACCCTGCAGGACGCGAACGCCGCGCAGTGCGGCACGACCGGTCCGCAGTCGATCCTGACCGTGCTCGTGAACCTGCCGAGCTACAAGCTGCCCGGCAGCGTCACGGCCGACTTCATGCGCGGCGTAATCTTCGGCAACTCGGCGAGCTCGAGCACGAGCAATCCCGACTGGAGCGTGGACGACTTCTGGCAGCAGGCCTCGGACGGCCGCACCTGGGTCGACTCGGGCAGCACGGTGGTCGGCCCGATCCAGCTCAACTCCGACTTCAACAAGTCGAGCACCGGCGCCACGACCTGCGACAACTATGGACTCCGCGACGCCGTGATCGCCGCGATCGACGGCCAGGTCGACTTCCGCAACTACTCGCGCATCCAGATCATCATGCCGGCGAATGGCGCGTGCAGCTGGGCCGGCACGGCAAACGTCGGCTGCCGCACCATGTCGAGCCCGGGCGACGGCTCGTTCTATGCGTCCGTCGCGTGGCAGCGCGCGGAGAGCATGACTTCGCGTGCCTCCGCCGTGCAGCTCTCCACGCACGAGCTCGGCCACAACCTCTCGCTCTCGCACGCGGGCAGCCGCGACTTCGGCTCGGAAGCACTCGGTCCGGTCGGCGCGACCGGCACGCTATCCGAATACGGCGACCCGTTCTCGACCATGGGCTCGTGGAACTTCGGGTTCTACGCTGCCTCGCACGCCGCGAACCAGCTCAACTGGCTGAGCGGCGGCGCGAACTACCGTGTGGTCGACACGAGCGGCACGTACACGATCCAGAACTTCGAGAACCGTCCCGCCGGCCTCAAGGCGCTGAAAGTGCGCCGCGGCGCGGACACTAACGACTGGCTCTGGATCGAGAGCCGGCAGAACGTGGGCCCGTACAGCTCGCAGCTGAGCTCGTACGTCTATGGCGGAGCGCTGATCCACTTCGAGGACGGCACGACCGGCAACGACTCGCACCTGCTCGACTTCACGCCGGAGACGCCGGCATTCACCGACGGCGTGCTCGCCGCGGGGCGCACGTGGAGCGACCCGTACAGCAACGTGAGCGTCACGGTGAACAGCGTCTCGTCGAGCGCGACGACCGTGACGGTCAACTACGGGCCCGTGGTCTGCACGCCGGCCGCGCCGAGCGTGAGCCTGTCGCCGGTCGCGGTCTCGACCGACCGCGGCACCGCGACCCAGCTCGCGGTGATCGTGCGCAACAACAATTCCTCGGCGTGTCCTGCGGAATCCTTCGCGCTCACGGCCGCCGTGCCCGCGAACTGGACCGCAGCGCTCGGCACGAACACGGTCTCGCTCGCCTCGGGCCAGCAGTCCGCGGTGAACCTCGTCGTCGCCGTGCCGGGCGGCCAGGCCCTCGGCACCTACGCGGTCTCGGTCACCGGCAAGGGTGCGACGAACGCGCTCACGGCGAAAGGCGAGGGGAACGTGACGGTGACGGAGCCGCCGGCGCCGGTGTGCGCGGCCGCGAACCCGACGCTGACCGTGACGCCGTCGAAGGCGACCGTCGAGCCGGGTGGCAAGACGACGCTCTCGATCGCCGTGCGCAACAACAATTCCGCGGCGTGCCCGGCGGAGTCGCTCGGCATCCAGACCATCGGACCGGCGCCGTGGTCGTACACGCTAGGCACCAGCACGCTGAACGTCGCCTCGGGCGCGGAGGCGCAGACCTCGCTAACCATCGGCGTGCCGACCGGGACCGATCCCGCGCTCAACCTGATCGTGGTCAGCGTGAAAAACGCCGCGGGCGGCGCGAGCGCCACGACGACCGCAAACGTCGAGGTGACGAAGCCCTCGTCGACCGTCTGCACGCGGGCCGCGCCTTTCGTCACGCTTTCGCCGGCGTCGGTGACGATGGAGCAGGGCAGCGCGATGCAGCTCGCGGTGACCGTGCGCAACATGAGCTCTGCCGCGTGCCCGGCCGAGTCGTTCAGCTTCAGCGGTCGCGTGCCGTCCGGCTGGTCCGACGCGTTCGGTGGTGGGTCGATCTCGCTGAGCCCGGGACAGGACGCGCGCATCACCTACAGCGTCGCGGTGCCGACGAGCGCGAATCCCGGCGCGTACTCTGTCGAGGCCTCGGCGAGCAGCACCACGAGCAGCCTCGCGTCCGGCACGATGGCGAGCGTCAGCGTGACCGCGCCCCCGCCGCCGCCTTGCACCGCGGGTACGCCGACACTCTCCGTGTCGCCGGCGAACGTGACGGTCGCGCCGGGCGCGACGATTCAGCTGGCGGTCACCGCGGGGAACACGAATTCCGCGAGCTGCGAGACCGAGGCGTTCGGGCTCGGCGCGTCCGTGCCCGCGGGCTGGGGCGCGTCGCTCGAGAGCCCGTCGCTCACGATCGCAACGGACGCGCAGGCTGCCTCGTCGGTGAGTGTGCAGGTGCCGTCGTCTCAGGAGGCCGGCACGTTCCAGGTGGGTCTTGGCGTCGCTGGCGCCAGGAGCGGCTTGAAGGCGACGCAAGTGGTGAACGTGACCGTGGAAGTACCGGCACCGCCGCCGGCCCCGACACCAACCCCGACTCCGACCCCGGAGCCGACGCCCACTCCGACACCGCCCGCCCCGGCCCCGGAGCCGACGCCGAGCCCGTCGCCGACACCGTCCGAGAAGCCGGTGACCGCGCCCAACGCTGGCCAGGCCGTGCCGCTCTACGTCGTGTTGTCGAAGAAGAACCGCGGCGTCGTGGTGGTGAACGAGACGGGCCAGAGCTGCGGCAGGAAGTGCTCGTTCAGCGTGGTGGTGCCCGCCTCGGGAACCGTCACGCTGACGGCCACCGCCTCGAGCCGCGGCGTTTTCGCAGGCTGGCTGGGCGCGTGCAGCGGCACGCAGCCGACCTGCACGGTCACCCTGGACGCGGCGAAGAGCGTGACCGCGTTGTTCACGAAGCGGAAAGGCTGATTTCGCGCGGATTTGACGTAATCCGCGCCGATTTCGGATGTGCGAGGTTGCGGCGTGTATCAGATGTTCCGCATAAGTCCCTGATCGCGCTGCCCGCGTCTGCTGCGACGCAAGAAATAGTGGCGCATTTTTTCGCCAGCCTGTTTAACATCCGCGCCCGATTAGCCCCGCCTGGGGCGGGACACCGGTCCTTGAGCGTCGACGCGCTGCTCGAATCCAATGGATTCGAGGACTCAGAGCGGTTTTTTGTGACGTGGAACACTGGGTTTTCCAGCGGACCCGACCACAATCGCGCGCAAGGGCAAACCCATCGAAAGGTGGGGACGCAAAGCCTCCGGGCTAACGGCTCGCAAGAGCCAACGCTAGCGGGGTTGCCGGCAGAGTAGCCGTATCGGGGCGCGCGTCCGCGTGCTTCCCACGATTCCTGCCGTCATGCGTCCGGCGCGCGAAAGCGCGTTCCCCGTGCGGGGCCATTTTCCCTTGGCGTTTCGTCCCCAGGCGGTCGCGGATTGCTGCGCCCACGAACTGCAAGCACATCGTGAAACACATTATGAAGACACCCATCACCCTTCGCGCCCTGACGATTTCGGCCGCAGCCTTTGCGGCATTGTCCGTCTCGGGATCGGCGTCTGCCGCTCAGCCCCAGAGCATCATGGACATCGTGCGCAGCAACGCGCCGGCGGTGGCTGCGGTGATCGACACCGTCGTCGGTAACACGCCTTCGTCGAATGCCGCGCCGCAGGCCGCCGCGTCGTCGAGTGCATCGAATGCGCCGGCCGCAGCCGGCAGCGCGGCCCCAGTGAATGCCGCCAAATCACCGACGCTGCCCGCCCAGGCAAGTGCAGCCGCGCAGGGAAATTTGCCGGCCCAGTCAGGAGGTGGCGCCGCGCAGGTGACGCTGCCGGCGCAGGCCAGCAATACGGCGACCTCGCGAGTCGGTTCACAGGGTGCGTTGGCCAGTTCGGCGCCGAGAGCAGGCGTCACAAACCCGACGGCCGTTGAGGCGATTTCCAACCATCGCCCTGCGCCGGACAGCGAGTTGCCCCGTCACGCCAAGTCGGGCTCAGGCGTCGTTGGCAATCTCGATCCCAAGGCGCTTTCTGCGAAAGAAGTGTCGCTGACCCTTCCGGATGGGCGCGTGATCACCGCGAAGGTGCAGCGGAACGTGTCGGACATTGCCAAGGGTGTTCAGTCGTGGGTCGGCACCTTCGCTGACCAGCCCGGCAGCATGCTCGTGTTGACAACCTTCAAGGGGTCGACGAGTGGTTTCGCGACCTACGGTGCCGAGACCTGGGAAATCGTTCCCAGCAAGGCGGGGGGTTTCCTGCTTTACTCTGTCGACGAGGGCAAGTTCCCCAAGACCGAGCCGACGCTGCACGGTTCGACGACCTCGCTGGACGTTGCATCATCCACGAGTTCCACGACCGGCACCGCCAGCATGGATGCCACGGGTGACTACGTACAAACGGTCCTCGTCGTCTACACACCGGCGTCCAAGGCGCGCTGGGGGCAGGCGACGCTCGAAAGCATGATCCAGAGCGCCGTCCAGGCCGCGAACCAGGCTTACCAGAACAGCCAGGTCGGAGTCACGCTCAACATGGTCGGTCTGCAGGAAATCCAGTACACGGAGACAGGGGACATTGCGACCTCAGCCTATGACCTCAAAGGCACGACCGACGGCAAGATGGACACCGTCCACACGCTCCGCGACAGCGCGGGAGCCGACATGGTCGCGCTGATCTCCGAAGACTCAAATGCTTGCGGCGTCGCCTTTACGATGCGGTCCGTGAGCACATCCCATGCGTCTTCGGCATTTGGCGTTGTGAATTCTGGTTGCCTGAGTCAGCACTCTTTTGCACACGAGCTCGGACACATTCAGGGAAACCAGCATGACCGTGCCAGCACCTCAAATACCGGTGCGTTTGCCTACTCTTACGGTTATCGGGTCTGCGACAAGACTGACGGCACGGGCTTTCGGGACGTAATGTCGTACGCCTGCAATGGCGCTCCGCGCGTCACGCAGTTCTCGAACCCGAGTGTCTATTACAACGGCTACGCAACTGGAATCGCTTACGAGACGGACCCTGCCAACTCGGCCGACACGGCGCGTTCGATGAACAATACGGCGGCTACGGTCGCGGCGTTCCGAGGTACGACGACGAGCACTTCAGGTTCGACCGCAGCGCCTGCGGCCCCGTCCTCGTTGACTGCCGCTGCCGTGTCTTCCTCAAGCGTCTCGCTGACCTGGAAAGACAATGCGACGAACGAAACTGGTCTTAAGGTCGAGCGCTCGAGTGACGGGGTCACCTTCACTGAGATCGCGGCCTTGGGGGCGAGTACGACTGGCTATTCCGATACCGGTCTTACGTCACGCACTGCCTACTACTATCGGGTGCGTGCTTACAACAGCGCAGGGAACTCCGGTTACTCGAATACAGCGTCCGTTACGACGCAGGATACGCCCCCGTCCCAGCCAGGATCGGTGGCTGCGCTGAACGTCGGCGACGGCTCCGCGGCTGTCAACTGGGTAGATAACTCGACGAACGAGACTGGCTTCGAAGTCCGCCGGGAGACCTGGGACGCAAATAAGTCGGTCTGGACGAGTGCTAAGATCGTCGCATCCGTGCCGACCGGAACAGCAAGCATCGTCGACCGGAGCGGAAACGGCATCTATCGTTACAGCGTGCGCGCCGTAAACAGTGGAGGGGCCTCCGGATACGCAGGGCCGGCACAAACGACGGTGACCGGTGGTTCAGTTTCTAAAGGCAAGAAGCCGACGAAATAGCGGTTCGCCCGCCTTGGAGAGCCGTTTGGGCTCAGCGAAGCGCCCCGCGTTCTGCGGGGCGCCTTCTTTTCCAGACCTGCTCACCGAACCCCGCGGGCGTTTGCTGCGCCCTTCGGTCCCGTTTGGTTAGCATGCTCTGGTGACTACCAAGGCAGGCACCAAGAGAATGACGCGTCGAATCGGGTTGTTCGTATCGATCTGTATTGCCGTAGTTGCGACCGCAGCGATTGCCTATTACGCCTACGAGCAACGTACCCCGAGGTTTGATACGCAGGGCCTTACGGAGTACTACAGTCGACTGACGATCCGCGAGGCCGAGCCGGTCGATCCGGAAGCCGTCCGCGAAGGTATCGTCGCAGCCGTGGGCTATCTCAAGCGCTACACGTTGCCTTCGGGCCAGTTCGTGTATCTGGTCAATACGAACCCGCAGGTGGAGGTGAAGCCTTCGTACAATATGCTTCGCCATGGGGGCGCAATCTATGCTCTGGGTCTGGCGAACGAGATCATTCCCGATGCGGACGCCGTCTCCATCATGGAGCGGTCGACGAAATTTATGCGCCAGTGCTGTCTGCAAGAAATTGATGGCAAGCAAATGGTGGGGATGTGGGAGCCGGGCAGCCTGACCCATGCGTCGGAGCCGCCCACTTTCAAGTTGGGAGGAGCCGGAGTAGCGCTCCTTGCATTGTCAGCGGCCGAGAAGGTCAACCCGAGTTCGATCTCTGTGCCCGAGATGCAGGGACTCGCTAGACTCGGCGGTTACCTGATGAAGTGGAACGGCGCGTTCTATCCTAGGTACATCCCGAGCCAGGGGGGGCGCTCCACGTCAGGCGCAGTGCTTTATTACCCGGGCGAAATGATCCTGGGTTGGATGGCGATGTACGACCAGCATCCCTCGCCTGAACTGATGGAGTGGTCGGTCAAGGCGATGATGCACTTGGCTCGTCAGCGCGCCGCAGAGAGGACAGCGCCGCCCGATCACTGGGCGCTGATCTCGACCGCCGAAATGTTCCGGCTCGCGGACCGCGATCATGTGGAGATTCCGCGAGAGGCTCTTCTGAATCATGCGATGCAGATTTGCCACGAAATGCTCGAGACGGCCTATGTGCCGCCGGTGTTGCTCCCGATGGAGGGTTCGCTGGTTCCCCTCGGAAAGGTTGTTTCGACCTCGTCGCGCCTCGAAGGCCTGCTGGCAGCGCTGAGCTTCCTGCCACCCGAGCACCCGATGACAGCGCACGTGGAATCAGCGGTGCACCGAGGGGTCGCTTTCCTGCTACGCGCTCAGGTCAAGGATGGGCCGTATGCCGGCGGCTTTCCGATGGCCATCATGCTGTTGCCGACCGAAATGGGACCGGATGTTGGGAAATTCAATCGTGAGGCCACCGAAATCCGCGTCGACCACTTGGGGCATGCGATCGGTGCGCTCGCACACTACGCGGAGTGGAGGCGTGTCACAGGCGCCGAAGCGTCGAGCCAGGCTCGACGCAAAAACTGACGCCACCCGACCACCATAACGAATCCTCCGCTCCCTCGGAGAGGCAAGCTGATACAAAAAAAAGAACGCCCCGCGTCAAGCGGGGCGTTCCCAATCTGCATCTTCTTGGCTGAGCCGATAGGCTCGCTAAAGCAACTTTCTCAGGCTGCCTGTCGACGACGCGCAAGACCCAGACCAATCAGTCCGAGACCAAGCAGGGCCAAGGTGCCCGGCTCAGGCGCGTCATAATCCAGGTCGCCGTCCCCTGTGTTGAAAAGAGAAAAGTGCGAGATTCCGTAATTGCCGCCAGCAGGATCCTTGCCAGGGAGGACGATGCTCCCCGTGAAGCCAGCCGAGTTGTACCAGATGTAGGAGCCAGCATTATTGGCATCGTACTTGCCGAGAATGTACTTGACTGACCCGCTATTGATTGTCAGCGAGTTGGCGCCGGATTCATTCTTGTCGTACCAGTCTGCCGCTGGCAGACCAGAAACATCAAGCAACTGGCTACCGTTTCGGTCGCAGAAATTAACTGGATTAGACGCGCACTCCTCCGGTGCGTCGGTCACCGCCATAGTAAGCAGATAATTGATATAGCCTTCCTCGTCACTCTGGCCTGCCGGTGCGCCGGGGGTGACCCGACCGAGGTAATAGGCGTCCCCGAACGACAAAGTTGTTACCGCCTGTGCGGTTCCCGCCATCGCAAACAGGCTAACACCCGCCAGCGCAATCAGCGTCTTGATTCCCCTTGTGATCAACATCTCTGTAGCTCCCAAAAAATTGGCTGTCCGTCCGTTTATCGAGCTAATTCTGCGGCCGACGCCGAAAAGGCTCCCACGCCGAAAACATAGCAAATTATATGCCAGGCCATATGATCATAATGAAATCAAGCCTTTACGAATTCAGGGTGCTTACATAGCATCGGGAGCGTAAAGAATTCCGACGGTCCGCTGTTTGTCGAGGCAGTGCCCGTGTGGCAGCTCATGTGCTGGACTTCAGGTTTGTCGGGATCGCCCTTGAATCGGCCTGGCAAACACAAACACGACGCCCTTGTGGCGATCTTGGTTCTGCTAAGTGCTTTCCGTAAGGACCGGATCAGCGGTCCGTGGCTGTCACCATCTTCGTGCGCGGCCCCCATCGTCGGAACCGATGGGCGTTGTTGAGCGTCCTACTCCCGCACGCTGTTGCCTCGCCGCCCCATGGCGAGGCCGATGAGTCCAAGGCCGAGCAACGCCAGCGTACCGGGTTCCAGCAGGTCGAAATCCAAATCCGAGTCGCTGCCAATGCAGTTTGCCTCGACCGGACTATTACCAGTCGTGCAAGACATGAGCCCGTTCTGCTGGCCGTTCGCATTCAGGAACAGCGCCTCGACAGGGAGCCCGGTCCTGATCATGCCCAGGTAAGGAATAGACGCAAACGTCAGATCGAAATCCCAGTAGTACACGGGGCCGCCGACGACACTGAGGCCGGTCGTTACGCCTGAGTTCGGGGTAGACCCCGCCGCTACTCCGTACTGGGCGCACAGATATCCTGTCTGTGTGCCGGCTGGGCACCCATTCGCCGCTAGCTGCTTCGCACCGAGAATCCAGTCGCCGACGGTGAGGTTTGCCGAAACGCCGCTCAGCGATGCGCTGCCGTAGCCGTCATTGAGTTTGAAACCGATGGCCGCGAGGGCCCACTGGTCCGCTGAATCCCAACGAAATTCGTCAGATCGGCACTGTATCGGACCGTCAGGGTGTTGCCGCTCACGCCGAGCGCCTCAAGGCCAAAGATGCCTCCCCCGTAGCCGACAGTAATCGGCGTAGCCCCTCCGTTCAGAGGTGCTGCCATGGTGGCCGCAAGCAGGAGCATCTTACAAATGGCTTTCATCCTGGATTTCTTCCTTTTCGCTGTTCCGGACTTCCGCATGAGACCGCTCTTGCGGCCGAGGAGGCTCCCTAATCCGCGATCAGAGGCTTCGAGAGTGTTTCCACGCGCCCCTCATGGCACGAGCAGTACTGAGTCTGGACCAGCAGTCGTCGTTCCAGAAGCGTAACTATTTGTTTTCAATAGATAAATTCATCCATTGACATAGTGCATTGCTCGATCCGTAAGTGACTCCCACATCATCCAATTCGACGTAAGCCCGCAACTGCCCGCACAACTGTGATCCCTGTCACGCTTTTATGAGCCGACCCTTAGGTCAGGGGGCCGCGCGGTTGTCAATAAATCCGACAGCCGTCCAAGTCCGGCCCGCCGGGGGACTCTGCTACCCTCCCCACCCTGGCCGACCCGTAAGCACCGATGTACCCCACCCCCACCTTCTCCCGCCGCCTCTCCGCCCTGGTCAACGCCCGGGCCGCCGGCAGCCTCCAGGGCGGCCTGAAGGGCGTGGAAAAGGAGTCCCTGCGGGTCACGCCTAGGGGACTGATCGCCAAGACCCCCCACCCGAAGGCCCTGGGCTCGGCCCTGACCAACGAGCACGTCACCACGGACTACTCCGAGGCCCTGATCGAGCTCGTCACCCCGGCCTTCCCCGAGACCTGGGAGCTGACCCAGTACCTCTGCGACCTGCACCAGTTCGTCTACCGGCACCTCGGCGACGAGCTCCTGTGGGCGACGAGCATGCCCTGCGCCATCAAGGGCGAGGAGAGCATTCCGATCGCCGAGTACGGGCGCTCGAACGTCGGCACCATGAAGACCGTCTACCGCCGCGGGCTCGGCCTCCGCTACGGGCGAGTGATGCAGGCGATTTCGGGCGTGCACTTCAACTACTCGTTCCCGGAGCACTTCTGGCCGGTCTTCGCGGATATTGTAAAAAAGCCCGACACGGGCCCGGACTTCCGCTCGGAAAGCTATTTTGCGCTGCTTCGTAATTACCGCCGGCACGGCTGGATCGTCCTCTACCTCTTCGGCAACTCGCCGGCGATCTGCCCGTCGTTCCTGCAGGGCCGCAAGGTGGACTGGCTCGAGGAGTTCGTCCCAGGCAGTCTCTACGCGCCGCACGCCACCTCGCTGCGCATGAGCGACCTCGGCTACCGCAACAAGAACCAGGCGGCGCTCTCGGTCTCGGTGAACAGTCTCGAGCACTACGTGCGCGACCTCACGCAGGCGATCACGACGCCGCACCCGGACTACGAGAAGCTCGCAGTGAAGGTGGACGGCGAGTACCGCCAGCTCAATGCCAACATCCTGCAGATCGAGAACGAGTACTACAGCTTCATCCGCCCAAAGCGCGTGACGCTCTCGGGCGAGCGGCCGACGAAGGCGCTGCGCCGCGGCGGGGTGCAGTACGTGGAGATGCGCTCGCTCGACGTGAGCGCGTTCGACCCGGTGGGCGTGAACCAGAACAAGCTGCGCTTCCTCGAGGCGTTCGCGGCGTACTGCGTGCTGAGCGGCAGCCCACCGATCCAGTCCTCGGAGCAGTCGGACCTCGACGGCAACCACGTGCGTGTCGCGCGGGAAGGGCGCCGGCCGGGTCTCACGCTGCGGCGCGACGGCCGCGACGTCCTGTTGCGCGACTGGGCAGCGGAGATCGTCGATTCGATGCGCGGCGTGTGCGAGCTGCTCGACGAGGGTGACGCGCAGAAGCCCTACACGGCGGCGCTCGAGGCGCAGGAGGCGAAGGTGCGCGACGTGTCGCTCACGCCGGCGGCGCGCACGCTCGAGGAGATGCGCACGAACGAGGAGTCGTTCTTCAACTTCGCGCTGCGCATGTCGCAGGTGCACAAGGCGTATTTCCTCGAGCTCTTCTCGCCGAACGAGTCGCGGCAGGAGGAGTTCGCGGCGGAGGCGGAGGAGTCGCTGCGCGCGCAGTCGCGCATCGAGGTGGAGGACCGGATTTCCTTCGACGATTACCTCGCGCGGTACTTCGCGGCCTGAGGGGCGTCTAGGCATCGCTTGTATGCGGTGCATCTTTCCTCTGGCGCGGTCGCGCGTATACTGAAAGGCGTCGGAAGCAGAACAGCCATTTCTTCGTAACACTGGGCAGCTACGCTGCTTTGGAGAGGGTGAGTTCCTTTTGACATAACGCGGTCCTGGATGGGCCGTGCGCAGGGGAAAAGGAGCGATGATCAATTCGAAGCTTGAGTCGTCGTCGTGGCGTGACTTCGCCACGGCCAGGAAAATGTCTTCCGCGGAAACCGTCGTCGGGTCGTCGTCGGTCCCATCTGGTGAGTTCCGCAAGATCGCCGTCGAGCCCGCCGCCTGGGACCCGTACGAGGTCTGGCTGACGCGCGTCAAGCAGCCGCGGGACGCCCAGCGGAAATAATTCGGTGCCAGGCACCGGGTGACCGTCACGGAGAAATCGACGCTCGGCCCGCTCCTGCGCGAGCTGTACCCCGCGCTCGCGAGTCTCGACGAGACGTCCCTGTCCGAATTGCTCGACCGCGCCGACGTCGTGGCGTTGACCGCCGGCACGCCGCTCTTCGGCGAAGGCTCGGTCTGCCGGCAGTTCCCGCTCGTGCTCGAAGGCTCGATCCGCGTCGCCAAGGTCGGCGAGGGACGCGAGCTGCAACTCTACCGCGTCACGCCCGGTGAGAGCTGCGTGCTCACGAGCAGCTGCCTCGTCGGCAGTCGCGACTATCCCGCGACAGGCATCGTCGAGAGCGACGTGCGGCTCGTCGTGCTGCCTAAAGCGGCGTTCGACGAACTCATGGCCGCGCACGCCCCGTTCCGGCAGTACGTGTTTGGACTCTTCGCCGAGCGGCTCACCGAGATGATGGGGCTCGTGGAGGCCGTGGCGTTCCACAAGCTCGACCGTCGGGTCGCGGGCGCGCTGCTCGGGCACGGCCGCCTCGTCGAGATGACGCACCAGCAGCTTGCCGACGCCGTCGGCAGCGTGCGCGAGATCGTCACGCGCGTGCTGCGCAGCTTCGCGGACCAGGGACTCGTGAGGTCGGGCCGCGGCTCGATCGAGGTGCTCGACGCGGCGCGGCTGCGGCGGATCGCGGAGGGGGAGTAGGGGTCCCGGAGCCCGCCCGGGGCTCGGTGACTTAGGTTACTGACGCCGGCCCCGGCCCGGCCTAACATCACTCCGGAAATTCGGTGCCTGGCACCGAATAAAACCAACAACGTGGAGGATGACCAAATGGCTGCCAACGTCGGTGGAATCGACCGCACGCTCAGGATCGTCGTCGGGATCGCGCTGCTCGCGCTGTTCTTCGTGCTCGAGGGCAATGCCCGCTACTGGGGCCTCGTGGGCCTCGTGCCTCTGTTCACGGGCATTTTCCGCTTCTGCCCGGTGTACCCGCTGCTCGGGGTCAGCACCTGCCCGATGAAGAAAGCCTGATTGAGTTTTCGGTGCCTGGCACGGGGATATTCGGTGCCAGGCACCGAATATCCCGTGCGGAAAGTCAGACCGTCCCGACCCACCGTACCAGCTGCTCCGCGCCCATCGCGCCGGACTGCCGTGCGACCTCGCGACCGTCCTTGAACAGGATCAGCGTCGGAATGCTGCGGATCCCGTAGCGCGCTGCCACGTCCTGCGCCTCGTCGGTGTTGAGC
>Ga0209594_1000958_pt1 | contig 15330 bp, 14 predicted proteins | sample AshMeaCrysSpring_FD_184126 | JGI IMG/M metagenome (GOLD analysis project Ga0209594, IMG submission 184126) | Groundwater microbial communities from Big Spring, Nevada to study Microbial Dark Matter (Phase II) - Ash Meadows Crystal Spring... | ecosystem: Environmental > Aquatic > Deep subsurface...
GTTTTCGATCGACAAGGACCCGGCCAGGGCCCGTGCGTACGTGGCGCAGCACGGCTACACGTTTCCCGTCGCCCTGGCCGATCCCGGCGTGATGAAGACCTTCGGCGCGCCGAAGGGCCTCCCGCTCATGGGCATGATCATGCTCGGCAATTTCCTCAAGGTCTCCGGCGTCGTGCCCCGGCTCTCGGCCGCCGCCGAAAACGAAATCGCCAATGTCTCGACCCTCTTCCTCGGCCTTGCCATCGGCGGCACCATGGCCGGCCCGCAATTCCTCACCCGCGAGACCCTCATGGTTTTCGGACTCGGCTTTGTCGCCATCACCACCGACACCGTCGGCGGCATCCTGCTCGGCAAAATCTGGTATAAACTCTCCGGCGGAAAAGTGAACCCGCTCGTCGGCGCGGCCGGCATCTCGGCCTACCCGATGGCCGCCCGCATCGTCCAGGTCGAAGGCCAGCGCTGGAACAAACACAATTTCCTCCTCATGCACGCCATGGCCGCCAATACCGGCGGCCAGATCGGCTCGGTCATGGCCGCCGCCATCATGCTCTCCGTCCTCAAAGGCCTCGGCATCCTATGACCCCCGAATTCCCCACCATTGCCGTCATGGGCAACGCCGGCTGGCGCGTCCAGTTCCACGACCACGCCACCTCGACCAACGACCTCGCGCGCACCGCCGCCCCATGGACCGCCTTCGTCGCCGCCAGCCAATCCGGCGGGCGCGGACGCTTCGGACGCGAATTCGTGAGCGACCCGGGCGGGCTCTGGCTCACGGCCACGGTTCCCGCGCCCGGTCCCGCCGCCGCATGGGTCGGGCTCTCCCTCGCCGTCGGCCACCATCTCCTCCTCATGTTCGAGCGCCTTGGCGTCCCGAAGGTGCGCCTGCGCTGGCCGAACGACCTCATGGTCGGCGACCGCAAACTGGCCGGCCTCCTCATCGAAAGCGGGGAACCCCACACGCTTTGCATCGGCCTCGGCCTCAATGTTTCCAACCGGCCCTGGGACCGCGATCCCGCCCTCGGCTACACCGCCTGCCGACTGGCGGATACCCTCAGCCCGTGCCCGGAGGCCGAGGCTTTTGTGACCCCCGTCCTCGACGCCATGGCCGATGCCCACGAGGACCTCGCCTCGAACGGCCTCGGAGCCACCATCACCGCCCTCAACGAAACATGGTGGCGGGCCGGCGTCACCCTCTCGCTTTATGGCGGGCGCACCGCCACGGGCACGTTCACCGGACTCGATCCCTCCGGCAACCTGCTGCTGGCCGACCCCTCCGGCAGTGTTCAAATCATTCCCCATCAGGATGTCGAAAAGCTCACCGAAGACCACGCACCCTTTCTTTTCCAACAACCGATAAACACCTAACCACGCCCACCATGTCCCTCGCATCGAAATTCCTCACCGCCGAAGAAGCCGCCGCCCTCATCAATGACGGCGATACCATCGGGTTCAGCGGGTTCACCCCCGCCGGCGCCGCCAAAGCCATCCCCACCGCCCTCGCCGCCCGCGCGTCGGCCGAACACGCCGCCGGACGCCCGTTCAAAGTCGGGGTCGTCACCGGCGCCTCCACCGGCGACTCGCTCGACGGCCAGCTCGCCCGCGCAGAAGCCATTTCCTGGCGCACCCCCTACCAGAGCAACAAATACCTCCGCAAGGCGATCAATAGCGGCCAGACCCGCTTTTTCGACATGCACCTCTCGACCCTGCCGCAATCCGTCCGCTACGGATTCCTCGGCAAGTTCCAGTGGGCGATTGTCGAAGCCTGCGACATTACCGAGGACGGCAAGATCATCCTCACCACCTCGGTCGGCGCCTCCCCCACCTTCCTCCGCTGTGCCGACAAGATCCTCGTCGAACTCAACCGCTTCCACCCGAAAGCCCTCGCCGGCATCCACGATATCTACGAGCCCAAAGACCCGCCGCACCGCGAGCCCATCCCGCTCGTCAATTGCTCGAACCGCATCGGCACCCCCTACGTGCAGGTCGATCCCTCGAAGATCGTCGGCATCGTCGAAACCAACCTCCCCGACGAAGTGGGCGGCTTCGACCCGGTCGATGATACCACCACCAAAATCGGACAGAACGTCGCCGACTTCCTCGCCGCCGAGATCAAAGCCGGCCGCATCCCGTCGGAATTCCTCCCCCTCCAATCCGGCGTCGGCAACATCGCCAACGCGGTCCTCGGAGCCCTCGGCACGCACCCCGGCATCCCGCCCTTCCAGATGTTTTCGGAAGTCATCCAGGATTCCGTCATCGCGCTCATCAGGAGCGGCAAATGCCAGTTTGTGACCGGCACCTCGCTCACCGTGAGCCCGGATGTCCTCAAGGACGTCTATGCCGACCTCGATTTCTTCAAGTCCCGCATCCTCCTCCGTCCGCAGGAAATCACCAACAACCCCGAAATGGTCCGCCGCCTTGGCATCATCACGATCAATACCGCCATCGAGGTCGATCTCTTCGGCAACGTCAATTCCACCCACGTGATGGGTTCCTCCATGATGAACGGGATCGGCGGCTCGGGCGACTTCACCCGCAACGGCTACATCTCGATCTTCACCTGCCCGTCCCTCGCCAAGGGCGGCAAGATCAGCCCCATCGTCCCGCTCGTGAGCCACATGGACCACAGCGAACATTCGGTCCAGGTGGTCGTCACCGAACAGGGCGTCGCCGACCTCCGCGCCAAAACCCCGCACGAACGCGCCGAACTCATCGTGGATTGCTGCGCCCACCCCGATTTCCGCCCGCAACTCAAAGCCTACTTCGAGCACATCAAAGGCGGCCACGTCCCGCAGTCCCTCGGAGCCGCCTTCGCCATGCACGAACAATTCCTCAAAACCGGCGACATGCGCGGAGTCGATTGGGCCGAATTCGGCGACGCATAAATTCCGCCCGCTCTGCAACCGATCCCACGAAGTGGGACCGGCCAGGCTTGCAAAAGGTTGGCCGCTGCGACTTGGAAGTCGCAGCCACGGTAGCTGCGATGTCCACATCGCAGGGCTTGGCCGCGCATCGAAGCCGCGTGATCCGACCCCGTAGCGGAACGGCAAGCGCCGTTTCGAATCGCCTCCCCCCGCGCGCCCCGCGCCTCCCGCCTCGTAGCGGAACGGCGGGAGCTGTTTCGGGGTTCGCCTCAGAGAGAATGCCCTCGCTTTACTGCGTGCGCCGGGCCGTCGGACGCTTGAAACCAGAAAAACTCAATCTGGTCCGAATGGCGCTAACTTAGTTAAGGGGTCCCGCGTATTATCGCAGCCAGATAATGCGCGGGACCCTTTCGTGCGGGAACATCTTTCTCGATAAAAAATCCGGCCGATAATCCACCGGGCAGAACGAGACACAGAGACGCGAACAGGAACCTCGCACGGCCCGGTCGGAAAAAAGCGGGCCCGCGGCAAATCCGGGGAGATTTCATAGGCCGGAGGATTTCACAGCGCGCGGACGAAACCAATGCGCGCGCGGGGTTTCAGAGCCCGAAGAGCGGCTCGAGTTTGGCGATGGAGATGACGTTGCGGACGTTCGGGGGGAGGTGGAGGATTTCCATGCGGGCTCCCTCGCGGGCGGCGACGGCCTTGCGGCATTTGAGCAGGAAGCCGAGGCCCGAGCTGTCCATGAAGCGGGTGGCGGCGAATTCCATGCGGAGGACTTTCGCCCGCGGGTTGTTTTCCCATTCGTTTGCAAGGAGCGCGGAAAGCTTCTCCAGGCTGGCGAGCACGACTTGCTCGGGCATGGCGATGAGCACGGTCCCGCCGTCTCCGATGGGCGCGAGAATCGCCTCGTCGCCGGATTTTTCCAGCATGGCTCCCGCCTCCAGGACGCCTGCGGCCAGCGGGAGGAGGCGGTCGATGCGGGTCGCTTCCAGCACGCCCGCCGCCGCCGCGGAAGGCGCCACAAAACAACACCTCACCCCGTGCCGCCACGCCAGCCACTGGATGTCGAGCAAATACCCGAGGCCGCATCCGTCCATTTCGGTGAGGCCGGAAAGATCCACCGCGAACGGACGGTCGAAGGCCGGTTTCGGAAAATCGGCCGTGTGCCCGGCCACAAGCGACCCCTTCCAGAAAACCAACTCGAACGCGCCGCCGCGCACGGAATCCGACGCGTTGGCGGGCGGGGCGGCCGGTTTGCGCGGGGAAAAAATCGCGCGCCGTTCGCGGGCGAATTGGTTGACGAGGAACGCGATGTCCCGCGCGTAGCGCCCGGCGAGGCGGCGGGGTTCCTGGGCGCAGCGATAGACCCATTCGAGGCCGATGCGGCCGATCCAGTCCGGCGCGCGGCTCACCTTGCCGGCGAGGAAATCGATGGTGGCTCCGACCCCCACCGAGACCGGAACTCCGAGTTCCTTGTGGTGGGCGTAGATCCATTTTTCCTGCTTCGGACAGCCGAAGGCCACCAGCAAAATGTCGGGCTTCGCCTCGCGGACGCGGCGCACGATATCGGCGTGGTCCATTTCATGAAATTTCGCGAACGGCGGCGAATACGTCCCGGCCACGGCGATCCCGGGATACCTTGCCTCGAGCGCGGCGCGCGCGCCGACGAGCGAGGATTCCTCGCCGCCGAGAAGAAAAATCCGCCATCCGGTCCGCGCGGCCCGCTCGGCGAGTGCGGGAACCAAATCCGAACCCGCCACCCGCTCGCGCAGCGGGGCCCCCGCAAGACGCGAAGCCCAGACGAGCGGGGTCCCGTCGCAGAGCACCAATTCCGCCTCGACCAGAATGCGCTGCAACTCGACATCCCCGGCTCCCTGCGCGGCGAAGTCGAGGTTCGCGGTGACGAGGTAGCCCGGCCGTCCCCGCCTCACCATTTCTCCGATCCAGTCGATCGTCTCCCCCATTGTGACATCGTGAAACGGGGTTCCCAAAAAAACCACCGTCCGCGGGCGTTGCAGGATCTCTTCCATGACGGCGGAAATTTTGGCACTCCGCCCGACAAGGGGAAAGCCCCGATTTCCGCGCGAGGAGAGGTCTTGCGATGAGGGAAATAGCGGCTAGGGTATCGCCATGCACATGCCCATCGCCTTAGGAATGCCCGGCTGGCCGGAGATCGTTTTCATCCTCGTGATCGTCCTGCTTCTCTTCGGAGCCAAAAAGCTGCCCGAACTCGCCCGCGGGCTGGGTCAGAGCCTCAATGAATTCAAAAAAGCCCGCGACGAATTCGAGGCCGAGGTTCACAAATCCGCCGCCCAGATCGAGGTCAAACCCGCTCCCGACAAACAGGAACACAAGGCGTCCTGACGCCCGTTCCGGCGATGACTCTCCGCGCCATCGCTGCGGCCGCCCGCGTGTTGGCGGTCTGCATTTTCCTAAGTCCGGGTTCGCGCGCGGAGACCGGCGCGGAAGCCACCGCCGGGGCGGTCAAAGTCGCGGCCTACAATCTCGAGAATTACCTGCCGGTGGATCGCTGGGTGGATGGCCGGCTTGTGCCCGGCGCGATGAAGCCCGAAAGCGAGATCGTGGCGGCCGTGAGGATCGTCGCGGCCTGCGCGCCCGATATTTTGTTGCTTGTGGAAATGGGCGACCGCGAAAAACTCGCGGATTTCCAGGCCCGCCTCAGGGGGGCCGGACTCGCGTATCCGCACGCCGTCTGGGTCGCGGGGGCCGACCCGCACCGCCACCTTGCCGCGCTGAGCAAATTCCCGGTTGTCGCCGATCAATCCGAGAATGAAATCCCGTTCGAGCTCGACGGCCGGCCGCAAATGGTGAGCCGCGGGCTGCTCGATGCAACCTTCGAGCCGTGGCCCGGCCATCGTCTCCGCCTGCTCGGCGCGCATCTCAAATCCCGGAGGGAGGTTCCCGACTTCGACCAGGTGCAATTCCGCGCGCGCGAGGCGCTGCTTGTGCGCGAACGGGTGAACCGGATTTTCGCCGACGACCCCGGCGCGCTGCTCGTGCTCGCCGGCGACCTCAACGACACGAAAAATGAATTCCCCGTGCGCGAGTTGATCGGCACTCCCGGATCGCCCGCCCACATGGCCGACGTCTGGCTCAAAGACTCGCGCGGCGAGCGATGGACCCACTACTGGAAAACGGCCGACATTTACTCGCGCATCGATTTCATCCTGGTCTCGCCGCGCCTCCTGCGCATGGTGGACCGCGACAAATCCGGAATCGCGGATCCGCCCGACTGGAACTCCGCCAGCGACCACAGGCTCATCTTCGCGACCTTCGAGCCGCCCATGGATCGTTGATCCTAAAAGGAAAAATGGGGCGGAAGAGACTCGCGCTGAGACGCTGAGCGCTGGAACAAAAGACCCTTGGCACTTCGACGAAAGGAGTGGGTGGAATCGGACCGGTTTGATGGGGGCGCTGCCCCCAAACCCCCGCTGCTCGCCGCAGGGCGTTCGGGGGGAACTGAGGTTTGGCTTGCCTGCGGCAAGCGTCGGAAATGCTGGTGTAACGCAGTGCGCCGGGGCATTTTCTCGCGCCGATGAACGCGAACACACTTTTTCAAATGGCCTTGGGTCTTGGCAGCGGCTGGAAAGTCGTCAACAGCGAGATGAACGTTGCAGGCAAGCAGTTGAAAATCTGGCTGGATTTCGATCCCGGCACGCACTTTGCCTGCCCAGAATGCGGCGAGTTTTGCCCGGTGCACGATACGGTGGAGAGCCGAGCGTAGCGAGACAGACGGCCGCAGGCCGCCCGCAGGGCGAGGCGAAGCCGAGTCCAAAAGTGGCGGCATCTGAACTTTTGGCAGCACGAAACGACGCTGCTTGCGCGGGTCCCCCGCACCGATTGTGCGGACCACGGAGTCCTGCAGGCGGCGGTGCCTTGGGCGCGGCCGGGCAGCGGATTCACATTGATGATGGAGGCCATGATCCTGCTGCTCTGCCAGCAGATGCCGGTGACGGCGGCGGCGCGGCACCTCGCGGAGACCGACAAGCGGGTCTGGCGGGTGCTCGACCACTACGTGATGGAAGCCCACTCGGCCAAAGATTGGAGCGGACTGCGCCGCTTGATGATCGATGAATCGGAGGCGCGGGAGCGCCGGAGAATGACCGCCGCAGGCGGCCCACCGAGCGGCCCGACCGGGTGGTCGGGCCGTCAAACCAGCACCAAGAAGGGCCACCACTACGCCACCAACTTCATGGATGCCGACAGCAGAGAACTCCTCTTCACCGTTGAGGGCAAGGGAAAGGAGACCCTCGCCGCCTTTGCCCAAGAGATGAGCAAACATGGGGCCTGCCCTGCGCAGATTACCGAAATCATCATGGATATGAGCCAGGCCTTCATCGCCGGCGCCAAGGCCAGTTTTCCCAACGCCCGGGTGATCTTCGACCACTTCCACATCATGAAGATGGCGGGAGAAGCCCTCGATGAGGTGCGCAAGGCTCTTGCGGCGGGCGGTGCCGAACTCAAAGGCAGCATGTGGGCCATCCGCGGCAATGAGTGGAGCCGCAGTAAGGAGCAACTGGAAACCCGCCGTCGACTTGTGCGGCAATATCCTGTGCTGGGTCGTGCCATCGGCTTGCGCGATTGTCTTCAGGACATGCTCGCCGACTGTCAGGAGGAAAGCCTGAAGTGGTGGTGCACTTGGGCTGATCGCAGTCGCTTGGAGCCATTTCGAAAGCTCTCCAAAACCATCAAATCCCACTGGCAGGGAATCCTGGCGTTTATGGAAACACGCCTGACAAATGCGGCGATGGAAGCGGTCAATGGGATCATCCAAATCGCAAGACGCATGGCACGTGGCTTCCGCAATTTCCATTACTTCCGCATCGCCGCCTACCTCAAGGCGGGCGGACTGCAACTCAATATTGTTCATGAATAAACCCACTCAAAACGTCGAAGACCCAACTTTTCGAAGTCTGCCCTCGAAAAAATAGTCAACAACTGGCTGAAGATGCTGGTAAAGTTACGCACGACGGGAAGCCTCCTTGGAGTGAATTGTGTTTTTCATCAATCCCATTTTCACCCTTGTGGGGCTTCCCGTTCAATTCTCAAAAATGCTGTTTTGGACAAGAGTGATACGAAATGGTGTTTCTTCTGGTGCCAGGCAAAGTGTTCGCCTGCTGGTCGAAGCCGCGCATGCTCATGGAAATACAGCGGCTTCCCGTCAAGACTCGCGAGGCTTTGACCATGAGGTGAGGATTCCGAGAAACGCCCGATTGCGATTTTAATCATGAAGTGATCGCCTTTGGGGATGGCGGACCACAGGCCGGCGTCGAACATCCAGTGGGCGTCGGGGGTGAGTGCAAGGCCGTTGCGGGGATCGTTGTTGCCGCTGACGGCGTGCTGGTGGATGTGGGCAGCCTGAACGATGGAGCTGGATTCCGTGTCGAGCCGGTATCCGGTGAGGGCACAGGTGAAGTAATAGCCGCCGAGCACGTCGGACTTGAAGCGGGAATCGCGGCCTTTTTTCTGGCGGGCTTTGAATTCATCGGCCTGTTCGCGAAGGGCGGCGATTTCGGCGGTTTGTGGGACTGGCAGGCCTAGGCGGGCGCAGAGCATGACTTGTTCCTTGGGCGTGAAGTATAGGGAGACGAGGGTTTCCCGGGCTTTGCGGCGGAATCCAGAGTCCTGGAGGCAGGCAAAGAGATCGGGATCGAGCGAGCAGAGACGGGTGGTGGCCTTGGCGAGGGACGGTTGGCCGTCGGCGGTGAAGCGCTCCCAGATCTTGTCTTTGTCGCCGCCAAGCGCGTGGAAGGGCATGTGGATGTCTGGCTGGTTGCGCTGGCGTTCGAGGACGAGTTCCCAGTAATCCCGGAACGGAGAGACGAGGCGGACGTCGTATTTAACCCAGCCTTCCGGAATGTCGCCAGATTCGATCAGGTCGATGACCGTGAGCAGCATCAGCGGCTTGTGCGGCGCGACGCCCCGGCTCTCGGTGCGCGCGGCATTGAGGTTGGCAAGCTTGCCTAACCAGTGTGTCCACCAGTCTCTATCAGCCGTCATATTGAATCTGCGTGAATTGATTTGGCGAGATTGCAAACGGCGAGCAGCCTTTGAGTCCATTCTATCTTGCGCATTTGCTGTCCGCCATTTCTCGTTTCATAACCGTCTGCATTCCAGCGTATATCGCCGAGTCTCCGGAAATGTTTTCCGGGTGAAACTTTGGATTTCTTCATCGCCGTGGCCACTGTGACCGCAATAGCATGAAATACAGGAGCTTGAGCAATGACCGTCTCGGTCCGGATTTGAAATGCGGACATTCGTCCATCCTGATAAGCACGCAAGAATGGGACGAATTCGGGCAACTTGTCGAAGAGTTCCGCGAGTGTGGCCGAAGTTTCCGGCGTGGGTTCCAGGATCTTAGTATCAACTACGAAGCGCAGGGCTTTTCCTACTGCTGAACCGGTCCACAGTCGGGCGCTTCGTGGGGCAAGAGAGGATTTTGTCGATGCAACGGATTGAGTGAGCAACGCTGATTTCGAAACCACTGTATGTATCCAATCGGCAATCGCCGGTTCGGTTTTGGCGAGATAGTGGGGGGTCGTCGGCGCCAATGTCTGTAGGCGGATCATTTGACTTAGCTTGTCTAAATCATCATTCTTCGAAACTGAAATGAAATGGACAGGCCAGTGGGTGTTGCTTAAGTCATGGTCGGACAAATTAAGAAAGTTGAGTGCATGCAATCGTTGTGCGCCGTCAAAAATATCAAGGACGTCGTTAAAAGATAATTCTAAGCTTCCAGAGCAAGACTGCCTGGAATGCGCGCTTGGCACGAAACGGTAGTCGTTTGCGATGGCGACCACAATTGGTCTGATGCTTTCGATTTTCCCTTCTTCTAGCCATTTAGCGGCGATACATCTGGCGCGTGATTTCTCAGCCCTCAGTCCCGCTCCTCGAGGATTGGATTGAAGAACAGGTAAAAGAAATGTCATTAAGATTTTTGGGGAGAGAGTCGTCACAAACTGGCTCCGCTTCCGATTTCCACCGTGTAGAACTGGTATGGACATTGTGGGTTCTTGGATCATGCGGCTATTGGATGGAGTGGTTTGATTTTATGGCTGGAAAGTCGCCGATAGCGTCCGACGATTTCCTTGTCGGTGGAGAGCAGGATGACCTGGTGGGATGCGGCGGGGAGGTGGCGTTGGACGATGTGGCTGCGGTGGTGGGAATCGAGGCGTCCGAGGGGTGTATCTATGACGAGGGGGACTGGGCGACCGGAGACTTCGGCGAGTGCCCAGAGGATGGCCGTGGCCAGCAGTTGGCGTTCTCCGGCGGAGAAGGACTGGAAGGGAACGTCGTTGCCGGTGGCGTCCAGCAGGGCGATTTGGAAGGACGCAGGATCGATTCTCACCGAGTGGAGCAGTTTGGGTTTGCGGGCGAGATGATGGAAGGATTCGACGATGGCATACTCCAGGGAGCCAACATGGCGCGCGACGACACGGCTGGTATCCACCACCAGGGGACACTCTCCATCCGCGGAAGCCCCGGCATACATTCCCAGCAGATCCGTGTTGTTGTATCCCCACGGATTCTTGACCCGGGTGAGAAACATCCACACATCGTCATTCGTCCAATCCTCAATGGGTGTGTAAACGAAGCAGCCTGGCATCGTTGGGTTAGTATTGAGCCGATTCACAACTCTTGCCTTTGAGGCACGCTCTAAGACACGGGCACGTGCTTGGCTTTCTGATTTTCTAGCTCCCAAACAAAGAATCGCATGGCCGCTTTTGTTCACCACCCCAAGGATGAAGCGATTGGAGGGCTTGATTTTGAGACGTTCGGTGCACCAGCGGAACTTGTGGCGGGGTGCGGGGTAGCCTTTGCCGATCAGGTTGACCCAGAAAGATTCCTCAACTTTCGGGGTGAGCCGGTGAGGCTGGATCGGGAGGCTTTGCTCGCGAGCGGACCGGCCCATGCTGTCGAGCGAACGGGTGACCCATGCGGCGACCACCGGGTTCTCAACCAGCGTATCAGTGGAGATCACGTGGATCGGCTTGGTGCGCTTCTCAACAGGCAGCCCGGCGACGGCCGCCCAGATGAGCTGGAGCGTGGCGGTGGAATCCTTACCGCCGGAATAGCCAATGATCCACGGCACATCATCGGCCGTGTAGAGTTCACGGATTTCCTCGTGCAATGCGGCCACAGTGGCCTTAAGGCCGAGTTCGGAAAAGGCGGAGGTTTTGGATGGAGGTTGCTTAGATTTGGCGGGCATGGGTAGGATAAATGCTGAAAACGTGAAACTCTTGCGCTACGGGTTGAGACTTGGCGACTCAGGGAACCAGTGCGCGCCCTTTGGCAGTGAGGCGGTACTTCTGAAGTCGGCTGTTGGGTTTGTCCGGAACGGTGTATTCGATCAATCCAGATCGAAGCAGAGTTGCCACTAACTCATTGAGGTAGCGGGTCGGTTTGGCTTTGCCGAGCTGGCTCGCTATTTCGCTCTTGGATAGCGGGTCATTGGCCAGAAAACTCAGAACTTGCCGTGCCATGGCTGACTCTGCCCCTGACTCTGCCCCTGACTCTGCCCCTGACTCTGCCCCTTTGACTTGCGGCGCGAGCGACATTGCGAAGCGGAATGTGACCACGGTGCAGCCCGCAATCTGGGCATATTCAGGCTCCGGCTTTCCTGCAGCCACGGTGCTTTCGATGACGCGGTTGGTGCCTCGCCCCCAGCGTTCGATGAGGCTGCGGCGGTAGAAGACGTTAGTGATGTTCGGGTTTCTCGGCCGGGATGCGTGGACGGTCCTGAGATCATCGGGCGTGAGGCCGAAGGGCAGGGTGCCGTCGCTCCAGACTTCAACCCGGTCGTCGAAGATCGCGATGCTGATCGCTCCGCCGGGGTGGCAGTAGTCGCGGTGGCAGAGAGCGTTCACGATGGTTTCACGTAGCGCGGGCACCGGAATAAGCAGTTCGTCGATCCGCTCCAGGCGGTTGTCTTCGAAGCGTCCGCTGATGGGCAAATGCCGGTGGAGGAAGGCCATGGCCTCGTCCAGAAGATGGAAGGCGTGGCCTTGGTGTTGGCGGTTGTCGAGGAACTCGTTTTTATTGGTGCCACGAAACCGGGCCAGACGCAGGGCACACTGCGGATAATGGGCCCACCTCGTTGATCCGAACAAGACGACAGCAGAATTTTGCAAGCGTCCATCGACACGGAGTTCCAACCGGTCAAGGATGTCGGGAATGTTCGTGCCTGTGGCCTCGGGAAGGCGGCCGGCTTCGATTCCCAGGCGGACGGTCCGAAGAATCTCGTTGGCGTCCAGATCCTCGATCCCGGCCTTGTAGGCGTCCATGGTTTCCCATCGATGGCGCGGATGCACATTCTGGAGGATGCGTTCCTCATACCGTTCCCTCGGCAGGACGGTGGTGGTGGAGCCCACCCGGTGATATGGTCTGCCGTCAAATGTGTATGGCCCGAGTCCTGCGAGAGCGGGCGCGGCGAGCACCAGCACCTCGTTTCCATCGGTAAGCGCCACGCGCTCCCGGGTGACCGGGGCGGCTGGCTCCAGATGGGAAAGCATGGCCGCGACCTCACGCAGCGTCGAATCCGCTACCTGCTGACCGATGATCCTTCCCTCCGGAGTGATGCCGATAAAAACACGTCCGCCGTTGGTGTTGAGGAACGCGCAAAGCGTCTCGCCTGCACGGGTAAGCTGACCCGTGGATTTCTTGAACTCCACGGTTTCGCTCTCGCCTGCCGCGACAATCGCTTCAAGGGCTTCTGGTTTCATTTTTTATCCCGCTTTCGCGTGGCGGTTTCGACCCTTTGCTCTTCGGCATCCAATGCCAGTCCGAGTGCCTTTCTCACCACATTGGTGGTCAGGATGACGTTGGTGGTCACTTTGGAAACCTTTCCGCCAATCAAAGCCCGGCCTTCCCAAAGGCGGGAGTTGGAGCGGGACCAATCGATCTTGGACAAGGCAGGCAGATGGGAAGCCAGCGCGAGGGGGTAGCGTTTCAGCAGGGCGTTTCCCGCCTTGCCGAGGGCTTGCAGGGCGATGCCGTGCCCGTGAATGAAGCCCTCCCGCACCTCGCTGGCCGGCAGCTTGCCCTCGCGCACCTGCTTCCAGACCGGGAACTGCTGCGCGACCGCTTCCCAGTAGCCTCTGGCGAGGTCGGCATCCTGATCAAGGCGACCGGTGGCCAGGCCATCGACCAGGTCGGCGGTGGCATTGTAAAACGCCGAGAGGGTGAAGAGCTTGCGGGAGCGTGGAGCGAGCGAGCTTTTTTCCAGATCGACCAGTTCGCGGAAGAAGTCGCTCTTCATGACGACCAGCTTGGCGAGCTTGGCCTTGTCGTCACGATGATCGTAGAGAAGGCCGAGCGAGCGGCTCGGGCGGATGGCATACCGGTTCAGATCCGCGAACATTTGCTGGCAACGCTGCAAGCCCTTATCCAGGAAGAAGACGACGGCGATGGTTTCGTAGGCGAGCTCCGGTTTCTGTGCCAGGGCCTCAAGAATGGCGGCGCGACGGTGCTGGCCGTCGTTGATGATGAACCGGGCTTCCATCGGAACCTTCAGGGTGCCGTGGCGGTCGTTGTCTTCCGAATCGGGTTCAAACTCCACCTCCGAGTCGATGGATGCGGTGATGGCGGAAAAGATGTAGTCCTTCGGATTCTCCAGAATGTAGGCGGTCATCTCGGGAATCCTCGCCTTGTTCAGAACGCGTTGGGCGCGCAACTCCGCCGGCAGCTCGCTGTCATCGAAGATAGAAATCTGCTTCAAGGTGCGAAGTGTCCACATGGTCACGTAGTATTCCTGCCCGGCCTGGACACCTCGAATGGCGGGAAAATGCAGAGTGGGTTGCTTCTCCATGGTGCGCAGTCGTGGTAGTCTTCAGACGTCCCGGGCCACCAGAGATCCAATCGCCTCGAGGTTCCTTGCTGCCAGGCCCAACTGGGTTTCAAGGCGCTCGATCATCTTGGGATTTCCCCGCTTGCGCGCCCTGACCAGGTCATTTTCCAACTGATTGATGCGCCATCGGAGGGAATGCGCCCGGGCTTTGCGGAGGTAAAACACCATGTCGTCCAGGTAAATCGCGTAGGCCTGGCGCGCGCCTTCCGCAAATTCCTCCCGGCTTTGCCAATCCAGGGTGCTGTGAAACACCTCATCCCGCATGATGTTCTCAAGAATCGCCAACACCCCAACGGGAGCACCAGTCACTTCCCGAATCATTTCCTGGTAAAAGGAAAGGGAAGTGGGGGAAAGGGATTGCGCGTTCATGCGGAGAATCCTATGTTCCAAAGGTCGCCGGTCAATAGAATAATCTATCAAATGTTTGAAAAAAAATGACAAACATCCCCTACCTTGATTGCAACGCCACCACGCCGCTTGAGCCGGCGGTTTGCGACATCATGCTTCATTTCCTGACGGAGGAATTCGGGAACGAGGGCAGCCGGACACACGAATACGGTGTGCGCGCCAAACAAGCGGTTCAAAAAGCCCGGGACCAGGTGGCGGCGGTCGTTGGAGCCCAGCGCGACGAGGTGATTTTCACCAGCGGCGCCACGGAGAGCAACAACCTCGCCATCCTCGGGCTCTGCGAGCATGGGCTGAAACTCGGCCGACGGCACCTGATCACCACGCGGATCGAGCACAAAGCGGCCATCGAGCCCTTCGAGGTGATGGAGAAAAGAGGGTATGAGGTCACGTGGCTGGACTGCGACCGGGATGGCCGGGTCGGCGTGGAGCAACTCGGCGCGTCTCTTCGGCCTGAAACACTGCTCGTTTCCATCATGGCCGCCAACAACGAGACGGGCGTCCGTCAGCCGCTCGATGAGATAGGCCGGGTGATGTCCGGGCACGACGCCTACTTCCACACGGATGCGGCCCAGTCCTACGCCAAGGACCTGGAGGCGCTCCGGAACCCGCGGATCGACATGATCTCCGTCAGTGGTCATAAGATTTTCGCTCCGAAAGGTATTGGGGCTCTGGTGATCCGCCGGAGGGGCTATGAACGCGTGCCCATCCAACCGCTCATTCACGGCGGTGGCCAGGAACGCGGTTTGCGACCGGGCACCCTTCCAGTGGGGCTGGTCGCGGCGCTTGGACTGGCGGCCGAGATCGCCGTGAGGGATCGTGAAAAACGCGCGACGCTCTGCCGGAAAATGAAAGCGGATGCCCTCAACGCGCTCGGCCCTCTCTCACCAAGAATCCACGGACGTCCCGAACAAACCATGGATCATGTGTTGAACCTGGCCTTCCCGGGAGTTCACTCCGAGGCGCTCATTGTCGCGCTCAAGGACCTGGCGGCCATCTCCAATGGTTCCGCCTGCACGAGCAGCAGCTACAAACCAAGCCATGTGATCAAGGCGATGGGCTACGGCGATGACGAGGCCAATGAGGCGATCCGGCTGAGCTGGTGCCACCTGACGCCGGAGGTGGACTGGGAAGGGATTGCACGGCGAATCAAAGGCCTGCTTTGACCAGGATCTGCACCTATCAGCGGGCGAT
>Ga0209594_1000960_pt1 | contig 15327 bp, 14 predicted proteins | sample AshMeaCrysSpring_FD_184126 | JGI IMG/M metagenome (GOLD analysis project Ga0209594, IMG submission 184126) | Groundwater microbial communities from Big Spring, Nevada to study Microbial Dark Matter (Phase II) - Ash Meadows Crystal Spring... | ecosystem: Environmental > Aquatic > Deep subsurface...
CGCTGGGGCTCGGTCGCGCGGTCGCGCGACCCCGGCCTGCACGGGCGCCAGCCCGTGTTCCACACGGCGCGCGCGCTGGCGCTCAGCTACGTGGCGCCCTACGTCGACTTCACGGGCCGCATCCTCGCCTACGCCGTCGCCGATCTCGAGCGGGAACTGGACGGGTACGACTGGCGCCTGTCGGACCGCCAGGTGTGGAAGGCCGAGCAGATGCTCATCGACTTCCCGCACCGGGCCATCCGCACGTCGGATGCGCGCATCGAGCGCTGGCGGCGATGGTACTACCGGTTCCGGCGCGAGCATCCCGGGCAGAAGCCCACGTGGTACCCCGGACGCGAGCGCTGGACGGCGCTGCCGGCGGAGTTCGCCCGGTGGGACCGCAACCACACGGGTCAATCCAGATCGAAATCACGGTCAGGCCGGGTCACCGGCTCCTGACGCGCCTGCTTGAGCGCCTCCTCGAAGCGCTTCGCAAGGTCGTCGCCACGGGTGCGCTCGGCCTGCACCGATTCCTGGAACAGCGCCTCGCGGCGCGCCGCGCGGTCGGCCAGGATCTGCTGCGCGGCGTCGAGCTCGGGCTTGTCGGCCCGCTCGGGTTCCTTGTGCGAGACCACGCGCCGCAGGTTGACGTCGATCACGAGCGTGCTCTTGCAGCAAGGGCACACGGCGTCGAATTCGGAAGCGAGCTTGGCCATCGTTGGGTCTCCGGCGAGCGGCGCGCCTATGATAGCCACTCGGCGTTCAGCTGTCAGCCGCCGGCGCGGGGCACCGCGACGCGGGCCGCTCTCACGCGCCGATCGCCGATGGCCGACTGCTGACCGCTGGGCCAGAATGAACCCAAGGCGCTGAGCACCCCAAGCCCGATGTCGCGCACAGCCCGCCTTCGCATCGTCACCTACAACGTGCACCGCTGCCGCGGCCTCGACCGGCTCACGCGGCCGGAGCGGATCGCGGAGATCCTCGCCGGGCTCGAGCCCGACATCGTCGCGCTGCAGGAGGTGGTGGGGGCCGGGCCGCGCGGGCCCAACCACGCCGAGCAGATCGGTGCGCGGCTCGGGATGGGCTGGGTGATGGCCGCGACGCGGCTCCTGAGGGGCCACCTGTACGGCAACGTCGTGCTGAGCCACTTCCCCATCGTTCGGCACGCCCAATACGACCTGACCTGGAAGACGTGCGAGCCGCGCACGTGCCAGCGCGCCGACGTGCTCGTGGACGGTTCGCCGCTCCACGTCTACAACGTGCACCTCGGCACCGCGCACCTCGAGCGGCGCGCCCAGGCGGAACGCCTCGCCGGGTTCGTGCACGACCGGCGGGTGCAGGGGCCGAAGCTGGTGCTCGGCGACTTCAACGAGTGGATGCGTGGCCTGGCCACCGACGTGCTGAGCAGCACGCTCCAGAGCGTGGACTTGCGCGGGTTCCTGCGGCGGAAGCGCACCTACCCCGGCTTCTTCCCCGTGCTGCACCTCGACCACATCTACCACGACGGCGGCGTGGAGGTGCTCGAGGTGAACCTGCCTCGCACGCGTCGGACGCTCATCGCCTCCGACCACCTGCCGCTCGTTGCCGACGTGCGGGTCACCCGGTGACGGCGGGCACCTCGCCGGCGCGGCCGAGCACGAGCTGCAGCGTGCCGAGGGAGCGCGTGCGGAAGAGCGCCTCGCAGGACGCGAGGTAGAAGTCCCACATTCGCACGAACCGATCGTCGAACCCCAGCCCGCGAACCTCGGGCAGCCGCGCGAAGAAGGCCTGCCGCCAGCGCGCGAGGGTCTCGGCATAGTGCGGGGCGATGTCGTCCACGTGGCGGATGGTCAGCGCGGTACGCCGCCCCATTGCCCGGCACATCTCGGAAATCGACGGCAGCAGACCGCCCGGGAAGATGTACTTCTGGATCCAGTCGCAGTGCCGCGCGTACTCGTCGAAGCGGTGGTCGGGCATCGAGATCGTCTGGATGCCAACCTGGCCGCCCGGCGCGAGCGCGCGGTCGCACGCCTCGAAGAAGGCGCCCCAGTGCTCGCGGCCCACGGCTTCGAGCATCTCGATCGACACGATCCGGTCGAAGGTGCCGCGCACGTCGCGGTAGTCGCACAGGCGAAGCTCGATCCGATCCGAGAGTCCCGCCTCGCGCACGCGCCGCGTGGCGAGGTCGAACTGCTCCTGCGAGATCGTGATCCCCGTGACGCGGCAGCCGTAGGCGCGGGCGGCGAACATCGCAAAGGCGCCCCACCCGCAGCCGATCTCGAGCACGTGGTCGCCCGGGCCGATGCCCAGCCGATCCGCGATCCGCGCGAACTTGCGCTGCTGCGCCCGCGCCAGCGTGTCGCCGGGCGAGGCGAACACGGCCGAGGAGTAGGTCATGCTCGGGTCGAGGAACAGCGCGAACAGCTCGTTGCTCAGGTCGTAGTGGGCGTGGATGTTGCGGCGGCTGCCGGCGCGTGTGTTGCCGCGCAGGCGGTGGCGGAGGTCGTTGGGGACATTGAGCAGCCGGGTGAGCGGCGACGCCATGGCGAGGGCGGCCTGATTGGCGAGCGCCAGTTCGAGGAAGCGCGGCAGGTCGTCCACCTGCCAGTCCCCGTTCATGTACGACTCGCCGGCGCCCACATCGCCGCGGAAGGCGAACTCCCGGAAGAACCGCTCGTTGGCCACGCGCAGCGTCGCGTGGGGCTCCGCGCCGCGCTCCCCCGCCGTCAGCACCGTGCCGTCGGGCAGGTGCACGGTGAGCCGGCCCACGGCCCAGTACTTCAGCCGGCCGACGAGGGCCGACCTGACCAGCCGGTCCACGAGGCCCCGCGACGCGGAGGCCGCCGCGGCGGGCGCCGCATCCAGACGAGAGGGCTCGAGAACCGATTCACGGGCGTCGGGACTGACCATGCTACGACGTGCCTCCGCGGGCCGCCTCGGGGTCGTAGGGCGGCTTGCTGAAGAAGGGGGCGCCCTTCACCCGCAGTTTCAGGGCCTCCCAGTGGATGCCGGCTACGACCCGCATCGTCGAGAACGGGTCGCGGAGGAGCCGGGCAAGGACCGCGCGGTCGGTGAACGGCTGTCGCTGCAGCGCGAGCGCCGTCCTCAGGCGTGGGACGCCGCCGACCGTCAGATCGATCCGCACCCGGCAGGCCTGGCCCGGGGCGTCGAGCGCAAACCGGTAGGTGCCGTCGAGCGAGAAGAACGGCGAGACGTGGAACACCTTCTTGTCGGTCCAGACGTAGGTGTGGCCCGGCGCATCGGTACCCTGCTCGCCCTGAGTGGCGTCGTGGCCCATCGCCTCCGCGCGGCGTAGTCCTCCGGGCCGTGCGGCCGACGCCACGTCGAGCAAGTACGGGTGCCGCTCCCCGAACGTGTTGGCCACCTCCGCCACGACGAGCGAGAGGGCGCCGGCGCGATCGTGGAGGTAGAAGAAACTGACCGGGTTGAATACGTACCCGAACACCCGGCACTGCGTCAGCAGGAGCACCGGCCCGCCGGGCCAGGTGAACCCGCGCGCGTCAACGAGCGCACGCAGGCGCGGCATGATCGGCCCGGTGCCGCCGAGGTAGTCGGCATCGTGCAAGGCCAGCGGCCGGGCGCGGTTCCACCCGAACCAGCGGAGCGAGTCGTCGAGCGCCGGCAACTCGTCGAGGTCGGCGAGCAGCATCGCCATCGGCACGACGAAGCGGTGGCCCGGCCCCGAGAGCCGATGGTGCATCACCGTGCCGCGATAGAGCGCCGACGCCCAGGCGCGTCGCGTGCCGGGCGCCGCCTCGGAGCCGCCGGTCAGCCTTACGTCGGGGGTGCCTTCAGGGGCGCCATGACGGGCGCCAGCCGGCGCGCCGCTCACAGCGACACCCCGAAGTGCGCCGCCACGTTCAGGGCCGAGACGAGGCCGTCCTCGTGGAACCCGAAACGCAGGTGGGCGCCGCAGTAGTACGTGTGGCGCTCCCCGTTGAGGGCCGCGATCCCGGGCTGCGCCGCAACCGCGGCCCCGTCGAGAATCGGGTGGGCGTAGTCCATTTCGGCGAGCGTGGTGCCTGCGGCTGGCTCGGGCCCGTTGAGCGTCACACAGAATTCCGGCGCGCCGGTGATGCCCTGGAGCCGGTTGACGTGGTAGGTGAGCGACACGGGCGTTCGTGTGTCACGGCAGTCGCGGAGGTCGCAGTTCCACGATGCCCACGCCGTGCGACGCACCGGCAGCGCCGTGGCATCGGTGTGCAGCACCGTCCGGTTGCGGGAGTAGCGGAAGGCACCCAGCAGCTCGCGCTCGCGCGGCGAAGGGTCGGCCAGCAGGCGCAGGGCCTCGTCGGCGTGCGTGGCGATCACCACCTTGTCGAACCGCTCGCGCCGCCCCGCCGCCGTGGTCACCTCGGCCCCCGCTTCCGTGCGATGCACCGCGGTGACGGGCTCGCCGCTCACCACAGCCGGGCCGAGCCGACTGGCGATGGCGCGGACGTAGGTGTGGCTGCCGCCGGCGATCGTGTACCACCGCGGGGCGCCGCGTCGCGCGAGCAGCCCGTGGTTGTCGAGGAACTGGAGGAGCGTACGCGCCGGGAACGCGCGCATGTCGTCGAAGGACGCCGACCAGATCGCGCCCGTCATCGGCAGCAGGAAATGGCGCCCGAGGCCACCGCCGTAGCCGCCTTCGTCCAAGAACGTCCCGAGCGGCACGTCGGGGCCCCGCCCGCTCCCGAGGAAGGCGCGCGCGTCGCGGAAGAACCGGGTGATGTCGAGGAGCAGCCGGAGGTGGCGCGGGTCGGCGACCCGCCACGGCTGCGCGAAGAGGGTGCGGAGCGAGGGGCTGGCATACTCGAGCCCGCAACGGCGGCACCGGACCGAGAAGGACATGTCGCTCGGCGTTCCCTGCACGCCGAGCTGCGACAACAGCCGGATGAAGTTCGGGTAGGTACGCTCGTTGTAGACGAGGAATCCTGTGTCCACGACCCAGGTCCGGCCGTCGACCGTCACGGTGTGCGTGTGCGCGTGGCCGCCGAGCCGCGGCTCGCGCTCGAAGAGCCGCACCGAGTGGCTGCGCGACAGCAGGTACGCCGCGCCGAGGCCGGAAATGCCCGCACCGATCACCGCGATGTTCACTCTCAGTCGTCCCGTCCCGGCGCGCTGCCCGGCCGCCGGTGCTGCAGATTGTATCCGTCTGGCGCCGGCAGGAGAGACGCCCGGCGCGCCGCACGCGGTTCAATCCGGACCTGCGGGGCCCGGGCTGCGCCCAGCGCCGCGATCCCCGTCAGCGTCCCGCGCGTCTCAGTGCTGGACATCCATCGAAGTGACGGACTCAAGCCTCCATTCGCCAGCTGTCCGCCCCGTGTCGGGCACCGCCGCGGCACTCAGCGCCGCAGGGGCGCGAGGCTAGCAGCCGTGTCCCTCGTCCCGGTGCGCACCCGCCTGGCCTATGCGGCGCCAGGCCTCGCGTTCGCGCTGATTGGGCTCCCCATCTACGTCCACCTCCCGAAGTTCTATGGGGATGTGCTCGGAGTAGACCTCGCCGTGCTCGGCCTGGTGATTCTGGTGTCCCGCGTGTGGGACGCCGTGCTCGACCCGGCCGTGGGGTTCGTGAGCGACCGCACGCAGACACGCCTGGGGCGGCGCCGCCCGTATATCCTGGCGGCGGCCGTGCCGCTGGCGGCCGCGATGGCCCTGCTGCTCGCGCCACCGTCGTGGGCCACGGGGCCGGCGGGGGCGTGGTGGTTTGCGACCTGCCTGGGCGTGGCGTTCCTCGCCTGGACGACAGCGCAGATCCCCCACGCGGCACTCGGCGCCGAACTGACAACCGATTATCACGCCCGGACCGGGGTGTTCGCGCTGCGCGACGGGCTGTGGATCCTCGGCACGCTCGTCGCGGCGGCAGCACCGGGGCTGGCCCGGTGGTGGCAGGGACTACCCGCCACCGGCGCGGAACGCGAGGTGTTCGGCACCCTCGCCCCAGTGAGCGCGGCGGTGATCCTCGGTACTCTGGCGTGGTGCGGGTTGGCGGTGCCGGAACCGGCCGCACCGCCCCGCATCGCGTCAACCCCGGTCTCCGCCACGCGAGACGCGTGGGCCAACGGCCCCTTCCGGATCCTGCTCATCGCGTACGGCATCGGCGCACTCGGCGCCGCAATGCCCGGGACGCTCATCCTCTACTACGTCGAGCACGTCCTCGGCGCGCCGCAGTTCGCCGAGCTGTTCCTGGGGCTGTATTTCCTGAGCGGCTTTCTCTGCTTGCCCGTCTGGACGATGCTCGCGCGTCGGGTGGGCAAGAAGCGGGCGTGGTTGACGGCGATGGCCGTGTCGGTGAGTGCCTTCCTGGGCGCCGCGCTGCTCGGGCCCGGCGACGTCGCGGCCTATGCCACGATCTGCGTCGTGTCGGGCCTGGGATTCGGCGCCGGCCTCGTCCTTCCCGCCTCGATGGTCGCTGACGTCGTCGACCTCGACGAGCTCCGCGCCGGCAGTCGGCGCGAAGGCCTCTACTACGGCCTTTGGTCGATTGTCACCAAGCTCTCGGCGGCGCTCGGCGCCGGCCTGGCGCTGCCGGCCCTCAAGTGGGCAGGCTACACGGCTGGCGCAGCACAGAGCGACGCGGTCGTCTGGGCACTGCGCCTGCTCTACGCGGCCGTGCCGTGCGCGTGCTACGGCGCGGCCTGGTTCGTGGCCCGCCGGTTTCCCCTCGACGAGTCGGCCCACCAGGCCATCCGCGCCCGGTTGCAGCGGAAACCAGGTCGTGTCCTCGTGCAGGACGCCCGACCTGACCCCGAGTCTCTCGGAAGTTCGTGAACAATGGAGCCAATCGAGGAGGCGCGACCATCGGGCCCAGGCTCCGCCTCGCAAGGGGCGTGCGCGACCGCCAGTACCGTGTCGGTGCAGGCGCGCGGCGGAGGGGTCAGGTCGTGCGAGGCGTGATGAAGCAGAACCTGACCCCGCTCTATGTCGTGGTGCTCGTGGGCCTCGCAGCCTATCTCGCGTGGATGATCGCCGTCGCCCTCCGGGTCGAGAGCGTGCTCGTCGCCGGTCCGCGTATCTCCCAGGACCCGTGGACCTGGGTCACCATCGTCGACCTCTATCTCGGGTTCTTCGTGTTCTCGGCCTACGTGATCGCTCGCGAGGGCCGGGTCCTGCGCGCCCTGCCCTGGCTGGTGGCACTGATGGGCCTGGGCAACCTGGCGAGCGCCGCCTATCTCGTCTGGGCGCTGCATCGCGGCGGCTACCGGTTGGGTGCGCTGCTTCAGCCTGCGGTCTAGTCAGGCACCGACGGCGCGTTGCCCTCCACGGCCCGCGACGGGCAAGCCACGGCGCGGTGCGCTTCCAGGAGACTTGACACATGATTTCATGGTGATATCATTACGATGTCATCCGGCTGAGCTGAGGCTGGATGTATGCCCCTGGAGGCACTCACCATGATTCGCGAGAGGGACAACCACGGCATCCCTGGCATTCCCGTCCTGCTGCTCCTCCTGGCGCTGATCGCCGGCGCGGTCTACCTGCTCGTGGAGGCCATCCGCGCTGAGTCGCTGACCCTCCTGTTCACGGCAATCCCGTCCCTGTTGCTGCTCGCCCTCCTGCTGGCCGGCCTGTTCCTGGTGAACCCCAACGAATCCAAGGTCCTCCAGTTGTTCGGCAAGTACGCCGGCACGGCCCGCGTACCCGGCCTGCGCTGGGCGAATCCCTTCTATTCGAAGCGCAGGGTCTCGGTGCGCGTCCGGAACTTCGAGAGCGCGCGCCTGAAGGTGAACGACGCCGACGGAAACCCCATCGAGATCGCCGCCGTTGTGGTGTGGCGCGTGGTGGACACCGCCGAAGCCATCTTCGAGGTGGACGACTACGAGAACTACGTGCACGTCCAGAGCGAGGCCGCGCTCCGCAACCTGGCGACGAGCTACGCCTACGACGCGCACGACGACGCCCAGAAGTCGCTGAGAGGGCACACCCTCGAGGTGGCCGACCACCTGAAGCGGGAGATTCAGGACCGTCTGGCGAAGGCCGGCGTCGAGGTGCTCGAAGCGCGCATCAGTCACTTGGCCTACGCCCCGGAAATCGCCGCAGCGATGCTCCAGCGGCAGCAGGCCGGCGCCATCATCGCCGCCCGCCAGCGGATCGTCGAGGGCGCCGTGGGGATGGTGGAAATGGCGCTCGAGATGCTCTCGCGCAAGGCAATCGTCTCGCTCGACGAAGAGCGCAAGGCAACGATGGTCAGCAACCTGCTGGTGGTGCTGTGCGGGGAGCGCGCTGCCCAGCCCGTGCTGAACACCGGCAGCCTCTATCAGTAATCGAAACGGTGGCCTGTGGCCCGGAAGCCTTTCCTCCTGCGCGTCGATCCCGCCCTGCTCGAAACGCTGCAGCGCTGGGCGAACGACGACCTGCGCAGCCTGAACGGGCAGATCGAGTTCCTGCTGCGACGGGCTGCGCAGGACGCCGGCCGGCTTCGGCCAGCCGCGCCGGAGGAGCCGGACGGGCCGAGCCTCAGCGGAACGGCAGGGGCCTGAACGGCAGCGGGGCGGCCCGACTGGACTGCCCCGTGCGTTTCTCAGCCTTCCTCTTCGTATTCCTCTTCTTCAGGCGGCAGGAACCGCGTCGGCGCGCGCAGCGCCTCGCGGTAGTCGTACAGAGGCAAGTCGCGCACGTGCTGCGCGGACGGACATCCCGGCGACTTCTCGTCGACGACGATCAGCACCGGGCTGCCTTCGACACCGTCGCGGAACGCGATGCGGCACCCACAGGCGAGACGTGCGTACGTGAACCCTTTTGACATCAACCAGTGATCCGGTCCGCGCACATCCGCGCGCGCATCCCGATCATACTACGGAACCCGGTGCGGCCCCGGGCGACGGCCGGCGCGGCGATCTGCGAGGCCGGCCGGGTTGGATCACAGCAAGGCCTTGATCTCCGCCTCGAACTGCTCCTTGGTGCCGATGCCCATGTGCCGCTTGCAGATCCTGCCGTCGCGGGAAATCATGATCGTGACCGGCACCCCCCAGATCGGGCCGAACGCGTCCTGCACCTCCTCACGGCCGAGCCCCACGAGCACCGGATAGTTGATCTTGTACTCCTTGGCGAACGGCACGAGCTTGTCCACGGGGTCATCGACCGAGAAGCCGAGGAAGGTCACGCCCTGCGAGGCGTACTTGGACTGCAGCTCGACGAACATCGGGATCTCGTACTTGCAGGGGCCACACCACGTGGCCCAAAAGTTGAGCAGCACGACCTTGCCCGCGTAGTCGCTCAGGCGCACGTCGCGCCCGTCCATGTCCTTCAACGTGAAGTCCATGTTGGCGGGCTTCGCCTTCGCGTCGCACTTGCCGGTGCTGGCCGGCGTGGCTCCAGCCGCGCTGGCTCCCTCGCCCTCGGCGGTCTTCGGGCCAGCGGCGCCGCACCCGGCACTGGCCACCACTGTGAACAACAGCACCAGCGACGCCAGGGTCGCCGGTCGTAGTCGACGGGCCATCAACGCTCTCCTCGGAAACGCCCGGGGACACCGGGCGCGTCAGCGAACCTGGCCCCGCAGGAACGCCCCGACACGCGCCATCTCGTCGCGCGCCAGGTCGGCAACAACCGCATAGGTGCGGCCGTCATGCGACCAGGTCACCATCTCGTGCCCCATTATCGCGGTTTCCGGCGAGGCCGCGCGCGCGGTGGGCAGGATGAACACGGACACGGACTGCCCGGCGTGCTCGTACACGAGGTGCGCCATGGCCCCATCGCTGAACAGGCAGCGGCGCACCCCGACCAGGCGCAGCTGTGGCGCGGTTGAGGACGGCGGCACGCTGATGTCCCATCCGTACTGCTCACGCCACGCGTGGGCCGCCGCAACGGGGTCGGGACCAGTGTCGCCGTGCGTCAGCCACGTGCACTTGAGGTGATCGAGGGTCAGCTGGGCCGCAAGCAGTGTTCCGCTCGGCGCAAGGAGACCGGCCGCGGCGATGCCGGTGAGGGCAACGAGCAGCGACGCCGCAGCCGCGAGCGGCACGCGGCGCCACAGCGGTCGCCTCGTGGCGGCGCGCGGCGCGAACGCGACGACACGCGCAGCCGGCTGCATCCGCTCGCGAAGGGCGGCGGGCGCCGGCTCACGCAGGACAGTCGCCTCCTCCCGAAGGAGGGTGCGAACGGCGCGCTCGGCCCCGAGCAGGGTGCCGCACGCCGGGCAGGCGGCGAAATGGCGATCGGCCAGCGCTACCTCGCCGGGCCCGAGCATCCCGTCCACGTACGGTGTGACGAGCGCGGCCATGTCGTGGCAGGTGTGGTTGGTCATCGCGGTTGACGTCTCCGAATGTCCCCCGAGGCCAACGCGGAGGTCGGCCTGCTCTCCTCTCCCTCAGCGGTCAGACGCAGGAACAGCAGCCGGCGTCCCCGGGCGATCCGGGACATGACGGTGCCGAGCGGCACCTCGAGAACCCTCGCGATCTCGGCGTAGGCCAGGTCCTCGACGTCCCGGAGCCAGACGGCCCGTCGATACGCGTCGGGCAGGTCGTCGAGCGCCTGCCGCAGTTCCGCACCTCGTGCGGCCCGCAACAGTTGACGCTCCGGGTCGCCGGCGGCCGCCGCGGTCACGTCTGCCGCGAGATCGACGGCCTCGCTGTCCACGTCGATGGGATCCCGCAACGCGTCGCGTCGCGCATTGCGGAACGTGTTGTAGAGGATAGTGAAGAGCCAGGCCTTCAGGTTGGTGCCCGCCTCGAAGCGGTGCGCCGACCGCACGGCCTTCAAGAAGGTGTCCTGGACCAGATCCTCGGCGGCCGAGCGGTCGCGCGTCAGCCGCATGGCTACCCCGAACAGCCCGTCAAGGTGAGCAAGGGCCTCCGCGTCGAAGCCGGGCGGCCCGGGCGCATCCTCCGGGCGGGAGACGCGGGACGCCATCAGCGAGAACGCCCCGCGCGCCGAGACCACCCCCGAGGCGGTGACGCCATTCCCGGATCCGGCGTCACAGCAACAGGAGTGGCGAGACGCCGGCGCCGAGCCCGGCCCGGGTGTCCGCTGAAACGTACTCTGTCATCTGCAGGGGCCGCCGGGGGCCGGGACGCCTGCGTGGCCGGCTGCTGAGCGGGACACAATCCCGAGCCCAGGCGTGACGGATTGAAGGTACGTGACTTGCTCAGCCGCTCCATTGCGGGTGTATTCCCAGCTACAGTAACATGGCTCGGCATCACAACGGCCCGACGCTCTCTGAGCCCGGGACACTCCAGGAGTCACGCATGCGCTCGCGGACGACACGCGCGCCACGTATCGTGGTCGCCGCTGCCCTCCTCGCCTTCGTCGCCACCGGCGCCGCCGCGCAGGTCACGACCAACCGCTACTTTCCCTACTTCGGGAAGAACCGGGTCAAGTACGACAACTTCCAGTGGCAGATCTACACGACGGACCACTTCGAGATCTACTACTACCCGGAACTCGAGCAGCACCTCGAACGCGTGGCGGGCTACGCCGAGAGCGCGTACCAGAAGATCAGCTCCGACCTGAAGCACGACCTCGCCTTCAAGATCCCGCTGGTGCTGTTCAAGACCCAGGCGGAGTTCCAGCAGCAGAACGTGATCCCGGGTGAGATCCCGGAGGGCGTGGCCGCCTTCGCCGAGCCGACCCGCGACCGCATGGTCCTGCCGATCGACGAGCCGCCCGACCAGCTCTACCGCTTGATCACGCACGAGTTGACCCACATCTTCGAGTTCGACGTCATCCCCCGCTCGCTCATCCGGCGGGGGGTGCCGCTGTGGGTCGACGAGGGCTTCGCCGACTACATGGCCGGCGTGTGGCGGCCGCTCGACCTGATGACGGTACGCGATGCGGCGGTGGCCGACATCATCCCCAAGATGACGGAGCTCGAGGGATACGGCAACTTCAACAACCCGCGCCTCATCTACAACCTCGGGCACGTGGCCTTCGAGTTCATCGAGTCGAAGTTCGGCAAGGAGGGCATCCGCCAGTTCCTCTTCGCCTTGCGGAAGAGCGTCATCGGCGGCGGCGAGAACGCCTACGAGGAGGCGTTCCGCATGAAGCCCGAGGAGTTCGACGAGCAGTTCGAGAAGTACCTCAAGGATCGCTTCAAGCCGTTCCGCGACAAGGAGCGCCCGGTGGACTATGGGCGCAACCTCGCGCCGCGGCCCGAGAAGACGCGGTACACCTCGGTGCTCTCGATCGAACCGTCGCCCTCGGGCGACCTGATTGCGGCTACGGCCGGCAACCGGCGCGATCAGGAGATCGACATCATCCTGATCTCGACCAAGAACGGGGAGGTAATCCGCAACCTCACGTCGGGGTTCGACAAGGACAAGGGCTTCGAGTACATCGCCCTGCCCGGCGCGCGCTGGAACACCGTGCCGTGGATGTCCTGGTCGCCCAAGGGTGACCGCATCGCCTACTTCGCCCGTACCGGCAAGCAGCGGAGCCTCATCATCCAGAGCGTGCTCAACGGGAATGTCGAGCGCAAGCTATTGATGGCGACGGTGGACAACCCCGAATCGCCCGCCTTCTCGCCCGACGGCCGCTACGTCGCGTTCTCGGCGTTGCAGAACGCCGTGGGCGACATCTGGCTGCTCGACCTCGAGACCGAGGCGGTGCAGAACCTCACGAAGGACGACTTCGCCGACTACGGCCCGAACTTCTCGCCCGACGGCAGGACGCTCGTCTACATGTCGCGGATCAGCGGGAACGACAAGGTCTTCAAGCTCGATCTCGAGACGCGCACCAAGACGCAGCTCACCTTCGGCACCCACGACGATGCGGCGCCGCGGTTCCTGGACGAGCGGACGCTGGTGTTCTCCTCGACGGCCCTGGACCCGGTCAAGCCGATCGAGCCCGAGGTGGCGCGCAACGGCAACATCTACAACATCTGGACGCTCGATCTCGTGAACGGCGAATTGCGGCAGTACACCGACACGCTGACGGGCAACATGTCGCCGGTCGTGCTGCGCGAGGGCAGCGAGACCAAGATCACGTTCGTCACCTACTTCAAGGGCGATTACGGCGTCCACAGCATCACGCCGAAGGAGCCGGTGGCGACGGCCGCCTCGGCCGACTTCGGCGCGCCGGGGCCCGTCATCGACTTCCAGGCGCCGCTGAGCCACACGATCGTGCCGGCCAACCAGCGGAAGAAGGGCGCCTTCGAGAAACTGTTCCTCGACGGCCGGCCGCCGGTGGCCGTGGGCGTCACGAGCGGCGGCGACCTGTTCGGCGGCACCGCCCTCTCCTTCACCGACGTGCTCGGCGACCGCCAGTTCTACGGATACGCCGCCTCCGTCTCGCAGTACCGGCAGTTCCTCGGCTCCTACGTCGACCTGGCGCGGCGCTTCCAGTTCGGCATCACCGGGTACTCGCAGACGTTCTTCTATTACGCCGTGCAGCCCGGCTACCTCTACGACCCGGGGCTCGGATTCCTCGACCCCGACGACGCGATTCTCAAGCAGAAGTACAACGGGGCCACCTTCTTCGGCACCTACCCGCTCGATCGGTATCGCCGGGTCGAGGTGTCCGGCGGCATCACGAGCTACGACGAGGAGTACGACGAGCCGGCCCTCCAGGAGCTCGCCGAGCAGTACCAGCAGGCCAACTACGGCTACACCGTTTTCCGCGACGGTCTCGCCGCGCCACTCTCGGTGGCCTTCACCCAGGAGACGACGGTGTTTCGCGAGTTCGGGCCGCTCGCGGGCAACTCGTTCCGCGTCGCGTACCAGTACGCCCCGCCGATCGGCGACGACTGGCTGTCGTACCAGACGGTGCACGGCGATGCGCGGTACTACTGGCGCCTCGGCGGAACGGGCCTTGCCGCGTTCCGGTTCAACGGCTTCACGAGTTGGGGGGAGCAGCCGGGCTTCTACTACTTCGGCGGCAACTCGGAAATGCGCGGTTACGACTACATGAGCTTCGGCGGCAACAAGGGGTGGTTCGGCAACGCCGAGATCCGCTTCCCGCTCGTGAACGCGATGGCCACGCCGATCGGGATCCTGGGTGGCATCCGCGGCGCCTTCTTCTTCAACGTCGGCGGCGCGTGGTACGACAACCAGGACTTCAACTTCTACACGAGCGACCCCGAGACCGTCACGCCGATCTTGGGCTACCGGCTCGATCCCCTGACCGGCTTCCCCGTCCCCGTCTACGGGCCGCAGGTCGTGGTGGACGGCTTCCGCCTGCGAGACGGGCGGGCCTCGTATGGCATCAGCCTCCAGACCTTCGCGCTCGGCTTCCCGATCCACTTCGACTGGTCGTGGCGGACGCTGTTCAACAAGGACTGGGAAGACGTGCTCTACGCGGCCGAGGGCGGCAGCGACGCCTTCCGCAAGGCGCAGTTCGACGTCTGGATCGGGTTCGATTTCTAACCGGCCCACGACTCGCAGCCGGCGGCCGGCGGCTCGACGGCCCAACGGGGGCGAGCGATCGCCCCCGTTCCGTTGTACGGCGCCGCGGGCGCGGCGCTTCCAAGAGTCGGCGTCTCCCAATGGCTCTCGATTCGGCGGGCGGACCTCCGTGCCCGCCTGGACGCCGGCTCGGAGGGCGCACCTCCCGGTGCGCCTGGAGGGGCTCAGAGCGTGCCGAGGCGGACCTCGCTGCGATGCAGGTCGATGCTCACGCGGTATCGGCTCAGGAAACGGTGGCCGACGATGCCGCCCACCTCGAAGCCGAGCAGCGCGCTCGGGGCGTCGAGGTCGAGGACGACCACCGAGTGGCGCGGCAGCTGCACGTCCTCGAAGGCGAGGTCGAGCCCGGGCATGAGGAACGCGGTGGGATCCCACCCGGAGGCTCCGTAGACGCGGAGCCCGATGTGCCGGGGCGGCACGGTGCCCAGAGCGCGGAACGTGGCACGGCTGATCGAGATCACCTCGCCGCCCGTGTCCACCACGAACGGCACCGGGTCGCGGTTCACCTGGCCCACCACGAAGGCCAACCGGTGCATCCGGAGCGGCAGCGTCACCCCGCCGCCGGGCTCCGACGGCAACGTCCGCGACATCGTCAGCAGCCGCCGTCCGTAGTCGATCGTCATCGAGAACCCGAGTGCGAGCGGCGAGAAGCTGTCGGCTTCGCGCGTGGGCAGCCCCTCGAGGGCGGGTGAGCGCAGGATGGCCGGGACGTTGTCCACGCGCAGCGAGCCCACCTCGATCGACCGCAGCCGCGCGACCGGCAGGCCGCGCAGCCCCATCTCGCCGACGCCGGCCGACAGCGTGCGCACCACGGGCACGATGCCGGCGGCCGCCGCGGTCTTCTGCGTGATGACGGCCATCTCGGCGCCCGTATCCACGACGAGATGCTTCACGCGGTGGCCATCGATGCGGCCGTCGAGCACGATCTTGTCGCGTTCGAGCCGGAAGGGCAGGACGTGCACCTGCCCAGCGGCCGCCTCGCTCACCGCGAGTGGCGTGCGGCCGTCGAAGTCGCGGAGGAACCGCGCATGCT
>Ga0209594_1000961_pt1 | contig 15321 bp, 9 predicted proteins | sample AshMeaCrysSpring_FD_184126 | JGI IMG/M metagenome (GOLD analysis project Ga0209594, IMG submission 184126) | Groundwater microbial communities from Big Spring, Nevada to study Microbial Dark Matter (Phase II) - Ash Meadows Crystal Spring... | ecosystem: Environmental > Aquatic > Deep subsurface >...
TCAGCGCGGCGTTCATCCAGGTGTAGTAGGGCTGCTCGAGCGGCGTGCCGTTCTGCCAGACCGACCGGGTGGTGAAGTACGCCGCGTCGGGCGGCAGAGCAATCTCGAGCCGCCATGCGGTGCGGGTGAGCAGATCGAGCGTCCCGATGACGACCGCCGCCGTGCCGTCGGGGTCCACCCGCGTGGCGTAGTCCACGGGCGTGGCGCAGTTCGGCGTGTGGCCGATGATGCCGTAGTTGGCCTCGATGCCGCCGCTCGTCCACGGCCCGCGCATCGCGATGTCGCGGAACTTCACCACGTGGTTGTCGTAGAGGAACGGCCGCCCCGTGGCCTTGTCGATCGCCGTCCAGATCTTGCCGCCGATCTCCGGCAGGACGCGCACGCGCAGGTGTGCGTTCTCGAGCTCCACCACCGTCCACTCGCGCCGCTCCGCCCGGTCCGTGTACCCGTCGAACCGGAAGTAGGGGTAGAGGCGGCCCGGCCGCGCGATCGGATCGGGATCGGAGAAGGGATAGGTCGTGAACGCCTCGCGGAACTCGCGCACGGTGGCCCGCTCCGCCTGCGCGCTCGCCATCGCCGGTGACAGCAACACCAGCAGCACGGCGCCCAGACTCGCAGGGGCGAGCCTCCGTGCCCGCCCGAACCCGAAGCCCGAGGCCCGCCCGAACCCGAGGCCCGAGGCCCGCCGAAGCCCGAGGCCCGAGGCCCGCCGAAGCACGAAGCACCAGGCCCGAGGCACCACGGCGTCACTCCTGTCCAATGACGACGATCCACCCCCTGCCGGGCGCCACCGGGATCGGCTCGCCGGGCCGGAACGTACGCGCCGGCTGGACGCCCGCAATCTCCGGCGCCCGCAGGGTCGCCCGCGCCGGGTCGATGCCGAGCGCCGCCCAGTCGATCGCAAGCGTCACGCTCGTCTCCCCGGCCGCCCAACTCGCCAGCGCCACGAGCGCGCGCCCGGGCCTCCGGTACACCGTTGCCAGCACGTCCTCGCGCCCGGTCCCCACCGGCGTGTTGCCCGCCCAGTACCCGATCATCTCCGTCCCAGCCATCCCGAACTCGTCCCACGCGCGCCACAGCGGGCGCGGGTCGGCGTTGTCGGTCCACGGCATCCGGTTCGTCATGCCGTACACCATCCCGCGCCACGGGTTCCCGCCCTTCTCGAGCATCTCGCCCATCAGCCCGAAGGGAATCCCGCTCACCTCCGTCAGGTAGAAGCCGGGCGAGGCGGCCTCGTAGTCGAAGTACTCCCCGAACCACAGCCGGTCGAGATACGGAAAGTGCTCGAGGTAGAGCAGGGCGCTGTTGACGAAGCCGTCGCGCTCGTTGAACTGGTTGGCCGAGTGCAGGTCCACGATCCCCGGCCGCCCCCCGCCCCGCAACACCCGCTTCACCCGCTTCATCGTCACGCGGTCGAACGCCACATCGTCTATGTACAAACCGTCTATGCCGACGGTGGCCACCAGCCAGGCGAGCCCCTCGACGTAGTAGTTGTGCCACCGGCTCATGCCGCTGTTGACGATGGCGGCGTCCTGGAGCTCGGGGACGAACCAGGCGGCGATGTAGTCGGAGCCGAGGTGCTCCTGGAGCCAGGCGAAGCCGCCGCCGGGACCCGGCGTGAAGACCTCGTGGCCCAGGCTGCGCAGCGGGAACAGCTCGTGGGCGCGGTTCGAGAGCTCGCGGACGGTGTTGTAGATCTTCACCTGCAGGCCCTTGGCGTGGGCCTCGTCCACGTAGGCCTTCATCTCGCGCCAGCTGATGAAGGGGTAGTTGATCCAGGGGTTGACCGGCGTGGCGTGGTGCACGTTGACGAGCGTGGCGCCGCTGGCCGCGATGTCGGCCACCGGTGCGTAGCGGTGGTAGAAACGCGTTCGCCACTGCGCGTCGGTGTCGAGCGGGTGGAAGGGCGTGACGACGAGCGTGAGGTCGAAGCGCTGCGTCTCGCCGGCGGCCATGGCGCGCGGACCGCTGAACGCCCGGACGGCGACCGCGCCGCCCGTTTCCGCGATGGTGATGCCGCCGCGGCCGCCGTTGCCCCACGAGGCCGGCAGCACGAGCGGCTTCTGGAGGTAGAAGTTGGTGTTGAGCGGGCGCACGTACGTGTCGTCGCGCAGCGAGAAGGCAAGCCCCGCGTTGACGCCGCCGATCCACGCGCCGTCCTGGTTCTTCCGCGCCACGTCCCAGGCCCAGTCGAGGCGCGCCGGCCGGCGGCCGCCCTTCTGGCCGAGGCCGAGCAGGTAGGTGGCGGCTCGCGTTGCGTACGGGACCTCGAGCCGCACGTCGCGCAGCGAGACGGCCCACGACGCGGTGAGCGCGATCCTGTAGGCGATGAAACCGTCGAACTCGAGTTGCCCGTGCACGTCGAGAGAGAGCCCGGCCGCGGCGGCTCGCGACGTCGCGGTCCAGGCGACCGTGCCCGGCGACCGTTCGGTGAACTGCGGCGCCGTGAGCGCGAAGGCCACGCGACCGCCTGCCTCGTCCTCGACCACCAGCTCCATGGGCGCGGCGAGCACCGGCGTGGGCGTGTCCGACAGCCCGGTCACCGCCTCGGTGAAGAACGTGTCGATGCCGGCGGGCAACCCGTTCTCCCCGAGCGTCACGCGACGACCGAGCAGATCGATGCGGCGGCCGTCCACCGCGAGCGGGGTGTAGGGCGCAATCACGTCGTTCGCCTGGCCGAGCGTCGAGTTGAGCCACTTGAGCCGCGTCTGCTTCCAGGGCTCGCTCGCACCGCCGTCGGTGACCACGCCGTCGAACACGGTGATGGCGAGGGTGACCGCCGTGGGCGGGGCGCCGGCGACCTCGACGGTGGCCGTGCCGCGGTAGCTGCCGGGTGTCGCGTCGTGCGGAACCTCGAGCCCGCACCAGATCGCCTGCACCGCGCCGGCCGGCACGTCGAGCTTGCGGTGGAAGGACGAACCGTCCCAGTCGACGCCGTCGGTGTTGAGGCAGGAGAGCGCGGCGGCCGGAAGGATCCGCCCACCTGGGCCGACGAGATCGCCGAAGCGCACGCCCACCCCGCTGATTGCCTCGATGGCGTACACGGCCAACTGGAACGCGAAGTACTCACCGCGCGCCGCCTCGCCCGGCAGCGTGTCGCGCGGGCCAGACTCGATCCAGCGGTACGGCAGGTCGGTCCGCATGCGGACCGGCAGCACGCGGTCCTCGGGGAACACGAGGTATCGTGCGCCCGGCCATCTCGCGATCAGCCGCGCCGTTTCCGTGTGCGTCGCGATCACCTCCATCGGGTCGAAGCGGTTGAACGCGTCAATCGCCTCGATCGCCTCCACGCTCGCCTCGGCGGTACGGCCCGCGGCATCGGCCGGGCCCGCTGCGAGCGCGGCGTCGAAGGTGCGCACCCAGCCCGCGTTGGCCGTGTCCTCCACGGGCAGGTAGGTCACCGTCGGGTAGTTCTTCCGGCCCGTCGGCGTGAACGGCAGGTAGTAGGCGTAGTACACGCCGGCGCCCGCCACTGGCTCGAACCACAGTTCGCCGGCCTCGCGGTCGATCCGCCCGCGACGCACATTACGCACACGCGTGCCGTCCGCGCTGGTGACGATGACGAGGCGGTCCTGCGGGGCCGGATCGCGCCGCCGCCAGGGAATCACGACGTGCGCGACGGGCGCGGGCTGGGCGACCTGGATCACGGCGCGGTGGTTGCCGAGCGTCTCGCTGTCCCAGCGCGTGGCGGCCACCCGGAACGGCGCGTCGGGCACCGGAGCGGCAACGCCCTGCGCCCGAGCAGTCGCGGCGGCGAGCCCGGTGGCGACCATCGGGACCAGGAGCAGAAGTGCACACGTGAGACGGGCAGGACAGCGGACGGGCGTCGGCATCGGCGGGCCTCGGCAGCCGGGCGGCGGGACCGGCACGATGTCCCGCCCCCACGCGGCTGGCCGATGGTAGCACCGGCCCTCCGTCCGTGCCCGCTCGTGCGGGGCCTTCCTGGTTCACCGAGAGCGACGGGCTGTCTCCTCGCGACGCGGGCGTCGCCGCGATCGCGGCCTTGGTGCGCGCGGCGGGGAGGCGGTGACGCCCTACGCCCTACGCTTCAGGCCTCACGCCCGTGTCTGCCCCACGTCTTCGGGCGGCGGGCGCAAGGCAGACAGTGGCGTCAGGCGTAAGGCACAACGCGGAAGGCGGCTACTGCACCGTCAGTTTCTTGCTCTTCGACCTCCCGTTGGCCGTCGCCTTGATCGTGGCGGAGCTCACCGACAGGACGTCCGCCGTCCTGACGCCGAACGAGGCGCTCTTGTTGCCGGGGTAGAAGGTGATGGCGGTCACCGCCGGCCACGCCACCGCCGGCCTGCTCGTCGTCAGGTTCACCGTGACGACGTCCGGGCCCGCGTTGCACTCGAGCACGATGGAGCCAATCGACATGGCGGGCCCCACCACCGGGTTCGGCGACAGCGTGAGCGTCTTCACCGAGATCGGCCTGATGCTCAAGTCGTCACTGCTCGATACCCCGCCGACTCCACCGACGCTCCCCGTGATCGTTCCCGCCTGCGTCGACGCGACCGGCGTCGTCGGAATCGTGAAGGCCTTCACGCTCGTGAACTGCGTCACGGTGACCAGCAACGGCGGGCTGGCCCCGGCCAGCGTGTCGCTGATCTTCACGGTGAGGCCCCCCGCCGGAGCGGTGGACCCGAGCTCCAGCCGGCCCTTGGCCGCCAGGCAGCCGGTGACGACACCGGTCGTGGGCGTCACCGTCAGGGTGAGGCGCCCCATCAATCGCAGGGTGTACGCCCCCGTGTCGATGCCTTCGGTGGTCATTTCCACCGTGTACGTCCCCGTGGACGGCAAGGTGATGTAGCCGCTGCCGGCCGGGATGCGTGGGTTGTGGGAGCCACCGCCCTCGTTGTCGGAGGCGATCACCTCGCCGCTCGGGCCGAGCAGGTACAGGTAGCCGTCAATCTCGGTGGACGTGGCGAGGATCGCCACCGCCTGGCCGGCGGTGCCGCTGAACGTGTACCGGTCGGCATACGGCCGGAAGCCGGTGCCCGGCACCTCGCGGAGGGGAGACAGGCAATCGCCCGCAGACAGCCAGCCGGACGCGCTCCCCCACATCGCGATCGGGTTCGTGACCGACGTCAGGCAGCCCGCCTCCTGCGTGATCGTGTGGATCCGGTCGCCCGCGACGATGTGGGCGGTTCGCGACGTCGTCACCGTGTTGGGCTCAACGCGGTACGCGATGTTGCCGCTGCCCGTGCCGCTCGCGCCGGCCGTGATGGTGACCCACGACCGATCGTCGGTGGCCGTCCAGGGGCACGCCGTGCCGGTGGAGCTGAGGCTCACCCTGGCGATCTCGCCGGTGCGCGGCACGCTGTGCACCGCCGGCGAGAGGGTGATGGCGTCGTCGCAGGTAACCTCGATCGTCTGATAGAGGAACGTCCGGTTGTTGCCCGGCTCGTCGTCGTCCCCGAACCCGTTGCGCGTCACGATCAGGCCGACGTAGTACGTGCCAGGCGGGGTGCTGGCGGGGATCGTGGTCGTGTAGTCGCCGAGGTCGTAGCACTCGCCGCAGAACGACGACCAGTACCAGTAGCTCCCCATCTGGCGGTCGGCCGTGGTGATCGTCTTGTTGGTGGAGAGATACAGCCGCAGCCGCACGTCGGCCTGGGCGCCGTAGCTCATGTTCTCGACGGTGACGTGCGAGACCGTGATCGGGTCGCCGGGGCGGAAGGTCGCGGCCGACGCGGTCGCGTTGTGCAGGCCGTTGCTCGCGTAGTACGACTCGACGCCGAGGTCGGCGAAGCCGGGGATGCCGAGGTCGTCGTCGTAGTTCCGCCGCATCAGGTACGCGTCCTCCTGGTGCACGGCCGCGGCGTCCTCGACGAGGTCGTGGTGGTAGGAGTGCATGACGGTCGGCACATCGTAGTCGTAGGTCTCCCCGTGGAAGATCTGGAACCCGATGGCGTGGCCCAGCTCGTGGATGGTCGCCCCCGGCTGCAGAATCAGGGAACTGTCGCCGAGCGACAGGCCGAAGTCGTCGGTCCAGTCGAACGCCGGGTTCCACGCGATGTCCGACTCCTTGACCTCGCAGCAGTCGCAGTAGTGCCAGGTCCACGTGATCGCGAGGTCCGTCGGGCCCCACCCCTGGCCGAAGACGTCCAGCATGGTGGCGCTCGAGGGGTAGCCGATGAACTCGCTGTCCCAGTTGTACCAGCGCCAGCTGCCGTTGTCGGCCACGTACCGGAAGACGTTCATCACGCGGTTCCACCGCGCCATCGACGCGTTGTTGACCGACCACTCCCACCACGACGTGGGCACCTGTTCCATCACGGCGGGCGGCCCCTGTTTCCCGCAGCAGTACAGGGCGGCGCCGAGCGGCTCCACCGACATGTCGGGTGCAGAGCTCTCGCCGGGCGCGGCCGTCACAGAGAGTGGCGTGCCATCGTCGGAGAGCTGCGGACGCACCGGGTGCGGTGACTCCGGCAGCGGCTCGACGACAACGAGCCCGTTCTCCCGGCGGTGGAAACGGCCGACGCCGCCCCGCCGGAGCCGGGAGGCGTCGATCGGGGCCGTCAGGGCCACGGTGCGCACGTAGTCGAGGAACGCGGAGAGCCGAAGGGGTGGCGCGCGGTCATGCGGCGTGCTGGCGCGGTAACTGTCGCCGGGCCCGGCGGCCCCGGGCGCGCCGGCCTGACGCGGCTCGGCGGCAGCGCGTTCCGCGACCGCCACACCGCTCTCGATGCCCCTCACGCGCGAGGGCGACGCGAGGACGTCGTCTCCCGCGATGCCGACGAGCGCACGCCCGTTCGCGGTCAGCACGTACGGCACGCCGGTCACCGTGTCGGCCACCACCTCGAATTGCCCCTGTGAACCGCCAACGACCGGCGTGAAGTACGACGACCCGTCGTCGAGGGCGAACACGAGGTAGCGATGGCCGTCGGCGAACCGCGGCGTGTCGCTGAGGTTGACGGTGGTTTCGCCGAGGCGGCCGCCGGCGTAGGTCAACGTGACGGTGGTCGCATGCCGCTGCGTCGAGCGCACGGTCGCATGAACGACCTCGATGTCGGCGAAGACCACGTCGGTCACCGGCATCGTCTTCGTGGCGCTGAGCCGCGTGGACTGGCCCGTGACCGTGCCCACGAAGATCAGGTCCGCCGTCTGCGACAGTTCGGGCAGCGTGACCTTGAGGTGGATGGCCTGGGCCGCGCCCACCCCGAGCACCAGGATGGCGGGCAGCACCCACACAGGACGCCTCAACAGACACCTCCAGACGAGGATCGGGCGTTGCGAGAAGCGGGGGCGGAGCCGTCGGCGTGGCGCGCACGGCGCACACGGGCCAACGCCCGGGGCCAACCCCGGGGCACGGACGCGCGCCGGAACGGCGCAGGAACCGGCGAGAAGGCGCGAGGCGGGAACTCGGGGGGCGAGCGCGGTGGGGAAGCCACCACGACGACGGAGACACGGCGGCAGAAGGGAGCGCGCCACGGTTGGTCGGCTCCAGCGGACTCACCTGCGGGGGCTGAAGAACGCTGCGTTGATGATTCGCGGATCGAGGGGGGAAGTCAACATGCAAGGCGCCTTACGCCGTACGACCTGCGCCGTTCGCCCTGGTCGGCCTCACGCCTCACGTCACGGCGCCTGACGCCCGTCCGGCAGTTCCGACCACTGCACTCCAGTGGCCGCGCCTGATCCACCGCGCCCCCTCCCTGTCGCCTGTTGACACTGGCCCCCGACGGGCGTAGGACCTCAGATCAGTTCCCGTACCGACGAGCGCGGCCTCACGCTCGGCCACCGCTCGCCGCGCTGCCCCCCGGGGTGAGGTCGTCACGTGGGCGACCGGTGCTCGGGTTCGTGGCTGCTCGATACCCGCACTCCGCGCGCGGGCCCGGCGCGTCCCTGTGCGCGCAGGGGGTGTGAACGGCCGCGTGCGCCGCCCCCTCGGGCATGCCCGTCGATGTCCACGACGCCGCGGTCCGGTTAACTCGATGCCCTGGCCTCACCCTGCGGGTGGGGACACATCATTGGTCCGGGCTCGGCCGAGCCCGGGAGGAGGGCGTATGACAACGCTGGCGAACGCGATGCGATGGATGATCGTCCCGCTGTGCCTGGTGGCGTCACTGGCCATGTTGCCGGCCAGCGCGATGGCGCAGGGCAGGCAATACAGCGAGCCGGGCACGTGCGAGGACGTCGTGCTCGACACGAGCTGCAGCTTCCCCGTGGACCTGCACTACCTGCGGTGCACGTACACCAACACCTACTTCCTCGACGCCGACGGCAACGTGGTCAGGATGGCCAGCCACGGCAACATCGTCGTTCGGCTGACCAACCTCGACACCGGCCAGTCGGTTGTCCGCAAGATTCCGGGGCCCTGGCAGTACGACGTGGCGACCGACACCAACCGCGCCCCGGGACCCTGGCTGTTCTTCCAGGAAGACATGTTGCTGTTCGCGAAGGGCCTGTTGGTCTGGACGCCAACGGACGTGCTCAAGTGGACGGGGAACGTCGAGGACCTCTGCGTGACGCTCGGAGGGGTCTGAGACGGCGCCTTGCGCCCTGCGCCCTACGCCTTGCGCCCGAGTCTGCCTGATGCCTCTCGCGAGACGCAGGGCAGATCCGGGTGTGGGGCGTCAGGGCGCAGGGCGTACGCCGCAGGGCGCACGGGTGCCAGCCGAACAGGCTGATCACGACGAGGAATGGAGGCAGCCCGGCGATGCAGCGACGGTTGCGGCGCGTCGCGGGCTGGCCGGACAGGCCTCGCCCTGTCGCTACCGCTGCCGGGCGAACACCAGGCTGGCCACGCGGCCCGCCTGAACGGACGCACGAACGACCATGCCCGCTTCCCGCTCGAAGCGGAGCACGAGTCCCTCGTCGGAGACGAAGACGTCGGGTTTCACGGCCGTCAGCGAAGACGGCGGATCGTCGAGCACCTGCGCCGTCATGCTCCCATCGCGGACGGCGAGCCTCCACGTCGCGTCCAGTTCGTCAGACTGGTAGGCCCCCGCAGACTCCGTGACGTTCACGGCGGCCGGCGGCGTGACCCGGCGGTGCACCTCGGGCTCGCGCCCGTCCCGCACGATCCGCATCTCCTGCGCGCCGTCCGCGGCGCGCGGCGGGAAGGAGAACTCGACGCCCGGCACCTGCGGCACGAAGACGCCCGGCGCGACCGGCGTCAACTGCTGGCCCATGGCCATCAGCGCGCCGTTCCGCACAACGACACGCCGGAACGCGCCGGTGGCAGCGTTCTCGTAGTAGCCGGCCAGTTCCTCGAGCCTCTCGCCTGACACCGCCACGGGTGGTCTGCTGTCGGGCGACGCCAGGCGCGGCTTCGGCTGGAGCTGCGCTGCGAGGACGATGTCGGCCACGCTGTCCGCGAGCGCGCTCGGGTTGGCACTGCCGAGGTTGCGGAGGCACGCGACGGAGGTTCTCACCGACGGGAACCTCAGCAACTCGGCGCGATAGCCGGCCCACGCCCCCCCGTGGCGCACAGTCGGGAGCCCACGATAGGTTCCAACCATGAGCCCCGCCGCATAGTCGAGCGCTTTGCCGTTCGCGAGCGCCCCGACGGTCTGTGCTCGCTCCAGGAGCGCGCGGTCGCCGACCTTCGCGTCGTAGACGTTCGCATCCCAGCGGAGGAAGTCCTCGACGGTGGTCTGCACGGCCCCGTCGCCCGTCTGTTCGAAGTTCGACATGTCGAGGCCGAACCCGCCGCTCTCACGAGGCGAGTACCCGGTGGCGCGCCCGGCGACGCCCTCGGAGGCCGCAGGGCGCGAGGCGCCAAGACTCCGGCGTAAGGCGCCAGACTCGGACGTAAGGCGTAAGGCGTAAGGCGCCAGACTCGGGCGTAAGGCGTAAGGCGTCAGGCGCAAGGCGCAAGGCGCAAGGCGCAAGGCGTAAGGCGCCAGACTCGGGCGTAAGGCGTAAGGCGTAAGGCGTAAGGCTACTTGATCGTGACGTCTCCGCTCGCGGTGCTGATGGTGACGACCGGCCCGCCGCCACGGACCTGGCCGCGGAGCGTCCCCTTCGGCAGGTCGCCCTGCACGGTCACGGGCACCGTCGTGTCGATGCTGCCGGAGTTGCTGCGGGCCTCCAGCGTGAAGGCGGCGGTGGGGGGCAACCGGAGCACGATGTCGCCCGACGCGCTGCGTACCTCCCACGCCGCGGCGGGCGTGCCGTCCACCGTCACGTCACCGCTCGCCGCCTTCGCTCGCAGGGCGCCGCGCGCGCCGACGATCGAGAGGTCGCCGGATCCGCTCGACGCGCTCACCTCGCCCGTCCCGGTCACCTCCACGCGGATGTCGCCGCTGCCGGTCTCCGCGGAGGCGGTTCCGCCGACGCCCGTGGCGCGGATCGAGCCGCTCCCGGACTTCGCGCGCACATTCCCGCGTATGCGATCGATCGCGAGATCACCCGACCCGGCCGATGCCGAGAGCGCCCCGCCGATGTCCGACGCGGTGACCGAGCCAGACCCGCTCGTCAGGTTCGCGTCGCCGCCGATCCCCTGGGCGATGACGTCGCCCGATCCGGAGCGCGCCGTGAGGTCGGCGGCTTCCGGCACGGTGACCTCGTAGCTGATCGTCAGCTTCTTCGCGATCGACTCGTCGGCGATCTTTCCGATGGTGACGGTATTGCCCTGCTGCTCGATGGGCGGGTTCTGCTCGAGCTGGCGGATGGCCGCGGCGGCGCCGTCCCCGTACCACTCGTTGTCGGTGATGCGCCCGCGGACGGTGACCGTGCCGGCCGCGCCGCGCGTGACGGTGATGTTGCCCGAGCCCGCGGAAATCGACACCGTGGCCGGCGCGCCCACCGGGAGCGTGCGCTCGAAGCGGCCCTCGGCGGCGAAGCTGGTGGCGGTGGATAGGGTGGCGACGGCCAGCACGACCGCTGCACGCGCGAAACTGGGCATGATTCAGCCTCCGGGAGCTTTGACGAGAACGCAGAGGGCGGAGTTGCCTCAGCGATGGCGCTCAGCCATCGGCGTTCGGCTCTGAGCGCGAGCCCATCGGCCCCCAGAGCCCACCCGGGGCGTTCACCCGATCCCGAGCGCGCGCTTCAGGAGGGCAATCTGCCCGCCGTGGTAGGCGTCGTGCTCGAGCAGCCCGGCGAGCATTCGAGCGCGCGACACCCCGGTGCCGAACGTCGCCTCGCGGACGGTGCCGACGGGCTCGGCGAACTGCTCGTCGGACAGCGCCGAGACCATGCGCAGCACCTCCGCGTGGGCGGCATGCAGCGCCCGGCGAGCGTCCCTCCACGTCCCTGCATGGTCATCCGCCGCCGCCGGCCAGTCGCCGATGGCCGGCAGGTGCGGCTCGGAGCCCCGCAGGCGCGCCGCGACCTCCTGCGTCCATGCCGCGAGGTGCCACGTGATCTCGAGGATCGAGTGCGCGGCGGGTATCGGGTGCGCCGCGGCCTGCGCGGCGGTCACGCCGTCGAGCAGCGCGTCGAGCGAGGACCCGTGCCACGGGTCGCCTCCGACCGCCGCCCGCAGCGACTCGAGCAACAGGTCGCGTGCGGTCATGGCTGACGGGTGCGGGTCGCCTACCCCTGCTGCAGTTGCTGGACGAGCGCAATGTACTGCCGCCGCGCCTCGTCCTGCGCGGTGCCCTTCAGCTTCGTCCAGGCGTCGTACTTCGCCTTGCCCACGAAGTCGAACCCGCCCGGCGCGGGGCCGGACACGTCGCCGGCGCTCCCTTGCTTGTAGAGCGCGTACAGCTTCAGCAGCGTTTCGTTGTCGGGCCGTCTTGGCAACTGCTTGGAGGCCGCCGCCGCTTCCTCGAACTGCGTCGTGAGATCGGACATGGGGGGATTATGGACCGCCTTGCGCCTTACGCCCTAGGCCTTGCGTCCGGGTCTGGCCTTACGCCTGGGGCCCCACGTCGTACGCCCGGGCCTGCCTTGCGCCTTGCGCCTGGCGCCCTGGGCCATCTGGTCGATCTGGCCCGCCTCGCGTCAGCCCCGCCGCTCGAGCACCCGGCGCGCCGCCGCCGCCACTGCCTCCGGCGTGAGGCCCAGCTCCTGGTAGAGCACCTGGTAGGGCGCCGAGGCGCCGAACCGGTCGAGCCCCACCACCTCGCCGTCGAGGCCGACGTACTTCGCGAGGCCCGCTGTCACGCCCGCCTCGACGCCAACCCGGGCCCGCACCGCGTCGGGCAGCACGGCCTCGCGGTACTCGGCCGGCTGCGCGTCGAACGCCTCGGTGCACGGCAGCGACACCACGCGCGCGCGGATCCCGTCCTGCGCGAGCAGCGCGTGCGCGGCGAGGGCGACGTGCACCTCCGAGCCCGTGCCGATCAGGATCACCTGCGGGTCGTCGTCGCCCGCGAGCACGTAGGCCCCGCGCGCGGCTTCGCTCGTCGGGTAGCGCGCCGGGTCGAGCACCGGCAGCGCCTGCCGCGTGAGCGCGAGCGCCGTCGGCCCGTGCGTGCGAGCCAGCGCCATCCGCCACGCCGCCACGGTCTCGTTCGCGTCGGCCGGGCGAACCACCCACAGGTTGGGGATCAGGCGCAGGCTCGCGGTCTGCTCCACCGGCTGGTGCGTCGGGCCGTCCTCGCCGAGCCCGACGCTGTCGTGCGTGAACACGAAGACGACCGGCAGGTCCATCAGCGCGGCCATGCGCACCGCGGCGCGCATGTAGTCGGAGAACACCATGAACGTGCCGCCGTAGGGCCGCACGCCGCCGTGCAGCGCAAGGCCGTTCATGATGCCGCCCATGCCGTGCTCGCGCACGCCGAAGTGCACGTAGCGCCCGCCCATGTCGTCGCGCCGCAGGGGCGTCGTCCCGGGTACGAACGTGTTGTTGGAGGGCGTGAGGTCGGCCGACCCGCCGAGCAGCGACGGCACCGCCGGCACGAGCTTCGCGAGCACCGCGCCGGAGGCCGCGCGGGTGGCGAGCGGCTTGTCGGGCGGGAAGGACGGCACCGCCGCCTCCCAGCCCGCCGGCAGCTCGCCGCGCATGGCCTGCTCGAAGTCGGCCGCCAGGCCGGGGTGTGCCTCGCGGTACTTCGTGAACAGCGCCTGCCACGCCGCGCGCGCCTCGCGCCCGCGTACTGCAGACGCGCGCATGAACGCGCGCACCTCGTCGGGCACGTGGAACGCGGGCTCGGCCGGCCAGCCGAGCGCCGCCTTGGTCCTCGCCAGCTCCTCGGCACCGAGCGGCTCGCCGTGCGCCTTGCTGCTGTCCTGCTTGCCGGGGCTGCCGAAGCCGATGTGGGTGCGGCAGGCGATGAGCGCCGGCCGCGTCGTGTCCTGCGACACGGCCGCGATCGCCGCCGCCACCGCCTCCCCGTCGTGGCCGTCCACGCGCGCCACCTGCCAGCCGTAGCCGCCAAAGCGCGCGAGCACGTCCTCGCCGAAGCTGAGCGATGTGGACCCGTCGATGCTGATCCCGTTGTCGTCGTACAGCACTACCAGCTTGCCGAGGCCGAGGTGTCCCCCGAGCGCGCACGCCTCGTGCGACACGCCCTCCATCAGGTCGCCGTCGCTCGCGATCACGAACGTCCGGTGATCCACCACGTCGAAGCCGGGCTGGTTGAAGCGGTGCGCGAGCCACCGCTCGGCAAGCGCCATCCCCACGGCGTTGCTCAGCCCCTGCCCGAGCGGTCCCGTCGTCGTCTCGACCCCCGGCGTGAGCCCCACCTCGGGGTGGCCTGGCGTGAGACTGCCCCACTGCCGGAACCGCTGCAGCTGCTCCATCGGCAGGTCGTAGCCCGTGAGGTGCAGCAGCGAGTACAGCAGCATCGAGCCGTGACCCGCGGAGAGCACGAAGCGGTCGCGGTTGGGCCAGCGCGGATCTGCCGGGTCGTGCCGCAGGAAGCGCGTCCAGAGCGCCACGGCGGCGTCGGCCATGCCCATCGGCATGCCTGGGTGCCCCGAGTTGGCCTTCTGCACGCCATCGGCGGCGAGCATGCGGACGGTGTGCGCGGCGAGGGTGTGGATCGGCAGGGCGCTGGTCGTCATGGCGGAAATCCGGGAGCCGCGAGCTGAGAGGACGAAGCTGAGGGCCGATCGCCAGTGTGCCGGGAGCCTCGCGCGTCAGGCGCGCACGAGCGTCGCCCCCCACGTCATGCCGGCGCCGAAGGCCACCATCAGCACCAGATCGCCGGGCACGATCCGGCCGGCCTGCACGGCCTCGTCCCACAGCAGGGGGATCGTGGCGGCCGTCGTGTTGCCGTAGCGCTGGATGTTGTGGATCACCTGGTCGTCGCGCAGCCCCAGCATCTTCTGCACGTGTTCGTTGATGCGGAGGTTGGCCTGGTGCATCAGCACGAGCTTCACGGCGCCAAGGCCGATCCCGTGTCGCGCGAGGAGGTCGCGGGCGGACTCGGCCATCCGGTGATTGGCCATCTTGAAGACGTAGCGGCCGTCCATCACCGGCACGAATTCGCACTGCGCCACGTGGTTGGCGTCCACGTAGGGCCGGTGGCGGAAGCCCACGCCGGGCACGCACAGCTTCGCGGCCTCGGCGCCGTCGGCCGCCAGCCGCTGGTCGATCACGCCAGGCCCGTCTGCCTCGCCGGCCTGCACCACCATCGCGGCCGCTGCGTCGCCAAAGAGGACGGTGAGGTGGCGGAAGCGGGTGTTGTTGTCGTACTCGCCCTCGGCGAGCGGCGCGTCCGCCTCGCCGTGGAGCCGCGCCCAGCTCCCCTCGCCCCACGGCATGAACCCGGAGTGCGTCTCGGCGCCGACAACGAGCGCCGTTCGCGCGAGACCGGATCGGATGTGCGCGTCGGCGAGCTGCAGGCCGTAGAGGAAGCCGGTGCACTGCTGGCGCAGGTCGAAGCACGGGACGTTGCCGATCCCGAGCCGTGCCTGCAACAGCGGCGCGCAGCCCGGGAAGTAGTAGTCCGGCGTCATCGTCGCGAACACGACGAGGTCGATGTCCCCGGGCGCCACCCCCGCGCGCTCGAGAGCCTGCCGCGCCGCACGCTCGCCGAGGTCGGTCGTGCAGGTGCCCCTGTCGACGAAGTAGCGGGTCTCCACCCCCGTGCGCTCGCGGATCCAGTCGTCACTGGTGTCCATGATCTGGGCGAGGCGTTCGTTGGTGACGAGGTTCGGCGCGATGTAGGCGCCGCTGGCGGCGAGGACGGAACGGGGCACGTGGGCCTCCTGCGGCGGGGATTCTAACGCAGACCCGGTGCTGGCGTGAGCGTGGGTGCGACGGCGGCGCAAGGTGGGGCGGCGCGTGGTGTCTTCCGTGCGCGGTTACACGGGCGCCAGACACGGGGCGTCGGGCATAAGGCGTAAGGCGTGAGCAACTGTCTTGAATGTCAAGGGCACTCAGGAGCAGCGAGGGGCTGCCACGGTGTGTTGGTGCGCATCATGGCGTTGAGGATGGTGAGGAGTTTGCGCATGCAGGCGACGAGGGCGAGCTTCTTC
>Ga0209594_1000964_pt1 | contig 15254 bp, 13 predicted proteins | sample AshMeaCrysSpring_FD_184126 | JGI IMG/M metagenome (GOLD analysis project Ga0209594, IMG submission 184126) | Groundwater microbial communities from Big Spring, Nevada to study Microbial Dark Matter (Phase II) - Ash Meadows Crystal Spring... | ecosystem: Environmental > Aquatic > Deep subsurface...
CCGCTCGTAGGGCGTGACCTGGCGGGCGTACTCGGTCCACTCCGCGCGCTTGTTGCGCAGGAAGAACTCGAACACGTGCTCCCCGAGGGTCTCGGCGACCAGGTCCGAGCGCTCCATCACCGCCACCGCCTCGGCGAGTGAGCCCGGCAGCGGGTCGATGCCCAGCGCCCGGCGCTCGGTGTCGGTGAGCGCCCACACGTCGTCCTCGGCGCCGGGCGGCAGGTCGTAGCCCTCGGCGATGCCGCGCAGACCCGCCGACAGCAGCACGGCGAAGGCCAGGTAGGGGTTGGCCGCGGTGTCCAGCGCGCGGTACTCCACCCGGGCCGAGCGTTCCTTGCCCGGCTTGTACATCGGCACCCGCACCAGGGCCGAGCGGTTGTTGTGGCCCCAGCACACGTAGGCCGGGGCCTCACCACCGCCCCAGAGCCGCTTGTAGGAGTTGACCCACTGGTTGGTGATCGCGGTGATCTCGGGGGCGTGGCGCAGCAGCCCGGCGATGAACGAGCGTCCGGCGGGCGACAGCTCGTACTCGGCCCCGGCCTCGTGGAAGGCGTTGCGGTCGCCCTCGAACAGCGACAGGTGGGTGTGCATGCCGCTGCCCGGCCACGCCGTGAACGGCTTGGGCATGAACGAGGCGACCATCCCCTGCGCGAGCGCGACCTCCTTGATCACCTGCCGGAAGGTCATGATGTTGTCGGCCGTCGACAGCGCGTCGGCGTAGCGCAGGTCGATCTCCTGCTGCCCCGGCGCGCCCTCGTGGTGGCTGAACTCCACCGAGATGCCCATCGCCTCCAGCACGCCGATGGCCGCCCGGCGGAAGTCGTGGCTCACCCCGTGCGGGGTGTGGTCGAAGTAGCCGCTCTGGTCGATCGGGACGGGCTCCGCCCCGCCGTCGGGCAGGCCGGCGAAGAGGAAGAACTCCACCTCGGGATGGGTGTAGAAGGTGAACCCCTGCTCGGCCGCCCGCTCCAGCGCCCGCTTGAGCACCCGGCGCGGGTCGGCATAGGCGGGCGAGCCGTCCGGCAGCAGGATGTCGCAGAACAGCCGCGCCGTGCCTTGGGACTCCCCCCGCCACGGCAGGATCTGGAACGTCGACGGGTCGGGCTTGGCCAACATGTCGGACTCGTAGACGCGGGTGAAGCCCTCGATGGCCGACCCGTCGAAGCCCAGCCCTTCGGTGAAGGCACCCTCGAGCTCGGCGGGGGCGACCGCCACCGACTTGAGCTGCCCCAGCACGTCGGTGAACCACAGCCGCACGAAGCGGATGTCGCGTTCCTCGATGGTGCGGAGCACGAACTCCTGCTGCTTGTCCACGGGGCCATCCTGCCGCCTCCGGCCGACACGCCCCACCTGCGGGCACCGAACCCGCGGCTAGGCTCGCGCGGGTGCCGCAGCTGCGCGTCGCCCTCGCCCAGGTCAACCCCACCGTCGGCGACCTGGACGGCAACGCCGGCCTGGTCGAACGCTGGGCGGTGCACGCCGCCGGGCAGGGCGCCCACCTGGTGCTCTTCCCCGAGATGGTGCTGACCGGCTACCCGATCGAGGACCTGGCGCTGCGCCGCTCGTTCGTGCACGCCGCCCGCGCCGTCACCGCCGACCTGGCCGCCCGGCTGGCCGCCCAGGGCCTCGGTGAGACGGTCGTCGTGCTGGGCACCCTGGACCGGGACGAGCGTGCCGCGCCCGCTCTCGGGGTGCCGACGGGCGCGCCGCACAACAGCGCCGCCGTACTGCACCGCGGCACCGTTGCGGCCCGCTACGCCAAGCACCACCTGCCCAACTACGGGGTGTTCGACGAGCGTCGCTACTTCGTGCCCGGCACCTCGCTCACCCTCGTGCAGGTGCACGGCGTCGACGTCGCGCTGTCGGTCTGCGAGGACCTGTGGCAGGACGGTGGCCCGGTGGCCGCCGCGCGCGCGGCCGGGGCCGGCCTGCTCGTCGCGCTCAACGGCAGCCCCTACGAGCGCGCGAAGGACGACGTGCGGCTGGAGCTGTGCCGGCGCCGCGCGCAGGAGGCCGGATGCGCGCTGGCCTACGTCAACATGGTGGGCGGGCAGGACGAGCTGGTGTTCGACGGCGACTCCCTCGTCGTCGACGAGCAGGGACAGCTGCTCGCCCGCGCGCCACAGTTCGAGGAGGGGCTGCTCACCGTCGACCTCGACCTGCCCGGCGCGGGTACGCACCCCGACGGGGGGACGGGCGAGCGGCCGGCCGGCGAGCCCATGCCGGTGGAACGGGTGGTGCTGTCGAGCACCCCGGTGCCGCCCTACCCGCCGGCACCGGCCGGCATCGCCCCGCCGCGGTCCGACCCCTCGGCGGTGTGGGCGGCCCTGGTCACCGGTACCCGCGACTACGTGCGCAAGAACGGGTTCGGCTCGGTGATCCTGGGCCTGTCCGGCGGCATCGACAGCGCTGTCGTCGCCGCCGTGGCCGTGGACGCGCTGGGGCCGGCCGGGGTGGTCGGGGTGTCGATGCCCAGCGCATACTCCTCGCAGCACTCGCGCACCGACGCCTACGACCTGGCGGCGCGCACCGGCCTGCACTACCGGGTGGTGCCCATCGCGCCGATGGTGCAGGCGTTCCAGCAAGGTCTGCGGCTGAGCGGCCTGGCCGAGGAGAACCTGCAGGCACGGGTGCGCGGGGTGACGCTGATGGGGCTGTCCAACGCCGAGGGTCACCTGGTGCTCGCCACCGGCAACAAGAGCGAGCTGTCGGTGGGCTACTCGACGATCTACGGCGACGCGGTGGGCGGCTTCGCTCCACTCAAGGACGTCCCCAAGACGCTGGTCTGGCAGCTGGCCCGGTGGCGCAACGAGCAGGCGCTGGCCGCCGGCGCGGTGGCACCGATCCCGGAGGGCAGCATCGTCAAGCCCCCGTCGGCCGAGCTGCGGCCCGGCCAGCTCGACTCCGACTCGCTGCCCGACTACGGGCTGCTCGACGACGTGCTCGACGACTACGTCGAGCACGACCGGGGGTCGGCCGAGCTGGTGGCGGCCGGCTTCGACCCGACCCTGGTCGAACGCGTGCTGCGGATGACCGACGCGGCCGAGTACAAGCGGCGGCAGTACCCGCCGGGCCCGAAGATCAGCGTGCGCAGCTTCGGCCGCGACCGGCGGCTGCCGATCACCAACGCCTGGCGCGAGCAGGCCCCGCGGGGGGTGCCCGCACCCTCCGCGGACCCGGACGGGCCCCTGCCCGGGCAGGCGGCGCCCCGGTAGTGTCGCTGGTGCCGACCATCGAGGAGACGACCCCCATGACGGACCCGAGCACCGCGCACGTCACCGGCCACGGCACTGCGCCGCGCACCAACCGCGACTGGTGGCCCAACCAGCTCGACCTGACCGTGCTGCACCGCAACCCACCGGCCGCAGACCCGATGGGTGCGGACTTCGACTACGCCGAGGCGTTCTCGACGCTCGACCTGGCCGCCGTCAAGCGCGACATCACCGAGGTGATGACCACCTCGCAGGACTGGTGGCCGGCCGACTACGGGCACTACGGCCCGCTGTTCATCCGGATGGCCTGGCACAGCGCGGGCACGTACCGCATCCATGACGGCCGCGGCGGCGCCGGCGCGGGTCAGCAGCGCTTCGCCCCCCTCAACAGCTGGCCGGACAACACCAACCTCGACAAGGCCCGCCGGCTGCTGTGGCCGGTGAAGAAGAAGTACGGACGGGCGCTGTCCTGGGCCGACCTGATGGTGCTCGCCGGCAACGTCGCGCTGGAGTCGATGGGCTTCGAGACGTTCGGCTTCGGCGGCGGCCGCCAGGACGTCTGGGAGCCCGAGCAGATCAACTGGGGCACCGAGGACACCTGGCTCGCCGACGAGCGCTACCGCGGCGAGCGCGAGCTGGACAACCCGCTGGCCGCCGTGCAGATGGGGCTCATCTACGTCAACCCCGAGGGCCCCAACGGCGAGCCCAGCGCGCTGGCCGCGGCCCGCGACATCCGCGAGACCTTCGCCCGGATGGCGATGAACGACGAGGAGACCGTCGCCCTCATCGCCGGTGGCCACACCTTCGGCAAGACCCACGGCGCCGGGGACGCCGCGCTGGTCGGACCGGAGCCGGAGGCGGCGCCGCTGCAGGAGATGGGCCTGGGCTGGCACAGCCGCTTCGGCTCGGGCAAGGGGAACGACACGATCACCAGTGGGCTCGAGGGTGCCTGGACGCCCACGCCCATCAGCTGGGACAACAGCTACTTCGAGACACTGTTCGGCTACGAGTGGGACCTCACCAAGAGCCCGGCCGGAGCGTGGCAGTGGGTAGCGACCGACCCGGCCGCCGGCGACACGGTGCCCGACCCTCACGACCCGTCCAAGCGGCACAGCCCGGTGATGCTCACCACCGACCTCGCGCTGCGGATGGACCCGATCTACGGGCCCATCTCCCGCCGGTTCCTGGAGAACCCCCAGGAGCTCGCGCTGGCCTTCGCCAAGGCCTGGTTCAAGCTCACCCACCGCGACATGGGCCCGCTCTCGCGCTACCTCGGCCCCGAGGTGCCCAGCGAGCCGCAGATCTGGCAGGACCCGGTCCCGCCGGTGACGCACCCGGTGGTGGGCCCTGACGAGGTTGCCGAGCTCACGGCGGCTGTGCTCGCGTCAGGCCTGAGCGTCGCCCAGCTCGTGCGCACGGCGTGGGCCTCGGCGTCGACGTTCCGCGGCACCGACAAGCGCGGCGGCGCGAACGGGGCGCGGATCAGGCTCGCCCCGCAGAGCGGCTGGGCCGCCAACGACCCGGACGGGCTGGCCGGCGTGCTGGCCACGCTCGAGGGCATCCAGCGGCAGTTCAACGACGCGCACGCCGGCGGCGCGCAGGTGTCGCTGGCCGACCTCATCGTGCTGGGCGGCTGCGCCGCGGTCGAGAAGGCCGCCCGCGACGGCGGGGTGGAGATCGAGGTGCCGTTCACCCCCGGACGCACCGACGCCCTGCCCGAGCAGACCGACGCCGCCTCGTTCGCCGTGCTGGAGCCGACCGCGGACGGCTTCCGCAACTACCTCGGCAAGGGCCACGCCCGCCTGGCCGAGCAGCTGCTGGTCGAGCGGGCAGAGCTGCTCACCCTGACCGCGCCGCAGATGGCTGCGCTGGTCGGCGGCCTGCGCGCGCTCGGGGCCACCTACGACGGCTCCTCGACGGGTGTCTTCACCGACCGGCCTGGTGTGCTCAGCACCGACTTCTTCTCCGCGGTTCTCGACGTCGGCACCACCTGGACGCCCACGGACGAGACGGAGGAGACCTTCGAGGGCCGTGACACCCGCACCGGGGACCACCGCTGGACGGGCAGCCGGGTCGACCTGGTGTTCGGCTCCAACTCGCAGCTGCGGGCGCTGGCCGAGGTGTATGCCAGCGACGACGCGCAGGAGGCGTTCGTCGCCGACTTCGTCGCCGCCTGGGACAAGGTCATGACGCTGGACCGCTTCGACCTGACGTGAGCGAGCCGAGCCATCCGGCCCTGTACGGCGGGTCCTCGTCCCGACGGGTGACGATCCGCGACCTGCAGCTGGCCAAGCAGCGCGGCGAGAAGTGGCCGATGCTCACTGCCTACGACGTCTACTCGGCCGAGGTGTTCGACTCCGCGGGCATCCCCGTGCTGCTCGTCGGGGACTCGGCCGCCAACACGGTGTACGGCTACCCCGACACGGTGGCAGTCACCGTGGACGAGCTGCTGCCGCTGTGCCGGGCGGTGGTGCGCGGGGCGTCGCGCGCACTGGTGGTGGGCGACCTGCCCTTCGGGTCGTACCAGTCCGGGCCCGACCAGGCGCTGGCCACCGCGGTGCGGTTCATGAAGGAGGCCGGTGTGCAGGCGGTCAAGCTCGAGGGCGGGACGGCTGTCGCCGACAGCGTCGCCACCCTCGTCCGCGCCGGCATCCCGGTGATGGCCCACGTCGGCTTCACCCCGCAGTCGGTCAACGCCCTGGGCGGCTACCGGGTGCAGGGCCGGGGCGAGGCAGCCCACGCCGTGCTCGCCGACGCTCAGGCGGTCGCCGAGGCCGGCGCCTTCGCCGTGGTGCTGGAGCTGGTGCCCTCCGACACCGCGGCCCGCATCACCCGCACCCTGCCGGTCCCCACCATCGGCATCGGCGCCGGCCCTGACTGCGACGCGCAGGTGCTGGTCTGGCAGGACATGGCGGGCCTACGCAGCGGGCGGGCGCCGAAGTTCGTCAAGACCTACGCCGACGTGCGTTCGGTGCTGCACGAGGCTGCGTCCCGGTTCGGCCGCGACGTCGTCGACGGCACCTACCCCGGCCCGGAACACGGCTACTCCTGACGCGGCAGGCCTCAGCGGCCCCACCGGCGGTCCTGCTCGTCCCACTGCTCGGTGCGTTCGTGGGCCCGGTCGAGTGCGCTCTGCGCCTGCTCGCGGGTGTTGTAGGGCCCGAGCCGGTCGAGGTTGGCGCAGCCGTCCTTGCCCTCGACCCGGGAGTGGGTCAGGCACCAGTACCAGGGGCCGCCGCTCGCGCTGGTCATGGGCCCATCCTTACACTTCCGGGGTGCCGACCCGCCATGCCGTGACCCCCGGGACGGTGTCGCCGACCCGCCGGGTGCCGGCGTCGATCCCCCGCCCGGAGTACGTCGGCCGCACCGCGCCTACGCCCTACCGCGGCCCGGACGTGCAGCCGGTCGAGGTCATCGAGCGGATGCGGGTGGCCGGGCGGCTGGCGGCCCGAGCCCTGCGAGAGGTGGCCGGCCACGTCGAGCCGGGGGTCAGCACCGACGAGCTCGACCGCGTCGGGCACGAGTTCCTGTGCGACCACGGCGCGTACCCCTCGACGCTGGGCTATCGCGGCTTCCCCAAGTCGCTGTGCACGAGCGTCAACGAGGTCGTCTGCCACGGCATCCCCGACTCCACCGTGCTCGCCGACGGCGACATCGTGAACATCGACATCACCGCCTACGTCACCTCCGACGGCATCGGCGTACACGGCGACACCGACGCCACCTTCCTCGTGGGCGACGTGGACGAGGAGTCCCGGCTGCTGGTGGAGCGCACCGAGCAGGCGCTGTCGCGGGCGATCGCCGCGGTGAAGCCGGGTCGGCGGCTCAACGTGATCGGGCGGGTGATCGAGGCCTACGCCCGCCGCTTCGACTACGGGGTGGTGCGCGACTTCACCGGGCACGGCGTGCACACCGCGTTCCACTCCGGTCTGGTCGTGCCGCACTACGACGACCCGCGTGCCGACCTGGTGCTGGAGCCGGGGATGACCTTCACCATCGAGCCGATGCTCAACCTCGGCCCGCCCGACTGGCGGATGTGGGACGACGGGTGGACGGTCGTCACCGCCGACCTGAGGCGCTCGGCCCAGTTCGAGCACACGCTGGTGGTGACCACGGACGGTGCCGAGGTGCTGACGCTGCCCTGAGCCCCCGACTAGGGTCGGGACCCGTGGAGCAGCAGGCGCCCCTCGTCGGGTTCGGTGTCGACATCGGTGGCAGCGGCATCAAGGGGGCGCGGGTCGACCTGCGCACCGGCGAGCTGGTCAGCGAGCGGTTCAAGATCCTCACACCTCGGCCGAGCACGCCCGCCGCGGTGGTCGACGTGATCACCCGGCTGCTCGAGCAGGCCGCGTGGACCGGCCCGTTCGGGTGCACCTTCCCGGGCATCGTCCGCCACGGCGTGCTGCACTCGGCCGCCAACCTCGACAAGGGCTGGCTGGGCGTCGACCTCGAGCGGCTGCTCGACGAGTCGACCGGGTTGCCGGCCGACGTGCTCAACGACGCCGACGCCGCCGGTCTTGCGGAGGTGCGCTTCGGGGCTGCTCGCGGTCGGTCGGGCGTCGTCGTCCTCACCACCCTGGGTACCGGCATCGGCACGGCGGTGTTCGTGGACGGGCACCTGGTGCCCAACACCGAGCTCGGCCACCTGCTCCTGCACGGCGACTCGGCGGAGAAGTACGCCGCCGCCTCCGCGCGCGAGCGCGAGGGGCTGTCGTGGAAGGAGTGGGCCGGGCGGTTGCAGGAGTACTACAGCCACCTGGAGTTCCTGCTCTCCCCCGACGTGATCATCGTGGGCGGCGGCGTGAGCCGGAAGTCGGAGAAGTTCCTGCCCCTGCTCGACGTCCAAGCCGAGATCATCCCTGCGGCGCTGCAGAACCAGGCGGGCATCGTGGGGGCCGCGGTCGAGGCGGCCGAACGCTTCGCCGGCGGCCCGCCCGAGCACTGACGTCCCCGCTCATCGGGCGTCGCGTACGCCACGCACCACATCTCGTCTCCCTTTGCCCGGTTCGTCCCGCGTGTCGCGATACGACACGCCGTCCACGTCGACGGAATGTGGTCCTAGCCGTCCATGCCTGCACCGTGGGGCGAATCGACGCGCGGCCGGAGCGGCGGGTCGCTAGGTTTCGACGCATGGTGGATGTCGCCCGTCGGATCAAGGTCACCGTCGTCGGCGCCGGCTCGGTCGGCGCGACCATCGCCTTCGCCTGCCAGCTGCGCGGGGTGGCCCAGACCATCGCGCTGTACGACCTGGACGAGGCCAAGACCCGGGCCGAGGTGCTCGACATGAACCACGGCAAGGCGTTCACGCCACCCGTGGAGGTCATCGGCAGCAGCGACCCGCAGGTCACCGCGGGGTCCGACATCATCGTGGTCACGGCCGGGGCGAAGCAGAAGCCCGGCCAGACCCGGCTCGACCTGGCCGCGGCGAACGTGGCGATGATGAAGACGATGGGGCCGCAGCTGCTCGAGCTGAGCCCGCACGCCATCCTGTGCATCGTCACCAACCCGTGCGACGTGGTCACCTACGCGACCCAGAAGTTCACCGGGCTGCCCACCAACCGGGTCTTCGGCTCGGGCACCGTCCTGGACTCCGCCCGGCTGCGCTACCTGGTCGCCGAGCACGTGCGGGTCAACCCGGTCAACGTGCACGGCTACATCGCCGGTGAGCACGGCGACTCCTCGGTCGCGCTGTGGTCCAGCGCCACCATCGGGGCCACCCCGCTGCTGGAGTGGGCCGAGCCGACCCGGCCGCTGACCGCCGCGGACCTGGACCGCATCCACCACGACGTCGTGCACGCCGCCTACGAGATCATCGAAGGCAAGGGCGCCACCTGGTACGGGGTGGGCCTGGCCGTGGCCCGCATCCTCGAGGCGGTGATCGACGACGCCAACACCATCCTGCCGGTGTCCTCGCTCATCACCGACTACTACGGGATCAGCGACGTGGTGCTGTCGATCCCGAGCGTGGTCGACCGGCTCGGGGTGCACGACGTGCTGCACGTCCCGCTGTCCGACACCGAGCTGGCCGGGCTGCGCGCCTCCGCGGACGCCGTGCGGTCAGTGGCCCGCTCGCTCGGCCTGTAGCCGTCGCGACGCGAGAGGTTCGCGCTGGGAGAACCTTCGAGCGGCCGGAGCCGGCCCCCTCGGGCACAGTAGAGGGTGTGTCCGACACCCTGACCACGCCCCGCCACCGCGTCGTCGTGGTCGGCTCGGGCTTCGGTGGGCTGTTCGCCGCCAAGGCGCTGCGCACGGCTCCCGTCGACGTGACGCTCATCTCGGCGACGCCCTACCACCTGTTCCAGCCGCTGCTGTACCAGGTGGCCACGGGCATCCTGTCCAGCGGCGAGATCGCGCCGGCGACTCGCGACGTGCTGGCCCGCCAGCGCAACCTCACCGTGCTCGCCGGCACCGTCGAGGAGATCGACCTGCAGCGCCGTGTCGTGCGGGCCCACGCCCTCGGCCGCATCTGGTACGACACCCCCTACGACAGCCTCGTCGTGGCCGCGGGGGCGGGCCAGTCGTACTTCGGCAACGACGCCTTCGCCGACCACGCCCCCGGCATGAAGTCGGTGGACGACGCCCTGGAGCTGCGCGGGCGCATCTTCGGCTCGTTCGAGATGGCCGAGGTCGAGACCGACCCGGACGAGCTGGCGGCGTGGCTCACCTTCGTCGTGGTGGGGGCGGGGCCGACCGGGGTCGAGATGGCGGGGCAGATCGCTGAGCTCGCGCACCGGGCCCTGCCCGGCGAGTTCCGCCGCATCGACCCGCGGCAGGCCCGGGTGGTGCTGCTGGACGCGGCGCCGCAGGTGCTGCCTGCGTTCGGCGAGCGGCTCGGGGCGAAGGCGCAGCAGAAGCTCGAGCGGCTCGGCGTGCAGGTGCAGCTGGGAGCGACGGTCACCGACATGGACGCCGACGGGCTCGAGGTGCGAGACGCCGACGGCACCACCCGGCGCATCGCCAGCCGCACGAAGGTCTGGGCTGCCGGCGTGGCGGCCTCCCCCCTCGGCCGGCAGCTGGCGGAGCAGTCGGGGGCGCAGCTCGACCGCGCGGGACGCGTCCGGGTGAACCCCGACCTGACACTGCCCGGTCACCCCGAGGTCTTCGTCGTGGGAGACATGATCGCGCTGGACGACCTGCCGGGCGTCGCCCAGGTCGCCATGCAGGGCGGCAAGCACGCCGCACGGCAGATCGCGAAGGGGGTCACGGGCGGGCCGACGGGCGAGCCGTTCCACTACGTGGACAAGGGCAGCATGGCCGTGATCGCCCGCAACCAGGCGGTCGCGAAGATCGGCTCGACCGAGCTGTGGGGCATCCCTGCCTGGCTGGCGTGGCTGTTCGTCCACCTGCTCTACCTGGTGGGGTTCAAGAACCGGTTCACCACGCTGGTCAGCTGGTTCGTGACCTTCGTCGGGCGCGGCCGGCCGCAGCGCGCGGTGACCGTGCAGCAGGTGCTGGCCCGGCAGGCCATCGAGCGCGTGGCCGGCGAGGACCCGCTCGCGGTCGGCCGCAGCGGCTCCGAAGCGGGGCAGCAGCCACCCACGCGCAGCACGGTGCCCCCGGCCTGAGCAGGCCGGGGGCACCGTCGGGCGCTACGGCTTCCGCGTAACCAGGCCCACATCGCCGACCGCGGGGGCGTCGACGTCGAACGGCTTCTTCATGGCGTGGCCGACGACCTCGTCGTCCTCGCTCTCGTCGACGTCGAACGGCTTCTTCATGGCGTGGCCGACGACCTCGTCGTCCGCCTCGTCGACGTCGAACGGCTTCTTTGCGACCATGCTGACCTCCTGCTCGCCCCGGCCTGGTCCGGTTCCTGCGAATGGTGACACCAGACTCGCGTGTTGGCTAGAGGGCGCTCAGGGGGACACGCGCGCGGCGTTCACGGCCGCTGCCGCGAGCACCGACTTCACCGCGAACGGCGGCAGCCCCGGGTGCTTGGCCCGGATCAGGGTGACCAGGCCCGAGACGTACCCGGCCGAGAACGAGTTGCCCGTGACGGTCGCCGTCCCCCCGTCCCGCCAGGCCACGGTGACGTCTTCGCCCGGGGCTCCGAACTCCGCGGGCGGGTCGACGTTGTAGGCCAGCGGGCTGCCCGGCGGGCCGGACGATGCGACCGAGATGACCGAGGCGAACTGGGCCGGGAAGGTGGCGCTGAAGACGTTGTTGACCGCGCACACCGCGACCGTGCCGCCGAAGAAGGCGTCGTCCATCAGGTCCTGCAGCGGCGCGAACCACGCGCTGCCGCCGGTGCTGAGGCTGAGGTTGACCACGTCGAAACGCTGCTGCACGGCCCATCGCAGCGCGGCGACCAGCGAGGCGGCCCGGCCCTTCAGCGACGGGCCGAGCACCTGGACGCTCCACAGCTCGCACGCCGGCGCCATCGTGCGGATGGTGCCGGCGATCGCGGTGCCGTGCCCGTAGAGGTCGGGATGGGCCCGCTCGACCACGCGCTTGTCGTCGCCGCCCTCGACATCCTCGACCACCACCGCGCCGTCGACGCGGCCGACGAGCCGATGCCCGTCCTCGACACCGGAGTCGACGACCGCGACCCGCACGCCGGCACCGTCCGAGCCGCCCCAGGCCCACTCGGCCACCGGCTGCGGCAGCGGGAGCGCAGCGACCGGACGCAGCCGCGACGGGACGAAGAACTCCGACCAGGCGGGACGGTCCTGCTCAGTCACCCGTGTCCCACGTGTCGAGGACGGCATCGAGCAGACGGGTCGCCAGGAGCAGTGGCCCCGGGCCCAGGGCGGCGACCCGGCTGACGCGTTCGGCGAGCGCAGGGTCCAGCTCGTGCTCCTGGGTGTGGGTGAGCAGCGCCGCGAGCAGCGAGCCCACCAGCGACAGCGTCCCCAGGTCGCCTCGGCGGGCGGGGTCCGGGTCGAGCACCTCGACGACACCGAGGGCGCCGTCCTCCCCCGGCAGCGGGGCGGCCAGGATCGCCGTCGGCACGTAGCCGAGGCTCTCGGCCACGTGCCGGGCGAAGCGGGGGTCACGGGTGACGTCCGCGACGGCCATCTGCTGCTGGCTCATGACCACCCAGCCCGCGATGCCGGTGCTGGTTGGGATCTCCAACCCCACGACCCGATCGCTCGCACGGCCGTCCGCGACGGCGAAGCGCAGCGTGGAGCCGTCAGCACTCGTCAGAGCGATCGACGCGCTCTCGGCGGCGTAGAGCCGGCGCAACGCCCGTACGGTGGGCTGGAGCAGCGCTGTCGCAGCGCCCTGCGCTCCCGGGTCGTCCGCCATGGAGCGCGAGCCTAGCGGCGTGGTGCCTCAGCCGGAGGTGACGCTGCGGCCCCTGATAGCGCCCAGCCCCAGCAGGGCGAGGATGGCGAAGACGATCTGCAGGCCGTGCCGGATCCAGTCGATGCCCGCGGTGTCCTCGACGCCGAAGAGCCGGGCGACGAGGTCGCCCACGAGCGCGCCGACCGCGCCCACGACGATCGTCATGATGATGCTGACGTTCTGCTTGCCAGGCATGAACAGCCGTGCGAGCGGCCCGATGACGACGCCTGCGAGCAGCGCGCCGATGATGGTGCTCAACCAGGACATGGGGGGCTCCTTCCGCCACTGGCGGGCAGGCTAGCGCGGAGTGGGCGACGACGACCGCTACTGGTGGGTAGGTCGGCCGCGTGTCGTCGGCCGTCGCCTGGTGGCTTCCCTCGGGGCTGGCGGCGGGGTGCGGGCGAGTCGGCCTGTAAGCCGGGTTCTGTCCCGGCGCTCGCGCGCCGGGGGCGGCCATCCCTCTCCGACCGACGTCGCCGTCGGCCTCCAGCGGCCTACCCGGGAGCTCGGACGGGCCGTCCTCGAGCGCTCCCTGTCTGGCCTTGCTCCGGGTGGGGTTTGCCGAGCCGTGCGGGTCACCCCGCACGCTGGTGGTCTCTTGCACCACCGTTTCACCCTTACCGGCGCCGGGCTCGCGCCCGTGCCGGCGGTCTGCTCTCTGTGGCACTGTCCCGCGGGTCACCCCGGGTTGCGGTTAGCAACCACCCTGCCCTGCGGAGCCCGGACTTTCCTCGGCAGGTCGCCTCGCGGCGCCTGACGCGGCCGCCCGGCCGACTCGCCCGCGCACCCCATCCTACGAGCCGCGACGGGCCGCGTCAGCCGTCCGCGGTCGGCGTGGACCCTGCCCGGCACCGTCGCGGCGGGCCGCAGCGCGCCTGGCACCCGTCGCGGCGGCCCTTTGCACGGTGACAGCCGGCTTTGCACGGCACCGACTCCGTGCAAAGCCGCACGGGGCCTGCTTAACGTGATCAGTGCAGCGGGGCTGGGAGGGGTCAGCGCAGGCCGAGGGCTCGGACGGTCGGGCGGCCGTCGGACCAGTAGGCCACCTCCGCCAGCGAGGCGGGTGCAACGTCGACCCGATGGGCGGAGGCCAGCGGCGCCTGCAGAGCGTCGGCCACCACGATCTTCACCGGCATGGCGTGCGCGACCACCAGCACCCGCTGTCCGTCCATCCGCTGCACCAGCCGGTCCCGGCCGGCCAGGACGCGCTCCGCCGCAGCGACCAGCGACTCCCCACCCGGCGGTGCCACCGCGGGGTCGCCGAGCCACCGGTCGAAGAGGTCGGGGTCGGTCCGGCGGGCCTCGGCGAAGGTGAGCCCGTCCCACTCCCCGAAGGCCATCTCGGCGAAGGCCTCGTCCATCTGGACGGTCAGGCCGAAGCGTTGCGCCACGATCGACGCGCTCTCCACCGTGCGGGCGAGCGGCGAGGCGACCACGGCGGTGAGCCCGGCCGCACCGAGCCACTCACCCAGCACGGTTGCCGCGTGCTCCACCTGCCGGCGGCCGGTGGCGGTGAGGCCGGGGTCCTGCCCGCCTCGGCCGCTGAAGCGCCGCTCGGCGGTCAGCGGGGTCTCCCCGTGGCGCAGCCAGAACAGCACCGTGGGCTCGCCGAGGGCGACCGGACGCAGGGCCGGCCGGGACCGGGCGGCACCACCGACGTCTCCGCCGGTGCCGTCGAGCACCTCGTTGAGCAGCCGGTCGGCATGGGTGTTGCGCTCGCGCGGCACCCACGTCCAGGTGACGGTGGCCGGGTTGCGCAGCCGCTGGGCCGCCAGGGCGAGCTCGCGCATCCCCGGGTGCTTGATCTTCCAGCGGCCGGCCATCTGCTCGACAACGAGCTTGGAGTCCATCCGGACCTCGAGCGCGGCCTCGGGGTCGATACGGTTGACCTCCTCCAGACCGGCGACCAGTCCCCGATACTCCGCCACGTTGTTGGTCGCCGAGCCGATCGCCTCGGCTCGCTCCACCAGCACCTCGCCGGTGTCGGCGTCACGCACGACCGTGCCGTAGGCGGCAGGGCCGGGGTTGCCCCGTGAGCCGCCGTCGGCCTCGATCACCAGCCGGCGGGTCACGCCTGCTCGACCCGAACCAGCAGCCGGCCGCACTCCTCACAGCTGAGCAGGGCGTCCTCGGGCGCCGCCTTGGCCTTGGCCAGGTCGACCGGGGTGAGCGAGAGCCGGCATCCCTCGCAGCGTCCGTGCCGCAGCGCGGCCACACCGACCCCGCCGTGCTTGGCCCGCGAGCGCTCGTAGCGCGCCACGAGGTCGGGCGGCAGCCCGTCCACGAGCGCGGCACGGTCGGCGCGCACCGCGGCCCGCTCGGTGTCGATCGCCCCCCGAGCCTCGTCGAGGTCGGCCAGCTGTGCGGCCCGGGCGGAGGCGATCTCCTCCTGCTCAGCCGTGCAGGCCGCCAGCGCCTGCTCGGCCTCCTCCAGCCGTTCCATGGCCTCCAGCTCGACGTCCTCGATGCCGTCCAGCCTGTGCTGCAGCGTCGCGATCTCGTGCTGGAGCCCCTCGAGGTCGCGCGGGGACGACACGGTGCCGGCGTCAAGCCGCTTGCGGTCGCGTCGCTGGTGGGCCAGAACCTGCTCGGCCTCCCGCTCCGCGGCGCGGACAGCGGCGTGGGCCTGGTCGACCGCCTCGGCATGCATGGCGGCCTGCGCCGCGACCTCGGCCTCCCGGGCATCGAGGGCCTGCAGCGCCGCCACCGACGGGTGCGAACGCCAGCGCTGGTCGAGCAGGTCCAGGCGCGCGTCGG
>Ga0209594_1000966_pt1 | contig 15239 bp, 12 predicted proteins | sample AshMeaCrysSpring_FD_184126 | JGI IMG/M metagenome (GOLD analysis project Ga0209594, IMG submission 184126) | Groundwater microbial communities from Big Spring, Nevada to study Microbial Dark Matter (Phase II) - Ash Meadows Crystal Spring... | ecosystem: Environmental > Aquatic > Deep subsurface...
TCCTGACGATGCCGCCGAGTTTTGCCTGGCTCTTTTTGCGCTTCAGGTATTCGGCGCGGCGGCGGCGTTTGATGATCTTGTTGGATTGTTGGCCCATGGTTGGTGGCCATTGGCTAGGCGCTGGTTCCCGTGGAATCAAGAGGAATCATCATCTCCGGAGGAAATCCCGCCGTTTGCGGCGGGCGGCCGCGCATCTTGACGGTCAGACCGCGGAAAGCAGCGGAGAAGGCACCGCGATGACCTGCATGCCCGCCCGCTGCGCCGCCAGAATGCCGGCCGGCGCGTCATCCAGTGCGAGGCATCTTGCGGGCGCGACTCCCAGCAGGCGCGCGGCGGTGAGGAACACATCCGGCGCGGGTTTGCCCTCCGGAACGTCGTCGGCGGTGACCACCTCATCGAACCAATCGGAAATGCCCACCACATGGAGGGTTTTCTCGACCGCCATCCGGGAACTGCCGCTGGCAATGGCCATGGGAACCCTGCCGCGCAGGGATTCGGCGAATTCCGCGACTTCATCGATCAGCGTGACCGTGTGGATGCGCTTGAGGAAGGCCTCGCGTTTGGCGAAAGCCACCGCCTCGGGATCGAGGCGGAGGCCGTATTCGTCGTTGAGTTCCACCACGATGTCGCGCGTGGGCCGCCCCCCCATTGCGAGGAAGACATCCTCCTTGAAAATGCCGCCGGCTCCGTGGACCGCCAGCGCCTCGCACCACGATTCAAAATGCGCGGGCATGGAATCGACGAGCGTGCCGTCACAATCGAACACCACGGCATCAAAGCCGTTTGTAGGGAAGGTTATGGAACCGATGCTGGCCATGGCGGCGGGGGGCTTAGACGCTCCCCCCGCCCATGGCAAGCCCGGGCATCTGAAAATTTCAGGATGCCATACAAAATGCCGAATTGGTCGCTTGACATCCAGCCGCGCACTCGTCGAGCCGGCCCCGCAATAGCCCGCCAATCACGCGTGCGAAACGCCATGCCGCCTGAATCCGGAGTTCCGCAACCGAACGGTTTTGTGGCCGGCTCCGGCTTTCGGGATACCCCAGTCAATGACGCCGGTTAGTCGCCTGCACGCGCCCGGTAAAATATCGAGCCGATGCCGGAGGCCGCGCGATCAGTGTATTCGAAGCCGCCGTCGGACGCCGCGCTCAGGGTTGCCACGGGTTCCCAGTCCTCCAAACCGGTCGAACGTTCGACATCGTAAGAAACACCGGGAATGCCGGAGAATGAGACGGTGACGGTCTGATCCTCATTGCGGCGGATCTCCCGCGCGGAGAGCATGGAGATCACGATGCCCGCGTATTCCGTCACCGGCCCGAGGGAGATCCGAAGCGTGCCGTTTGCGGTTGTTTCGATGGTTGCGGTTGGGGCCGGGCTTTGCGGGCTGACCACCGTGGCGTGGATGGTGTTTCCGGACAACCACGCCGGTGGTCGCAGCTCCATCTCAATCGGGCCGGTGGGAGTGAGTTGCCAGCTTGTTTCATCAATCTGGAGATTGTTGACGTCGATGCAAAGCCGCTTGGTCCCGGCATCCTGATGGAGGGTGAGGCCAGCGGTGGAGGGAGCGTTGGTGGCAACCAGCCGCAATGGCCTGGATTTTGCCCGCGCACTGTCCATCGCCTGGGCGAACTGCGGCAGCAAGGACGGGCGGTTTACATATGCCAGGAAATAATCCAGTCCGATTTCCTCGGGCAGATAGGTCACGTTCGGGTTGTTGAGCAGCGGAGCGACGGAAAGCCCGTCGGGATTGGGGTCAAAGTTTCCAGTTTCGCCCAGAAATTTCCCGGTGTCGCCGGTGATCACCAGGCGACCTCCGGCCTCTACCCACGGTTGCAGGACTTCCGTGACCGCCATGGGATCGAGCACCTCGGCGTCGGGGATCACCAGGATCGCCAGTGAATCGAGATTCTCACGGGTCAGCTTCCACTCCGGCAGCGCCCGGTATTGATAGTGGAGCTCGCCGAGGGCGGTCGTCCAGCCCCAGAAGGCGCACTGGTGGGGCTGGGCATTGAAGTTCAGGTAATCGCCCGGCGTGTGTTGCCGCAGCAGGGTGGAGGAGGAGTAGTAAACGCCGACATCCTCGATTGGAGTCCGCGCGCCAAACAGCGGCTCGACGCTCACGACGAATGAGAAGAAAGCCGCGTTGGTGGCGCTGTCACCGGCAATGCGGGGGTCGCCCGGCGAGAGTTTCGGCAAGGTGTGGTTCGCCAGCATTTCATAATAGACTGCGTTGCAGAATGCCGGATGGGAAAAGGGGGTGGTGTAACTGTCATTATACATCCAGACATTCACAAAGAGGCTTTTGGCATGTTCCCTTGCGAGCTTGTAGAATGGAGCGCTGCGGCCAATGGGCGGGCCCTTGAAGCCGCCGGGGCCGGTTGCAAGCGACCAGCCAAACTTATGCTCCGTGCTCACCATGTCGAGATCGCCGCGGCACCAGCCGAGGTTGAAGGTGGGGATATCGTTGCCACAGACTAGAAACTCGGATTTTCCAGCGGCCAGCGCCGCGGATTTCACGGCCGAGTAGTAATTGGAGAGCGCTTCCGTGCCTGTTTGGCGTTTGAAGATCAGATAGGCCCGCCACAGCGGTTCATCAAGCCATTCGGCCCGCTTCCAGACGGCGGAGGTGAGGGAATTGTTCGTCCAGCCCCAGCCGGTTGCCACCGCTTTCATATGGGTGCGGATATCAAAATTCGTGACATCGGCCACCCCCATGGAGACCAGCTCCACGGCAGTGAAATTCGCAGCCAAGTAATCACGAAAACGGGCGACGGACCAATCGCCAAAAGCCCGCGTTACTGGAGCTCTGCCGAAACTGTCCCACGGGCCGAAATTGTCGGTCCACATGCCGTCGATACCGGCGTCGGCAGCCTGCAGCGTGGAGGCATACGCATAGTCGGTCCACAGCGGACATGCGCTGTCTTTGGCAAGATACAAGAGCGAGGCATAATTAGTGGAGTCGGGTATCTGGATGAGGCCATCGGAAGGGCCCGTGGTCTCGAAATACTGGATGCCCATGTTGCCGAGAATGTCCTTGGAGCAGGCGGCGTCGTAAACGCGGCTGTTCCGGGGATCGGTGTCCGTGCCGTTGTATCCTGCGGCTTCGGTTCCGTCGGGATAAGTCATGGCGGGCCCGCCATAGCGGGGATGCGTGCGGGTGTAGGGACGGGCGAAGACGTGGTCGTCGAAGAAATTGGCGGCACCCAGCCAGCGGACGGGGCCGCCTGCATATTTTTGGCTCTCCGTCAATTTTGCTGAGCGATGAGAGCGTGACATACCCGCCGTTCCTGGCTCTTTCAGGGGTGTGAAGTCACTGAATTTTAGAGCATTGTATCGGTTCGACGGGTATGTCGTTGAGAAAGTTGTCGTCGAAGAAGTTGGGGTGCAAGTCAAGATGCGCTTTGATAGCCGCCGGCGGCCATGTTGTCCGCGTTGCGCAGGAGGGCTTTCTGTTCACCGCAAGGGCGTGGGGCTGGCGGCAGACCTGCCGCTGGCAGACCGCTTGGTCGTGTGGGTGACATTCCCGGTCGTTCAGGGCAAATGTGGCGCATGCGACTCGTTTGTGACCACTCGCCCTGCCGAGGTTCATCCGTCCCGTAAAGCCACATGGCGTTGGATGCGTTGCGTTTCGAGCTGGGCCGCGGCGTGCCCGATAAGCGCGGTGGCCGAAAGGTTCCGTATCTCGGAGGCTACAGTGAGGCGTTACGATCAAGCGGTTCTCGAACACGACCTGCCCGAGCCGTGTCTCGACGGAATTGATGCGTTGTTAGTCGATGAGAAATCGGTCCGAAAGGGGCACGGTTATGTCACGGTGGTCATCAACGCCCGCACCGGCGAACTCCTGCACATGGATGAAGGCAAGAAGAAGGAGAGCCTGGTGTCATTCTTTGACAAGCTCACCATGGAACAGAAATCCAGCATCAAGGCCGTCTGTATCGACCGCAACGGGGCCTATCGCTCAGCCATCGAGGAACAAATCCCACAGGCCGAGATTGTTCATGACCGCTTTCACCTGATCATGAACCTCAATGCCGCCGTTGACGAAATCCGGCGCGCCGAATGGCGCAAGGCGAACAAGGAGGACAGGCGCGTGATCAAGGGCAACCGCTTCCTCATCCTGGCCGGAAGGGAAAACCTCAGTGGCGACGGCAAGCGCCGTCTTGATGCACTTGTAGCACTCAACACCAACCTGACCAACGCATACCTTCTCAAGGAGGACTTTCGCAGCATCTATCAGGCGGCCCGCACGCCCAAGGATGCCGAAATGCGTCTTCGCGATTGGGTTGCCGCTGCAGTCGCTTCGGGGTTACAACGCATCAGCCTTTTCGCCCGAATCCTCCTGAAATCCAAGGACTGTTTCACAGCTTACTTCAAACACCGTATCACATCAGGCCCCATTGAAGCGTTCAACAACCAGATCGCCCGCCTCATCCACCGCTCCTGCGGAGTCTCCAACCTCGACTACCTCTTCCTCAAAATGAGAGCCCAATCCCTCCAGCAAAATTGACGGAGAGCCATATTTTTTCCAGCTCCAGTGCGTGTGGAGCACCGGTGTGAGGCTCGTTTCATTCCACGCGCCGAGTTCCGCCGCGAGGCAATATCTGTTGCCGTAGGTTTCGAAGTATCCGATCTGGCGGAGGCCCTGCGTTTGGAACGATGCGATCCGAGCCGCGTCCAGGCGGATGCCGCCAGCCTGAAAGAACGTGCCCCAGGAAGGGTCGTTGCCGTTGCCGTTCATGGCGAAAGTGCCATTCATGTCCAGGACATCCGCTGGATTCTCGGTATTGATCATTCGGGGGAAACGGTCCCACCATGGTTCGGCGTCCGAAATGCCGCCAAGCACGGGCACGAGCATCGCTGCAAGCCCGCAGGAACGGAACGGCATGAGTGGTGTCATGGCGGGAAACATGCGGTTCATGAAATCATATCCCGGTATGTCCCGGGCGCCACGGTTTTCGTCTCCGGCGTGGGATTGCGGAATTCCACGTCACCCTGGATGACGACGCCGGGCGCGAAGCGGACCGGGCCGCTGACTTTGAGGGAACGGCAGCCGACCATGCCGGGAACGCCGATGTTCTCGATGGAATCGACGAGTTTGTATTCGTCCGATAGCTGGATGTCGGGCGGCACTCCGTCGCGTGAGACATGCAGGCGGACCTGGCCGTTATCCAGGATTTCGTAAGCGTCGGAGCGCAGCGCGAGCAGATCGCCGGTGGTTTTCACGGGAGCGAAACGGCTGCGCGGCACGTCCATGGCGGCCGCGCCCTCGAAGCACTCGATGGCCGCGCCCATGGCGCTCTCCAGTTGAATGACCGGCGTGGATTTCTTGTCGCGCGGATCGACGGTCTTGTGGTTGCGGATCATCGGCAGCGGCAGCACGCCGTCATCCGCCGCGAGTTGCCGTTTGAGCAGATCGAGGCGGATCCAGATGTTGTTGGTGTTGAAATAGCGGTGGAGGTCGATGTCCTGGAATGCATCGAGGTCGGAGTTGAGGCATTGGGCGACTTCGCGCAGCAACAGGCGTCCGTCCGACTTGCGCCGCGCGAGGTGGCCGCCCTTGCGGTCCGCGGCGGTGCGGCGGGTGACCTCCATCAGGAACGGCGCGCCGGAATCCGCGAAGTGGCGCAGGATGACGGGATCGAGAATGGCGCCCAGGTTGTCCGAGTTGGAAACGAAGGCGTATCTCACGCCCTCGGCGAGCAGGCGGTCCAGCCAGCCGCTGCCGACCAGCGCCGGGTAGAGATCGCCGTGGCCGGGCGGGCACCATTCGAGCGTGGGATCGGTCGGCCATGAGACGGGCTCCATGGTGGCGGCGTCGATTTTCGGAATCTGGTTTTGCATCAGCTCCACATCGGTGGCCGTGGCGAGGCCATCGGCGGCGTATCGCTGCAGGTGGTGCAGCGTGTCGGCGCTGGTGTTGAAGCTGTTCATCAGCAGCAGCCTGACGGGGGCTCCGCTGGTTTTCCGCAGGTCGAGGATCTGGCGGACCATCAGATCGAGGAAATTGAGACCGTCGCGCACGGCGAGCAGGCTTTTCGGGCCCAGCAAGCCCATGCCGGTGCCGAGGCCGCCGTTGAGTTTGATGACCACCGCCTGTGCCAGCAGCGCCGCATCCGCCGGAGGCACGGAGGAGAGGCTTTCCAGGGCCGTGAGGTTTTCGGCGGGTGTGATGCCTTGCTCCGGAATCATCCCGGTTTCATTGCGCAGGAGCGCTTCATAATTCCGGCGGAAGGCGCGGATCGGCGGCTCTCCCATTCCGGCGGCGGTCATTTTTTGTTCGAAAGCGGCGAAGTTTCCCATGGCGGATTGTTGATAGGCGGCGGCCATTCTTCCGTCACGCCCAATTCAGCGTTCTGAATGCAAAATATGCCGGGAGAAAAGCAATTTCCGCCCATTCCGGCGGGGAAATGTGATGGCCAAGGCAAATCCCGCTGGCTAGCCTCCGGGGACCGCCCGCCAGTATTGGCCGCCACCCCCGTATTCCACACGCCATGAAACCCGTCACCTTCAACAACACGGTCCTCCGCGACGGCCACCAATCGCTGGCCGCCACCCGCATGACCACCGCGCAGATGCTGCCGGCCGCCCCCATCCTCGATGAGATCGGCTTCAGCGGACTCGAAACATGGGGCGGCGCGACCATCGACTCCTGCCTGCGCTACCTTGGCGAAAATCCCTTCGACCGCCTCCGCGCGCTCAAGAAAGCAGCGCCGAAAACGCCGCAGATCATGCTGCTGCGCGGCCAGAACATCGTGCAATACACGAGTTTCCCGGATGACGTCGTCGAGGCCTTCGTCCGCGCTGACGCCGCCGCCGGCCAGGACGTGTTCCGCATCTTCGACGCGCTCAACGACACCCGCAACCTGGCCACCGCGATCAAGACGGTGCTCGATTGCAAAAAACACGCGCGCGGCGAAATCTGCTACACCACCAGCCCAGTCCACACCATCGAGGCCTTCGTCAACATGGGCGTCGAGCTGGAAAAAATGGGCTGCCACTCGATCGGCATCAAGGACATGTCCGGCATCATCACGCCGAAGGTCGCGTATGATCTGGTGAAGGAACTCAAGGGCAAGGTGGGCATTCCAATCACCCTTCACACCCACGACACCGCCGGTCTCGGAGCCGCCGCCTACCTCGCCGCCATTGAAGCCGGCGTGGACACCGTGGAAACCTCCATCACCCCCTTCGCCAATGGCACCGCCCAGCCGGACACCGTCCGCATGCTCGCCCTGCTTGAAGGCCACCCGCGCCGCCCGGATTACGATCCCGCGAAGCTCCAGCAGCTCCGCCTGCACTTCGAGGAGGTCTATCAGCAGCTCGCGAAATTCACCAGCCCGGCCAACGAACGCGTCGATTCGGACATTCTCGTTTTCCAAGTCCCCGGCGGCATGCTTTCCAATTTCCGCAACCAGCTCGCCGAACAGGGCATGGCCGACAAGTTCGACGAAGTCGTCCGCGAAATCCCCGTCGTGCGCGAGGCGCTGGGCTGGATCCCGCTGGTGACGCCCACGTCGCAGATCGTCGGCACGCAGGCGATGATGAACGTGAAATTCGGCCGCTGGAAAGTCATCTGCCAGCCGGCCCAGGACATCGCGCTCGGCAAATACGGCAAGGCCCCCGGCCCGATCAACCCGGAGATCCTCGAAAAGGCCGAGAAACAAACCGGCAAGAAGGCCGTCACCTGCCGCCCTGCGGATTTGTTGGAACCCGGCCTCGAAGGCTATAAAAAACAATGCGCCGACAAAGGCCTGCCGACCACCGACGAAATCGCCGTGCTTTTCGCCATGTTCCCGCAGCAGGTCGAAGCGCTCGTCAAGGGCACTCCGGCGGCACCCGAGGCCAAATCCGCGCCCGCCAAGCCCGCCGCGCCCGCGCCCGCACCCGTACCCGCCGTTTCGTCGCCGCCATCAAATGCGAAAGTCGTCAGCACCAGACACCTGGTGCTCAACATCGACGGCATGCGCCACGAAGTGTGCGTTGAAAAGCTCGACGCGTGATTCTCACTGCGCCCGCAGCGTTTCCAGGTAGGCCTCCAGCGCGGTCGCACAGGTGCGGCGGCCGCTTTCATTCGGATTGCCGCGGGTGGTGACGGAAAAACCCGCGAATGAGGAGACCAGGAAGGCCGCTTCCACGGCCGGTTGGATGGAACGGTGGATCCAGCCCTCGGTCTTGCCGCGCTCCAACAGCTTGGCGAACGCCTGCCGCCAGAACTCGAAAACCCGTTCCAAGGCCGCGCCCAGAACCGGATCCGCCGCAGCGGTTTCCGCCGTCAGCGAAACCAGTGCGGAGAGCGCATCGCCAGGCTGCATTTCCATGCAGCGGGCGCGGCAGAACGCGCGCAACGCATCGAGCGGGCGGATCTCCTCCAGCGGCGTGATCCATTGCGCTTCAAGCGCCGGGGTGAGTTGATCGCCAATCCATGCCGTCGCCAGCGCCCGCTTGTCCGGAAAATGGTGAAACAAGGCGCCCTTGGTCAGTTCCGCGCGCGCGACGATCGCCCCCAAGCCGGTTCCCGCATAACCGTGCCGGGAGAATTCCGCTCCCGCCGCCTCCAATATCGTCCGCCTTGTGAGTTGCGGCTGCTTTTTTCGCTGCTGCATGGCCAGATTCCGTACCGACCCAATGGTATGGAGGCAAGCGGGAAAGCCGGGAAATTCTCAATAACCGCAGGCGAGACGTGAGACCAGGCTCGTGGCGGCGCGGTTGAGGGCATCGGGCAGCGCGTTGTTGCGGTCGGTCTGGAGATTGGAAGAGACGAAGATCTGGCTGGTGCCGATGGAGGAGCCGGTGGCGAGCACTTTGGCGGGGTTCTTCGCATCGCGCAGTGTCCATTGCAGGGTCACGGTGTTGGACAGTTCCTCGGGGAAAAGCGTGTCGGTGCGGGTGCCGCGGATCTGGGTGTATTTGATCTCTTTGAGCCCGCCCTCCAGCACGGCGTCCGCCTGATCGAGAGTGGAGATGCGGTAGGTGCCGTCCTGGACCAGGGAGTTGATCACGGCGGAGGTCGCCAGCGCCTCGGCCCGCGGGTGCTGGGTGGCGTTGGAAAACATTGGCACGGAGATGTTTTTCACGCCGGCGAGAGAGGCGGGTTTCACGCCGCCGAGCTGATAGCCCGCGCAGGAGAGCAGCCCGAGGAAGGGCGCGATCATGGCGGGGAATCTGATGGCCGCGGGGATCATTCTCCGAGTTCCTTGAGGCGGGTTTTGGAGGCGTCATGCACGGTGCCGGAGCCGGTGCGCTTGACGATGTCCCGGTAGTAAACCTTGGCGGCCTCCGGCTTGCCGGTTTTGCGGTAGAACTCGGCGATGTCGTAGGATCGCTGCAAATCGCTGGCGCCGAGGGTTCCGATCATCCCGCGCGCCTCGGCATTGCGCGAGTGGCCGGGATACTGGATGAGGTAGTCGTTGAAGGCCTCCTTGGCGAGATCGAGGTTGGACTGGTTCTGGTTTCCGCGCTCCGCCTCTTCCATGAAGATGACCCCAACGCGGAACAGCGCCTCCGGCGCCTCCGGACTGTCCGGCTGGTCCTTCACCAGCAGGCGGAACGCCGCGATGGCCTCCTTGGATTTCCTCTTCGCCTGATAGAGCTCGCCGATGGTGAACTGCGCTTTGGCCGCGGTGCGCGACTTTGGCGCGTGGTCGCGCACCTTGTTAAGCATCTCCACGGTTTTCTCGAGCGAGAGTCTGGTCTTGAGGCCGAGGAAACTGGACTTCACGTCTCCCTCCGCGGCGGACTGGGCCATGGCGGCCTGGCGGTTCAGCGCGGTGGTGTAGAGCGGGTTGCCGGGGAAGCGTTCGAGGAACTTGTCATAGGCGTCAAAGGCATCCTCGATTTTTCCCTGCTGCTCGAGAATCTGCGCCTGGCGGTAGCGGGCCTGCGCGGCGGACGGCGCGAACGGGTAGCGAGTGGCGGTTTGGTCGTAGAGCTTGACGGCCTTTCCGGCCTTGCCCGCTTCATCGGCCAGCCTGGCTTTCTGATAGACGGTTTCACCCTCGGCGGCTGCGCTCCCGGTGTTTCCCGCGAGGATGGGCGTGTCCGAGTCCGCGCCGCAGGATGCGAGCCACAGCGTGGCAAGGGGCAGGCAGGCGGGGAGAAACAAACGGTGGATCATGGGGAGGAGCATAGAAGCGCGATGCTTGTGGGGAAGTGCAAAAAATCAGGAACCGCGGGTCGTCACTTGCCGAGTTCCGCAGCCCTGCGGGTGGCGGCGGTCACGGCGTCGATCAAGGCGGCTCTGAGCCCCTGGCGCTCGAGTTCGGCCAGCCCGGCGATGGTGGTGCCGCCGGGCGAGGTCACCATGTCCTTGAGCACTGCGGGGTGTTCTCCGGTTTCCAGCACCATCGCCGCGGCGCCATGCACGGTCTGCGCGGCGAGCAGCAGCGCGTCGGCGCGCGCGAGACCGGCGCGCACGCCGCCATCGGCCAGCGCCTCGATGACCAGATACACATACGCAGGACCGCTGCCGGACAGCCCGGTCACCGCATCCATCAGCCGCTCGGGAACCTCGATGGCAAGACCCACGGCAGCCAGCAGCAGCCGCGCGTTTTCCGCGTCTTCCCTCGTGGCGCGGGTTCCGAGGCAGTATGCCGCGGCTCCCTTGCCGACCAGCGCCGGGGTGTTGGGCATGGCGCGGATGATCCGCACGTTTTCCGGGGCTTCCCGCTCCAGCGAGGAAAGCGTGACACCCGCGGCAATGGAAATGACCAACAGCGGATTTCCAGCGCATGCGGCGCGGAGTTGTTGCAGCGCGGCGGCGGCATCCTGCGGCTTGGTGCAGAGCAGAACCGCCCCGCATCCCGCGAGGGCGGAAATTTCCGCAGCCACCGCGCCGCCTGTCGCTCGGGCGAAATGATCGCGCGCCGCCTGCAGCGGATCCACGCCCGTGACATCCGCCGCCGCCACCGCTCCGGAGCGGACCGCGCCCTCCACCAATGCCGTGCCCATTTTCCCGCAACCAATGACGCCGAGTTTCATGCGCGGAGAGTATGCGGATCCGGCCGGGCCGCGCCAGCGCTCTTTTCAGTGCTTGTCAGGGCGCATCGCGGGCTTTCAAGCTGCGGCACCACTTCCGGTATTCCGCATCCGTTCCATCGCAAGGAACACGGTGGAGCGGGCGTTTCGCCCGCCATTTCTTTCCTTCAGAAATCGAAATCATGAAGTCATTCCATCATATCATCGCCGCGGGCGCCGTGTTCTGCGGCTTCCTTCATCCAATCCACGCCCGGGAAAAACCGCGCGCGCTCGATCCGCTCTATGTCAGGGCCGACAGCCTGTCCCAGCCATGGACTCCCACCGAACACACCTTGGGGGCCGATCTGCTGCGCGCGGCGGACAGCGCCTCGCTTGTTAGAAACCTCCCCGGCGCGGCCATCGTCCGCAACGGCTCGCAAACCGGCATCCTCCAGCTTCGCGGACTCTCGGGCGACCGCGTGGCCGTGCGGGTGGACGGCATGGCCATCACCCCCGCCTGTCCGAACCACATGGACCCGCCGCTCCACTATGCCAATCCGGCCGCCGGCGATCTTGTCGAGCTGTTCGCCGGGATTTCCCCGGTGAGCGCGGGTGGCGACCACATCGGCGGCTCCTTGAGTTTCGCGCGTCCCGATCCGCGCTTCGCGCGGGGCGATGGGACGCAGTCGCGGGGAAATCTCGGCGCATCGTTTCTGGGCAGCCAGGACGCGGCCGTGTTGTCCGCCGATTTGGGAATCGCGCGGGGCGACGCCGTCTTCGAATACCGGGGTTACGCGGCGACCGCCGACGACCTGAGTTTTCCAGGCGGCACCGTGAGCGACAGCGGCTACGACATGACCCGCCACGGGATCACCGGCGCCTGGCGGACCAAGGGAGGTTTCATCGCCCTGGACGCCGGCCATGCCGCCACCCGCGATGCCGGAACGCCCGCGCTGCCGATGGACATGATCGAGGACGACGCATGGAACCTCGGCCTCACCCAGCGCGAGGAGTTCGACTGGGGCACGCTGGAAAACCGGCTGTATGTGCATGACATCGAGCACCTGATGGACAACTTCTCGCTGCGTCCGGCGCCCGCCGGATTGATGGAGATGGAAGCTCCTTCCTCCAGCCGCGACTATGGCTGGAAAGGCGACGTGCTGTTGCCGCGCGGCCAGGACAAGCTGCGCGCCGGCATCGACCTCCATCGCAGCGAGTTCGAAGCGGAGCAAGTGGCCAAAGCCACCGGAAAGCGCCGGGACACCTTCAACGACAACGTCCGCAGCCGTGCGGGCGCTTACATCGATTGGGAGCGGAAACACTCCGAGCGCTGGACCTCGCGCGTCGGCCTGCGGAGCGACGTGGTGGCCAGCGATGCGGATGCGGTGGACAACGCGATCCTGCCTCCTGCCGGACCGGCGCGGGACGCGATTCTGGCGGACCAAGCGCGGTTCAACTCCGCCGACCGTTCGTTTACTGACGTGCTGCCGGCGCTCACCGCCGCGCTGCGCTTTTCTCCGGACGAGCAAACCGGCGTCGAACTGGCGGTGGCGCTCAAGAGCCGCGCGCCATCGCTGGTGGAGCGCTATCTTTGGACTCCGCTCAACGCCAGCGCCGGTCTCGCCGATGGACGCACCTATCTCGGAAACCCGGGCCTCGATCCGGAAACCTCCCTGCAAGCGGCGCTGGCGTTCACCCGCAAGGGGGAAACATGGCGCGCCGGCGTCACCCCGTTCTATCAGAGTGTGGCGGATTACATCCAGGGCATGCCCATGAAGCGCATGGACAGCAACGGCAGGCCGGTGCTCCGGTATGAGAACATCGACCGCGCGGATTTGTATGGTTTCGAATTCGCCGGCGGCTATGACATCACCGGCGGATTCTCCATCGACACCACCGTCAGCTACGTCCGCGGCCGCAACAAGGACGGCGGCGATCTCTACCGCATCGCCCCGCTGCGCGGGATGTTCGATCTCTCTTATCGCCGCGCAAGCTGGGAAAGCCACTTCGAATGGTTGTGGGCGGATTCGCAGAACAAGGTCTCCGACATCCAGGATGAGAGCAGCAGCCCCGGTTACGGCATCCTCAACCTGCGGCTCGCCAAAACCTTCATGGAAACCCTGCGCGTCGAGCTGGGTGTGGAGAACCTGTTGGACAAGCTTTATACCGACCACCTCGGCGGCGTGAACCGGGTCGCGGGCGGTGATGTGGCCGTCGGTGATCGCATCCCCGGCGCGGGGCGTTTCGCCTACGCTTCCCTCTCGTGGGAGTTCTGATTGACGGGAGGGTGGCGCGGACCGCGCGCCAGTTCAGCGCCACAGCGGTTTTTTCCTCTTCTTCGCGGCCTCGCAGCCCTCGAAGGATTTGGGCTCGCGGCAGTGGAAGAGGGCCTCCTGACAGGTGATGAGGCCGGCATCCAGCAGGCTGGCGATGCTCTGGTCGATGGTGCGGTTGCCCTCGCGGTGGTTGATTTCCATCAGGCCGATGATTTGCTCGAGCTTGCGCTCGCGGATGCAGTTGCGGATGGCGTGGCTGGGAACGAGCACTTCGGAGGCGAGCGCGCGGCCCCGGCCGTCGGCGCGCGGAATGAGCCGCTGGCTGACGATGCCTTGCAGGCAGCCCGCAAGCTGCGTGACGATTTGCGGTTGTTGCTCGGCGGGGAACACATCCACAAGGCGGTCGATGGTTTGCGGCGCGTCCGCCGTGTGCAGCGTGGCCAGCACGAGGTGGACGGTCTCGGCGGCGGTCAGGGCGATGCGGATGGTTTCAAGGTCGCGCATTTCGGAAACCACGATCACGTCCGGATCCTGGCGCAGCGCCTGGCGCAGCGCGCGGGGAAAGCTCTTGGTATCGCCGCCGATCTCGCGTTGTTTGACAAGGCAGGAACTGTGCTCGAAGACGAACTCGATGGGATCCTCCAGCGTGATGATCACGCCGCTGCGCGTGTCCGAGATGCGTTTCACCATCGAGGCCAGAGTGGTCGACTTGCCGGAGCCGGTGATGCCTGTGATGACGACAAGCCCGCCGCGCAGTTTGCAGAAATTTTTGACCGCTTCGTGGTGGCCGAGTTTCTCCATCTCTGGGATTTCCTGGCTGATGAAGCGGAATGCCGCCTCGATGTTGCCGCGGGCGATGTGGACGTTGCCGCGGAAGCGCCCGATGTCCTCGACCTGCAGCGCGTAGTCGAGTTCCCATTCCTCTTCGAGGTTGGCGCGCTGGGTCTCGGTGAGCGTGTCGAGAACCAGTTCACGGATGGTTTCCGCATCGAGAACCGTCTCCTCCAGCCGCAGGATCATGCCATTGACCCTGGCGCAGGCGGAGGCTCCGGCGCTGAGATGCAGATCCGAGCCGCCGCGGGTCACGATTTCCCGCAGGTAGTCGGTGATGTCGCGAGTCATGGGTTGCTGCTATCAGGAAATCCCGCGCATGGCGCGATCAAAATCCTGCGGCCGCGGGCAGGCGGCGCGGGCGACGGCGGGATCGACGCATCCCCGGCGCGCGGCCGACACCAGATGGTCGAGACGCGAGCAGCAGGTGGGCTCCTTTGTCTTGAGGAGGTGGTCCTGGAGTTCGGACAGGCGGTGTTCGAGCATCCAGCGGCGGGTGGCGGCCTCGTTCTGGAGGTATTCGAGGGAGGGGAACAGTCCGCCGCCGAGGCGCGGCAGGAGTTGTTGGGAGAGGACGCCGATGAGTTGGGAGGCGAGCAGGTTGAGCGCGCCGGAGGACTCGGACTTGAGCAGGTGGGAGAAGCGGTCGATGGTCTCCACCACGCTGCTGCTGTGGAGGGTGGAGATGACGAGGTGGCCGGTTTCGGCGGCGTGCAGGGCGGTGAGGGCGGTTTCCGCGTCGCGGATTTCGCCGAGGAAGAGGACGTCCGGGCTTTGGCGCAGGGCGGCGCGCAGGGCGGTGGCGAAGTTTTCCGAGTCATGGCGCATCTCGCGCTGGGAGAAGAACGCGAGGTCGTTTTCAAACAGATACTCGATGGGATCCTCCAGCGTGACGATGTGGCGCGGGAAGCGGCGGTTGATCCAGTCGAGGCAGGCGGCGACGGTGGTGGACTTGCCGGAGCCGGTGGGGCCGGTGACGAGGATCAGGCCGTAGAGGCGCTGGAGCCAGGATTCGAGCAGCGGTGCGGGCAGGCCGAGTTGTTCGAGCGCGGGAATTTCCCGGCGGATCGGCCGCAGGACGGCGGCGAGGCGGCCGAGCGTGTGGTAGAGATTGACGCGGAGGCGGCGGCCTTCCGGAATTTGCCAGGAAATGTCCGCCTCGTGGTGGATGGAGTGGTC
>Ga0209594_1000967_pt1 | contig 15218 bp, 12 predicted proteins | sample AshMeaCrysSpring_FD_184126 | JGI IMG/M metagenome (GOLD analysis project Ga0209594, IMG submission 184126) | Groundwater microbial communities from Big Spring, Nevada to study Microbial Dark Matter (Phase II) - Ash Meadows Crystal Spring... | ecosystem: Environmental > Aquatic > Deep subsurface...
AAACTTGAGAGTGAAGTCACTAAGTTTTAACGGAATTTTCCAGCAAAGTTTGCTACAGAAACTCATGACAGATTTGACGGCATTTGACTACATTTGACTACATTTGCGTACAACGTTTATGATACTAAATCCGGTTTTCAAAGTTGACGTATAATGTTATATCATGTCCGGCTGAACACTATACACATCTTCTGGAAGTCGGGAGTCGGGAGTGGGGTGTGGGGTGTAGGAGCAAAGAAATTCAGTTCATCAACTTTCTTCTTTTGATGATCCCTCATGATCCGGACTTGATCTGAATTCTACATCCTCATTATACGTTAAGTATTCAAGCGGATTTCATATAATATGAAATCCTTTAATATTTGCGTGCATTTAATGAGAAGATATCCCCCTTGATCCCCCCTTGAAAAAAGGGGGCGAGAGACGAGAATATTAATCTGTAGCATCACTTTCCGTATTTCATATAAGTACAAAATAATCAAGGGAGGTGGATGCCCAAAAAGGTAATTAAAGAAAAGGATCATCTGACTTTCAGATTGACCAAGAAAGATGACCCTATCAAGTTTTAGTTTAGTAAATCAAAGATTACTCAATTCCCTCAATTCGATCCTCAACCTGTTGATATAATTCCCGCAATTTATCTAAATTGCTTTCGCTGGTTTCCCAATATCCGCGGCCATTGACCTCTAATAAAGTGGTAACCATTTTACGGAAAGAATGAGGATTGAGGTTCATCAAACGCTGCTGCATGGCTTCATCTTTAATAAAAGTTTCATTGGTTTCTTCATACACCCAATTATCAACCGCGCCGGCTGTGGCACTCCATCCCATGGTGTTGACGAGACGTTTTGATAACTCCCGAACTCCTTCATAACCGTGAGATAACATCCCTTCATACCACTTGGGATTTAACATTTTTGTGCGGGCATCTAACCGTACTGTTTCGGATAATGTCCGGACTTGGGCGTTTGCCGTTGTGGTATCAGCAACATAAGAAGCGGGGGTTTTTCCGTCTTTTCTGAGAGTAGAAATAACCTTCGTTGGATCAGAATCAAAGTAGTGCGAAACGTCCGTTAAACTAATCTCAGAAGAGTCTAAGTTTTGGAAGGTGACTTCTGCAGTTTTTAAGGCGGACTCAAACACTTGCCGGTTATCATCCATCATGCCGGGGTTATCAGAATTAAAAGCAAAAGATTTACGTTTGAGATACATTTCTTGTAACTCAGACTCGTCTTCCCAGGTGCTATTTTCCACCGCTAAATTAACGTTAGAAGAATAGGAACCCGACGCATTAGAAAACACCCGTGTTGCCGCTTGACGAATATTTACGCCTAATTCTTCTGCCTGTTGTAAAGCGTGTTTGCGGACAAAGTTCATCTCCAACGGTTCATCGGCTTCTGCTGCCATTTTCACCGCTTGATCTAACAGGTTCATTTGGTTAATAAACAGGTCACGGAACACACCAGAACAGTTAATAACGACATCAATTCTTGGCCGTCCTAACTCTTCTAAGGGGATCAGTTCTAACTTATTGACCCGTCCTAACGCATCCGGTACAGGCTTCGCCCCCACCATCCACATCACCTGGGCGAGGGACTCCCCGTAGGTTTTGATGTTGTCGGTTCCCCATAACACCACCGCAATAGTTTCGGGATAGTGACCGCCATTTTCTAGCTTTTGCCGATCAATTAACCGATCAACTACAATTTTCGCCGACTTCACCGCTGCCGCTGTGGGAATAGCCTGAGGGTCAAGGGCGTGCATATTCTTACCCGTGGGCAATACAGCGGGGTTGCGGATGGGGTCACCACCGGGGCCAGGGAGGATATATTCCCCTTCTAATGCCCGCAACAGGGAACCGAGTTCGTTATCGGCGCAAACCTGTTGTAAGCAGAATTCCAGGTATTCAAACAGGGGTTTAATGGCTTCCGTATCGACGTTGGCATATCCGGCTTGATGTAACGCTTCGATCCAAGGTTCTTTTTTACCCATGTTGAAGAAGTTGAGTTTAGAGACCTTAGATACCCGTCCTTCTGTATCTGTCCGTTCTTGAACCAAGGCGGCAACAGCGGCGCGAGTGGCTTCTGTTATTTGTTGCAGGAGTTCAACATCAGCTAATACCCCTAAATCATTATTGCGGTAAATTTCCTCAATATCACGGTTGAGGCTATTGGCGATAATGCGAGGCAAGCTGATGATCTCTTCTTCTTCGCGATCTAAATTGGCAATATTCACCAACGTTGCCACTGCTTCTTCAGCCGTTGGCGGTTTACCAATGACGTGTAAGCCACAGGGTAACAACCGTGACTCAATTTCCATTAACCGCCGATAAACTTGTCCAACAACATTATCCCGTTCCTCAGACGATAGTTCAGCGGCATCACAGTCCGGTAAGGTAACATCTTGATCCAAATTCACCATCCGAGATTTTTCGATGATGGTATTGACAATTTGTACGCCCCGGCTGCTATCTTTTAAGGTTTGGTAAGACCCGATCAGTTCGTTGAGTTCCTGCAAGCCTTTGTAAAGTCCGGCGTTTTCTGCTGCGGGAGTGAGATAGGAAATGGTTTCAGCATAACTACGACGCTTGGCAATAGTAGCTTCACTGGGGTTATTTGCCGCATAATAATAGATGTTGGGGGTACTGCCAATTAAATTATCGGGATAACATTCCCCAGACATTCCCATCTGTTTTCCGGGCATAAATTCCAGTGAACCATGAGTTCCAAAGTGTAGAACTGCATCGGCTTGCCAAATTTGTTCTAAATAGGTGTAGTAGGCGGCAAAGCCATGATGGGGACTGGCGGAACGGGAGAACAGTAACCGCATGGGGTCACCTTCATAACCAAATGTGGGTTGAACCCCAATAAATACATTCCCAAAAGCTTTCCCGTAAACCAATAAATTCTCACCATCGGTGTTGAGATGTCCTGGAGGCGGCCCCCAGTTTTCATGTAAGCGTTCAGAATAAGGCGTTAACCGTTCATACTGTTCAACGGACATCCGGTGGGCAATATTCAATTCTGGGCTTTGATATTGGGCAGTGGCATCATGGATCACTTCCTGCATCAGCTTTTCAGCGGAGTCAGGTAAGTCTTGAACATCATAGCCATTATTGCTTAAGGCTTTCATCACCTCATAAATGGAACCAAACACATCAAGATAAGCAGCGGTTCCGACATTGCCTTTATCGGGGGGGAAGCTAAAAATGGTGATAGCTACTTTTTTAGCCAGTTTAGCCTTTTTGCGAAGGTTAGCCCATTTCATTGCCCGTCCGGCGATCGCTTCTATTCGATCTTGCAGGGCGATCGCTTTTCCAGTGGCCCCATCTCGTCCCGATACAATAATGGGTTCAATAGCCCCATCCAGTTCAGGGATAGCAATTTGTAACGCCACCTGAATGGGGTGTAACCCTAAGTCGCTGCTTTCCCATTCTTCGGTGGTTTGGAACACTAACGGTAACGCCACCATATAGGGACAGTTTAACCGTTTTAAGGATTCTATCGCTTTGGGGTGATCTTGACGTGCCGGCCCACCAACCAGGGCAAACCCAGTCAGAGAAACCACGGTATCCACAATAGGTTGGGGTTCAATACCTTTAGGCGGTTTATTCCAGAAATATTCATCCACTGGTTTGGAGAAGTCTAACCCGCCAGCAAATACAGGAATAACTCGCGCCCCCATAGCTTCCAATTCCTGAACCATAGCCACATAATGGGCATCATCTCCCGTCACCAGGTGAGTTCGTTGCAACACTAACCCTACACAAACCGCTAAAGAGTCTTTTTGGTCATCGGGAATATCATCTCGGCTGTTGTACCATTGCAGGTATTCTGTAACATCCTCAAACATCTTGGGTGCAAGGGGATGCCATATTCCCATATCCGGGTAAACCACCGGATCGGCATATTTAAACTGGGAGTCAGCAAAGACATAGCGGTCGGCTAACATCAGCAGGAAGTTCTCTAAGTTTTCAGAGGAACCCCCTAGCCAATATTGAAACGACAACATAAAATTACGGGCATCCTGTGCCTTTTCCATAGGCATATATTTCAGGACTTTGGGCAAGGTTCGTAACAGCTTCAACATCCCATCCTCAAACGAAGCGCCAGCTTTTTCCTTGCGTTTTTTCATAAATTGGGCGATCGCACTTTTGCTTTGTCCCAATTGCGCCATCGAGAAACTCCCCATTTTATTGAGGCGCATCACCTCTGGCATGGAAGGGAACACGACTGCCACATCCAGGTTATCCCGATAAGGTGTAACAGCTTCTACGACTTTAGCCGCTAAATCTTCAATAAATATTAACGAGGCAATAAAGACATTCGCTGCAGCAATATCTTTTTTAAAATCTTCATAGTTCTCAGGGTTGCGGAGTTCTTCAATTAAATAACCACTGATTTCAATGGCCAAATTAGGATGATTTTTGTTAATCGAACGGACGGCTGCGGATAAAGCGCTTTGATATTGAGCCTCTAGGACAACATAAACGATTTTGAGGAGCGATCGCCCGTTGAGGTTCTCGGGTTTAATGTGTCTAACAGTAGGCTTAACGTAAGTAAACATATTAGTGTTCTTCGTTTTCTAATGGGTTAATTATTAGAACGTTTGGATCGGCCATTGCGCTCTTGCTGAGTTGAAAAGCCCAAACTAGGTGATATCAGGCAATGGAAGGTTTGGATACCAGTGCAGAACTTGGCTCAGGATTGAATTAAGTAGAGCTTCCCAGGCGACTGGGCAGCACTTGTTGTTATGACATCACCATGAGTATTTTTATCAGAAAATTGTCATTAATCATGGGATCAGGATAGATTTGACATAATTCGACAAGAAACTTGCCCCTATTATTAACATTTATTTACAATAACTAAAGTTTTACTCTTATTTATTTTTAATAAAAATTAACTTTACTTTTTTTTACTTATATGGTATTGATGTAATTCACAGGGTGAGGACATTGGCAATAGTCAATGTCTGATTTGAGCTAATCTTCAAGCAGGGATTAACACAGAAGTAGTGCTAATATTGGATTGTTTTTCGCAGTTAGCAAGTAACGGTGAAGAATAGACGATTAACCCTTTATCATTCAGGCTTATGACGGCTGCGTTCTCCTCTAATCCCAACTCAAAGCGGCGGCCCCCTCAACAGACTCCTGGTGCCGCGACTCCGAATAATGTGATTTCTTTGGCTCAAGCGCGACAACGCAAGCGGGGGATCGCTCCCTCAACTCCTACCCCTGCTGAGGAAGAAACAGTTGTTCAAATTTTTCCAGAGAAACTGGTTAAACCTTGGTGGTTAAAATCCTTAACAGTCGCTCAAAATCTCTGTTCCATCAGTACAGCAGTCTTGGTGACCACCAGCTTAGCCCTCTATGGGATGACCGTCTACAATGAATCCATCTGGAGCAAAGAATATCAAACCTTAGAGCGTCTCCGTCGCCAAGATCAACAATTTCGAGCGGCGAACGAAGTGTTAAAAAATCAAATTGCCAAAGATGCAGAAAACCCTAAAGCCAGTTCTACAGTCAAAAAACCCATGGATACGATGATCTTTCTCAAACCAGCTCCCCTGCGTCCAGAAGTCCCATCAGAACCTGCTCCCTACTTAGATCTTGGTGCTCGTTCTGGTGGGGGTGATCATCGGTCTATTGGTTATTAGTGATGAGTTGTTAGTGATTAGTTACATTCTGGAAAAAGGGGACATAACGATCACCCAAAATAAAAGATTGACTACGGACAAATAACGAATAACGAATGACAAATCACAAACCTGGTTCAACTCCATCTTCTACTGTGATTCCTCTTCGCAGTAGAAGTCAAGTTCAGCCTTCAACTCAAAAGCGCGGAAGGACTCCACCCCTGCCATTACCCCCTGTAACCGTTCCTCCTAAAACCATTCGCGCCAAAACTCGACGTTGTCATCCCAACCGTCTGCAACTGGTTTGGCTAGCGTTACTTATGGGAATTTTTGGACTAGCAGCTAACTTATTTCGCTTACAAATTGCCCAGGGAAAATTATTGAAACAACAAGCTCAATATCAGCAGTCTATCCGTTCTTTACCCTTCGTCCCCCGCCGACCTGTGAGTGATTCTAATGGTAATATTTTAGCCATTGATCAGGTCGTTTATACCTTGTATGCTCACCCAAAATTATTTAAGTTCTCCTCAACAGAAATTGCAGAACAACTCGCCCCTTTATTATTGCGAGAAGATTTAACTACACCCAGCCCTAAGGAACTCTTAGAACAATTTAACCAAGCCGATAGTGGAATTAAAATCGCTGAATTTTTAACCGAAGAAGTCGCCAACCGGATTAAAGATTTAAGAATTGATGGTTTAGAATTTACTCAACATCGACAGCGTTTATACCCTCAAGAAGAAATTGCCGCCGATATTATTGGTTATGTGAATGGAGAAGGCAAAGGACAAGCGGGAGTTGAATTTAGTCAGCAAGAGTTGCTAGAGCGCAGTATATCGGCGGTTCAATTAAAACGAGCCGTTGATGGCAGTTGGGTTCCGGAGCAATTAGCCACAGGATTTGTTCAATTAGACGATTTAGAATTACGCCTTACCATTGAAACTCGTCTGCAACGAATTGTGCGTTCTATCCTCAACAAGCACGTCCAACGTCATGGTGCAAAACGAGGAACGGTAATTATTTTAGATGCCAAAGATGGTTCCATCTTGGCGTTGGTGAATTCTCCGTCTTATGATCCCAATGAATATTATAAATTTGATATTGAACGATTTAAAAATTGGGCTTTATCCGATCTTTTTGAACCGGGTTCTACCTTCAAACCCATTAATATTGCTTTAGCTTTAGAAGCTGGTGTGATTCAACCCGATAGCTATATTTATGATGAAGGTCGCATTTACATGGGGAAATGGACCCTGCAAAATTCAGATTATTATTCTGCAGGTGCTTATGGCACAATTAGTATGAAAGAGGTGATCAAATACTCCAGTAATGTCTCAATGGTTCGGATTATGCAAAAGTTAGAACCTGAGGTGTATTATGAGGGATTAAAGCGCCTAGGATTAGATGAAATGATGGGGGTAGATTTACCATTTGAAGTCCCTAGTAACCTCAAAAGTAGACGGCAATTTATTTATGTTCCGGTAGAAGCTGCCACCACTGCATTTGGTCAAGGTTTTTCAATTACTCCCTTAAAGTTAGCTCAATTGCATAGTGTTTTAGCCAATGGTGGCAAGCTAGTGACTCCTCATGTTGTACAAGGATTATATAATAGTAACGGCCAAGTTTATTGGGAACCATCCTTACCCGAACCGCGCCAAGTTTTTTCTGAAGAAACAACCCAAGCCGTGCTAGAAATGATGGAAGCAGTCGTTGAAGATGGTACTGGAACCCAAGCAAAAATTCCGGGTTATCGAATTGCTGGAAAAACAGGAACTGCCCAAAAAGCCGATGGACAGGGTGGGTATTCAGACTCAGCTAAAATTACCAGTTTTGTTGGCATTTTGTCAGTTGATCAACCGCGATATGTTGTCCTTGCTGCTGTTGATGAACCTCAAACAGCAAATGCTGCTGGCGGAACTGTTGCAGCCCCTATTGTTAAAGAAGTGATGGAAGAACTGATTAGTGTAAAGAAGATTCCGCCTTCCTCAGAATGGCTAGAAAAAACTGAAACAGAAGAATATCCAACTGACACAGAAGAGTATCCAGCTGACACAGAAGAATATTAACTTGAAATTACAACTCAATTTTGATCAAAAATCCCACTTTGGTCAGACTATAATTGTCATTCACCTTGCCATTAAACCATCCAGATTATATAGTATATTGATAGCTCAATAACTGATCAATAGTCTGGCATGAATAATCAATATGATTGCAACAAAACCTCAGTGGCTGCGAAAATTTAATTCACTAAAACTTTCTAGCCTTTCCCATCAAATGATGCTGATTGGGCTAGGAATCACTCTATTTTTTATTTTAATTGCGGTATTCTCTCCCCTACTGCAACAGTGGGGATGGATTCAAAATCCCACAGAATTTTTATCAAATCCCATTCATAACCCCCCCTCGTTAGAATATTGGTTTGGAACCAACCGCCAAGGCTATGATGTTTTTTCCCGCACCCTATTCGGTACACAAGTCGCCTGGAAAGTCCTCCTACTCGCTACAGCCTTAAGTCTATTCATTGGCGTTCCCTTAGGATTAGTCAGTGGTTACTTAGGGGGTAAAATAGATCGAATTTTGCTATTTTTAATGGATACAGTTTACACCTTACCGGGATTATTATTATCAATTACCCTCGCATTTGTGGTGGGACGAGGCATTCTCAATGCTGCCCTTGCCCTCAGTATTGCTTATATTCCCCAATATTATCGCGTTGTTCGTAACCATACCACCTCTGTCAAAACAGAACTCTTCGTAGAAGCCGCCCAAGCCATGGGGGCAAACACTTGGACTGTCCTGTCTCGCTATTTATTTCTCAACGTGATTCAAAGCGTCCCCGTCCTCTTTACCCTCAATGCCGCCGATGCCATTTTAACCTTAGGAAGCCTTGGATTTTTAGGACTTGGACTGCCTGAAGAAACCCCCGAATGGGGACATGATTTACGCCTAGCTTTAGAAGCATTACCCACTGGAATTTGGTGGACGGCATTATTTCCCGGTTTAGCTTTAACCTTAATGGTTGTGGGTTTATCTCTACTCGGTGAAGGTATGAATGAATGGATTAATCCTAAACTCCGAAATCAACAAAATTAAGTAGCATTTTCTCTTTGTGAACTTCCGTGTCTTTGTGGTTCTTCATTAGAAAAGTGAGCAAGACTGATGAATTGCTTTTTGCAATAGGGATTGATACTGCTTACTTTCAATCCTATAAGCCCCAAATCGTTCTAAATGAGGATTATTCATCTGAGCATCAAACAAAATAAAATTTCGTTCTCGTAATCGTTCAACTAACTTCACCATTGCCACTTTTGAACCTTCAGGAATTCGATAAAACATCGACTCCCCAATAAAAGCCCCCCCAATGACTAATCCTAAAATACCCCCCGCTAACTCATTCCCTTGCCAAGTTTCAAAACTATAAGCCCAACCTTTCTGATACAATATATGATAAATTGTTTTCAGCTCATCTGAAATCCAAGTGGTTTCTCGATTGGCACAGCCTTCAACTACTGCTGAAAAATCTCGATTAATGGCAATGGTAAATCGATTTTGATTTAAAACTCGTTGCAGCGATCGCGGATAACGAAACCGTTCATCTAAAGGAATTAGCGCTCTCTGATGACTCGTATACCATCCCAAAGTTTCATCATCATTGGCCATCAAAAAGTAGCCTTGGGCATAGCCTTCAATAATAGCAGCAATATTGTATTGCATTATCCTTTAATTCATTTGATATGATTGCTATAGAGCAGTTTTTTAGGACTCAATCGATGCTGAATTTAGACTCAGTCTCAATTACCATGCTGGAAAATACCCTAACTCAATTAATTAATAAAACCGAAAAAAACTGGGGATATCTACAAGTTCATAAACGAGGAGAATTTCACAACATCAATATTTTAGGGAGTAGTGAGCCAATTCTCAAATTTAAAAGTAACGAATCCACCAATTCTTATCGTTTATTTTGGTATCGACGTTTAGAACCCTCCGTTTTTGTTCAGTCTAAAACCACAAAAAATTACAATCGAGCCACTCGAATGTATGATAAGTATAAAACTTACCAAGTGTGTTGTAAAGTTGAGGCGAATTCAGTTGAAACAGCCATTAATCAACTCTTTGCTGAATTAGTTAAAGCTAAAATGACCCAACGTCAGGGTCAAGGAGATGCTGCTGTCGTCTCTGTTGTCCGGCAATAAACCTTGAAACTTGGCGTGAGAACAGAATTTAGGGTATGCTAATGTTTAACCTGTAGTCGAGCAGAGAACCATGGCTGAACCGATTCAAGCGATCACCCTTCCTCCTGCAACCCATCCAGAAGAAGAAGAAAAATGGTTACAAGCTGCTTTACATCAGTGGCTTGATCAAGAATTTATTCCTGAACAGGTGAACCAGAAGATTGCTGAACGGGCGGCTCAGATTTTTGCACGTCAGCGCATGGAAGGAGAAAATGACCTGGGTAGTCTTGTCATTGCAATTGTTACAGAAATGCAAGCGTTTGACTTCTCAAAAAGCTTTTTTGGAGAATTTGCAGTGGCTAATGCTGTGAGTGATTTAATCCTTGATAGTCTTGGTATCGAAAGGTGTTGCGGTCAATAAATATTCTTAAGAATTAAAGGAACGGGTACAAGCAAAGTACCCGCATTGTTCAAGGTTTTGTCATCCTTGAACCTACCAGCTTGATTTAATAACACCTGGTAACAAACCTTTGTGAGCCATTTCCCGAAGCTGATTTCGGCAGAGTCCAAAGTCACGATAATACCCTCTGGGACGACCTGTAGCCCAGCAGCGATTCCGTACCCGAGTAGGTGAACTGTTGCGGGGAAGCCGCTGAATTTGTCGATGGATTTCCATCTTTTCTGCTTGAGAACTAGCCTGAGCAAATTGATCTTTTAAGGCTTCACGTTTTTCGGCATACTTTTCAACAATTTTCTTGCGCTTTTGATCGCGCTCAATCATACTTTTCTTTGCCATACTAAGTAGTTAGATCTCCTAAAAATAATTGACTTAGGGTTAAATTAAACAACAACTACAGAAACTTTAAAGTTATTATTGGCTTACCGTAGAAGATTGCCCAGATTTTGCAACAATAGCAGATGGGCACAAGTCAGACAATTTACAATCATAACACATTGGCTTGCGTGCTGTACAAATTGCTCGACCATGATAAATTAGCCGAATTGACCAATTTTCCCAATCTGCTTGAGGCAATAATTGCATTAAATCCCGTTCAATTCGCACTGGATCATTCTGTTGCGTCAGTCCCAACCTTTGACTCAGGCGCTTGACGTGGGTATCGACTGTCACCCCCATATTAATTCCATAGCCATTGGCTAACACGACGTTAGCCGTCTTACGAGCCACCCCCGGCAGTTCTAACAGCTCCTCCATACGTTTTGGTACTTGAGCGTTGAACTTTTCCACCAACAGTTGACAAGCCGCTTTAATATTACGGGCTTTATTACGATAAAATCCGGTAGAATGCACTAAGTTTTCCAGTTCCTCAAGATCAGCCTTAGACAGAGAGGAAGCATCTGGAAAACGACTAAATAACCCTGGGGTGACTTGATTAACCCGTTCATCAGTACATTGAGCCGAAAGCATTGTCGCCACTAACAACTGTACAGGGGTTTTGTAATTGAGGGTACAACAGGCATCGGGATACAGACGTTTCAGGCGCACTAAAATCTCTAATGCCCTTTGTCGTAGGGGAATCTGTTTACGAGTCACCATAAGCTATTGTGCGGGGTGTGGGGTGTGGGGGGCAGGGTGTAGGGTTAGAAGAGGCAACAGGCAACGGGGAACAGGAAACAGGGAATGGGGAGATAGGGAGACAAGGAAGATGAGTAGAAATCTAAAATTCCCTGTTGCCTTCAGCATAGCTGCCTTCAGCATAGCTGCCTTCTGACCCCCGCCTACACTCTTGGCAGGCTTCTGACTCTCCCCCTCTGATTCAATCTACAACTGAAGAAGCGATCGCACCCAAGGTAAATTGGCGGTATCTCGAATAATCAGAAAAATCCCTAAACCTAACAACAACATTAACCCCGTTTGCATGACGCTTTCTTGAACTCGGCTGGGGAGAGGTTTTCCGAGTAAGGCTTCAATTAATAAAAATGCCAATTGACCGCCATCTAATGCAGGCAACGGCAGAATATTAATGAATGCTAGGTTAATACTAATTAAAGCGGCAAACTGAAACAAATTCCCAGCATCTGAACGGGCAATATTTGCCCCCATTGCCACAATTCCCACTGGCCCAGAGACTTGCTCAGCCGTTTGTTGAAAATTCTGGATCAGTTGACCAAACCCTTGAACAGTGAGACGAATAATCCTCTGAAACTCTTCTGCGCCAGCGGTTAACGCCTCAATCGGATGATCTGCCCGTCGGCGAACGATATTGCGGTTAGGAGTCAGTTGCACCCCAATGCGTCCTTGGCCGTCACTGGTTTCATCGGGAATCACCTCAACCGATAGGGTGTCATCGCCCCGTTGTAGGGTCATATCCAGGGGTTGATTGGGACTGGTTTGAATGGTTGTAATTAAAGTCTGAATGGCCTCCTCAGACGCACCCAAGGTTTCACCATTAACCGACAGAATAATATCACCCGCTTCGATACCTGCCTCAGCCGCTGCCGAACTGACATCAGCCGCCACCGAAGGAACCACCACCCCTGGATCATAGGTGACACTTTCAGGGATGCCAATTGTGCCGACTTGAGCAACGAGGAGAAAATAAGCAAAAATCAGGTTAGCAATCACTCCAGCACTAATGACAATGGCTCGATCCATCACCGGACGGTTGCTGAGTAAATCGGGATCATCTCGTGGAATTTTACTATCGGGATCTTCATCCGGAAATCCTACATATCCCCCCAGGGGGATACCCCGCAAAGCATATTCGGTTTCAGGCCCTTGAAATTTCCACAGGATCGGGCCAAATCCAATTGAAAAACGGTTAACGTGAATGTTTTGTAGTCGCGCTGCCATGAAGTGACCTAGCTCATGGACTCCAATCAGCACACCAATAACTGCGATCGCTGCCAGTACGGACATGAATAAATGTTGTTTTGCTGTATACTTCTTGATTCTTTATTATTGTGACACATTGAGAGCTTAGTGAGGGACAAGCTGCCTTGCCACTGCTGACAAGCAGTGATATAAAGCGGTTGATCAGAGGATCACCAGACCACCTGCTATCAATTGGGTTTAGAAAACCCTTTCATTTATCTTTTAAAGATCTTACAATCCATATTATTTTCGCAAATTTATTGATTGTTTTGTGATTATCCTCGGATAATTTAAGTTAATAAACTGTATACTTTAACCCCTCAATCTCAGTAAATTGACAGATAATATTGACTCGATCAAAACCAAGACCCATTCTGAAAAAAGCAATGGCTCAGGCCGCATCCTTAAGATATTAAACCTGCCAATATTCTAATTCATCCCCATCCCCTCCTGGGAGGGGAGCTAGAGGGGTGGGTTTCTGATGCAACGCGCGTATCAATTCACTCAGTGGCTAGACTATTTTGGGAAAGTTTGGGATAAGACAGTCATTGCTGTTGCACCCAACTACGCGGTTTGGACAACCTGACTCGCCACTTCCTACACCCTACCCCCTACTCCCTATTGCCTCAGCTCTGCAAATATCATGAAGATATGTAAAAATAGGCGTTGAGTAAAAATTCTGATTCTATCAATCCGCTTCCCGAACCCATGCTTTTCCAAAAACTGTCCTCCTCTCCAGCCCATTCTGATGCCTCGACTCCTGTTGAAATGGATTATGATCTCGTCATTGTCGGTGGAGGGATCGTGGGAGCCACGTTAGCCTGTAGCCTCAAAAATTCAGGGTTACAGGTGGCAATCATTGAACCTCAACCGAAGGCGGTGGTTGTGGCTCGCCGACTGGCTTATGCCTTAACGTTACAAACGGGACGAATACTGGAGGGGATTGGGGTTTGGAGTCAAATTGTACCAAAAATCACTACATTTCGTCAGATTAGCCTCAGTGATAGCGATCATCCGGGAGTGGTGCAGTTTCTCCCCCAAGACATAGGAACGGAAGAATTGGGATATGTGGGAGAGCATCATATTATACTGGGGGCGATGCACCATTTTTTAGAAGACAGTGAGAACATTCATTGGTTATGTCCGGCACAGGTGCTTCAGGTGCAGTATCATGCCGATTATGCTCAGGTCACCCTCGAACAACAAGGCGAAACTCAAGAGATTTTAACTCAGGTGGTGGTGGCAGCGGATGGTTCTCGTTCTCAATTGCGGCAAGCCGCAGGCATTGAGACCAAAGGCTGGAAATATTGGCAGTCTTGTGTGGCGATGACGATCCAAACCGAAAAACCCCATCATAATATTGCCTTTGAACGATTTTGGCCGAGTGGCCCTATGGGTGTGCTACCCCTGCCGGGAAATCGTTGTCAAGTGGTGTTGACAGCCCCTCATGCCGATGCCCAGGCCTTAAAAGACATGAAGCCAACTGAGTTCCTGAAATTGCTAGAATATCGCACAGGCGGGATTTTAGGACGTTTAGAGTTGTTGAGCGATCGCTATGTTTTTCCCGTGCAATTAATGCAAAGCGATCATTATGTCCAACCCCGGTTAGTCTTAGTGGGAGATGCGGCTCATGCTTGTCATCCAGTCGGGGGACAAGGTTTAAATATGGGAATTCGAGATGCAGCCGCGATCGCTCAAATTCTGATTGAGGCTCAACAACAGGGTGAAGAGATTGGCTCATTATCCGTATTAAAGCGTTATGAACGTTGGCGTAAAAAAGAAAATTGGATTGTTTTAGGCTTAACAGATTTTCTAGATCGAACGTTTTCTGGAGATTGGAAACCAAAAGTGGTAGCTCGTCGTATCGGTTTATGGTTTTTGCGACACATGAAACCCCTGCGATATTTAGCGTTACGACTGATGACGGGTTTATTCGGTCGTCCGATCTATCCTTAAATTCTTGACTCATTAAATCGTATCATCAATTCAGCTAATTTCTCCAAGTCTCTCCTGGATAACGGCAGATGGCGCTAGCTGTGGTATTGTTAATTATAAAGATAATAATGTTCCGGGTTCAAGGTTATCTTCAATTTGTACCGTTCCGGTTAAACCCTCACGAGACTGAAAGATAATTTTCCCGGACGAATTAGAGGAAGAACTCACTACATTTAATGGAGTTCCTGACTTTAATTCTGCTTTTTGTTGTACTGTTAATCCCCCTAACCAAATGGTTGCTTGATTTCCTTCCGTTTCCATCACCACTGCATCAGCAACTGGACGCGGATTTTGCTCAAAATACATCGGTTGATTTTCATAATTGCTATTAATCTTAACTTCATATAGTGGATTTTGAAGTAATCTTTGAGGAATTTGTTCATCCGTGTAGGCGATCGCAGTTTCTGGCGTACCCGTATTCTGCCAAAGATATTGAGTCAATAAATAGTGGGACTTTAGCTAGAATCTGGACTCAATCTGGCGCTAATATAGACAGGAGAGGTTTTTTAGGTTGATAGCGATCGCCAACTGCCCATGAGAGAAACGATTTCAACGGCTATGCCCCCTTGTTTCGA
>Ga0209594_1000972_pt1 | contig 15129 bp, 13 predicted proteins | sample AshMeaCrysSpring_FD_184126 | JGI IMG/M metagenome (GOLD analysis project Ga0209594, IMG submission 184126) | Groundwater microbial communities from Big Spring, Nevada to study Microbial Dark Matter (Phase II) - Ash Meadows Crystal Spring... | ecosystem: Environmental > Aquatic > Deep subsurface...
CTGCTTGAGTGCCGAGTACGCCCGCTCGCTCTTGGCTACCACCATCAGCCCGCTGGTGCCGACGTCGAGGCGGTGCACGACGCCCTGGCGCTCCGCCGCCCCTGAGGTCGCCACGGTGAACCCGGCCGCGGCCAGGCCTCCCACCACCGTCGGCCCGGTCCAGCCGGGGGAGGGGTGGGCGGCCACCCCGACCGGCTTGTCGACCACGACGAGGTCGGGGTCATCGTGCACGACCCGCATGCCCGCGACCGCCTGGGGAGCGACCGGCGCCGCCGATGGTGGGTCGGGTAGGTCGACCTCCAGCCAGGAGCCGGCCACCAGCCGGGCCGACCGCACCACCGGGCGTCCGTCCACCCGCACCGCACCGGCCTCGACCAGCTCGCAGACCCTGGTGCGCGACAGCCCCAGCAGCCGGGCCAGCCCGGAGTCCACCCGCTCCCCGGCCAGGCCGTCCGGGACGGGCAGGGCGCGGTGCACGGTCACCGGCTCGGGTCCTCCGGGTGCCGGTCGGGCGGCCCGGGCGCCTGCCCCGGCTCGTCCGGCCGGCGTGCTGGGGCGTCGTAGGCGACCCCGAGCAGGCTGAGCAGGAAGACCAGCGCCACCGACGTCACGATCGCCACGTCGGCCACGTTGAACACCGGGAACCCCGGCCACTCGAAGAAGTCGATCACGTAGCCGCGGAACGGTCCGGGGTCCCGGGTCATCCGGTCGACGAGGTTGCCCAGCGCGCCGCCGAGGATGCCGCCGAGCGCGACGGCCCAGGCGAGGTTGTGCAGCCGACGCGACACCCGGACGATCACCACGACCACCACGATCGCGACGAGCGTGATCAGCACCGGGTAGCCGCCGGCGAGCCCGAACGCGGCCCCCGGGTTGAACACCAGGCGCAGCTGGAACCACGATTCGACGATCGGGACGATCCGGCCGTTGGCCAGCCGCTCGAGCGCGATCAGCTTGGTGACCCGGTCGACGAGCACCACCGCCAGGGCGACGCCGAGCACCACCCACAGGTAGCGGTTGGACCGGGCCGGCTCGTTCACCCCGGCCTGCTCCCCGGACGACGGGACGCCGGGGCGTCCCGGCCCCGCCGGCGGCGGGACGGCGTCGTTCAGTGCCGCTCCTGCCGCTGCTTGCACGCCAGGCACAGGGTCGCGCGCGGGAACGCCTGCAGGCGGGCCTTGCCGATCGGCTTGCCGCACGACTCGCAGACGCCGTAGGTGCCGTTCTCGATGGTGCGCAGGGCCCGCTCGACCTGGCCCAGGATCTCCCGGTGGCTGGCTGCGAGCGACATCTCGTGCTCCCGCTCGAACGCCTTGGCCCCGGTGTCGGCGGTGTCCTCCCCGCCTTCCGCACCGGCCCCCTGCAGCAGGTCGGCGATGTCGGACTCGGCGTCGGCGATCTCCGCGCGCAGCCGGGTCGCGTCGGCCTCCAGGTTCTCGCGCACCTCGTCCAGCTCGGCCTGGGTCCAGGGCTGCTCGCCCTCCCGGACCACCAGGCCCTGTGGGTCGGCCGATGTGGTGGACGCGTCCGCTGCCCGCGACGACCGGCGCGCCGACCGTCCCGGCTTGGCCGCCGTTCCCTGTGCCACGACGCACTCCTCTCAACCGTCCCCCCGCGCCCGACGACGACGAACGGCGCAGGTCGGGCGATGGTACGGGTGGGCCGTCGGCCCGGCAACGCTCACCTGCCCGACTCGCCAGCATCTCACGCGAGCGTGAGCGCACGTACGATGGCCCCCGGCACCGACAGGGACAGGTACGTGCGTCGGCGGCCCGAGAGCGACCCGGGGACGGTGGGAGCCCGGGGGGTGCGCACGCAGGGAGATCACCCTCGAGCCGTCGGAAGAACGGGCGCAGCAGGTCGCGGCGCCTCAGTAGAACCGACACCCCCGCAGAGCGGGTCGGGACCCGCCGGGCCGGTGGCAGCCACCGCGGCCGGGCGCCGGGCCTCCGGCCAAGGAGGGTGGTACCGCGGGGACCGGCAACCGCCGGGCCTCGTCCCTCCCCCGGCACCGACCCGACGAGAGACGATGCCCCGTGAGCACCTACGCCGCCCTCCCCCCACAGGTCCACCTGCCCGCGCTCGACGCCGAGGTGCTGGCGTTCTGGCGGTCCCACGACGTGTTCACCGCTTCGGTGCAGGCCCGGGCGGACGCCGGGCGCTGGGTGTTCTACGACGGCCCGCCGACGGCCAACGGCATGCCCGGCATCCACCATGTCGAGGCCCGGGTCTTCAAGGACGCGTTCCCGCGCTACCGGACGATGAAGGGCCTGCGGGTCGACCGCAAGGCCGGGTGGGACTGCCACGGCCTGCCGGTGGAGATCGCGGTCGAGAAGGAGCTCGGTCTGACCCGCAAGAGCGAGATCGAGGAGTACGGGGTCGCGGAGTTCAACGCGCGCTGCCGGGAGTCCGTGCTGCGGCACGTGGACGCCTGGGAGGCGATGACCGAGCGGATGGGCTTCTGGATCGACATGACCCGGCCCTACCGCACCATGGACTCCGAGTACGTGCAAAGCGTCTGGTGGTCGCTCAAGCAGGTCTTCGATGCCGGCCTGCTCAGCGAGGACCACCGGGTCACGCCGTACTGCCCACGGTGCGGCACCAGCCTGTCCGACCACGAGCTGGGCCAGCCCGGCGGCTACGAGACGGTGCTCGACCCGTCGGTCTACGTCCGGTTCCCGCTCACCTCCGGCCCCTGGGCCGGCACCGCCGACCTGCTGGTGTGGACGACCACGCCGTGGACGCTGGTCTCCAACACGGCCGTGGCCGTGCACCCGGACGTGACCTACCTGCTGGTCGCCCACCGCGACCTGCCCCGACCAGCGGTCGTCGCCGAGGCGTTGGTGGCTGTCGTCGTCGGCGAGGACGCCGAGGTGCTCGAGCGGGTCGAGGGCGCGGCGATGGAGCGCTGGACCTACGCCCGCCCCTTCGACCTCGTCGACATCCCCGGCGCCCACCTGGTGGTCCTGGGCGACTACGTCACCACCGAGGACGGCACCGGCCTGGTGCACCAGGCCCCCGCCTTCGGTGCCGACGACCTCGCCGTGTGCAAGGCCTACAACCTGCCCGTGGTCAACCCGGTCCGCCCCGACGGCACCTTCGCCCCCGAGGTGCCGCTGGTCGGCGGCCAGTTCTTCAAGCACGCCGACGCCGACCTCGTCCGCGACCTCGACGATCGAGGCCTGCTGTGGCGGCACCTCGCCTTCGAGCACGCCTACCCGCACTGCTGGCGGTGCCACACCCCGCTGCTCTACTACGCGCAGCCGTCCTGGTACATCAGGACCACGGCGCGCAAGGACGCGTTGCTGGCCGAGAACGAGGCCACCTCGTGGTACCCGCCGTCGGTCCAGTGGGGCCGCTACGGCGACTGGCTGCGCAACAACGTCGACTGGGCCCTGTCCCGCAACCGGTACTGGGGCACGCCGCTGCCGCTGTGGCGCAACGACGTCGACCCGTCCCGGGTGGTCTGCGTCGGCTCGCTGGCCGAGCTCGGCGCGCTCGCCGGGCAGGACCTGTCCGGCCTCGACCCGCACCGCCCGTACGTGGACGACGTGACGTTCACACTGCCTGACCTGCCCGGGACGTTCCGGCGGGTGCCGGAGGTGATCGACGTCTGGTACGACTCCGGCGCGATGCCGTTCGCCCAGTGGGGGTACCCGCACCAGCCCGGCAGCGTGGAGGCCTTCGAGCAGGCCTACCCCGCCCAGTTCATCTGCGAGGCGCTCGACCAGACCCGCGGCTGGTTCTACACCCTCATGGCCGTGGGGACGCTGGTGTTCGAGCGTTCGTCCTACGAGAACGTGCTGTGCCTCGGACTCATCCTGGCCGAGGACGGCCGCAAGATGAGCAAGCACCTGGGCAACGTGCTCGAGCCCATCCCGCTGATGGACACCCACGGGGCCGACGCCGTGCGCTGGTTCATGGCGGCCAGTGGCTCGCCGTGGCTGCCCCGCCGGGTGGGGCACGCCTCCATCCAGGAGGTGGTGCGCAAGGTGCTGCTGACGTACTGGAACACCGCCGCCTTCCAGTCCCTGTACGGGCGGATCGCGGGCTTCGACCCCACCGCGCCCGCGCCGCCGGCCGCGGCCCGGCCGGTGCTGGACCGGTGGGCGCTGTCCGAGCTGAACCGGCTGGTCCAGCAGGTCGACGATGCCTACGACCGGTTCGACACCGCCCGCATCGGCCAGCTGCTCACCGCATTCGTCGACGACCTGTCCAACTGGTACGTGCGCCGCTCACGGCGACGCTTCTGGGACGGGGAGGTCGCGGCGCTCGCCACCCTGCACGAGTGCCTGAGCGTGCTCACCCGCCTGCTGGCCCCCCTCGTGCCGTTCATCACCGAGAAGGTCTGGCAGGACCTCGTGCGCGCGGCCGACCCGCAGGCGCCGCTGTCGGTGCACCTGGCCGACTTCCCACAGGCCGACCCGGCTCTGGTCGACGACGTCCTCGCCGACCAGGTGGCGCTCGTGCGCCGGCTGGTCGAGCTGGGCCGGGCCGCCCGGGCCGAGGCGAAGGTGCGGACCCGGCAGCCGCTGGCCAAGGCCCTCATCGGGGCCCGAGGCTGGGACGACCTGCCCGAGGAGCTGCGCCGGCATGCCGCCGACGAGCTCAACGTGGTCGAGATGACCGCCCTCGCCGGTGGCGCGGGGGCACTGGTGGACCACCACGCGAAGGCCAGCTTCCGGTCGCTGGGCAAGCGGTTCGGCAAGGACACCCCGAAAGTGGCCGAGGCGATCGCCACCGCCGACGCCGCCGCGCTGGCTGCCGAGCTGGCAGCCGGCTCGGCCCGGGTGCAGGTGGACGGCCTCGGGCTGGTGGCGCTCGGCGCCGACGACGTGGTCGTGACCGAGACGCCTCGGGAGGGCTGGGCCGTCGCCCGCGAGGGTGAGACCGTCGCGCTCGACCTGCACCTGACCGACGAGCTGCGCCGACTCGGCCTCGTGCGCGAGGTCGTCCGGGTCGTCCAGGACGCGCGTAAGCAGGCCGGGCTCGAGGTGACCGACCGGATCGAGCTCGGCTGGCAGGCACCGGCCGCGGTGACCGCCGCCCTCGAGGCGCACGCCGCGGCACTGGCCGACGAGGTGCTCGCGAGCAGACTCGCACCGACGCTGGACACGGTCCCGGACGGGTTCGAGGTCCGCAGCGAGGACCCGCCGATCACCGTCCGGCTGCGCCGAGCGGGTGCAGCAGCGGGCTGAGCCGGCCGACCCGGGCCGGCGGGCTACTCGGCGGGGACGGCGTTCGCCGACGGCTCCAGCTCATCGAGCTCCCCGCTGCGCAACTTGCGCACCTGCGCCTCGTGGTAGGCCGTCAGCCGGCTGCGGTACTCCCGCTCGTGCGCCCGCAAGTCGTCCACCTTGAGCTGGAGCTTGCTCTGCTCGAGCTCGAGCTCGCCGCACATGCTGGCCCGCTTGTCCTCGGTCTCCACATCCAGCGCAGCCGCCCGCTCCTGCGCCTCGCGGACCAGCCGCTCGGCCTCGGCGGTGCTGTCCTCGTGCAGCTTGTCGGCCTCGGCCTGGCTCTCGGTGCGCACCCGCTCGGACTCGGCCATGGCGTCGGACAGCATCGCCTCGGCCTGAGAACGAGCGTCGTCGACGAGGTCGTCGGCGGTCTTCTGGGCGTGGGTCAGGATCTTCAGGGCGGCCTGCGGGGCCGCGCTCGGGTCGGTGATGGCGCGCTGGACGCCGGTCTCGGTCAGCCCGGCAGCGGTGGCGGCCGCCGCGACCGCGGCACCGCCCTCACCGACCTGTGCCTCCTGGGCCAGCTGGGCGCGCAGCCGCTCGTTCTCGTCGAACAGCCGACGGAGCTCGGCCTCGACCTCGTCGAGGAACTGGTCGACCTCCTGCATGTCGTAGCCCTCGCGGAGACGGACGGTGAGGAACTCCTTGTTCTGCACGTCGTCGGGTGTGAGCGGCATCTGTCACCTCGGTGATGATCGTTTGGGCACGGGACACGGTACTAGAGCCCGGCCCGCTCGCAGTCACAGACGTGACACGAGGGACATCGCGATCTGGACGAGGATGATGAGCACCAGAAAGCCCAGATCCAGCGAGATCGACCCCAGACGCAGCGGAGGGATGACCCGCCGCAGCGCCTTCAGCGGCGGATCCGTGACGCTGTAGGTGGCCTCCAGCATCAGCACCACCGGCCCCTTGGGCTCCCACGAGCGCGCGAGCACGAACACCCAGTCGAACACCAGCCGAGCCAACAAGGCGATGAAGAACATCCAGAGGACGACGTAGAGGACGTCCCCGACGATGCTCACACCCCGAACCTACCCGACGGGTCCGGGTGGACGCCCGTCGTGACCCGCCGTGCCGCAGGGCTGCCCCGGCCGCACGGCCGGCGGCTGCAGCAGGGGCTCAGGACTGGTTGTAGAAGTCCCCGGCGACCAGGCGCTTCTTCTCCTCCGCGGTCACCGTGACGCTGGCCGGTGAGAGCAGGAACACCTTGCTGGAGATCCTTTCGATGGTGCCGCGCATCCCGAACACGAGCCCGGCGGCGAAGTCGACCAGGCGCTTGGCGTCCCCATCGTCCATCTCGCCCAGGTTCATGATCACCGGGATGCCGTCCCGGTAGTTCTCCCCGATGGTGCGCGCCTCGTTGTAGGTGCGCGGGGTCAGCGTGGTGATGCGGGACAGGTCGGGGCGGGGCGCGGGCCGACGCTCGGGGAGCGGGCTGACCGTCGCCATCTGTTCCGACCGGTCCCGCGCCTGCACGCCGTCCCGACGCGACCACTCCCGGTCCTCGACGTCGGCGGGCTCCCCCTCGACCGGGAACCCGTCCTCGTCGACTGCGTAGTAGTCGGGATGGTCCGGGTAGGTGTCCTGATCCTCGACCAGGCCGAGGTAGACGGCCATCTTGCGCATCGCTCCGGCCATGCTCGCGTCCTCCACTCGTGCCGCCCTGCCCTGGTTGTCCGCCACCGCCGGGCGCGCCTTCCTCCTACCGGTACGGCGACCCTAACGGGGGGTGGGGCGGGTTCCGAGGATTGCGCTGCCGACACGCACGTGTGTCGCGCCGTGCCGGACGGCCGCCTCCAGATCGGCGCTCATCCCGGCCGAGACCCAGGTCGCGGCCGGGTGGACGGCACGCACCGCCGCGCTGGTCTCCGCGAGCCGGGCGAACGCCACGTCCGGGTCGGCCCCGAGCGGGGCCACCGCCATCACCCCCCGCAGCACCAGCCGTCGACTGGCCGCCACGGCCGCCGCCAGGGGCGCCACCTCGTGCGGGTCGACGCCACCTCGACCGGCCGCGGTCTCCTCGGGGTCCAGGCTGACCTGCACGAGCACGTCGAGGTCGCGCTCGGCCGCCTCGGCGCCGGCCGCGAGCGCGTGCACGAGCTTGAGCCGGTCGACCGAGTGCACCGCCGCGGCGTAGCCGGCGACCGCCTTCGCCTTGTTGGTCTGCAGCTGTCCGATGAAGTGCCAGCGCAGCTGGAGGTCGGCCGTCTCGGCTGCCTTGCGCCCGGCCTCCGGGTGGCGGTTCTCCCCCACGTCGCGCACACCGAGCGCGTACAGGTGACGCACGTCGGAGGCAGGGAACGTCTTGGTCACCACCACCAGCGTGACCTCGTCGGGGTGACGTCCAGCGTCCGTGCAGGCGGCTTCGATGCGCGCCCGGGTGGCGGCGAGCCCTGCGGCGACGTCCTCCCGTCGGTCCCTGCGGTCCAGACTCAACGCGTCCCCCCCTCCGCTGCCGGCGAGGCGGTGCGCACCACGACCGCCGCGTGCCGGCCGGTCCTGCCGTCCCGGCGGTAGGAGAACAGGTCGAGATCCTCCAGTGTGCACCGCCCATCGACGCCGACGTCGACCACTCCGCAGCGTCGCAGCTGGTCGTGCACCGCAGCGGTGAGGTCGAGCCCCGGCGTCCCCCAGCGCGTGGTCACCGCCGCAGCCGGCTCGAGGTCGCTGACCTGCGCCGCCACCTGCTCGCCCACCTCGTAGCAGCGCCCGCAGATCGCTGGGCCCAGCCAGGCGGTTGTGCGGCCCGCAGCGGCGCCGAGGTCGGCCATCGCCGCCACCGCGTCGGGGACGATGCGCGCAGCCACCCCGCGTCGCCCCGCATGCGCGACGGCGACCACTCCCGCCTCGTCGTCGGCGAGCAGCACCGGCACGCAGTCCGCCGCGATGACAGCCAGCGCCAGGTCCGGCTCGGTCGTCACGAGCGCCTCGACCCCGGTGACCTCGGCCGGACCGCTCGCACCCACCCGGGCAACCGGTCCCCCCGAGACGGCCGCCAGCACGACCAGCCGGTGGGCCGGCACCCCCACCCGGGCGGCCACCAGGGAGCGGTTCACCGTCACCGCGGCGGGGTCGTCCCCGACGTGGGAGGCCAGGTTGAGCGAGGCGAACTCGCCGTCGCTGACCCCACCGGGTCGTCCGGTCACCAGCACGCGCACGCTCATCGGGGGCCAGTCTGGCAGCAGACCGCCGGGGCGCCGCCGGCCGACCGGCGACGCCCCGGGGCGTCTGTACCTACTTCAGGAAGTCGGGCACGTCCAAGTCGTCGTTGGTGTCCGGGACGAGCACCCGCGGTGCAGGACGGGCGGCAGGTGCCGACGGCGGCTCGGCCGGAGCCTCGGCGGCAGCAGGAGCAGCCGCGGCCGCCGTGGGTGTGGCCGCCGGGCCGCCCTGCCTGCGCCGTTCCGGGCCCTCGTGGCGGCGCACTGTGCCGAGCTCCCGCTTCTTCGGCATCCCACCCTCGAACCCGGCCGCGATCACCGTGACCCGCACCTCGTCACCGAGCGCGTCGTCGATGACCGCGCCGAAGATGATGTTCGCCTCGGGGTGGGCAGCCTCGGAGACGAGGTTGGCCGCCTCGTGGATCTCGAACAGCCCGAGGTCAGAGCCGCCCGACACCGACAGCAGGACGCCGAAGGCCCCTTCGATCGACGCCTCCAGCAGCGGGGAGGAGATGGCGAGCTCGGCCGCGGCCACCGCCCGGTCCTCGCCCCGGGCCGACCCGATGCCCATGAGCGCCGAGCCTGCGTCCTTCATCACCGACTTGACGTCGGCGAAGTCCAGGTTGATCAGGCCGGGGGTGGTGATCAGGTCAGTGATGCCCTGCACGCCGGAGCGGAGGACCTCGTCGGCGCTGCGGAACGCGTCCAGCACGCTCACCTGGCGGTCGCTGATCGACAGCAGGCGGTCGTTCGGGATGACGATGAGCGTGTCGACCTCGTCGGTGAGCGCCTCGATGCCAGCATCGGCCTGGCCGGCCCGCCGCTTACCCTCGAACGAGAACGGTCGCGTCACCACGCCGACGGTCAGCGCGCCCATGGACTTGGCGATGCGGGCCACGACGGGCGCGCCACCGGTGCCGGTTCCGCCGCCCTCACCGGCGGTGACGAAGACCATGTCGGCGCCCCGCAGCACCTCTTCGATCTCCTCGGAGTGGTCCTCGGCGGCTCGGCGGCCGACCTCGGGGTCTGCGCCGGCACCTAGGCCCCGGGTGGCTTCCCGGCCCACGTCCAGCTTGACGTCCGCATCGCTCATGAGCAGCGCCTGCGCATCGGTGTTGATCGCGATGAACTCGACCCCACGCAGGCCCGCCTCGATCATGCGGTTGACGGCGTTGACGCCGCCGCCACCGATACCGACGACCTTGATCACCGCCAGGTAGTTCTGGGGAGCTGCCACGACATCCGCCTTCCTCGACTCCACCGACCGACCGCCGCCCGGTGTGCTGTTGAAGTCTCACTGTCAACTAGAGGTTGATAGTTATGTCAACCTCGTCGATGGGCAGGACAGTAGGAGCGCCAGCGCCCGATCCCGGTGCGACACGCCGAAGGCGCCCGATCCCGACCGCGCCGTCCGCCACGTCCTCCCCCACCGTCGCTGATCACGTTAAGCAGGCGGACGTCGGCTCTACACGGCTTCGAGACCGTGCAAGGCCGCACGAGTCCTGCTTAACGTGATCAACGTGGGCGCGGGGGCGGGGAGTCAGCGCGGGGGGCGGACTGTGGGACGGTCGGGGACGGAGACGTCGTAGGCCAGTGCGGGCGTGCCCAGCAGGACGGTGAGCACCTCGATCTTGCGCTCGGGGGCATCCGGGCTCCCCCACACCACCGCCCGCCCGTCGCGAAGCGCCAGGCGCACGTCGACGGCGCTGCTCGCCTCGACCCGCTCGACCGTTGCCAGCAGGTCTGCCGGCAGGGAGCCGGCGACCTGCACCGCCGCGACCCGGGCCGCTGCACCCGCCTCGGTGTCGGGGGCGACAAGCGTGGGCAGGGCCTCGACCGGGCCGCCGGGGGCGCCGAACAGCGCCCCCTCGGCGTCGACGAGCCGCCACCCCTGCGCCGCCTTGAGCACGGCCACCGGTGTGCGCGGACGCACCTGCAGGCGCAGGGTGTTCGGCCAGGCGCGGCTGGCTGTGACGACGGCCACCTCCGGGACCTCCTCGGCACGCTCGGAGACCGCCTCGGTGTCGACCCGCGCCAGCGGCACACCCACCGGGACGGCGGCGGCCTCGAGCACGGCGGCCGCCACCTCGTCGTCCACCCCCTGCACGTCGACGCTGCGCAGCGCCAGCACGTCGGAGTAGCCCACCAGCCAGGTCGCCGCCACCAGGACGAGCACCGCGCCGCCAGCCGCAGCCCCACGCCGTAGCCGGCGACGGCGAGAGGTGCGACGGCGGGCCGCCTGCAGGTCGGCGGCCACGACCGGCGGCGGCGCCGGGGGCCGGGCCAGGTCCGGGGGTGGCGACGGGGTGCGCAGTCGCATCAGCCGCTCCGCTCTGCCAGCAGCTCGAGCACCTCGGGCCCGATCAGCGTCACGTCCCCCGACCCCGCGGTCAGCAGCAGGTCGCCCGGTTCCAGCAGGGCCGCGGCCGTCGCCGGCACGTCCGACCAGGACGGCACGAAGTGGACGGCCTCAGCGGGCAGCGGCACCGCGTCGGCGATGAGGGCCCCGGTGACCCCGGGCACCGGGGCCTCCCGGGAGCCGAAGACGTCCATCACGACGACGGCGTCGGCCAGCCCGAGGGCCGCACCGAACCCCGGCGCGAAGGCAGCCGTGCGGGAGTAGAGCTGGGACTGGAACACCACCACCACCCGGCCGTTGCCGGCCACCTGCCGGGCGGTCTGCACCGAGGCCCGCAGCTCCGTCGGGTGGTGGGCGAAGTCGTCGAACACGCGCACCCCGGCCGCCTGCCCCTTGAGCTCGAACCGGCGCAGCGTGCCGCGGAAGGTGGCCAAACCCTCGCACAGGCCGCGGGCCGCGACCCCCAGCTCGAGCCCCGCGGCCAGCGCCCCGGTGGCGTTGAGCGCGTTGTGCACCCCGGGCACGGCGAGGGTCAGCTCCGGCAGCCGGCGGCCGTCCACCACCAGGGTCAGCAGGCTCGACGTTCCCTGCGGGACCACCCGTTCGAGCTGGACGTCGGCGCCGGGCCGCTGCCCGTAGCGGCGCAGCCGGACCCCGCCGGCGGCAGCGCGGTCGCCGAGGGCTGCCGCCTGCGGGTCGTCGGCGCAGACCACGAGCACCCCCCCGGGCCTGACCCGGGCGGTGAAACGGTCGAACGAAGCGATGTATCCGGCGACGTCGGCGTGCTGGTCGACGTGGTCGTAGTCGACGTTGGTCACCACCGCGACGTCCGGCTCGAAGGCCACGAACGAGCCGTCGCTCTCGTCGGTCTCGGCGACGAAGACGTCACCGCTGCCGTGGTGGGCGTTCGCCCCCGAGGTGACGAGGTTGCCGCCGACGGCAAACGACGGGTCGAGCCCGTGGTGCTGGAGGGCGACGGTGAGCATCGAGGTCGTCGTCGTCTTCCCGTGAGTACCGGCGACGGCGACACTGCGGTACCCGCGCATGAGCGCGACGAGCGCCACGGTGCGGGGCAGCACGGTGAGGCCGAGCTCGCGGGCCCGGACCAGCTCGGGGTTCGTCTCGGGGATCGCCGAGGAGATGACCACCGTGTCGGCGTCGCCGATGTTGGTCGCCTCGTGGCCGACGAAGCAGTGGATGCCCAGCGCCTGCAGGGCGGTCAGGTTCGCCGAGGGGGCGGCATCGCTGCCGGTCACGCTCACCCCGCGGGCGTCGAGGATGCGCGCGATGCCCGACATCCCGCGACCGCCCACCCCGATGAGGTGGACCCGGCCGAGCTCGGCGACCTCGGGGATGCGCTCGGGCGGCTCGATCATCATCACGTGGGCCCTCCCGCGGCCACGGCCTCGCGCACCATGGCCACCACCTGATCGTCTGCGTCCCGTCGGCCCAGCCGCGCGGCCGCGCGTCCCATCTCCGCCAGTCGCTCGGGGTCGCCCAGCAGCGCCGGCACGGTCGATCTCACCACGTCGGGGGTGAAGTCCTCGTCGTCGACCAGCACCCCCCCGCCCGCGCGCACCGTCGGCAGCGCGTTGAACCGCTGCTCGCCGTTGCCGATCGGGAAGGGGACGTACACCGACGGCAGGCCGACAGCGGCCAGCTCGGCGCAGGTCATGGCCCCCGCCCGGGACACGACCAGGTCGGCGGCGGCGTAGGCCAGCTCCATCCGGTCGACGTACTCCACGACGTGGTAGCGGCCCAGGGCGTCCGACGCTGGCAGCGGCACCTGCTGGCCACGACCACGTGCGTGCAGCACCTGGGCCCCGGTGGCGAGCACAGCGGGCGCGGCCGCCCCCATCGTCTCGTTGATCCGCCGCGCCCCCTGGCTGCCACCGAAGACCAGCAGCGTGGGCCGGTCCGGGTCCAGCCCGAAGTACGCCCGCCCCTCAGCCCGCGACGCTGCCCGGTCCAGGGTGGCAACGGCGCGCCGCAGCGGGATACCGACGTGCCGGGCGTGCGGCAACGGAACTTCCGCCGTGGCCGTCCCGACGTAGCGGGTCAGGCGTGCCCCGATCCGGTTGGCCAGCCCGGGCTTGGCGTTGGCTTCGTGCACGACGATGGGGACGCGAAGCCGGCGGGCGGCGAGGTAGGCGGGCAGGGCGACGTAGCCGCCGAACCCGACAAGGGCGTCGGCTCGGGTCGCGGTGAGCACGGTTCGGCTCGCGGCGACCGCCGCCCGCAGCCTGGCCGGGACGCTGAGCAGGTCCGCGGACGGCCGCCGGGGCAGCGGCACCGGCTCGATGAGCTCCAGCGGGTAGCCGCGGGCGGGCACGAGCCGGGTCTCCAGGCCCTTGGCGGTGCCGAGCAGCGTCACCTGCGCGCCGGCATCGTCCCGCCGCAGCGCGTCGGCGACCGACAGGGCGGGCTCGACGTGCCCGGCCGTCCCGCCACCAGCCAGCACCACCCGCAGGCTCACCGCCGCGACCCGGCGCCGCGGGCGGCCAGCGCCGCCCGCACCGCAGGGTCGGCACGGGCTCCCGCGAGCACCACGCCCAACGCGACCAGGCCGATGACCATCGCCGAACCCCCGTAGGACACCAGCGGCAGCGGGACCCCGGTGATGGGCAGGACGCCGATGGCGGCTCCGATGTTGACCACCGACTGCAGCATGATCCAGGTGAGCACGCCGGCGACCGCCAACCGGACGAAGGGGTCGGTGGCCCGGGTCGCGATGCGCAGGCCGGCATAGCCGAGCACCACGAGCAGTGCCAGCACGACGAGGGAGCCGATGAGCCCGAGCTCTTCCCCGATGACGGCGAAGATGAAGTCGGTGTGCGCCTCCGGCAGCCGACCCCACTTCTGCCGCGACGCCCCCAGGCCGACCCCCCACCACCCGCCGGACCCGAACGCGTAGAAGCTCGCCACCGCCTGGTAGCCGGTGTCGAGCTTGTCCGCGAAGGGGTCCAGGAAGGACAGGATGCGGTCGCGCCGGTAGCCCTCGCTGAGCACGAAGTAGCCGCCGACCAGGCCGGCCAGGGCCCCGCCCGCGGCCAGCAGCCAGGTGGGCACGCCCGCGACCCACAGCAGCCCGAACACGATCGCACCCAGGATGATCGCAGTGCCCAGGTCCTTCTGCCCCAGGGTGAGGGCGACGACGACGCCGACCCCGAGCAGCAGCGGCACCACCAGGTGACGCAACTCACGGATCTGCGGGCCCTTGCGGGCCAGCACGTGCGCGCCCCACAGCACCAGCGCGAGCTTGGCGACCTCGGAGGGCTGCATGCCGAACGGCCCGCCGAAGTCCAGCCAGTTGCGGCTGCCGTTGACCGTCTTGCCCAGGCCCGGGACGTAGGTGAGCAGCAGCAGGCCGACGGACCCGAGCAGCAGTGGCCAGGCGGCCTTGCGCAGCAGCGGGATCGGCGTGCGCGAGACGAGGTAGGCCACCGGGAGCGCAACCACGACCCACATCAGCTGGCGCTTGACGATCGCGTACGCGTCGTCCATCTCCCGCAACGCGAGCACGCCCGAGGAGGAGAGCACCATCACCAGGCCGAGCGCCAGCAGCAGCCCGGCGCTGCCCAGCAGCAGGTAGTAGGGGGTGACCGGGTGGGCCAGCCAGGCCTGCACGGACTGGCGGCGGGACGGCGGCGCCGGCGCCCGGCTCGGTGGCGCCTTCGACGCGACGGTCACGGGACGGCCCCGGTGGGCCGGGCCATCCGCTCGACGGCCTGGGTGAACTGGGTGCCCCGATCGGTGTAGTCGGTGAACTGGTCCCAGGACGCGCACGCCGGCGCCAGCAGCACCGTGTCGCCCGGCCGGGCCAGGGCACGAGCGGCGCGCACGACGGGGTCCATCACCGACACATCGGTAGTCTCCGGGCCGTCGACCACAACGACCGGGATTGCCGGGGCGTGTCGCGCGAGTGCCTGGGCCACCACGTCGCGGTCGGCCCCCAGCAGCACCGCGCCGCGCAGCCGGTGCGCGTGCACGCGCACGAGGTCGTCGAACTCCCCGCCCTTGGCCAGGCCGCCGGCGATCCACACCACCGACGCGAAGGCGGCCAGCGAGGTCTGGGCCGCGTGGGCGTTGGTGGCCTTGCTGTCGTCGACGTAGCAGACGTCGTCGACAGTGGCGACCACGGCGATGCGGTGCGGCTCGGGGACGAAGGCCCGCAGGCCCCCCGCCACGGCGGCCGGCGCAACGCCCACGGCCCTGGCCAGGGCGGCGGCGGCCACCGCGTTGGCCGTGTTGTGCGGCGCGGCGGGATGGACGTCGGCGACAGCGGCCAGCTCGACGAGCGCGCCGGCCGGCGTCCGCTCGACGATGGTCGCGTCCACGACCCCGAGCGCACCGGCGGCGGGCTCAT